>Ga0208018_100010_pt1 | contig 172521 bp, 153 predicted proteins | sample 31_taG_FD_184105 | JGI IMG/M metagenome (GOLD analysis project Ga0208018, IMG submission 184105) | Marine viral communities from the Gulf of Mexico - 31_GoM_OMZ_CsCl metaG (SPAdes) (version 2) | ecosystem: Environmental > Aquatic > Marine > Oceanic | place: Gulf of Mexico | collected 2015-07-12 | reverse complement strand
AACTTATTACCACAAACGTTACCGTTTTTAGCGGCTGCAAATATACAACCCTTTTTTTCTTTCTAACAAACCTTTTTTAACCTTTTTTTTATCTTTTTTTTTATGTGTTCATTTCTAAGGTTTTGCGTTAAGGATTGAGGCATTGTTGAAGCTCTTTATATTAATATTTATTAATTTAAAAGCGACTGACGAAAGCCTGACCATGTTTTTAGAACATGGAACGCCCTATAAATTTTATAAGAAAAAATTCCAAACAATACCAAAACGCACTGTAAAGTCTCTGTATGGATAGTTTGGTGCTGAATAATAATTGTAGCCTGTTAACGAGGAATTGAAGTGTTCTGCTTTAAGATATATTCTTGTTTGTCGGATTTTTGCGTTAATGAAAAAATCTAATCTTGGGAATGCACCTATTTTGGTTTCATTTTGTGTGTAAAATTCTGCTAGCAATGGGTCATAACTATTCATATTATATTCTGTGAAATAATTTAATGTTATTCCTGTTTGAAGAAACATTGCATTTTTAAATAAATGGTCGGAAAAATATAATGTGTTTCGGTTTATTATTTGTGGAACGTTTAACACATGCTCTCCATTTATTACTTGCTGATACATTATTGTATTATCTAACGCAAATTTGCCGTATGAAAACTCTTTATTAGCTTTTACTCGTAAATAATTTATTGTGCCTTCGTGTTGATTTGGTTTTACATATCCATCTTCATTAACTGCGAAGTATGTATAGTTTTTTATATTGGTATAATCGAGAGATAGGTTTAATAGTTTTTTTGAAAGTAAATGAAAAACTAATTGTTTAGTTTTAACATTATTGAACACATCGCTGTTGTCCCAATTGTAATTAACATAATCACTTTGGTATAAGAGGTGATTATAATTTGGTAACCTTGAATTTATATTAAACTCTCCTTTTGCTTGTATAACATCATTAATTTTATATTGAGCTATTGCTTGAAAATAGTTTCCTTTGAAGTCTCCACTAATATTTACTCCAAACTTCCCTTGTAAGTTGAACCCTCTAATGGTCTTATTATATGAGCCACCTAAATTAATATAATTTCCCTTAAGTCTGTTTTTTATAGTTTGACTATCTAAAACTACTATAGAGTTATAACCGTAATTATAATTGGAATAATCAAAATTAAAACCTAATTCACCAATAGTTTGGTTACTATAATTGACAAAATTACTGATATGAAAATTCTCAAGTGCAACTTTATCATCTAGATTTGTTGACCTAAAAGAGGTTCCAAAAAAATCACTTCTTGTGGTTTGCTTAAATTGATAATATTTGTCTTCAAATGAAATAACATTACCTATACTTAATGAATTATAGTTTAAAGAGTCTTTTGAATTAATGATATTTAATTTTTGCTCTAAATAAAATCTTCTACCCTCAAGAATATTTTCTGCATTTTCAAAATTTGGATTAAAAATTGATCGATCTTTAAATTCAGCTGCTCCAGATTCAAAATTTTCAATATCTGAATCAGTCAGACCTCCATTTTCTTGGTTTAATAAATCCTGCATAACAATATGCGCTCTAGCTTGATACTTATTGCTTTTACTATTGTAATTCGTAGTGAATCTGAAATTGCCTGTGCTAGTCAAAATATGTTGATACTTGCCTAGAGATCTTAATCCTTTGTAAGCAATAGAAAAATTAAATTGTTTAGAAGTATTTACTGTAAAAAAAGCATCAAGTAATTGTCCCTGTTCAAAAGCTGTTTTATAAAACAACTCGGTTAATGGAGTTGGAACATGGTAATAATTAATATCTTCAATCTCCATATAGTTAAAGTGTCTCGCCCTAGCACCAAAAAGTGGTAACGTTTCATTCCGATAAAAATTATGACTTAATGTGTTGTAGCTTTGACCTATATTAGAAAACTGGATAAGATTAAAATTATCTTCTCTTAAATAATTGAATTTATACTCTTTTTGTATAGACAAAGTAGTATCTACATAAGTGGTATCATTATTACTAGAAATTATTTTATAATAATCAATCGGTGCTTTTGATAAATTAGTTTTAGAACCCTTTTTGTTTAATATAGAATCGTTAGAGATTGGATCATTTTCTCTTCCTTTAGTGTTTGGCTTACCAGATAATTTAATTTGGCTAAAAACAAATACAGATTTTAGTAAAAAAAATATTATTATTAGATGGGTTTTATTCATTAAAAAGATTTATTAACAATATCAACTAAGTTTTATAATTAAATAACATGCAAATCTAATATTTATTTAGCAGCTTAATATTTTTTTTAACAGCTAGACATAACAAATAATTAATTGTTTAAAAAACAAGAGGTTTTAATTCATTAATCTATTATAAATATTTGTAATTGAAATTACATAAAACAAAAGAACCTGTAATAAAATTACAGGTTCTTTCTATAAGGCAATAAATTTTATATACTTAATTTATTGTAAAAGACCTAATTGCTTGTGAACCAAAATCACCAACAATAGATGCCATTACAGTACCATTATAAGTAATAGTAGCACTACCATTAGTTGGGAAAGACAATCCATCTCCATAACTATCGTTAACAATAAATGTGTAAGCACCAGGAGTTAAACAAACTGATCTAGAGAAAGTCGCTAAACCATCTGCATATCCGCCTCCACTAAATAATACTGCACCTGTAGCGGTTCCGGTTCTTACTTCCCAAGTAATCTCACTTGCATATCCATCAAACTGAAAAGCAATAAGACTTTCTGGGTTTGGACATACTTGATTTACATTGATAGTAATTTTTGCTCCTGCAAAAATTCCTTGATCTGGAGCAAAATTTAAAACTAATCTCTTACCAGACGGTCCTATATTAACATCACTAATTTGTATAGAAAGTTCACCAACATTAGAGTTAGCAGGAACAGTAACAGAACTAGCCATTGTGTATGCTGAAGCATCTAATGTAGTTGTAGGATCAACAACAACATCAAAAGTTCTATCGCTACCAGTAACATTACCAGTAAAAACCTTTACTATTTTTGTTGTTGTACCATTTATATCAACACCAAATGGGTAAGTTGCTTTTTCAAATGTTACATAATTTAGAGATGCTTCTTCATCTTGCTCACAACTAAATGCCAGAGATAAGCAAAGGATCGCTAAAAAATAATTTAATAATTTCTTCATTGGTTATTTGTTTTAATTAATTCTGGTCATTAATAAACGGATTGTCTTGAATTTCTCTTTCAGGAATTTCAAAAGTCATTCTCTCATCATTATGTGGTACTGGAACACCAACAAAAGATAAATGATTGTTACCTCTTGTAGCAGTAGCTTGGTTACGCTTAAGTGCTAAATAGCTTTTCCCTTCACCCCATAATTCAACTCGAGTTTGTTTGTAAATCTCATCTTTTAAAGCTTGACCTGACAATGCGTCTAAATACGTAGTGCTAGGTAAACGTTGTGCCATTAAGGTTCTTAGTCTTTCTCTTGCTGGACCGTCTTGGTTGTTTTTAGCTAATGCTTCAGCATTTAATAAAACCATCTCTTCGATACGCATGTAAACATAATCTGTAGTAATAGTAGTTTGCCCACCAATTACGCGATTAGGATCATAAAACTTGTTTAATGGCATTAAGTTATAATAACCTGCTGGTGCATAAAATTGTGCCTTTCTAGCGTCATTAGCTGGGATAGAATTATAAAGGGTTCTATCTATTGCTTTAGCATCTCCTGCCCAAGCATAGCTATATGTAAAAGCATCCATTTGTCCCCACCAAGACACTAAACCTAAACCTGTATCAATAGTTAAATCAGCTCCCCAAATCCAACTTGGAGTATTAACATCGTTAAATCCACCTGTAACTTGAGCTGGCGTTAACATAGTTGCACCACTATTATCTATAACTGATTGTGTTAAAGCAGCAACTTCACCCCATCTTGCACTGTCACGTGTTGATGCTATAACATAAGCTAACATTGCTTGAGCTACTTGTTTATTAACTTGATTTTTTGTTGGTCTATTAAAACCATCTAAAAGAACAATTGCTCTATTTAAATCAGATTCCATCAACTGATAAATTTCAGCTGTAGTTGATTTAGGAAGTCCTACATTTATAACCTCATCAAGCAAAGGTAAAATTGGAGCTTGAGGATTATAGTCATTAGCCATATACTGAGTCAAATAGAAATATGAGTGAGCTCTCATTGCAAATGCTTGACCTAATATGTGTCTATTAGTAGCAATTTGTGGATCAGCATCATTACCTCCTAAAGTAGCAATAACTGTATTAGCAGAACGGATTATAGTAAAATAATACTGCCAAACTTGTCTGTTATCACCAAAAGTAAAATCTTGAGTACATTGAAACTCTGTAATACTAGCTCTGTACCATCCATAAGTACTTACAGATAATGCCATATCTCCACATAAAAAGTCAGAGAATATGTCATAAGCCTTGTGACCAAAATCATCATGGCCAGTAGTACCACCTGTTCCTGTTTGAACCATAGTAGCATAAATACCGTCCATAGTTCCTCTTACAATTGCAGGGTTTGTTGCTGCAGCATCTTCAAGTTGTGTTAAAGTAACAAACTCTGAAGGCTCTTCGACTAAATAGTCTTTGTTACAGCTAACTGCTACAAGCATTAAGCCCGAAAGTGCAATTAGTTTAAATACATTTTTTTTCATAATTCTTTTTTTTTAATTAAAATTTCACTTTTGCTCCCATAGTAAAAGTTGTAAGAGGCGCATAAAGACGACGACCTGTATTACCACCTTCTCTAGTAGTTGGGTTGAAACCATCTCTTTCTGTTTTCACAAATAAGTTGTCCCCAGAAACATACAAGTTTACTTGATCAATTCCTGTGTTATCTAAAAACTTACTTGGTAAAGTATAGCCAACTAATATGTTATTTAATGCAAGGTAATCTGCTTTAATTAAGAATCTAGTCGAAGTTGACGTTGAGTTTTGATCAATACCATCTGCTAATCTAGGAACACTTGTAATATCTCCTGGTTGTTGCCATCTGTTTCTGATATCAGTGTGGTAGTTATTACCTACAGCACCAAATCTATCACTCATTAACTCTCCATATTGCGCATCGTAAGCATATCCACCAATTTGGTATGTAAATTGAGTTGAAAAATTAAAGTTTTTATATTTTCCAGTCAAACGGAAAGCTCCAGCAACATCAGGAATACTTGATTTACCAACAAATTTATCTGTAGCTAAACTATATGTTTTAGTTACTCTTTTTGCAACATTAGCATCTGGATTAGCATTTAAATAATTTGTCATAGACTGGATTGCAGTTTCTCCTGTATCTAATTGGTTATTGCCATTTGTATCATCAAAATATTGGAACCACATTGGTGCTCCATCTGACGGATCTACTCCTGCCCATTCACGCATATAATAATCAAATATAGAACCTCCATTTGTCCAACCATAGAACCCATCTCTAGTAAGAATTTGCTCTTCATTAGTTGAAGGGTCGATAGGCATTCTCGTTAATTCGTTTTTATACATCGCACCATTAACATTTAAATCTAATGAAAAATCAGCAGTAGTAATCAAATGACCAGTAACGTCAAATTCAATACCACTATTTCTTAATTGCCCATCATTAACAGTAATAGTTGATTGACCAGTTGATAATGGAATTCTACGAGCAAAAATTAAGTTATCAGTATCTTTAATATAGTAATCAACACTTGCTTCAATATACTTTCCTAAATTAAATTCAAGACCTCCTTGATATTGTTTTGAAGTTTCCCATGTTAAATCTGGGTTACCTACATTTCTAATTGAAAATGCAAATTCACCATTTAAGTTACTTACATCAAAAGTATCTATACCTGTGTAAAAACCAACACCATTTTCATCACCAGTTACACCATAAGACCCTTTAACTTTTAAGAAAGTTAAGAAACTATTATCTGCTAAGAAAGATTCGTTTGAAATTATCCATGCTGCACCAACTGAACCAAATGTATCCCATTTGTCGAAAGCAAATCTAGAAGAACCATCTCTACGTAACGATGCTGTTAAATAGTACTTATCACTAAAGTCATAATTAACTTGTCCAAAATAAGACTCTAATGTTCTTCCTTCGCTGTATCCAGAAGGTGGTTGCAAATTAACGATAAAGTTGTCTAATTCATAAATAGAAGGAATAACTGCTTTACCTTTGTAAGCTGAAATTTCAGATCTTTCATAATCATTACTTTCATGTGCAGCTAATACTTCTAATGAATGATTTCCAAAATCCTTTTTATATCTTAATAACTGTAAAAAGTTTTTTGTTAATGTTTCAGAATTCACTTGAAATAAATCTCCTTGGTTAGAACGTCCACCTCCGTAGAAAGGATTTCTAACATCTTTAAAAGTGTTCATAGAATATTGAGCACCAAAAGTAGTCTCAAAAGTTAAACCTTCAGCAATATCTAAGTTAAGGTTAAAACTTCCATTAACCTCATGCCTGTCTGCACCTTGAAAATCGTATAATGCAGATGCAATTGGATTTAAGTTATTAGCATTTGGTCTTGCTCTAAATCCAGAATCAGAACCATAATCGTATTGATTACCTCCATAAACTGGATCTGGTACAAGTTGATAATTATTATCTCTTAAAAACACTGGAAATATTGGTGCCATTTTATCTGCAAACTCAAACAAGTTTTCAGACCCTACTGTCTGACCATTACTAATATTTTCAGAATAAGCATAACCAATATTAGCTCCTACGCTTAACCATTCTTTAACTTTACTATTTAAGTTTAATCTTGTTGTATATCTTTTATACCCAGTATTTAATGCATAACCTTCGTCATCTAAATAACCAGCAGAAACAAAATATTTAGATTTTGCGTCTCCACCACCCATTCTTAAGTTAGCTTCAGTTCTAAATGCATTACTAAAAGCTAAATCCTCATATCTTTCAGGAGTATATCTTCTTGTAACATTACTTCTTACACTTCTAGTTACTGGATCAATCAAATCGCCTCCATTAGCAACATTCCACATGTTGTATCCTGGATCAACGTAGTTGATTGTAAATAAATTTTGATTAGCAAAAGCAACAGGGTTTGCATTATTATTAATAACACCTCTATTGTAAATACCTTCCCAAACATATCCAATATACTCTTCAGGAGATTTGATAACATCATATCTTGGTATCATTTGAGAGTTAACACCTGTTCTTACATCTAATTCAATGTAAGATTCTGATGAAGTACCTGTTTTTGTAGTTATTAAAATAACCCCATTCGCTCCTCTTGAACCATAAATAGCAGTAGCTGTCGCATCTTTTAAGATTGTAGTTGACTTAATATCTGCAGGGTTAATAGAGTTAATACTTCCAGAAAAAGGAATTCCATCTACAACATAAAGAGGAGCTCTATTTCCATTAACAGAACCAAAACCTCTAATTCTAATAGTAGAAGTAGTACCTGGTTGACCAGATGTATTAATAACTGTTACACCAGCAGCCTCACCAGCTAAAGATTGAGATATATTTGAATAGTTTTTTGTTTCAATATTCTCAGCTTTAATTGTTGTAGCTGTACCAGCATACTCCTTTTTCGTTGTTGAACCATATCCAATTACAACAACTTCGTCTAATGCTTGAGTATCATCTTGCATTGCGACATTTATTACAGTAGTATTACCTACTAGTTTTTCAACATTTTGCATCCCTATAAAAGAGAATACTAATGTTTCATTTGAACTTGCTTTGATAGAGTAATTACCATCAAAATCTGTTTGAACTCCTCGTGAAGTTCCTTTAACAATTACATTCACACCAGGTAACGGAAATCCGTCTGATACAGATGTAACTGTTCCCGTGACTGTTTTTTCTTGTGCAAAAGAAAATTGCATCACAAACGCCATTAAAAGCGTCATTAACCATGTTAACTTTAATTTCATAAAACAATTATTTGAGTTAGTCTTTCGCAAACATCTTAATAATATATTAAATAAACAAGTATTTTGCCTAAAAAAATGTTAATGCTAACCCTTTAAATATGTTAAATTTATTGACGATTCAAGAAATCAACATCACTATTAATACATCCTTAAGATGCAGATACTTTTAAAAGGTTGCGTTAAAATTTTAACTTTGTTTAAATTTTAACATTTTGCCTTTACAACTTGCTTTAACAAAATTTAAACATGAATGTGGTACAGATGAGGCTGGACGAGGTTGTTTAGCTGGCCCTGTTACTGCTGCTGCAGTTATTTTACCTCAAGATTTTATTAGTGATATACTTAATGATTCAAAGCAGCTTTCTGAAAATAAAAGAGATAAATTAAAGGACATTATTGAAAATGAAGCAATCTCGTATGCTTATTTTCATGTTTACCCTGATGAGATTGACAAAATCAATATTTTAAATGCATCAATTTTAGCAATGCACAAATCAATTGCATTATTAAAGATTAAACCTGAATTTATCATTGTAGATGGAAATAAATTTAAACCAATCAATAATATACCTCATGAAACCATAATTAAAGGAGATAGTAAGTTTTTGAACATTGCAGCTGCTTCAATTATTGCTAAAACTCAGCGAGATGACTATATGTGTAAAATTCATGAAGAGTTTCCAATGTACAATTGGAAACAAAACAAAGGTTATCCAACAAAAGAGCATAGAGAAGCAATTAGAAAATATGGTATTACAAAATATCACAGAAAAACTTTCAGATTATTACCAGAACAACTTAAATTAGATTTCTAACTTTTTATATTTGCACAAAAACCCTCAATGAGAAATATTTGGTTCCTATTAAGTTTTGTTCTTTTAGTGTTTAGTTGTGACAATGACAAAATACATCATTCTAACTTAATTTCATTAGCGCCTCAAAATTCATCCATAATTATAAAGACCAATTCTGTTGAAGGGCTAAACAGTGCTTTAAAAAACAACTCTTTGTTTAAAGCCATTTCTAAATATGATAAAATAAATGTTTTAGAAAAAAAACTTAGTTATCTGAAATATTTAAAGCCAGCGGATAGATTATTAATAACTTTAGGAAAAGACTCTAATGATAGTTTACAGATTTCTATTATCTCAAAATATCATGACAGATTATTTAATATAGATTCACTAAAAGATAAAACTGTAGAAACAATTTCAACAAAAAACTACAGTATCACAAAAACTACTCTAAACAACCAAATACTTTATAGTGTTATAAAAGACAGTATATTTTTTGCTTCTAATGACAAACAACTTGTTGAAACTGCTTTTAATAAAAAAGAGATAGATTCTGAGCTTATAAAAGTTTATAATACTGCCAACTCAAAGTCATCGCTTTCTATTTTAATTAATTCTAAAAACAAGAAACTAATTCCTTCGTTATTCTTAACTGAAAAATTAAACAGTAACTCATTAACAAATTATATCTTACTCGATGCTGATGTAACACAAGACCAGTTATTATTTAATGGTATTACTAAAGCTGTTGATTCTTCTAAAAGTTTAATTAATGTATTTAAGAACACTATTCCACAAGAAATTCAAACCAGTAAAATTTGCCCTCAAGATATTGATGGGTATATGAGTTTTACTTTTAATGATTTTAAAACTTTTAATGACAACCTAATAAAGTATAAAAAGCGAGATACATCATTAACACCAACTTCCATTTTTGATGCTGCATCAGAAATTGGTGTAATGTATAAAGATGACAAAAGAGCTATTGTTATGTATTCTTTAGATGTATTAGCAACTCAAGATGCTTTACTTTCTCGAAATTCTATTGATACTTTTAGAGAAGTTGATATTTACCCTTATGATAACCCTAAACTGTTTTCAGATTACTTATCACCTTTTGTTAATTTTCAAAATGCAACTACTTATTTTAGTATAGACGATTTTATTGTGTTTTCTGATGATGTTGATTTTTTAAAAGATATTATTTCCAACTATCAAAATAATACAACGCTTCATGAGTCGGTTGCTTATGCTAATATTATGAAAAGCTTAAGTGATGAAGCTTCATTATTTACTTATGCCAATTCTAATAGTTTAAATAAAATATTTAATTCAAATTTTAATGAAGATTTATCTTTAGAAATTGACACTTATAAAGCGTCTGCAATACAGTTTATTTATGATACAGATTTTGCACATGTAAATGCTATAATTAAAAAGAACAAAAGCAAGTCTGTAGCAAACTCTGTTTCTGAAGATTTTAGTATAAAGTTAGATGCAGCAATACATACAAATCCGCAGTTTGTTGACAATCACACCAACAATCAGAAAGACATTGTAGTACAAGACATAAATAACAATTTATATTTAATTTCTAATGACGGAAAAGTGCTTTGGAAGAAGCAACTCGACAGTAAAATTTTAGGAACTATAGAGCAGATTGATATTCTTAAAAACGGAAAATTTCAACTCGTATTTGCTACCACTAACCGTGTTTTTGTTTTAGACAGAAACGGAAAGGATGTTTCTCCATTTCCTTTAAAGTTCAAAGACGATATAACACAACCGCTTTCGGTGTTTGATTACGACAACAACAAAGACTACAGGTTTTTAGTCACTCAAGGAAAGGCTCTACTTATGTACGATAAACAAGGAAAAACTGTTAGTGGATTTACATTTAAAAAAGCAGAAGGTAAAATAAGTACTCAACCAAAACATTTTAGAATTGGCAAAAAAGATTATATAGTATTTGCTCAAGGTAATGAACTCAAAATTATAGACAGAGTTGGAAAAACAAGAATAAATGTAAAAAACAACATCACTTTTTCAGGGAACGATATTTACTTATATAATAACAAATTTACAACATCAAACAGCAAAGGAGATTTAATACAGATTGATGAAAATGGTAAACTTATTTCAACAAGTTTAAGCTTAAAAGAAAAGCATGCCATTACAACCACTAGTAAAACTCTTGTAACACTGTCAGAAAATGTACTAAAAATAAAATCTTCTACTGTAGATCTAGAATTTGGAGATTATACTGCTCCTAAAATATTTTATTTAAATGATAAAATTTATGTGTCTGTAACCGATCTTCAATCTAAAAAAGTATATTTATTTGATAGCCTCGGAAAACCTATTGATAACTTTCCACTCTACGGAAATTCAACAATAGAGCTTGCAAATATTGACAAAGAAAGAGGTCTTGAGTTTGTAGTTAAAGGAGATAGCGATACTATAATAGTGTATCAGATAAATTAAATTTTCACTTTGTAGCAAATAATGTTTTGTATGTAGCGAAGTTATTTTTATCTTTATTCGCGCTATAAATCAATACGTTACAAATGAAAAAACTACATTTTTCGCAAATACTTACAATTGTTTTGTGTACAGTATTTACACTTCCTAGTGCCAATGCTCAAATATTGAAAAAACTTAAACAAAAGGCCGAACAAACTGTTGAAAGAAAGCTAGAACAAAAAACAGAAAAAGAGACCGAAAAAGCAATGGACTCAATATTGAATCCAGATGAAAAAACACCCACAAAAGACACTCCTAATGCAAATGATAAAAACCCTAACACCAATCCATCAACAACAAATGACGATGGTGATAATGTAAAGGTAAATACAAATATTTCAGACGAACTTAAAGTATATAGTAAGTTCGATTTCGTTCCTGGAGATAAGATTTTATATTTCGATGATTTTTCACAAGATTTTATTGGAGATTTTCCTTCTAAATGGAACACTAACGGATCTGGTGAAGTTGTAAAATTAAGTAAAGCAGAAGGCAATTGGTTTGAGTTTAAACCAGGTTATAATATTCAATACATCCCACTTTTAAGCTCTTCATTACCTGAAGAATATACAATAGAGTTCGACTTAATTTCTGAAGGGCTAGATAATAACACATCATCAGTGGCCAGATTAGTAATAAACCTTGATGATAACAATACGTTTTATACAGGTACAAATTACGCAGAAGTACAATTACCTTTTGGTCAGTATGGCGCCTTTGGCATTAGAGTTTTAAATGCCATAAATAGCTCAAGTACTATTAATAATACAATAACTGCTGATATTCGTGAAGAAGTAAAAAACAGACCTCATATATCTATCGCAGTAAATAAGAAAAGGTATCGCCTTTGGGTGAATGAAAAAAAGTATGTTGATATTCCTCAATTTGTTTCTGAAGGAAAACTAACAACTATTAAATTTAATCTTGAAGGTTTTGAAGATGGCGAAGAGCGACTATTTATTAGCAATTTAAAAATAGCCGAAGGTGGTGTAGACTTAAGAAGAACTTTAATGACAGATGGCAAAGTTTCAACCAATGGAATTTTATTCGATTCTGGTTCTGCAAATATTCAAAAACAATCCTACGGAATAATTCGTCAAATCTCACAAGTATTACAACAAGAAGCTGATATGAAACTTAAAATAGTTGGTCATACAGATGCTGATGGAAGTGATGAAGCAAATATGAAATTATCTAAAGACAGAGCTGAAGCTGTAAAAAAAGCTTTAATAGATATCTATAATATTTCAGCCGAAAGATTACAAACCGACGGAAAAGGCGAAAGCATTCCTGTTGGAGATAATAAAACAACCGATGGCAAAGCACAAAACAGACGTGTAGAATTTATAAAGATGTAAAGGCAACCAAATCGACGCCTCTATCTATCAGCGCCAAAGATTTATTTCTTTGGCGTTTTTTTTAAAAATTTGCTTAATTTAGATATTACTTAAGTTATGTTATGAGAAACCCATTAATCATAATTTGTTTTTTGATAACTAATAATATTATTGCTCAAAAAAAAATTGAGAGTAATAATTATTTAGAAACTTCTAAGCAATTTTATAAAGATTTAGCTTACGATAGTGCATATACTTATGCCAAAAAAAGCTATACCTTTTTTAATACTCAAAAGAATGATTCTATAACATTTGCCTCTCTTTTAGAACTTTTCCGTTCATCAGACAAGTTAAACAATAATGAGGCTGATGGTTATTTAGAATCAGCAAAAAGTATGGCAAAAAAACTTAATAATCCATCAATGGTTATTGATGCTTATTATTATGAAGCCAATAGCTATTATTATAATGATGAGTACGAAAAAGCTCTACCATTATTTTTGAAAATAGACTCTATTTCTAATAAACAGAGAATTAAAAATAAAACCTCTATTGAAGCCATCATAAAACGAGGTGAAATATCTAGACTCAAATTTACTAAAGAAACAACATTAGCTGCCGAAAAATTATATTTAGAAGCCTTAAAAGTGGCTAAAGAAATCAATTCTGAAGAGATGATTAACTACATCTACACTTATTTGGCAGATGTTAGTGGATTAAATGGGAATGATAGTCAATCAAAAGAATATATTGATTTGGCTTTCAATTATTACAAAAAAAATAATGACATCAGAAACCTATCACAAGTATATCTACTATATACTGTACACTTTCTTGGAATTGATGATTTACAAAACGCAAAGAAATATCAAGTTGAAAGATTAAATTATTTAAGGTCTACAGATGATAAAATTGAACTTGCTCGAGCATTGGTTTATAATGGTAGTTTTCATAGACGAAAAACCAAAGACTTTAATCAGGCAATAAAAAGCCTTGAAGAAGCAAAAACTATTTACAATAACATAAACAATCCAAGTATAGTAAAAACAGATAATTATGAGCGTTTACTTTACAGTTTAGCTATTTGCAACTATGAAGTAAAGCAATACAAAACTGCTTTTGAGTATTTTGATCAAGCTTATGATTTAAGAGAAGATCTTATTAAAAAATCAAGTCAAGAACTAACCTCTACATTAGAATTAAAATACCAAACAGCAAAGAAAGAAGAACAAATAACATTATTAACTGCTCAGCAAACATTAATAGAACAACAAAAAAAGAATCAAACTTATCTGTTTATAGGCATTATAACATTAATTGCCTTAATTACTGGTTTTATTATTTTTGGTTACAGAAACAAAATTAAAACTGCTCAAAAATTAAAAGAACTCGATGAATTAAAATCTAAATTTTTCGCTAATATTTCGCATGAGTTTAGAACACCCTTAACGCTAATAAAGAGTCCGTTACAACTATTAAAACAGGAAGAAATAAATGCTGAAAAAAATAAAAACCTAAACCTTATAGAGCAACATTCAAATAGAATGTTAGACTTGGTAAATCAGTTACTCGAATTATCAAAAATAGATTCAGGAAACTTAAAGCTAATTCTACAAAAAGGCGATTTACATATCTTTTTACAAACCATAGCAGAACCTTATCAATTAATCGCAAAACAGGAACAACTAACCTTTACAAAGCAAATTGAAACATTTAAAAACCCGCAATGGTTTGATAAAGATGTTATCGAAAAGATTTGTACCAACCTATTAACAAATGCACTAAAATACACCACTAAAGGTGGTTCCATAACTTTTGAAGTGTCTAAAACTAATAACACTATTAATCTCAAAATAGCCAATACAACTAACTCTACAAATGCGAAAGATATTAGTAAATTATTTGAGCGATTTTATCAAGAAAACGACTCACACCAAGGCTTTGGGATTGGTTTATCTTTAGTTAAAGAACTGATAACTTTATACAGAGGAACAATTTCTTCAAAAATTGAAAACGACATGCTTGTTTTTGAAGTTAATTTACCTTTAGACATAGACCTATTAAAAGATATAAGTGTTATAAAAGAAACTACAGAATCTGAGGTAATTAATAGCACAGTAAAAGATACAAACGAAGATCATCCTATACTTTTAATTATTGACGATAATGAACCTATTCGGTCAGTTTTAAAAGATATTTTTAAAGCAAAATATCAAATTTTAGAAGCTGCAGATGGAGTTTCTGCTCTAAAAATAGCTGTAGAAGAAATTCCTGATCTCATTATAAGTGATGTAATGATGCCAAAAATGGATGGCTTTGAACTTTCTGAAAAACTTAAACAAAACGAGGCAACATCATTTATTCCAATAATTTTATTAACTGCAAAAACATCAGACGAATCTCGTTTAAAAGGCTTACAAAATGAAGCTGACGATTATATTACAAAACCTTTCAACCATGATATTTTGGCTGCAAAAGTGCAGCAACTTATTGATTTAAGAATTCAACTACGCGAAAGGTATAGCAAAGAATTAATACTAAAACCTAAAGATATTGCAATCAATTCTGTTGACGAGAAGTTTATTGAAAAATTACAAACTATTTTAGATAAGCAATTATCAAATTCAGACTTTACGGCCGATGATTTTTCAAAAGAAATTGGCATGAGTAGAATGCAACTACACAGAAAATTAAAATCTTTATTAGGTGTTTCTACAACTGAATTTCTTAGAAACGAACGTTTAAAAGCTGCTGCTAATCTACTCCTCAAAAAAGGAAATATCAACATATCAGAAATTGCGTATAGTGTTGGTTTTAATGATGTGTCTTACTTTTCAAAATGCTTTAAAGAAGCTTATAACGTATCTCCTTCAGAGTACGTAACCACTTAACAATCAGTCTAAAATATTGCTTTTCTAATTGATGTTACATGTATCATTACAATTGTTACATGTGTCATATCTCCTTTCATTTTCGTAATCTAATTTTACTTCAACCAATTTGGATGTTATAATTCATGCCAAAAAAAAAGAACCATAACTATATAGGTGAATTAAAACAATTTCCCTCAACCAAAGTGTACCTCAATGTTAACTATTTAGAAGAGGGAAATTATGAGTTACATATAATTCATAAAAACAAACTGATAAAAAAAACAACTTTTAAAAAAAAATGATTATGCGAACAATTAAAATTTTTTCAATAGTAATTTTATCATTCTTTTTAAGCTCATGCGACAAGGATGACGACCCACAAACCATAGATCTTGAAGCAACTACCATTGACTATGAACTGGTAGGAACAACCTCTCCCACAACTGGCGAAGTAAGATTAACAGCTATAGTAACAAACATTGGTAATTCCAATTTTAACTCAAGTAGTGGTCAGCAGTTTATTCAGTTATCACGAAGAGAATTAGGCTCAACAGCAGAAACTGTATTAGAAACAAACAATTTTACTGTATTGAATCGTGGAGATGAAATAACATTAGTAGTGGTAATAAATTGGAATACTGCTATCGAATTTCAACCAGAATTCATTTTAAGAATCTCTTATGATCCAGATATTCTATTAGATGACAACCCAAACAACGACGATACCAATAGTACCAACAATAGCTTTGTACTCTCTGGATTTGATATTAACGGATTATTTTAATCTTTAAAAAATGCCATCATGAAAAACATAAAATTTATTGCCTTTGCACTTGCTGTAATCTGCATGACAACGGCATACGGACAAAAAAAAGACGGTAAAACTCCAACTACAATAAAAACGGTTGGACCAACAATTAAGGACAAACCATTATTAGTTACCACTAAAAAAATGACGTCTTTTACACTTCCTGCAAAAGGATACAATTTCTCAAACACCTTTACTGTAGAACTTCCAATACCAGGATTAAATGGCCCAACAATGTCTGGATTATGTGGAGGAATGGTTTATAGCGCATTAGATTATTACAACAATGGCATGGCTATACCAACACAAGGTTTCAGACCAGCTGTAAAAACACCCTTGCACGATTACATATACAGACGACAAGTCACCTCTTTGGCTGATAATGCAGATAAATGGAGTGAACTTTTTCTAAACCCTTTTGGATGGCGTTCTGATGAGTTTTTTAATTGGGGACTTCAAGCAAGTGGTGGAGGAAGAATTGAAGAATTAAAAAGCATGATAGATCAAGGCAAACCTGTTCCTTTAGGATTGTTTGCTCTGGGAAATGGAGGAGCTGCTCCTCATCATCAAGTATTAGCTGTTGGTTATGATATGGGACGTTATAAAGGAGATTTAGGCGATTTTAAAGAAGACTTTAAAATCTTTGTTTACGATCCTAACGAACCAACAAGACTCATGACAATTGTTCCTAACGTACAAGGCAAATACTTTACTTATAAAGAATATCCTAATGAAGATAGATGGCAAACCTATTTTGTAGATAAAAAATACAGATCTAACAGACCTCCAAGTGTTATTAGTCCAGTTTTTCCTAACGATGGAAAAGTACATGAGTTGCTAATTGAAATTTGTACAGGAAATGACGATTTACGTGGCGGAAATGATAATGTGCATGTTACAGTCAATTTTAGTGATGGCACATCAGAAACCTTTTTAAACATCAATGGACAAGCTCGTTGGATTGATAATTACATAGAAACTGTACCTCTACGTTTAAAAAACCCAAAATCAATTTCTCAAATAAAAAACATAACCTTAAAAACAACATTTGGTGGTGGTTCTGGTGGAGATAATTGGAATGTAGACTCTGTAAGAGTCATTGCATGCGGAAATAGAATTTATGAGATTCTTATTAATCAATCAGGAAAACCTCTTGTAAGATTTGATGGTAATAACAAGCCATTAACTTTAAATGTAACACGTTAATTATAAACAAATGAAAACTCTTAAATTAATAATTATTGTATTAGCTTTTTGCGGAAGTGCAAATGCACAAGTACTTAAAAAACTTACCAAAAAAGCTGGTGAAGCAGCCGAACGAACTGTAGAAAGAAAAGTAGAAGAAAAAACAGAGGAAAAAACTGCGCAAGCTATTGATAGTGTTTTTGAAGCGCCAAAAAAAGTTAAAGAAAAACGTAAAAAAAACAAGAAAGAAAAGGCTTCAAAAAAAGAAGAAGTAAATGAAGTTGGTAGTGAAACTCAAAATGAAAGTGTAATAATAAATTCATCAACAAACAATCAAGATATTGTAAGTGGTAGTAGCTTCTTTCCTAATGGTAGTATTGTTTTCGAAGAAACCTTTTCGCAAGACGCTCAAGGTGATTTTCCTGCAGGTTGGGAAACCAATTCTGGAGGTGAAATTATTCTAGTAAATGGCACTAAATCTCTAAAACTTTATCCAAATAGTTTGTGCATGACAACTACTGGCGAATTACCAGAAAACTATGCATTAGAGTTTGATTTTATTACTGCTAATTTAGCCTACAAAGAGTTAAGCGGATCGGAGTTTATGCTACAATTTGTTAAAGACAATAAGCTCAATAAAGACTTAAAACAGCGTGGAGAATTCCACTTCTCATTATGGGAAGGCAGCGCATTACCAAGAAAAATATTTGTAGAAAATCATGGTGTAACCAACAAGATAAAAAACAGTATTGATTTTGATATGAATAAAAAATTCAACACAACTGTACATATTACATGTGTTGTTAATGGTAAACGTTTAAGAGTTTATATGGATAATGAAAAGGTGATAGACCTTCCTTCGTTTTTACAAGATAATTTAGGTAGATATATTCAATTTTATTTAAAAGGCACAAAACCTCAAATGAACCATATTGCAGCAATAGCAAACATTAAAATTACTGAAGAAGGTGAAGATATTCGCTCAATGATTTTAAAAGGTGGTTTTAGCACTACTAAAATCTTGTTTGATAGTGGTTCAGATAAATTAAAACCAGAATCGTTTTCTTTTTTAGATAAAATTGGAAAAGCATTAGAATCAGATGCCACATTAAGCATTAAAATTATTGGACATACTGATAGTGATGGTGACAGTAAGGCTAATTTAAAACTATCTGAAAAAAGAGCTACCTCTGTTAAAGCATACCTTGCATCAAAATTTAATCTTCAAAATCTTCAAACTGAAGGCAAAGGAGAAAGCGAGCCTGTAGCAGATAATACAACAACAGAGGGCAAAGCTCAAAATAGACGTGTAGAATTTAAAAAAATATAACAATGAAAAAATCAATTTTAATATTAGCAATAGTCTCGTTTCTAACATTTTCATGTAGTAAAGATGATGATTCATCAACTCCAGAACCAACAACTGAAGAACTTTTAGTATCTGGAAAATGGTATTTAGAAGCTTTAGGGACTTTCACCTTAACACCATGTGATAAGCAGTCGTATTTTCTTTTTGCAGATAGCACATCGTTAATTGTTGAGTTATTTGGCGAAAATAGTGCAACTGCAATTTGCGAGCAAACTGGCCTTTCATCATATTCTTATTCAATAAATTCAAGTAATCAAATTGTAACAGTAAGAAATGGCGAAATAAGTATTCTTACCATTGAGGCTATATCGAGTACAAATTTACAGCTATCAAGAGAAGTATCAGGAGAGAGTCTACAATATACCTTTAGAAAATAAATGAGCATGAAACCTTCTTTAATAATACTAATCTATAGTTTTTCTGTACTAAGCTTTGGTCAAAGCAACTTGTTTATAAGTACAAATGAAGCTTCTTATGTCGATCAGGTTATTTCAGGCTCATCAACACAAGATGTAAGTCCAATTCCTTTTAATCCATCTGAAAATATAACATTCGACAAGAAAATGACCTTTTCTGCAAATACAAATTCAGGAATTAGCAGCACATCTCAATTTCTAGTGAATTCAAACAAAGGTTATATGGGAATGGATAAAGAAATGATAGAACGTTTTGCTGGAATTACTTTACCTGATGATGAAGACTTTAAAGTAGAGTATCGCATCACTGCAACCAATGGAAAAACCTATTATTTTGTTGAAATACAAGGAGTAAAATACGTTATGAATAGGTTGCCTATTAATATGGTTGAAGCAGACCAAACTAATATGTCTGTTAAAAAATTTAATCAGAATTTTTCGCAAACAGGAACTACTTTAAATGTAAGCAGTCAAAATTTTCAATCTAAAGAATATACTGCAACCTCTCCAGACACTGGCAGACCTGTAAACGTATATGTTGCCGAACAAAACAATGTCAACCTACCTCCTACTAATACACCAAAAACAGTTGGAATATTTGGTCTTGGCTATATTTATACAGACAACAAAACGCAACTCGTTACAAGGTTAGAAAATGATAATGGTACTGCTGAATTAGAACGTGTTGAAAACACAAATGTTTCAATAAATGGCAATAGCTATTTAAAGTATGAAACCAAAGTGCAAAATGATAACGAATACATGTCTGATGTCACTGAAGATGTTTTTAGAAAAAAACGTGAAAATATAAGCGAATCTCCTAGCCAACAAGCTGATATTTCGAATAAAAGTTTAGAGATATTAGAGCTAGAAGAAGAAATGGAAAGCAAACGAAAACGCACTATTAATAAATATATTGAAGATGGCTCGCCAACCGAAAAAACAAGCGAATACATTTATGAGAGTTTAGATCCAAGAGATATGGTTACTGTTCAAAAATTACAGTGTGAAAAACGTATTATTGAAATAGACAAAAAACTAGGAAGGATGAGCAATAATAATCCCGATTACACAAGGCTTGTAAATGAAAAGCGATGTTTAGAAACTAAAATTATAGATTATAAAAAAGCCGAAACTAAAATGATAGAAATAAAAGATTTGCATGCCGAAAATCCGCATGAAGGAAACAAAGAAAAAATGAACTATTTTTTTACTGAAGTATCACAAAACATTATGGCAAGACGATGTGATAACTAACACTTATATGATTCATTTTTGATTTTCTATTTATGAGAATTAGCCTACTATATTTTTAAAGAGGTTGTCTGAAAAGTTTAAAAACCTGTCATTCTGAATTTATTTCAGAATCTTACTTATTTGATTTTATGTATATTATAGAATCTGAAACAAGTTCAGATTGACAAAATATTGTCTTTTCAGACGGCCTCTTTTTTTTTGTTTTTATTCCATGCAATTTTATGTAGTATTGTAGTCTTCAAAAAGCATAACAAAAATCATGATAAAACGTACAAAAGCCTCAATTAATAAATGTATTCTTCACAAAGTAGGAAACAAATTTAACAGCACAAAAAATGCCTTTTCAGAACAAGAAATTGACTTTGATGAAGTAAGTTATGATTTAATGCTTCCTTACCTTTTAAGACCATTTGGTAGCGTTGTTGAGAGCTATCGTTTTAACCATCATAGCAATATTAGCCTTAACGAAATAAACAGCTATGCATCACAATTATTTGCTGATAATAGCAACTTTATTGAGGTTTCAAAACATATTGTGACACATCTTTTTGAGCAAAGTACTTCGGCGCAAATAAAAACTGGTGATGTTTTAATATGCTACTTTAATGACATACAATATGAAGATATGTTTGTTGATGCAGTAGGTATTTTTAAGATTGAAAACAAAAATGAATTTTTTCAAACCTATCTTGAGGGTAAAAGCTATGATATTATTACTCAAAAAGGTATCCCAACTAAAAAGGTTGATAAAGGTTGTTTAATTTTAAATACTGCAGATACCGAAGGTAATATTGTGTTAAGTGTTGACCATAATTCTTACGATACACAATACTGGATAAAACAGTTTTTAAACATTAAGTATCCTGATGATTATAACCAACATACCAAAAACTATATTGAACTTTGTAAAGACTTTAGCTCTGACATTTTAAAGCCAAGTTATGGAGGACAAGAACAAAGCTCGTTTTTAGCAAAAACTATCGATTTTTTTAAAGAAAATGAAGTTATAAATGTAGAGAATTTTAAAGACGATGTATTTGAAGATGATAAGTTTAAAACACTATTTGACGATTATAAAAAAGACTTCGAAACAGAAAAAGCTGTGCTTATTAGAAACCAATTTGATGTCTCTGAAATTGTACTAAAAAAGCAAAAACAAAAGCTTAAAACAGAAATAAAACTCGATACCAACATACAAATAAAACTCGATGTTGATGCACCAGATGCTTCAGCCGAATATTTAGAACGTGGTTATGATGATGTAAAAAAAATGCACTACTACAAAGTTTTTTTTAATGAAGAAGGCTAGTTTGATTATGTCAGAAAAATAAACGAACTTCGTTTAATGTCTGATATAAATATTAAAACGATTTCATATCATACTAGTTGTAAAACATTCAAAAAGCCGATGAGAAAAATTTATGATTATGTTTTTTTTAGTATTTATAGAAGTTTAAATATTACTAATAAATCAATTCCTGAATGGTCAGCTATAATTCTTATTTCCCTACTGTTATTTGTTAATATTTTCTCAATTCTGATTTACATAGATTACGATATTAAATCTATTGGAAAAAAAGGATTTGGCATCATTACATCGTTACTGATTGGATTAAATTATCTGTATTTTTTAAAAGGCAAAAGATATCTTATTATTCTGAATCGATTTGATGAACAAAAGAATAAATTAATTTGTGACTCGATAGTTTTGCTGTACGCCTGTATTTCTGTTTTTACATTCTTATGTTTTCTAGGAATAGAATTAGAAAGAACATCATATATGACAGGGTTTGTTGCTCTATCAGCATTAATCCCTTTTATGTTTATAAATATTAAAAAATAAAAACGTTTTACAACAACATTTATAATTACATTGGTTGCTCTAACCTAGAAAATCACTCTCTAAACATTCCCCTTTATATCATCAATTTCGTAATGTCTGGTTTTGTTTTTGTTTTCTATAACTAGTTTGTGCAAATAAAAGGCTTCAACTACTGTCCAAATTCCAAAAACAAACATAGGAGAGCATAAAGCTAAAACTTGCCACATTATATCATCAACATTTCTTGTCTGCTGCATATTTATTATCGCGTAAAACATGTAACTAGAAACAACAATAAATGATATGCCAAAAGAAATAGTTAAAAACCAAAATAGAGGCTCAACTTTTGGCATTGGCAAATCTTTTTTATACAACTTATAAAACACTTTGGTTTTTAAATGAAATATAAATGCGCAAGTACCTAAAGCTGTCATTGCAACAGGAATAAGCATAGAATACTCAAATGTTGCATTTTCAAATCCAACCAAATAGGTTATAAGACCACCTGGAGCTAGTGCAAAAGGAACTGTTAATACCAACAATACCATTTTTTGTATATAACCCATAAACTTTAAGCGGTTTGGTAGTTTAAATGCGCTTCAAAAAGTAAAGCAAAATGCTTGAGTAGTTTTTCTTTAACTTCGGCTTCATCGACCTTTTCTACACCAAGTTCGTTATTAAGTGTAGTTACAGCTTTACCTCGTATACCACAAGGAATAATATTATCAAAATATCCTAAATCGGCATTTACATTTAGTGCAAAACCATGCATTGTTACCCAACGACTTGCTCTTACTCCCATGGCACAAATTTTACGTGTAAATGGTGTGCCTACATCTAGCCAAACTCCTGTTTCACCAGGACTACGCTCTGCTTTAAGTCCGTAATCGGCAAGCGTTAGTATAATCATTTCTTCTAAAAAACGAAGGTATTTATGTATGTCTGTAAAGAAATTATCTAAATCTAAAATTGGATAGCCAACAATTTGCCCAGGACCATGATAAGTAATATCTCCTCCTCTATTTATTTTATAAAAAGTAGCTCCTTTTTGTGTAAGTTGCTCTTCATTTAAAAGCATGTTAGACATATCGCCACTTTTGCCTAAAGTATACACATGTGGATGCTCAACAAATAAAAAGTAATTAGACGTTTCAATACCTGCATCTTCTCTTCTGTTCTTTATTTTTGTGTCTACAATAGACTTAAATAATTGTTCCTGATAGTCCCAAGTATCTTTATAGTCTTTAAATCCTAAATCTTGTATTTCTACGCTTTTGTTCATAGAATGCAAAATTACGTCATTTTTTTTACAGTAGTTCCCTAACAAAACGGTTTGCTACAAGCTTCCTATAAAAAATAATTAAATGATTAATTCTTTGGGTTATTAAGGATTACCAAAGCTGCAATAACGCCAGGAACCCAGCCGCAAAGCCACAATAAAAAGACAATAACTATAGAGCCACAGCCTTTATCAATAACTGCTAAAGGTGGACAAAATATAGAAAGTAAAACTCTCCAAATACTCATAATGATTAATTTTTGATTGATTTAAAATTAAGTCTTCAAAGCAAAGCTTTGAAAACCTAAAAACTGTCATTCCCGAGAAATCGGGAAGATGTACTTATTGGACGTGTTTATAAGTGATTTGTTACAAAGCCTTGTTATTGTGCATTCTATTTCATTTTAAAATAAATTATAGTAGATTCGTAACATGAGAATAAAGCTAAGTTTACTATTTTTTTTATTGGCATTTGCCTCTTCTAAAGCACAATATAGTTTTAGTGGACACATAGACAATAAAGAATGGCATGATAATGTTTACCTCTCTATAATAGAAGACTACAGGAAAATTTCTGGTGTGTATTCTGAGCAAATTATAGCCAGAGTAAAAACAGATAGTTTAGGCTTTTTTAAGTTCTCAGGAGATCAGCTAGAAAACGAAAACAGAATTTACAGAATTCATGTTGATAATTGTTTTGACGACGACCAAAACCAAAGTCATTTTAATGGACACTGTGATGATAGTAAAGAGATTATTTTTATCGCAAAAAATAGCGACACAATTGTATTTCCTTTTTCGTTTGATAAACAAATGTTTTGTGACATAAAATCTAATAACGAAAAAGCAATTGTATTTGTAAAAATAGATTCGTTAAGAGAAGAAATGAAATTTGCTTTTGGCGAATACAGAAGTGAAGCTAACAGAAAATTAAACAACAAAAAATGGTTTAAAACCTTGCAGGATTTCGGCCATAATCTTAATGAGCCTATTGCTGAGCTTTATATATATTCGTTTTTGTCAGACCGACGTAATGATTTGCACGAGCACTATCTAGAAGACTTAAAAACTAACACCTATTATAACGATTTGTTAGGACGTTTAGAAAAACGTTATCCAAACTCACCTTACACCAAACAATACAGAGCAGAATTAACGTCAGATGAGTTTATAGTTAATGATAAAAATGACTCTAATTTTAATTGGAACTATTTGTTATATACTGTATTGGTTTTATCACTAATTGGTAATATTTGGTTTTGGTTAAATCGTAAAAAACTACAAAACCAAACGCTAATTGAAGCTAAAGATCAATTAACCAAGCAAGAGCAAAATATTTTAAGCTTATTATTAGAAGAAAAGTCTAATAAAGAAATTGCAGACACCCTTTTTGTAAGCTTAAGTACTGTAAAAACTCATGTAAATAATATCTACAAAAAACTTAATGTTAGCTCAAGAGACGAAATTAAATCGCTGTTTAATAGTTAATTACAAAATTCAACCTAGGTACTAGTACTCATTTCAACCTTAAATAATAGCTTTTTCTTTATTGTTTTTGAGATGTTTGTTTCATAATTAATCAAAACTCAAACATTATGAAACAATCTATTAACACACTACAATTAGTAAAATCTAAACTTTTATTAGCTTTCTGTTTATTTATTTATGCTACAAACTTTTCACAAGATATTGCTACAGATACAAATTCAGGCATATTAACATTTGTAACAGACGAAATAGATTACGGAACTATTAACCAAAATGATAATGGTGAGCGCACATTTAAGTTTACAAATACAGGAAAATCTCCTATTGTAATTACCAATGTTAAAACTTCTTGTGGTTGTACAGTGCCTTCTTACACAAAAACGCCAATTCTACCTGGTGAAACAAGTGAGATTAAAGTAAAATATGCAACAAACAGAATTGGTGTATTTAAAAAAACAATAACTGTAATGTCTAACGCATCAGAAAGCAACAAAATATTAAAAATAAAAGGCGAAGTATTAAACCCAAATAATGACAGAAAAATATGAAGACTTTAATAATTACTTGCTTTTTCGTCTTTTTTGCCCTTAACATTTCTCAATCTCAAACTTTAAATAAAGAAATTGATTCAGAAACTGATGCGCCTTACCTATTAGGAAAAATTGATAAAAATGGGTTAACATCAAACAATTATAACGTTTGGTTTTCATCAAATTATGAAGATTATCAACTAGATGAAACTACAATAAAAAAGATTGCTTCTTATATAAAAGATTATCAAATCACATTATTTTTAGGTACTTGGTGTGGCGATAGTAAACGTGAAGTGCCAAGATTTTATAAAATACTAGAAGCTTGTAATTTTCCTGAAGACCAACTAACTGTTGTTGCTTTAAGTAGTCAACCAGACATGTATAAACAAAGCCCTCAACATGAAGAAGAAGGTTTAAATATACACAGAGTTCCAACTTTTATTTTTTATAAAAACAGAAAAGAAGTCAACAGAATTGTTGAAAGACCTGTTGAAACTCTAGAAAAAGATATTTTAAACATAGTGTCAACAAACAACTATGAGTCTAGTTATCAAATTGTAACCAAGGTAAATTTAATTTTAAAAAATGATGGATTAAATGGTCTTAAAGCTGCAACTACTCAACTTGCAAAAACTTATAAACCTAAAGTAACAAGCATGTATGAACTTAATACTTATGGTCGTATATTATATTCTAAAAACAGAGTTGAAGAAGCCATAGAAGTTTTCAAGCTAAATGTTGAATTATTTCCAGAAATTCCAAATACTCATATGAGCTTAGCAAATACCTTGGGTGTTAGTGGTGAAAAAAGTGAAGCTATAACAGTGCTTGAAAAAGCAATAAAATTATTCCCAGACAATAAAGACCTTGTTGAAAATCTACACGTAATAAAAACAAATTAAATATTGCTCATTCTTAAAAACCATTAGGCTTACAAAACCTAGTGGTTTTTTTGCGTTAATTCTTGTAAATAATGTAATTTTGCATTTCAAAATTTTATAGAATGCAGCTTTCAGAACAAGAAATCATCCGAAGAGAAAAATTAGACAAATTACGCGAGTTGGGCATTAACCCTTATCCTGCTAATCTTTATCCTGTAGACCATACTTCTAAACAAGTAAAGGAAACATTTAAAGAAGGTAAAAAGGTAGTTATTGCTGGTCGTTTAATGTCAATGAGAGTTCAAGGAAAAGCAAGTTTTGCTCAATTACAAGATTCTGAAGGCAAAGTACAAGTCTATTTTAATAGAGACGAAATTTGTGTTGGAGAAGACAAAACTAAATACAATGAAGTCTTCAAAAAATTATTAGATTTCGGTGATTTTATCGGAATAGAAGGTGAATTATTTACAACTCAAGTTGGAGAGAAATCGGTTAGAGTAAAAGATTTTACACTACTAAGCAAATCTTTAAAACCATTACCATTACCAAAAGAGAAAGACGGAATTATATATGATGCCTTTACTGATCCAGAGCAACGTTACAGACAACGTTATGCAGATTTGGTAGTAAACCCTCAAGTAAAAGAAGTATTTATAAAGCGTACAAAACTGTTTAATGCAATGCGTAGCTTTTTTAATGACGCTGGGTATTTTGAAGTAGAAACTCCAGTATTACAACCTATTCCTGGAGGAGCAGCAGCAAGACCATTTATTACGCATCACAATAGTTTAGATATTCCATTATATATGCGTATTGCCAATGAGCTATATCTAAAAAGACTAATTGTTGGTGGTTTTGATGGTGTTTATGAGTTTTCAAAAAACTTCAGAAATGAAGGTATGGACAGAACTCATAATCCTGAGTTTACTGCAATGGAAATTTACGTGTCTTATAAAGATTACAATTGGATGATGGATTTCTGTGAGCAGCTTTTAGAGCATTGCGCAATTGCTGTAAACGGAACTACAGAAGCTACTTTTGGAGAACATAAAATTAATTTCAAAGCGCCTTATGCAAGAGTAACAATGGCAGACTCTATTAAACATTTTACTGGGTTTGATATTACTGGAAAATCTGAAGAAGAAATTAGAAAAGCAGCCAAAGCTATGGGAATTGCTGTTGATGATACAATGGGTAAAGGAAAACTAATCGATGAGATTTTTGGTGAAAAATGTGAAGGTAACTATATACAACCAACCTTTATTACTGACTATCCAAAAGAAATGAGCCCTTTATGCAAAGAGCATAGAGAAAACCCTGAGTTAACTGAGCGTTTTGAGCTTATGGTTTGTGGTAAAGAAATTGCTAATGCGTATTCAGAACTTAACGACCCAATAGACCAACGTGAGCGTTTTGAGCACCAATTAAAGCTAGCAGAAAAAGGAGATGATGAAGCAACTCAATTTATAGATTACGATTTTTTACGTGCTTTAGAATACGGAATGCCTCCAACTTCTGGAATGGGAATAGGTATGGATAGATTAATCATGTTCTTAACTAATAATCAATCTATACAAGAAGTGTTGTTTTTTCCTCAAATGAAACCAGAGAAAAAAGCCGTTGCAATGACAGATGAAGAAAAAGCTGTATTTGCAATTTTAAAAGCAAACTCACCAATAGACCTAAATGTTTTAAAGCAACAATCGGCATTAAGTAATAAAAAATGGGATGCAACTATTAAAGGTTTAACAAAAAATAAACTTGCAAAAGTGAACAAAACAGATGATGGATTGTTTGTTGAAATTTTGTAAGATTGTCTAAATAAAGATTAAAAAAGCCACGTAAAACGAGGCTTTTTTTATTTATAACATCGTTACCTATTAAAGATATTTTCAGCTAAACAACGATAAATACTTTTTATTTTCAAGTTTTTTATTAATTTCACAACTCGCTATTAATCAGATAAAACCCAAATGAAAAAATTTAATTTACTCGCAATTCTACTTTTGTTATTAGTTTCATGTAATAATGACGACACTTTTGTTCCACAATGTGAAACTGCTTACAGCCTAGGCGAAAGTAATATTACCCATAGTAGTGCTACATTACATTGGCAAGACGATAATCCTTCTGCATCTTATACAATTGAGTATGGTCCAACAGGTTTTGTCCTTGGTAGCGGTTCAACAGCAAATGCAACTGAAAAAAGCATAACAATAACTGGATTACAAGCTAATACATCTTATGATTTTTATGTAAAATCTATTTGTGATGCTAACAATGTTAGTATACTATCTGATGTTAGAAGTTTTTCAACTCAGCCACCTTTAGTGGTTGCAGAATTTAGACCAAATTTATCTGAATTGAATCTGTTTCAAGGCGCTTTAAAAAACCTTCAACCTAGTGTATATACATTTGAGTATAAATTAAATACAGCTTTATATACTGATTATGCACACAAACAAAGAATTATTGCATTGCCACCTGGTGAAAGCATGACTTATAATGGAGATGGTTTACCAAACTTTCCTGATAACACTTTAATTGCTAAAACATTTTACTATAATATTGATGATAGAAACGAACTTTTAGGAAAAACAATTATTGAAACTCGTGTTTTATTAAAAGTAAATGGAGAGTGGTTAACAGGTAACTACAAATGGAATGCATCTCAAACTGAAGCTGTTTTAGATAATACTGGCTCAACACTTCCTGTGACTTGGGTAGATAATAGTGGTTCAACAAATAATGTAAACTATAAAATACCAAGTGATCAAGATTGCTTTACATGTCACCAAACATACTTAAATGTCACTCCTATTGGTCCAAAGCTTAGAAGTATGAATTTTTCTATTAATGGTATAAATCAACTTAGAGCCTTAAAAGACAGAAACTATCTTACTGGTGTTTCAGACCCAAGTACTGTTAGTGTGCTACCAAATTGGGAAGATGCATCACAACCAACTGAAGCAAGAGTTAGAGCTTATTTTGATATGAATTGCGCTCATTGCCATTCATCAGGTGGTTTTCATAACGAAAACTATTATGAAGCTTTAAAATTAAATTACGAAACATCATTTAATGACTCTAATATTTATGATAAACGTTGGAGTATTATGGCGAGGATTCAAACTTCAATTGATGGCTATAGTATGCCTTTTATAGGTGTAACAACGCCACATACTCAAGCATTAGATTTAATTATTCCATACCTTGAATCGTTATAATTTTAACCATATAAAAATTAAAAAAACCACTATAAAGTGGCTTTTTTAATACCCTTTATTGAATATTTTTAGTTAAAAAAACACTAAAAAAGAGATTGTATTTCCAAGTAAAGTAAGTATTCCTTATTTTCACGGCTATAACTATTAAAATTCCAACCATTTTGAGACATTTAAGTATTAAAGTTTTGACTTTAGTTTCAATCTTTTTTGTGTTTTCTTGTAATACAGCAAAAAAGGCAGCTAAATCAAAAGACGCTGCATCAGCTAGTGCAGATGCAAAACCTGTAAAGAAGGCAGGCAAAGACGATATTCAACCTTACGATAAGGTTATTACAAAAGAAGCTAAAACTGATGATGGACTATTCAAAGTTCATAAAATAGATGATAGCTTTTTTTATGAAATTCCTGACTCACTTTTTGAACGAGAAATGTTAATGGTAACTCGTATTGCTAAAACTGCTAGTGGCTTAGGCTTTGGTGGTGGAAAGCAAAACGAACAAGTGTTGCGTTGGCAGAAAAAAGATAAAAAAGTGCTTTTAAGAGTGGTTTCACACAATGTTGTTGCTGCAGATTCTTTACCAATACATGAAGCTGTTGTAAACTCCAACTTTGAGCCTGTATTATTTACTTTCCCTATAAAGGCTATTAGTAAAGACTCATTACATACAGTAATTGATGTTACAGATTTATTTAGTAAAGATATTAAGCCACTTGGCTTACCTGAATGGAGTAGAAAAAACTATAAAGTATCTCGTATTGAAAACGATTTATCATATATAGAAAGTATTAAAAGTTACCCTTTAAATATTGAGTCTAGACATGTTAAAACTTATAATGCAGGAGATCCACCATCAAACTCAGACACAGGAACAATATCTATTGAGTTAAACAACTCTATGATTTTATTACCAAAAGTTCCTATGATGCGTCGTATGTTTGATGAGCGCGTAGGATGGTTTACAAGTAATCAAACTGATTATGGTTTAGAAGATCAAAGAAGTAAAACTGTTACCTATTTAGATCGTTGGAGATTAGAAGTGAAGGATGAAGATATTGAGAAATTTAAAAGAGGTGAATTAGTAGAGCCTAAAAAACAAATTGTTTATTATATTGATAGAGCTACTCCAGAAAAATGGAGAACTTACATAAAACAAGGTATTGAAGATTGGCAAGTAGCTTTTGAAGCTGCAGGATTTAAAAATGCTATTATAGCTAAAGATCCTCCAACTGTTGAAGAAGATCCAGAATGGAGCCCAGAAGATATTCGTTATTCTGTTGTGCGCTATTTAGCTTCACCAATACCAAATGCAAATGGACCTCACGTTAGCGATCCTCGAAGCGGTGAAATTTTAGAAAGTGATATTAACTGGTATCACAATGTAATGTCGCTTTTACGTGGATGGTTTTTTGTACAAACAGCTGCAATTAATCCTGACGCACAAAGCCCAGAATTTAAAGATGAAATTATGGGACGTTTAATACGTTTTGTATCGTCTCACGAAGTTGGTCACACATTAGGACTACCTCATAACATGGGAAGTAGTGTTGCTTACAAAGTTGAAGATTTACGTAGTGCTGAATTCACAAAAAAATATGGTACTGCACCTTCAATTATGGACTATGCTCGTTTTAACTACATTGCTCAACCAGAAGATAAAGGAGTGGCTTTAATGCCAGACATTGGAGTTTATGACAAGTATGCTATTTCTTGGGGTTACAGACCAATTTTAGATGCTAAAACACCTGAAGACGAAAAGAAAACTTTAGATAGTTGGATTTTAAAATACGCTGATGACCCTATGTATAGATTTGGTCATCAACAAGCAGGAGATGTAGTTGACCCAAGTTCTCAAACAGAAGATTTAGGTGATGATGCTATGTTGGCTAGTGAATATGGTATTAAAAACCTAAAGCGTATTGTACCAAACCTAATAAAATGGACTACAAAAAATGGTGAAGGTTACGATGATTTAGATGAAATGTATGGTCATGTAATTTCGCAATTTAACAGGTACATGGGACATGTGTCTAATAATATTGGTGGTGTTTATGAGCATTATAAAACATCTGACCAAGCTGGAGCAGTTTATACTTATGTAGATAAAAATCATCAAAAAAGAGCTCTAGATTTTATTCAAGATAATTTATTTGAAACACCTGAATGGTTATTAGATAAAGAGATTTTTGGTCGTATTGAATTTGCTGGTTCTACTGAAAGAGTTAGAGGATTACAAGAACGTACTCTAAACAATATTTTAAGTTTAGGGAAAATGGCTCGTATGATTGAAAACGAAGCTCTTAATGGAAATGAGGCTTATAAGCTTATTGATATGACTCGCGATTTAAGAAATGGCGTTTGGAGTGAGTTAAGAAGCGGAAAGAAAATTGATACTTACAGACGTAATTTACAACGTGCTCATATTGATAGATTAGAGTATTTAATGACTGCTGAAAACCAAAGTGGAAGAACAAACAGTCCTTACGTAAAATCTACTGCTGTAAATACTAGCCAATCTGATATTAGAGCAGTCGTTAGAGCTGAATTAGTGTCTTTACAAAGTGCTATAAGATCTGGTTTAGGTAGAACAGGTGACTCTATGAGTAGAATACACTTGCAAGATGCATTAAAACGTATTGATGCTATACTAAACCCAAAAGGTTAATATAATTTTTTGATATACTTAAAAAGGCTTTCAATTGGAAGCCTTTTTTATTTTAATATATTATCAATTCCTTGTTTATAAGCATCGAACTCTATCAAGTTATTATGATTACCACCTTCAATTGTTGTAAAATTCAATTGATTTTTTGATGCAATTTCTGATAGTTTTTTCCCAGATTTAAAAGGTACAACAGCATCGTCAGTGCCATGAAATATGAAAATTGGACTATTAACTTTCTTAATAAATTCAAATGAAGGCAATTTATATTTTAAAAGATTAGTTACTGGATATATTGGAAATCGATGTTTAGCCACATCAGTAATACTGTAATATGGAGTTTCTAAAATTAATTGCTTTACTACATTTTTTGAAGCGATATAAATTGCTATTCCAGTTCCTAATGAGCGACCATAAATAGTTATCGTTTCAGTATTATAATTTTTCTTCAAATAGTCATAACAAAACTGTGCATCGCTATAAAGTGCTGCTTCACTTAATGTTCCAGTGCTTTTTCCGTAAGTGCGATAATCCATTACGAAAACATCGTAATCTTTTTCTACAAAAAATTCTGTAATCATTCCCCAACGTTGCAGATCACCAGCATTTCCATGAAAATATAAAATAACTCCTTTAGGGTTTTCAACTTTAAAATGAATAGCATTTATAACTGCGTTTTCATCTGTTTTTAGAAATAACTCTTCATAAGGATAAGAAAACTCAAACTTATAATCTTGTTGTAAAACCGTTGGTCTGAATAATATTTTTTCTTGAAGTAAATACAACGCCATTCCTATCATAACATATAATCCTAATATAATTATTATAGCCTTTTTAAGGCTTTGTTTAAGCTTTTTTGGAACTGTGATTGACATTGATGCTTGTTGTGGTTAAATCGATTGATTTTGGTTTAGAACGGATAATATCTTCTAGCATTAAATGATAAGATTCAAAATTATTCAAATCTTTATGTCCACCACCAATAACAGTATGCAATTTGGTGAGCTTCGGGTTTACTTGTGATAATTTCACACTTGTTTTATAAGGAATTAATTTATCATGTGTACCATGAATAATATGTATTGGACATTGCACATATTTTAACCATTTGTAAGTTGGTAATGGATATTTCATTAACAACGATAAAGGCATAAAAGGAGCGTATCGTGCAGTAACTTTGGTTAAGCTATAATAAGGCGCATCTAAAATGAGCATTCTTGGGTTATTCATAGAAGCTAATTTTGCTGCAAAGCCTGAACCTAATGAGCGTCCATAAAGTATAATTCGGTCTTCGGTTGTTAATTCCTTGAGCTTGTTGTACACCTCTTGTAAATCTCTTTTTATTGCTTTTTGAGAACGTCGTCCTGTGCTTTTTCCAAAGCCACGATAATCGACCATTAATACATTATAACCAAGCCTAGTAAAATCGACAGCAAATTTCCCCCAACCTTTAATACTTTTAGAATTACCTTTTAGATATAAAACAACGCCTTTACTCTCGCCTTTTGGTTTGAATTGTATACCATTGATAATGGCACCATCTCTGGTTTCTAGATTATGTTCTTCAAACTTTTGATTATCATAATTAAACTGAAAATCTTTAGGTAGCTTTTCTGGCTTAAATAGCATATAGTCTTGTAAATAGTACAAAGCAATGCTTACTGCAATATAAATAATTACAATAGTTATAAATGTAGATATCCAATATGCCATTAAGAGGAATGTATTACTCCATACAAGATATAAAAAAAGGCTTTAGCAACAATACCAAAGCCTTTAAATATCAAATTGTTAAAAACTAAAGTCCTAAAACTTCAGTTCCTTGTTCGTAAATTACATCTACAGGAATGTTTGCTTCACTTAAACGATCTAAATCGGCTTGCAACTCTGCAGAAATTGTTCCTTTTTCTGCAACTAATTTAGCTACACCTTCATAATCACCATTACCTTGAAGCGTTAAAATAAGATTAGACATCTCTTTCATAGCCACAATCATTTTATCGAAGTCTACTTTGTAAGTTCCGTTCTCATTTCTCGTGAAAGCACCTTTTTCTTTAAAGAAGTTAAAACGAATCATGTTCGCTTTTCCGTGAGCTGATGAAGCTCCAAAACGTACAGAACGGAAAATTCCTGCCATAAAAGTAACCATGTTATCTTTTAAATCGTCTGTTAACTCTCCTTTAGCATTTAATTGCTGAATCATATATAATCCTAATATATCAGCCTTCCCTTCTTCTAAAGCACTTGAGTGTTCTTTAAGAGCTGTTCTTACTGTTCCTTTACCATTAATAGTGTTCTTAATTCCTAATCCGTGTGCTACTTCATGAAACATTGTGTTAGCAAAAAAGGCATCAAAAGTAATGTGTTTACGTTGGCTTTCATCAATCAACACTTCAGAAATCGGAACCATAATTTTGTCAAATTTGGCACGCATAGCATTCTTTAATTGTAAACGACGTGTTCCTTTTTGCAATTGTACTTCTTCATCATTTGGAAGGTTAATAGCAATGGTTTTACTTCCTGCATTACAATCTCCAGCATAGTAAACAACATCATAAGCATTTAAATCGCTATCTGTTCCTGGAGTTTCCTTTTTGTATTTTTCGTCTACAGGAAGTCCAACTTGCAATTCTGGAAGATAAGCACTAAAACGTGCTAAACGCTCACTCCACTCCATATCTTTAATTAGCACATATCCTTCATGCGCTGCTTTGTTACCAAATAAGGCATCTTCGTAAGTTTCAATTGGTCCAATAACAATATCTAGAGTATTTGTTTTCATATCCATCCAAGCCAAATCACTAGGTTGATAGTTGTCATCTAATAACGCTTGTGCTCTTAACTCCAGATATTTTTTTAAACCTGCATCATCAGCCAATTTTGAAGCTTCTAATAATAAATCGGCAACTTCTCTAACTTCTTTTTCAAATTGTTTGTGATAAGGAATAGAATACAACTTACCATTTTCATCACGACGCACAAAGTTGTAAATACTAGATTTATCTTTAATGTCTGCAGCTTCAAACTCTTCTTTGGTCATATCCTTCGGATAAAAGTTTGCACCTTTAGGTTTTGGACCAACACCTTCTACAAATGGCTCATTTCCATTCAATCTTCCCCAAGGACCATAATTGATTTTCACAAAGGCTTTTGTGTCTTCGTCAGCAATTGAATTTAATAATTCGTCTTTATTTCCGTAAGCTTCGTACCAAAACAAATCGTTCATTTTATCTGCCGCTTTGATAAGAATAGGAATCATTTTACGTTCGTTTTCTGTAAGTTTACTTACATCTGCAGTTAACTTAACTGTTACATATTTACTTAAGTTTTTTTGCATTTCTGTTTGTGTTGTTTCTTCAGTTACAGGTTCTTCTTTTTTTTCTTCTTTACAAGAAAAGGCAACTATAGTAACCATAAACAATGCTATTATTTTTTTCATCTTAATTAGTGTTTTTTGATTTGATTCAAAGATAATCTTTTTATCACATAGATAAAATTGTTAATTAGTAGTTAAAAGTCAAAAACGTATTAAACCATTTTAAATGTCTAAAGTCAAAGAAGCGTAACTTTAAAAAATTAAAACATGAAAAACCTATTAATGATAGCACTTGCTGTTTTTACTTTACAAGCAACTGCACAAGAAAATAAAAAAGAGGCACGAAAAGGCGAAATGAAAGAACGTATGGAAGCTCGTCAAGATATGAGTGCAGAAGACATTGCAAAACTGCAAACAAAAAAAATGACGTTGCATCTAGATCTTACAGACGCTCAACAGCGTGATGTTGAAAAATTACTTTTGGAAGAGGCAAAAGTTAGAAAAGCTAAAATGGAAGAGTATAAAGCCAGAAAAGGAGAAGGTGAAACAAAAAAGCCTTCAAATGAAGAAAGAGTAAAAATGATGAACGAAAAGCTTGATCATCAAATTGCAATGAAGAAAAAAATGAAGGCAATTTTAAATGCTGAGCAATTTGAAAAATGGGAAAAAATTCAAGCAAAAAGAAGTGGAGAAAGAGGAAAAAGAAATTTTAAAAAAGAGCATAAACAATAAATTTTAATACTTAGTTAGTATTGAGTTATTCATGAAAAGGCATTGATTATATATCAGTGTCTTTTTTATTTATGTTTATATTCAAAAAAATTATTACTTTAGTATCTTATTTATTTTTAAAAAATTAATCCGATGAAAAAAATAATTACACTTTGCGTTTTTGCTTTTGCTTTAGTTCTTGGTACACAAACCATGAATGGACAAACTATGGTAGAAATTAACCAAGCAGCATTCACAAAAACTCAAGAACTTAAAAAAATTATAAAGTTTGATGCAGAAACTGAAGAAGAAGTATATTTAGTTTATCAAGCATACGAAAGTAAAATGTATAACGTAAACCAAAGTATTGCTAATGGTGATGTTATTTCTGATGAAGACAAACAAAAAGTAGAATCAATGCTTTTTAAAAGATTCAAAAAAATATTTACTGAAGAACAATACGAGTTGTATTTAACAACTAATAATAGTATTTCTGACGATCAATAATATTTTCTTTCAAAATATAAAAAAGGCGATTAAAAAATTTTAATCGCCTTTTTTTATTATAGTTGTTTTGCAACTTTATCTACAGCGGCAATAGTATCATCAATATCTTTATAGGTTAGTGCATCACTTATAAACCAAGTTTCAAAAGCACTTGGAGCAATATAAACTCCTTCGTTTAACATACCATGAAAAAAGGCTTTAAAGGTCTCGTTATTACCTTTTGCTGCACTTTCAAAATCAACCACTTCGTCTTTATCAAAATGAATTGATATCATTGAGCCTACTCTATTAATAGTATGAGTAATGTTGTTCTTTTTAAGTGCATCAGCACAACCTTTATGTAGATATTCGGTTTTTTCTGCTAATCTATTAAAGACTTCTTTATCATTATTTAATTCAGTAAGCATTGCTAAACCAGCTGCCATAGCCAATGGATTTCCACTTAAAGTTCCTGCCTGATAAACAGGACCTATTGGAGCTAAATAATTCATAATCTCATTTCGAGCAGCAAATGCCCCAACTGGCAAACCTCCACCTATAACTTTTCCGAAGCAAACAATATCCGCATTAACTTTATAAAGTTCTTGAGCTCCACCTTTTGCCAAGCGGAAACCAGTCATTACCTCATCAAAAATTAAAAGAATATTATTGTCATCACATAAGTTTCTCAATTTTTGAAGAAAATTATCTTTTGGAGGTATACAACCCATATTACCTGCAACAGGCTCTATAATAATACATGCTATTTCACTCTTGTTAGCTTCAACTAACTCTTTAACATTATCAATATCGTTATATCTTGCAAGTAATGTGTCTTTAGCTGTGCCTTTTGTAACACCTGGACTATTTGGTGTACCAAATGTAACAGCTCCACTTCCTGCTGCAATTAAAAACGAATCGCTATGACCATGATAGCAACCAGCAAATTTTATTATTTTATCTTTTTTAGTAAACCCTCTAGCCAAACGAACAGCACTCATACATGCTTCTGTACCAGAATTAACAAAACGTATTTTATCAATATTTGGCACCATTGAAACTGCTAATTCTGCAATTTTTGTTTCAATTTCTGTTGGCATTCCAAACGATGTTCCAAGTTTTGCTTTTTCTATAACCGCTTTAATTACTGGATCATAAGCATGACCAAGTACCATTGGTCCCCAAGAATTTATATAATCGATAAATTTATTATCATCTTCATCAAACACATAAGCTCCTTTAGCAGACTTTGCAAAAATTGGAGTGCCTCCAACTCCTTTAAATGCTCTTACTGGAGAATTTACTCCACCAGGAATAACTTGTTCTGCTTCTTTAAATAAAGCACTACTACGTTGGTATAACATTATCTTAATTAGATTTTACAATAAGGATTTGACCAATACTTATACTATTATCAGACAACCCATTTAATTTTTGAAGCTCTTGAACCGTTAAATTATATCGTTTAGATAACGAATATAAGGTATCTCCCTTCACGACTTCGTGAGTAATTTGATCAGACGATTTTGTTTTCTTTTTTGTTGGAGTTCCTAAAACTTCTTCATCGTATTTATATAACTGAAATCTTTCAATTAGGCTTATTAATTTTTCAGGATATTTTTTGTCTGTAGCATAACCAGCAGCACGTAATCCCTTTGCCCAAGCTTCATAATCATCTTCATCTAACTTAAACAGCCCTGAATAACGACTTCTTGTAGTTAAAAACTTTGAATGATCTTCAAACGATTCATTAGCATGTTTATATTTCCTAAAACATTCTTGTGACGCATCATCATCATGATGAATAGTGTCTCCAGTCCAATCATGACATTTTATTCCAAAATGATTATTTGCTTCAACAGCCAATCTGCCTTTACCTGAAGCAGACTCTAATATACCTTGTGCTAATGTAATACTAGCAGGAATTTTATATTTACGCATTTCTACTTTAGCAATGTCACTAAAATTTGCTATATAATCTTCAGTTGTATTTGTATAACTAGAAACAGGTGTCGATTTAATATCTTCCTCTTCTACTTTATCATCTTCAATCTCTGTAGTTTTATTTGTTTCAGTCTTTACAATAACTCGCTCAGTTTTTGCTTTAGAGTTTTTCTTTTTGGTTACTATACGCTTTTTGGAGCCACAACTCACAATTACTAAACCAAGTATTAAGACTAAAAGGATGCGTTTCATATATTTATTAGCGTATTAAAGGTAGTTGTTTCTGTTTCAAAGTTTTATTCATTCCTTCTATACCTTGGAGTCCACCAGTATGAATAGCTAAAATTTTTGAGCCTTTTGGAAAATGTCCCTTATTTACCAAATCAAAAATTCCATACATCATTTTACCAGTATAAACAGGGTCTAACGGAATATTATTTTCTTTCTTAAACTGGTTTATAAAACTGATTAATTTCTCATTTATTTTGGCATAACCTCCAAAATTATAATCAGTAACAAGTTCCCAATTAGATTTCGTGGCAAATTTACTAATTTCTTCTTGTAAAAAATCACCTTTTAAAGCAGGAAATCCAATAATTTTTTGATTGAGTTTAGAGCTATTTATTAGTCCTGAAATTGTTCCTCCTGTACCAACAGAACAACAGATATAATCATAATCAAAATCTACATCTGTTAAAATCTCTTCACATCCTTTTATAGCCAAACTGTTTGTACCTCCTTCAGGTATTAAATAAAAGTCATCAAACTCTACTTCTAATTTCTTAATTGAACTCTCTAAAGTTTTTAATTTATACTCTTCTCTGGAAATAAACTTAAATTCCATTCCGTTTTGCTGAGCAAATTTTAAGGTAGGATTAGATTCAATTTTTGATGTTAATTCTTCTCCTCTAATTATTCCAATTGTTTTAAATCCAAATTCTTTACCAGCCGAAGCAACTGCTGCAATATGGTTAGAATATGCTCCTCCAAAGGTTAATAGCGTATTCTTATTAAGCTGCTTAGCTTCTATCAAATTGTACTTTAGTTTTCGGTATTTATTACCCGAAACAAATGAATGAATAGTATCTTCACGTTTTATATAAATCTCAACATTTGATGAATTGAGAAAATTCACATTTTGATTAACGCTTTTATTTAGACTAAAAATCATGCCTGCGAAGATATTTTAAATAATTAAAAAACGATCTCGATTTTAAATAATTAAAGTCGTTTTCATTTGCATAAGCTTCGCGTTCAAAAGAAATATTTCTATAAGCTAAATTTCTGTTTCTATATTGAATACATCTAATTAAAAATTCAAATCCATACCAAATAAAAAAAGGAATAATTAACAATTCTATTTGCTGTCTTAAATGAATCATCTCATGATTAATCAATACTTTATCAGTTTTTGATGCTTTATACTTCAAAAACACAAATGGAAAAATGGTAATTCCTGTATAACCCTTTGGTACTATATATTTAGATATAAAAATCATATTTTATCAATCTCAAAAATCTTTAGATTCCCAATATTTTGGGAATGACAATTTAGTTGAAACCTTGACCTTCAGTCAAGGAATATTTTCTCGAATTTACATTATCTTTGTAATATATGAAGAAATATGTCCCTATTGAAGAAGGCGATTATTACTTAACACCAGAAGGATATCGTTGTTTCACAGAGCAATACCATTTAAAGCGTGGTTATTGTTGCGAAAGTGGATGCAGACACTGTCCTTATGGTTTTAATAAAAATACAGATTTAAAAAAAAAGTAATGCAAGCAACTACAGCAACGTTTAAAGATCAAATTTTAGAAGGTATTCCTAGTATATTACCTCAACCAAAACCATACGAAGCATCAATAAATCATGCGCCAAAGCGTAAAGAGATACTTACTGACGAGGAAAAAAAGCTAGCATTACGAAACGCATTACGCTATTTTGATAAAAAATTCCATGCAGAATTATTACCAGAGTTTAAGCACGAATTAGATACTTACGGACGTATTTACATGTATCGATTGCGCCCAGATTATAAAATGTATGCGCGACCAATTGATGAATATCCTGCAAAATCAAAACAAGCTGCAGCTATAATGTTAATGATACAGAATAATCTGGATTATGCAGTTGCACAGCATCCTCATGAATTAATTACTTATGGTGGTAATGGAGCCGTATTTTCTAATTGGGCTCAATACAGATTAACCATGAAGTATTTAGCAGAAATGACTAATGAGCAAACACTTGTTATGTATTCTGGACATCCAATGGGATTGTTTCCAAGTCATAAAGATGCACCAAGAGTTGTGGTTACCAACGGAATGATGATTCCTAATTACTCTAAACCTGATGATTGGGAAAAATTCAACGCTTTAGGAGTTACTCAATATGGACAGATGACTGCAGGAAGCTATATGTATATTGGACCACAAGGTATTGTTCATGGCACAACTATTACAGTGTTAAATGGTTTCAGAAAAATAAAAAAATCGCCGAAAGGAAACTTGTTTGTTACGTCTGGATTAGGAGGTATGTCAGGAGCACAACCAAAAGCTGGTAACATAGCTGGATGTATTACAGTTTGTGCAGAAGTAAATCCAAAAATCACTCAAGTTAGATTAGACCAAGGTTGGATAGACGAAAAAATTACCGATTTAAACGCTCTTGTTGCTCGAGTAAAAAAAGCTAAAGCTGAACAAGAAACAGTTTCAATTGCTTATTTAGGAAATATAGTTGAAGTCTGGGAGAAGTTCGATGAAGCAGATATACATATCGATTTAGGAAGTGATCAAACTTCACTTCATAATCCTTGGGCTGGAGGTTATTATCCTGTAGATATTTCATTTGAAGATGCTAATAATATGATGGCAAACAATCCACAATTATTTAAAGAAAAGGTTCAAGAAACATTGCGTCGTCATGCTAAAGCAATTAATAAACACACCGCAAAAGGCACTTACTTTTTTGATTACGGAAATGCTTTTCTATTAGAAGCTTCTCGAGCTGGAGCTGATGTAATGTCAGATAATCCAACTTTAGGACGTGAGTTTAAATATCCAAGTTATGTTCAAGACATAATGGGTCCAATGTGTTTTGATTATGGATTTGGACCATTTCGTTGGGTTTGTGCTTCAGGAAAACCAGAAGATTTAGCTAAAACAGATGCTATTGCCTGTAAAGTTCTTGAAGAAATAAAGACTAATTCACCTGAAGAAATTCAGCAACAAATGTCTGATAACATTCAATGGATAAAAGGAGCTCAAGAAAATAAATTAGTAGTTGGCTCACAAGCAAGAATACTGTATGCTGATGCAGAAGGTAGAATGAAAATTGCAAAAGCTTTTAATGATGCTATTGCAAAAGGAGAGATTGAATATGTTGTTTTAGGTCGTGATCATCATGATGTTTCAGGAACAGATTCACCATATAGAGAAACTAGTAATATTTATGATGGATCTCGCTTTACGGCAGATATGGCAATACATAATGTTATTGGAGATAGCTTTAGAGGAGCAACTTGGGTAAGCATCCATAATGGTGGTGGTGTTGGTTGGGGAGAAGTTATAAATGGTGGATTTGGTATGGTTCTTGATGGTACTACAGACGCAGAAAGACGCTTAAAATCAATGCTATTTTGGGATGTAAATAACGGAATCGCAAGACGAAGTTGGGCTAGAAATGAAGAAGCTGTTTTTGCTATTAAACGTGCTATGGAAGTAGAACCAAATTTAAAAGTAACTCTTCCTAATGCGGTTGATGATGAATTATTGAACTCGTTATAACCATTAATAAAAATTGCAATGAAAAAAATTATGAAAACTTTACCGTTGTTACTGTTATTAGTATTGGTAGCAACTTCATGCAGCTCTGTAAGAGTAGCATCCGATTATGACAAAAATGCAAACTTTAGTCAATTAAAAACTTTTGCATTTTATAAAACAGGAATTGACAAAGCCGAAATTAGCGACCTTGACAAACGTCGAATTTTACGTGCTATTGAATCAGAATTATTGGCCAAAGGCTATACCAAATCAGAAAACCCAGATATGCTAGTAAGTATATTTACAAAATCTCAACAACGTGTTGATGTATACAACAATGCTTGGGGTTTTGGCGGCTGGGGCTGGGGAGGTTTCGGCGGCTGGGGTTGGGGCTGGAATCAGCCATCAGTTTCAACAAGAACAGAAGGTACATTATATATTGATTTAATAGATGCCAAGAAAAAAGAACTTGTATGGCAAGGTATGGGTACAGGATATTTATCTCAGAATATGGAGAGAAAAGAAGAACGTATTAAAGAATTTGTAACTAAGGTTATGGAAAAATATCCTCCAGGGGTATCACAATAATATATATTAAAAGCGACTCAAAATTGAGTCGCTTTTTTTATTTCTTAAACACAAAAAAAACAGCTAACACTAAAAACAAAAAACCTATAGCATGGTTCCATTTAAAAGATTCATTCTTAAAAGCAATAAGCGTAAATCCCATAAAAACAATTAAAGTAATAACTTCTTGCAAAACTTTTAATTCTACCAACGAGAATGGTCCGCCATTGCCTTTAAACCCAATTTTATTAGCAGGCACTTGAAAGAAATATTCAAATAAAGCTATTCCCCAGCTTATTAAAATTATAGCAATTAATCCAAGTTTATTAAACCATTTCCATTCAGCAAATTTTAAATGACCATACCATGCTAAAGTCATAAAAACATTTGACATAATTAATAAAACGATAGTGTAAAATCCTTTCATTATTTTCAAAAATTATATTGAACTAAATGTATTGAATTTCATAATTAGTTTTACATTTTCATCAACCATAGTTATCAATTAAATGTTTCATTCTAAAAACCCTATCTTTGCCGACTTTCAGAATAATTAAATTATGATTTTAGGACAAATAACCCGAAAAAACTTTACTCAAAATCCAAAAAACGATATTCTTTCAGGATTAACTGTTGCTTTAGCATTAGTTCCAGAAGCAGTTGCATTTGCATTTGTAGCAGGTGTTGACCCTCTTGTTGGTCTTTATGGAGCCTTTATGATGGGAATTGTCACAGCTTTATTTGGAGGACGACCAGGAATGATTTCTGGTGCTACAGGCGCAATGGCAGTTGTAATGGTTCATTTAATTCAGAAAGGAAATGAAGTTGGAATTACTTTAGATAACCCTGTTGAAAATCTTGGTTTGCAATGGCTATTTATCACACTGTTGTTTGTTGGAGCAATTCAAATTCTCGCTGGTGTCTTTAAATTAGGAAAGTTTGTTCGACTAATCCCTCATCCAGTGATGATGGGATTTGTTAATGGTTTAGCAATTGTTATTTTTCTATCACAATTAGGCTTATTTAAAGAAACTGTAAATGGTGAAAGCCAATTTATGACTGGACAAGCACTTTGGACCATGTTAGGCTTTGTGGCTTTAACTATGGGTATTATGTATGGTTTACCAAAATTGACAAAAAAAATTCCTGCTGCTTTATTGGCAATAATAGTAGTAGCATGTATAACAATTTTTGGAGGTATTGAAGTAAGTACAGTTGGTTCATTTATAAAAAATGGTGGAGGCGAAGGTCTTCAAGGAACACTACCAACATTCCAAGATCAAATATTTACATTATTTTATACACTACAAGGTCATTGGGATTTAATTTTATCTACAGCTTTTATACTTGCTGCAGTTGGTTTAATTGAGTCACTTATGACACTAAATTTAGTTGATGAAATTACAGAAACTAGAGGAAACGGAAATAGAGAATGTGTCGCTCAAGGTGGTGCAAATATCTTAAACGGACTCTTTGGTGGAATGGGTGGATGTGCTATGATTGGACAATCAATTATTAATGTAGATTCTGGTGGACGAGGTCGTCTTTCTGGTGCAGTTGCAGCAATCGCTTTACTATGTTTTGTATTATTTGGCGCTCCTTTAATTGAGCAAATTCCTATTGCTGCACTTGTTGGCGTCATGTTTATGGTTGTTATAGGAACTTTTGCTTGGAGTAGTTTCAGGATTATTAGAAAAATTCCTTTATCGGACGCTATAGTTTTAATTGCAGTTTCTGCAATCACTGTCTGGAAAGATTTAGCTGTTGCAGTTATAGCAGGTGTCATTATATCGGCTTTAGTATTTGCTTGGAAAAATGCAACTATGATTAGAGCACGCAAACGCATACAAGCTGATGGTACTAAAACGTACGAAATTTGGGGACCTTTATTTTTTGGTTCAGTTCAAAATTTCAATGCTAAGTTTGATGTGAAAAATGATCCACAAAATGTTGAAATAGACTTTGTTGAATCTCGTGTAAGTGATCATTCTGCGCTAGAAGCTATTTTTAATTTAGTGAACAAATATGAAGCTGAAGGGAAAACGATTAAATTGAAACATTTAAGTGAAGACTGTAAGGCTTTAATGTATAAGGCTAGTCCTAAATTTAAAGAAGTAATAGTTGAAGCTGTTGACGATCCTCGTTATCATTTAGCTGCTGACCCAGAAAAGTTTACAAAACCACTTTCAGAATATAAATTATAACCTAATTACTAGAAAAAACAACTTTTGAGTTCACTAAATTTCCAATATTTATTCCCTGTTTTAATCCTAATTTAATAGCAGACATATAATGTATACCTCCATATAATCTACTCATAGCCGCTTCTTGCGCAGCAATTCTGAATGACTCAAAATTTCTAACAGGTAACCCATATGGTACTTCCGTAGTATCTTCAAAAAACAAATTATCACCAAAAATAGAGGTTAAAACTTCTGACGCAGCTCCAGACACAACTGAGTGACCACTTGGATACTCTGGAAATGGTGGTGTTTGTAATATAGGAGACCATTTTTCGTCTATATATTTATTAATTAAAGTTTCAGGTCTAACTAAATTACTTCTGTATTTTTCGTCCCAACAACTTATAAAAGCATCTGTAATTGCTATTGACGTTTTTGTGTAAGCAAATACAGTTTTCTCAAAATTAGCATTTGTTTTTATGCTTGCTATTTTACAAATTCCAATCCAATGCGCACCAGGAGTAATTTTCTTTTCTGCAAACATAAAGTGTCCCTTGTTCACAGAAACATAAGGATTACAGTCCCAAAATCTTGCAATAGCCATCTCATTTGAAGAGTCACCTTTAATTCTAATTTCGCTAACAATATTAAAAACTTCCATTAATTCATCGTGAAATTTTGTGTTTGGGGTTAAAGAAAAAACGTGTGGTGGTAATGGCTTAAATTGAGATGCAGAATCTAACACAAAAGGTCTTATCTTATTCCAATTTGGTTCAATTCCTTTCATATAAGCTGGTGGTGTTGGCTCCCATCTTGATGGGTCTTTTTCATAAATATTATAATCAGGCATCGTTCTTGTTTCTTTATAATTATCCTGATCCATCCACTTTAAAACTTTATTTGAGATTTTTAAAGCATAATCTTTTGCCAACAAAAAATCATCAGAATTTAATTCTTCCCACTTATTATAGAGACTATCTCTAAATATTGTTATTCTTTCTTTGGTAAACACTAATTCTTTGGCAACATCTAAATAAGCTATTAGAGCGGCTAGTCTTAAATTAATATTTTCATCACTCTCTAATGTGGAAAAGCTATCTAATCCATTTAATTGCCCAACAAGCGACTTATAGTCATTACTGCTTTGGTTAAGAGTCTCGTAAGCAGCAATATTAGGATAAGCATAAATTCTGCTTGCAACTGGAGGAGAATAAATATCATGAATCATCACCTCGGTTAACTTATCTACTAAATTGTGATAATCTTCCGGTTGAATATTTATTTTGTCATTTTCTTTTTTACATGACAAAAAAGTTGATACTATTGTTATAATCAAAAAAAACTTCTGAAAATTCATAAATTACTTTTTATATGTATATGCATTAATACTACCATTGTTTGAGAGAACAATCAATAAATTATTTTGTTTCATCGGAATCATTACTGTTTTTTTAACTTGATTATTGAATGGTTTTATTCCGAAATCGGTTACTGGTTTTACACTTGCAGTATTCTTTAAAAAATATCCTTTTAAAGATGTATAAGCTCCATGATAGGTGTTAACCTTATTTGTGTTTCCGCTAACTAAAATTTGTTCGGAATTATTGAAATTAATTTTAGTAAAAGAGTTTATTGGTGCAAGTTGTAAAGATTGAGAGAACTCAATAAACTCATCAAATTTTCCGTTATTGTTTTTTAAGTACCCAGAAGCTAAAGTATGTACTTGATATTTCACAGCTTTATTAATAGCATTACTAGTAAGTACTTCCTCAATTGTTTTTAAGGCAAATTGTTTATGAGTTACGAACCTTTTATTTATTATATTCATTTGTGCAGCTAATTCATCTTTAGAATTGACAGGGTAATACTTATTATTTTTACAATAAGCTAATACAGTTTCATTTTTTCCATTAGAATCAAAATCTGAATAATACATTAAAAGTGGTTTGTCTGCTGTAAACTTAAACCTAGTGTTTAGTCCCCAGTTACCCAATAATATATCTTGATCTCCATCTCCATCAATATCATAACTATTTACAGACTGCCATAATCCATTTAAATTTTTTGGAAGAGTTATTAATGTTAACTTCCCTTTATTATTAATAAACACTTTAGGCTCATCCCATTCTGTTGATATTAATAAGTCTTTCATGCCGTCATCATTTATATCTTCCCAAATAGCAGATGTAACCTTAGATTTTAGCACGAAATTTTTATCCTTTGTAAAATTTCCTTTACCATCATTCAATAAAATGTAAGAATCAACCAACATCCCAAAATCATTTGGGTTGGACAAATTTCCGATGAATAAATCTTGATCCCCATCAGCATCAAAATCGTAGGATGACACCGTAGTTGTAACTAAATTATTCAGTGGGATTTTACCTTCTGATTTTATAAATTTTCCATTATTATTAATATATAATCTATCATTTTCATAAGTACTATTTCTAGATTCATTAATCCCAGAAGCTACATACAAATCAAGATCATTATCATTATCTGCATCAAAAAAAACAGCATCGTTATCTTCACATAAATAATCCTTTTCAATATCTTCAATTTTAACTTCTTTCAGATTTATCCCATCATTCAATAAAAGTTTTGCTTTGTGACTTGAAGAATTTCCGATAAAAATATCTAGGTATCCATTATTATCAATATCTGCAGCAGCAATTGCTGGCCCAAGAGTTGATACTTTATAAGGGATTAATTTTTCGTTTACAAAATCGTTATAGTTGTCTTCAGAATGTATATAGTTTAACCCATTATACAACTGGAAATAATTATTCTTTATAGTATAAACGTTATAATTAAAATCTTGCTTTGAATCGGAATATGTTACTATTAAATTTTGATTGATTTTTGGATTAATTATAGTTTGAACTTTATTGTTAGGCCATATAATTTTGAGAGAATCTATATTTTTAAAATCATTCAACCCAAAGTGAAGTTTATTGTCTAGAGAAGACAGAAATCCTCGAGATTTAAAAAATTGCTTTAATTGAGACTTTTTATTACTATAAACAATTGCTTTTGTGCCAATTCCCTCTTGATTTTTTCCTTTATACTTAAATTGAATTGAAATATAATTTTTGCTATTATTTGTCGAATTTTCGTAAATACTAGCTAAATCATTTAAATTATTTAAAACCAAATCTAAATCCCCATCTAAATCAAGATCTAAATAAATCGCTCCGTTTGATAAGGAAGGCATGTTTTCAATCCAATTGCCAGTTTTATTATTAAACTTAGTTGAATTTCCTTCAAAAATTTCATTTGTTACTTTACCACTTGGCATTTCATTTATAGAATTATATAACCAAACCAATCCGTCTTTTGAATCTCTGTTTTTAAATGCACTTGAGATATACTTTCTAAAATCTAACCCATTAGGTCGTCTTAAAATTCCGTTAGAAATAAAAATATCTTGATTGCTATCGTTATTAAAATCTGCAATTAACGGACCCCAACTCCAATCGGTATCTGCAATATCATTAAATAATGCCGTCTCATAAAAACTATCTCCTTGGCTATTTATTTGAAGCATATTCCGCGAATATTGGTCTTTGTATCCGAGACTTCTTAAATGATCCTGCATATTAAACATCGCCTCATCTCCTTCAGTCTCCTTTATTACCATCTCATCTTTAGGCAACATATCTAACGTTATAATATCTTGAAACCCATCTCCATTTATATCACAAGCATCACTACCCATAGAAAACCTGCTAATTGTAGTAAAAGCCTCATTTAGTTTTTCCGAAAAAGTACCGTCTTGATTATTAATGTAATAATAATCATCTTCATGAAAATCGTTACAAACATAAATATCATCCCAACCATCATTATTAAAATCTGCTATAGATGCACTTAAACCATATCCATTAACGCCTCCATAAATTTTTGCTTCAACACTTACATCTACAAATTTTCCATTTTCATTTTTAAAAAGAACATCACCTACATAAGGAGCTCTAGTGTATCTTGTATCAGAAGGCCCATGAGATAAAGTTGTGTGAACCGCATGATTAACTATATAAACATCTAAATCATCATCTTTATCATAATCAAAAAAATATGATTGAGTTGAATAACCAGAAAAATCTAAACCAAATTCACTTGCCCTCTCCGTAAAAGTACCATCACCATTATTTATAAAAAGTTCATTTTGTCCTTCAAAATCTAGGAGCCCAGAAACGGAACATAAATATATATCTAAATAGCCATCGCTATTAACATCAACCATAGTTGCACCTGTATTCCAACTAGATTTACTAGACACATTTGCTGTTGCTGTAATATCTTCAAATTTTAAATTACCTTTATTTATATATAATTTATTTTCTCTTAAATTAGAAACAAAATACAAGTCTGGTAAACCATCATTGTTTATATCACCCGCAGCAACTCCTGCTCCGTTATAATAGTAGATATAATTAATAATACTATGATTGGCGTCTTCAGTTAATACATTCTTAAAATCAATATTTGTTTGCTGGATAGATAACTTATTCAATAAATAAGTTTTTTCTTTTTCTTCAGATTCTTTAACACAAGCTGCGCATAATAATAGATAAAGTAAGATAAAATAATTTCTCATAAAAAAGCAGATAAGTATTAGTTAACAAATATATGAATTATTAAAAATTTAACATAATTTTAAGATTTTAAACTACAGTCTAGTTAATGAAAATTCAATACACAAATAATAAAACCAATTCTTATCTATATATTTATATTATGAAAACAAATTATATTACTATTATACTCTTCCTTGTGTCTCTCAATTTAATTAGAGCTCAAGAGCTAACTGAAATAGAGCAACAAATTATAAAAAGTGTTGAACAAAATAATGATGAGGCTATATCCAAGCTTATTGAAATTGTTAACATCAATAGTGGCACTTTAAACACAAAGGGAGTTAAAGAAGTTGGATTGGTCTTAAAATCTGCATTTGAAGATATCAATTTTAATACTACTTGGATAGATATGCCTGCAGAAATGAATAGAGCTGGACACCTATTCGCTGAAACAAATGGAACAAAAGGTAAAAAGTTGTTACTTATTGGGCATTTAGATACAGTCTTCGAAGCTGATAGTCCTTTTCAAGAATTTAAAATGATAAATGATAGTATTGCTCATGCACCAGGAGGAAATGACATGAAAGGTGGTAATATTATTATTTTATTCGCCTTGAAAGCATTACAAGAAAATGGATTGTTACAAAACGCTCAAATTATTGTTGTTTTCACTGGTGATGAAGAAAGCACTGGAAGCCCATTAGAAATTAGCAGAAAAGATTTAGTAGACGCAGCAAAACGCAGCGATATTGCTTTAGGCTTTGAAACCTCAACAGGATTTAATTATGCTACTGTAGCTCGAAGAGGGTCGTCTGGATGGAGAGTTGAAACTACTGGAAAAAGAGCGCATTCTTCAGGAATTTTTAGTGAAAATACTGGCGCTGGAGCAATATTTGAAATGTCTAGAATATTAAATTCTTTTTATAATGAAGTTAGAGGTGAAGAATATTTAACTTTTAATCCTGGAATTATTTTAGGAGGAACAACTGTTAATTTTGACCCGCTTTCTGATAAAGCAACAGCAGATGGGAAATCTAATGTAGTCGCTCAAACTACAGTTGTAAAAGGTGGACTTCGTTTTATTTCTGAAGAACAAAAAGAAAATGCTCGAGAAAAAATGAGAGCAATTGTAGCAAACAATTTACCGCAAACATCAGCAACCATAAGTTTTTCTGACAGCTATCCAGCTATGAGTCCAACAAAAGGCAATGAAGCTTTGTTGAGTATTTTAAACAATGTAAGTTTAGATTTAAATCAAGGTGAAGTTATTGCTTACGATCCAGGTAAAAGAGGAGCCGCAGACACTTCATTTGTAGCATCTTACGTTGATTGCCTTGATGGATTAGGAACAATGGGAAATGGTGCTCATACACTAGAGGAAACCGTTAATTTAAAAACTATTGAAGCCCTTACTAAACGAACTGCTATTTTAATCTATAGATTAATAAATCAATAATTTAGTAATTTGTTAATTTTTACTTTCACCTTTTCTGTTGAAGGAATCATGGTTTCTTCTAAAGTAGAATTTAACGGAATTGCTGGCATATTCTCACTACCAATAGTCATTACTGGAGCATCTAAAAATTTGAAGCACTCTTCCTGAATTTTTCCTGCTAAAGCTCTTGCAAAACTATTATTAGAAGGTTCTTCAGTGACCACCAAACACTTTCCTGTTTTCTTAACGGATTTCATTATCATTTCTTCATCTAATGGAAACAAAGTGCGTAAATCAATAACTTCAATTTGGTCTTTCATTCCAAGCTCTTCTGAAGCATTCATTGCCCAATGCACTCCCATTCCGTAAGTCACAATAGTTAAAGTTTCTACATTTTCTTGTTTCCAGATTTCTTGTAACACCCAAGCTTTACCAAATGGTAACACATAATCTTCGGCAGGCTCTACTGATGTTGCACCTTGTGTTCCTTTAACTTTTGACCAATACAACCCTTTATGTTCTAAAATGACTACTGGATTCGGATCATAATAGGCAGCTTTCATCAAGCCTTTTAAATCGGCTCCATTACTTGGATAAGCAATTTTTATTCCTCTAATATTAGTTAAAACACTTTCAACAGAAGATGAATGATAAGGACCACCACTTCCATATGCTCCAATTGGCACACGCAAAATCATACTTACTGGCCATTTTCCGTTAGACAAATAACAACTACGACTTACTTCGGTAAACAACTGGTTTAATCCTGGCCAAATATAATCGGCAAACTGAACCTCAACAATAGGTTTTAAACCAACTGCACTCATTCCTACTGTTGACCCAACTATAAAGGCTTCCTGTATTGGTGTATTGAATACTCTATCATCTCCAAACTTTTGAGCTAGCGTTGCTGCTTCTCTAAACACACCTCCAAGTCTTCCTCCTACATCTTGTCCGTAAAGCAAACACTCTTTGTGCTTTTTCATCAATTCTTCAACTGCAAATAAAGCGCAATCTACCATCACTACTTTATCTGCTCCTTTAGGAGATCGCTCTCCTTTTTCTTCAGTAATTGGAGTTGGTGCAAAATCGTTAGTGAATAAATCTTCTGGTTTTGGGTCTTCAGCTTTTAATGCTTTTTCAAAATCAGACTGAACTTTCGCTTTCGCGGAATTTTCTATAGCTAGAATTTCTTCAGAAGAAAATCCGTTATCTTTTAATTGTTTTTTTAATACTGGATAAGGATCACGAGATCGTGCTTCATCCAAATCATCACGATACCATTCCATTCGAACACCAGATGTATGATGATTTAATAATGGTACTTTAGCATGAATTAAAAAAGGCCTACGTTCTTTACGAATTGTTTTGATGACTTTTTTAACCGCTTCATAACTTTCTGTAAAGTTGGCTCCATCTATTGATATAGCTTCTAACCCATTGAATCCTCTAGCATATTCAAAAGCATTTTGAGCTCTGGTTTCCGCTGCATTTGCAGAAATATCCCAACCGTTGTCTTGTACTAAAAAGATAATTGGCATTTGCTTTAAAGCTGCCATTTGGAAAGCTTCTGCAATTTCACCTTCTGTAACTGAAGCATCACCAAGCGAACACACCACCAATGGTAAATCCTCTAATGTCTTATCATCCAACCCTTGTAATTCTTTGTATTGCATTCCCATTGCAACTCCTGTGGCAGGAATAGCTTGCATTCCCGTTGCTGAAGATTGATGCGGAATTTTAGGTTTATCGTCATCCTTTAAACTAGGATGCGAATAATAGGTTCTTCCTCCAGAAAATGGGTCATCTTTTTTAGCTAACAATTGTAACATTAAATCGTAAGGTTGCAATCCGAACGATAATAACATGGCATCATCTCTGTAATAAGGAAAAGCATAATCTTGAGGTAATAATTGCATTCCTATTGCAGTCTGAATTGCTTCATGCCCTCGTGATGTTGCATGTACATATTTTGAAACTTGCTTAAAATTAGCTTCATATAACTCTGCCATTGACTTAGCAGTGCACAAGTTTAAAAACCCTTTTTTTAATATCTCTTTATTCATATCAAATGCCTGCGAAAGCAGGTATATTTTTAAAGTATTGTCAGTTCGAGTGAAATTGCATTTCGCAATTTTGTATCGAGAACTTTTATTACAATTACTTCTCGATACGATTTGTTCGTCCCTCACAAATCACTCGAAGTGACGTTAATTTTATATTTTTCTATTAATATCAAATTGTTCAAAATAATCAGCTACGCGACGTACAAAACTTCCACCCAAAAAACCATCAACAACTCTGTGGTCAAACGACAATGATAAATACATCATACTACGTATTGCGATTTCATCACCTTTTTCTGTTGATATTACTTCTGGGCGCTTTTTAATAATTCCGAGCGCTAAAATGGCAACTTCAGGTTGATTAATAATTGGTGTTCCCATAACACTCCCAAATGTTCCAACATTAGAAATTGTAAAAGTGCTCCCTTTTATATCATCGCCACTTAATTTATTTTCTCTTGCTTTATTTGCAAACTCGTTGACATTTTTTGCCAATGTTTTAAGGTCTTTTTTATCAGCATTTTTAACCACAGGAACAATTAAATTTCCACTTGGTAATGCTGTTGCCATACCAATATTTATATCTTCTTTGACAATAATATTATTTCCATCAACAGACGCATTGATATTTGGATAATCCTTCACTGCTTTTGCTACAGCTTCAACGAACAATGGTGTAAATGTTAAACGTTCTCCATATTTCTTTTCGAAAGCTACTTTATTCGCATTTCGCCAATTTACCATATTGGTTAAATCTGCTTCAACATAGGCTGTAACATGAGGTGATGTATGTTTTGAGTACACCATATGATCTGCAATCATTTGGCGCATTCTGTCCATCTCAATTACTTTTCCTTTGCCTTTATCAAAATTTAATTGAGGAACTCTATAGGCAGTTGAATCATGAGTAACAGCTTGAGCAAACTTAAATGGTCTGCCTTCTTCTATATAACTAAACACATCACTTTTACGTAATCTACCTTCGTTTCCTGTTGCAGGAATTCGGGCTAATTCTTCGAAACTAATGTGATGTTCTTTTGCTATTTTAATAATTAATGGAGAAAAGAATGTGTTTGTGTTTTTAACTGAAAATGATTTTGATTGAGGCATCTCGACTGCGCTCGATGTGACAATAGATTTCGATTTCTTTTTCTCCGCTTTGTTCTCAACTGCGCTCGAACTGACAACTTTATCTGTTTTAGTTTTTACTTCTTTAGAAACTTCAAGAATAGCCAATACTTCTCCAACTGGAACTACATCTTTTGCTTTGAACAGGGTTTTTACCAATGTTCCAGAAGCTGGAGCTGGCACTTCGTTATCAACTTTATCAGTCGCAACTTCAAGGATAATATCGCCTTCATTAAAGCTATCGCCTTCATTAATCAACCAATTGATAATGGTGCCTTCTGTTATACTTTCGCCCATTTTGGGCATTTTTAATTCAAATTTTGACATTCTTTATATATATCTCTATTCCGTCAGTTCGAGTGAAATTGCTTTTTTTGCAATTTTATATCGAGAACTTTTACATTTACTTCTCGATACAATTTGCTCATTCTTCACAAATCACTCGAAGCGACGTTATTCTATTTCTTCATAAAATCCCTTAAAGTATCATAAACACCTTCTTGAATTTTCATGTTTTCTGGTACTTCCCTCAAAGGCTCTACTTCTTTTAAACTATTATGGCAATCAGCTGGTAATTGCTGGTACAATTGGGTGCCTTTTGTTTTCCAAGTTATCATTTCGTCGGTTACTTCTTTTACCACTTTAGCAGGATTTCCAACCACTAAACTTCGTTTCGGAATAATAGTTTCTGCTTTTATAAATGACATGGCTCCTACTATAGATTCGTCTCCAATTTCGGCATCATCCATAATGACAGTATTCATTCCAATAAGGCAATTTTTACCCAAATTTGCGCCATGAATGATTGCTCCATGACCAACATGTGCACTTTCTTTTAGTGTTATGGATTTTCCTGGAAACATATGCACAGTACAATTTTCTTGTACATTTACACCATCTTCTAAAATGATTTGTCCCCAATCTCCACGTATTGCAGCTCCTGGACCTACATAACAGTTTTTACCAATAATCACATTTCCTGTTACTGCTGCCAAAGGATGCACGAAACTACTTTCATGAACGACTGGAATATAACCGTTGAAACTGTAAATCATTTTTATTTAAATCCTTTTAATTTTTCTTTTGTAAATTCTGAAAGCACAAGTCTTCCACTTATTGCAGCACGCTCTGCTAATAGATTGTCCCAATCTTCAGTGCCTTTCCAGAATATGGTTTTCATTTCTTTCATGGCTTCTGTATTGTAATTGCATAAATTTTCAGCAAACTCTTTTACAGCTTCATCCAAATCATCAGTTGAATCATAAACTTGCGTAAATAAGCCTTTTTGTTTAGCCCATTCAGCAGAATAAAATGAATCTGCATCAATTGCTATTTGAGACATTCCGCTTAAACCAATTTTACGTTCGATTGCTGGTCCAACCACAAATGGCCCAATACCAACATTTAGCTCACTTAATTTAATTGCTGCAAATTTTGTTGCCATACAATAATCGGTTGATGCTGCTAATCCAACACCTCCTCCAACTGTTTTGCCTTGAATTCTACCAATAATGAATTTTGGACATTTACGCATTGCATTTATAACATTTGCAAAACCCGAAAAGAATACTTTTCCTGTCGCTTCATCATTGATGTTTATTAATTCTTTGAAACTTGCTCCAGCACAAAACGTTCTGTCTTTTCCGCTTTTTAAAACAAGAACTTTAATCTTGTTATTGTTTCCTGCATCAGTTATGGTTTGCGCTAATTTTGCTAACAAATCTCCCGGTAAAGAGTTATGTGCAGGATGAAAAAACTCAATGCATCCTACTTCGTTTATTATATCCAACTTAACATATGGATCACTCATATCTTTGTTTAATTTCTTGGTTATTTATATTAATCCGAATTGTTCGAAATGATGATTTAGATGTTTTCTTTCTAATAAATATGACTCATAACGATTCAATTCACCAAAAACTAAATTTTTTAGTTTAGCCTCTGGGTTTTCTTTAAAAAACACTATGTACTTTTCTCTTTGTACTTTAAATTTTTCAATTGCAGTATTTAAATCTGAATGTTTTAAAGGTTCTAAAGTATCTTTCTCTAATTGAGGGAATTGAGTGTTTCTAGGAAACTTATCATAACTCCATAAACTATTATGTACCTTCTCTAAAATCTTTTCTGGTGTTGCAACTTCAAAATCTTGAATTTCTCCTGCTGCAATTTTATAAGTATATTCTAAATGCTCAATCATGTGTTGAGGCGTCATAATTCCCCATTTAGGTTTAGTGTCTGATGTTAATTTTGAAAGACATTCATCAATTTTTTCATCAGTCATTTCAACAAATGTTTCTTGTTTTTTCTGAACCATTGTTAACACAGTTGCTAATGCTACTAATTCGTCATCAGCATCAAATATTTCTGCGAACCATTTTACAATTCCACTAGGATGTTCAGCCGAAGCCACATCTCTATCTACTTTTTGTTTGCATGTTAAACGAACATAAATAGTATCGTTATGATACAATGGACGTAAGAAACGACATTCTTCCAGTCCATAATTTGCAGAAACTGGACCTTTATTAGGGTGAACAAATAAGCCTGCTGCTGCTGAAATAATGAAATATCCATGAGCAGTTCTTTTCTCGAAAATACTTCCATCTAATGAGGTAATATCTGTATGCGCATAGAAATGGTCCCAAGTAACGTTTGCAAAATTGATAATATCTGTATCTGTAATGGTACGCTTATGCGTTTTCATAGACATACCTGGTTGGATGTCTTCCCAATGGTATTTAAAAGGATGCTGTTCAGCTTCCTTATATTTTGCTTTTTGTTGGTAAATACCTGTGATTTCGGTAATTGTTGTAGGCGAACCTTGAATAGCTGTACGCTGTAAATAATGTTTTATACCTCGTACACCTCCCATTTCTTCTCCTCCACCAGCACGTCCTGGACCACCATGAACTAAATATGGTAATGGAGAACCATGTCCTGTACTTTCTTTAGCCATTTCACGATTAATAACCATAATACGTCCATGATGAGATGCTGCATTGACTACATAATCTTTAGCAATTTTATCGTCATATGTTGCTATTGAAGACACTAATGAGCCTTTACCCATTTGGGCTAATAATATAGCTTCGTCTAAATTTTTATAAGGCATAATAGTACTTACAGGACCAAATGCTTCGCGCTCATGAATAATAGTATTTTTAAAAGGATAGTCTGCTCTTAATAAAATTGGACTTATAAAAGCACCTTTTTTAGCATCTGCTCCAATAGTTTCAATTTTGTCTAAATTACCGTAAACAATTTGTGCTTCTTTTGATAAATCGCTTACAGAATCTCTAACGGCTTGAACTTGCTGATGACTTACCAAAGATCCCATTCTAACCTCTTTTAGTCTTGGGTCTCCAATAGTAATTTTATCTAACTCTTTTCCTAATGCAATTTGAACATCTTCAACCAATTTTTCAGGAACAATAATTCTACGAATCGCAGTACATTTTTGCCCTGCTTTAACAGTCATTTCTTTTCTGACCTCTTTGATAAATAAATCAAATTCTGGTGTTCCAGGAACTGCATCTTCTCCTAAAATAGATGCATTTAATGAATCGGCTTCCATTGTAAATGGTACAGATTCTAGTATTAATCTTGGATGTGCTTTAAGCAATCTTCCTGTTTGTGCAGAACCAGTAAATGTTACTACATCTTGAGATTCTACTGTATCTAATATATTTTTAACTGTTCCGTTTATGATTTGTAATGCACCTTCTGGCAATATTCCAGAAGCAATAATTTCTCTTGCTACTGCTTCAGCTAAATAAGAAGATGAAGGTGCTGGTAAAACCACTGCAGGAACTCCTGCCATCCAATTAACTGCACATTTTTCTAACATTCCCCAAACTGGGAAATTGAATGCGTTAATGTGGACTGCCACTCCTTTTTTAGGCACCATGATATGATGTGCCATAAAACGTCCTCCACGAGACAAATCGATAGCATCCCCTTCAACATGATAAGGTTGGTTTGGAAATAACTTTCTTAAAGAAGCATTGGCAAATAAATTACCAAATCCTCCTTCAATATCTATCCAACTATCTACTTTGGTTGCTCCTGTTCTATAACTTAACTCGTAGAATGCGTCTTTTCTTTTAGTAAGATATAATGCTAATTTTTTTAGCATATTTCCACGCTCTTGAAAGGTCATTTTTCGAAGTACTTCGCCTCCTTTTGTTCTACCATAATTTAAAACTTCAGGAATGTCTAATCCTTCAATGGCTACACTAGTAAAAGCTTCACCTGTTATAGCATCTAAAACTGGAGTTCCTTCTTCTTTTCCTGATGTCCATTGACCTTGGACGTAGTGTTGTATTTTATTCATACTTCTTGCTCTATAGTAGATTCCGCATCAAGTGCGGAATGACAAATCATTATAAATTTACATTTTCAATTATTGCTGCATAACCTTGACCTACACCAATACACATCGTAATTAATGCATACTTTTTGTTTTGTTCGTGTAACTCTAAAGCAGCAGAATACGCAATTCTTGCTCCTGTTACACCAAGTGGATGACCTATAGCAATAGAACCTCCATTTGGATTTAACCTTGGGTCATTATCTGCAATTCCCCAAGCTCTTGTGCATGCTAATGCTTGTGCAGCAAAAGCCTCATTAAGCTCAATAATATCGATATCGTTCATTGTCAAACCTGCTTTAGCTAATGCCTTATTTGAAGCTTCAACTGGACCAATTCCCATGATTCTTGGTTCGACACCAACTACAGCAGAACTCACAATTCTTGCTAATGGTTTTAAATTGTATTTTTTTACAGCATCTTCAGATGCAATAATAGTTGCAGCTGCTCCATCATTTAATCCAGATGAATTTCCAGCAGTCACACTTCCGCCTTCAGCTTTAAAAGCACCTCTTAATTTTCCTAGTACTTCTAAAGATGTGTTTGGTTTTACAAACTCGTCTTTTGAAAATTTGATTGGTTCCTTTTTACGTTGTGGAATTTCAACTGTTACTATTTCTTTTGCTAAACGCCCATTTTCTTGAGCTTTGGCAGCTTTCATTTGACTCCAATATGCAAACTTATCTTGATCTTCACGTGAGATATTATATTTTTCTACGAGGTTTTCTGCGGTATTTCCCATACCATCTGTTCCGTACATTTTTTGCATTTTCGGATTGATAAATCGCCATCCAAAACTAGAATCATACATTTTTGCGTCTGTTCCAAAAGCACTTGATGGTTTTGCAACTACGTATGGTCCGCGTGTCATATTTTCAACACCTCCAGCAATAAACACATCGCCATCACCTGCTTTAATTGCTCTGTTTGCGTGTATAATTGCTGATAAACCTGAACTACATAAGCGATTAACTGTTTCTCCAGGAACTGTGAATGGTAAATCCGCTAATAAAGCAGACATTCTCGCAACATTACGATTATCTTCACCTGCTTGATTGGCACAACCTAATATAACATCGTCGTATGCTTCTTTTGGTATGTTTGGATTTCGTTTTACTATTTCTTCAATAACTAAAGCACCTAAATCGTCTGTACGAACAGCTGCTAAAGCCCCTTGATAACTTCCTATTGGAGTGCGTACTCCATCTATGATATATGCTTCTTTCATAATTATTTATATGGATTCCGTATCAAGTACGGAATGACAAATCATTTCACTTTACTCTTCCCAATCTTTTTGAGTTCTATAAACAACACCTTTGAATAGTGCTACTAATTCATTTCCTCTTTTGACTTCAATAATATTGAAGCCTAATTTATTATTTACTTTTTCTATTACAGATTCTGCTACCAAATAATCACCTTCATTTAATGCCTCAATATGGTTGATACTTGTTTCAATTGAAACCGCATATTTACCATATGTATTTGCTGCAAAGCCAAAAGCAGTATCTGCTAATGAATAACTAATGCCACCATGAGCTTTATTCATACTATTTAGCATTTCCTTACGAACAGTCATAGCGACTTTACATCTACCTATTTCACATTCTAATATATTGATACCCAACCATTGGCTATAGGCATCTTGACTCAACATTTTGTAGGGTATTTGTTCGCCTTTCATTAAAAAAATGTTTTGTTTTCTATTTTCATTTTTCGTAACAATGGACTGCAACGGTATCTGTCTTCATGATACTCTTTATACAGTTCATCCATTTTAGACACACACCAATCGATCCCTTTTTCATCTGCCCAAGCCAATAACCCTTTTGGGTAATTAACACCTTTTGTCATAGCGTTATCAATGTCTTTGGCTGAAGCGATATTTAAAAATAAAGCGTCTGCAGCTTCGTTTATTAACATGACTAAAACACGATTGAATATTTTTTGTGATAGCTCTTCGTTATGTGACCTCTCGACTGCGCTCGAGGTGACAATCAATCCATTTTCATCATAATTATAATAACCTTTTCCAGATTTTCTTCCTAAATAGCCTGCTTCAGCAAAACGCTTTTGAGTAAATGCTGGTTTATATCTTGGATCGAAATAAAAGGCTGTAAACACAGTTTCGGTTACTGTATAGTTAACATCATTTCCAATAAAATCCATCAATTCAAAAGGCCCCATTCTGAAACCTCCAATCGACTTTAAACTATGGTCTATAGTTGCGAAATCTGCAATACCTTCTTCATAAATTCGTAATGATTCTCCGTAAAATGGTCTTGCGACTCTATTAACGATAAATCCAGGCGTGTCTTTAGCTACTGCTACTACTTTTTTCCAATCGGAAATGATTTTGATTGATTTTTCTAAAACTCCCTTCGAGGTTTGTATTGCTGGTATCACCTCAACCAATTGCATTAAAGGTGCTGGGTTGAAAAAGTGAATACCAATACAGCGTTCTGGTTTTTTAAGCGAAGCTGCAATAGAAGCTATTGATAAACTTGAAGTGTTTGATGCTATGATACAATCATTAGAAACATAAGTTTCTAATTCTGAAAAGACTTTTTTCTTGATATCAAGACTTTCAATAATGGCTTCAATAGTTAAATCTGAATCTGCTAAATCTTTTAATTTAACTATGTAAGAAATATTATTTTGAATTCGTGATTTTTCAGCTGTATCAATACGTCCTTTTTCAACCAAACGTGCTAATATTTTTTCTAAAGCTGATTTTGCTTTATCTAAAGCCGCTTGATTGGTATCGTATAATTTCACTTTACAACCAGAAGTTGCAGCAACTTGTGCTATACCACTTCCCATTGTTCCACTTCCTATGATTCCTACATTCATATATTATATTTGTCTTTCAATCGACCTCTCGACTGCGCTCGAGGTGACAATTCAATATTATTTTCCTTTAAAATTCGGTTTTCGCTTTTCAATAAAAGCTGCAACGCCTTCTGCATAATCTTCACTTTGTGCTGCTTCTATTTGTAATTTTGATTCTAATGCTAATTGTTCTTCTAAAGTATTTGTCATTGATTTATTAAGTAGTTCTTTAATCATACCTAAAGCTTTTGTTGGCATATTAGCTAGTTTAATAGCTAATTTTTCTACATTTTCTTCAAAATTTTCAGTTGGAATTACTTTATAAATCATACCTAATCTCTCTGCTTCTTCAGCTGATACTTTATCTCCTAACATAGCTAATGCTGATGCTTTTTGAAAGCCAATTAGTCTAGGTAAAAAAAATGTCCCTGCACTATCTGGTATTAATCCTATTAAGCTAAAGGCCTGAATAAAACTTGCATTTTCATTAGCTACAACAATATCACAAGCTAATGCAATATTTGCAGCGGCACCTGCTGCAACGCCATTTACTGCGGCTACAATTGGTTTTTTTATAGAACGTATTCTTGTTATGATTGGATTATAATGCTCATCTAGTATTTTTTTAAAACCTGGATTTAAATCTGGATCTGTCACTTCATTTAAATCTTGACCAGCACCAAATGCTTTACCGCTTCCAGTAATTACAATTGCTCTAACATCATTATTTTTTTCGCAAGTGTCTAGTGTGTCTTGAAATAAAAATGCCATTTCTCTATTGACACTATTAAAAACTTCTGGTCTATTTAGCGTTATAAACGCAACTTTATTTTCAATTTTTAATAGAATTGAATTGCTCATATTATATTTTAAATTCTGGATTATAAATTAAACCTATTATATTTTTCCATGGGTCATATACAGTAGCTATAATAATATCTTCACCTACATTATTTGGTTTCTCATGCTCTGTAGCTCCTAACTTGATTAATGACTTATACACATCATTTATATCTTCAACTCCCCAATATGAAAGTACTGTTCCGTTATCTGTATCTTTAATTTTTCCTTTAGGATGCAATCCTAATTCAAAACCTCCAATATTAAATCCTATGTAATAAGGTGTATCATAATAAGGCTTAGCATTAAAGGCTTTCATGTACCATTCTTTTGCTTTAACTAAATCGTCAACCATGTATACTACTGTACGAAGGCCTAACATTGGAGATTCATTATTATTCATATGCAAATTATTTTAAACATTTAAAATAATCGAATGGCTCTAGACAATCTTCACATTGAAATTGTGCTTTACATGCTGTTGAACCAAACTGACTAACTAATTGAGTGTTTTGTGAACCACAATTGGTACATTTTATTATTTTCTTATTCCCTAAAAGTGCTTCCTTATCTGCTTTAGCATCTAAAGGTGCTGCAATACCGTAATTTTCCAAAGCCTTTCTACCTTTTGAAGTTATCCAATCGGTTGTCCAAGCTGGAGATAGAATTAATTCTATCTCAGAATTGTATCCTATTGTTTTTAAAGCAGCTTTTATATCATCACCTATAACATCCATTGCTGGACATCCACTATAGGTTGGTGTAATTTGAACTTTTACAATATTATTTTCAATAATTGCAGAACGTACAACTCCCATGTCCATAATTGACAATACTGGAATTTCTGGATCAGAAACTTGCTCCAGAATTGGAATTAATATTTTGTCGATATGTTGTTTTTCTGCTACCATTTTCTACCATTCCATATTTGGATAGGTTCGTTGCATATATTGTAAATCACTTAACAAATATCCCATATGTTCTGTATGAATACCTTCTTTTCCTCCTTTTTGAAAATATTTTGATTCAGGAATGCTAAGCGTAGCTTCTTCTAAAACCTCATTGACTTGTTTATAATAAGTCTCTTTTAATTTTGTAACATCAACACCAACACCCTCTTTTACCATCACTTTGTCTGCTTGAGTTTGGTGGAATAATTCGTCTGTATATGTCCACAAAGCATCAATAGCATCTTGCATTTTTTGATGGCTTAAATTTGTCCCATCTCCAAGCCTTTTTATCCAATCTGATGAAAAACGTTGATGATAGCTCACTTCCTTTATAGACTTTGATGCAATTGCAGATAAGGTTAAATCTTTACTTTTTTGCAATTCATTTAAAAACAATAAATGATAGACATCGAACAAAAACTGACGAGCCATTGTATATGCAAAATCTGTATTAGGTTGCTCGACCAATAACACATTTACATATTCCCTTTCTTTACGAAGCATTGCAATATCGTCTTCAGTTCTCCCATCTCCTGCTATTTTAGCTGCATATTGGTAATAACTACGTACTTGCCCAAATAAATCTAAAGAGATATTTGTGCAAGCTATATCTGTTTCTAGGCTTGGTCCATGACCAGTTAATGATCCCATTCTTTGACCCAGAATAAGGCTATTATCTGCAATACCTAAAATGTATTTATAAAGATTCTCTTTCATTACATATGTTTTACTTCGTCAGGTAAATCGTAAAATGTTGGATGACGATATACTTTATCTTGAGCAGGTTCAAACAGTTCTCCATTATGTTCAGGATTTGAAGCTGTTATATGTTTGGACTCTACAACCCAAATACTTACACCTTCATTACGTCTTGTATATACATCTCTAGCATTTTCTAGTGCCATTTCTGCATCAGCAGCATGAAGGCTTCCAAAATGACGATGCTCTAACCCATTTTTGCTTCTTACGAAGACTTCCCAAAGTGGCCAATTTTTTGTTGCCATAATTCTATTTATTAAACTACTTGTTTTTCTTTCTTTTGTTGTTGTTTTTCTGCATAAGCCATTGCTGCATCACGCACCCATTCTCCTCTTTCCCAAGCTCCAACTCTGGCATTCATTCGTTCTTTATTACAAGGACCATGGCCTTTTACAACTTGCCAAAATTCATCCCAATTTATTTCTCCAAAATCATAACTTCCTTTTTCTTCATTCCATTTTAAATCTGGATCTGGAATTGTAAGTCCTATCAAATCAGCTTGAGGTACAGTTTGATCTATAAACTGCTGACGCAATTCATCATTTGATTTACGTTTTAGCTTCCATTTCATAGATTGCTCTGTATGTATTGATTCTGCATCTGTTGGACCTAACATCATTAAACTTGGCCACCACCAACGATTTAATGCATCTTGAGCCATTTCTTTTTGTTCTGGTGTTCCGTTAGCCAACTTAATCATGATTTCATAACCTTGGCGTTGGTGAAAGCTTTCTTCTTTACAAACACGAACCATTGCTCTTGCATAAGGACCATATGATGTATTACATAAAGGCACTTGATTAATTATGGCAGCACCATCTACCAACCATCCTATTGCTCCCATATCTGCCCAAGTTACAGTAGGGTAATTAAATATTGAAGAATACTTTGCTTTACCTGAATGTAATTGATCATATAATTCATCTCTAGAAACTCCTAGAGTTTCACATGCAGAGTAAAGGTATAATCCATGACCTGCTTCATCTTGAACTTTAGCTAATAATGCAACTTTACGTCTTAATGAAGGAGCTCTAGTAATCCAATTTCCTTCAGGAAGCATCCCTACAATTTCAGAATGTGCATGTTGTGACATTTGCCTGATATGTGTTTGACGATACTTTTCTGGCATCCAATCTTTAGCTTCAATCTTTTCATCTCGTGCAATACGAGCTTCAAATTGTGCTTCTAGGTTTTTTATTTGTTCTTCACTCATAATTTTTGAGTTTATTTTATACATCAAAATTTACTTTAACTACTTTACTTGTAGGAACAGCTTGGCAACTTAATACATAATTTTGTGCTACTTCTTTTTCTTCAAGTGCATAATTAACTTTCATTTTTACCGATCCTTCAACTACCTGACATTTACAAGTACTACAAACACCACCTTTACAAGCAAAAGGTAAATCGGCTCCAGCTGCTAAAGCACCATCTAGTATGTTATCAAAATCGTCATCCATTATAAAATGGAATTCTTTACCTCCATCTATTATGGTTACTTCGGTTCCATCAGTTTTCTCTTCAAGAATCTCTGCTATATGTTTATTTTCTTCTTCCGAGCTACCAGAAAAGAATAATTCAAAATGTATTTTATCTTTACTTAAACCAGCAGCGTGTAATTCATCTTTAATTAAAAAGATCATATCTTGAGGTCCACATATAAATGCATGAGCAGTATCTGGAATATCAATAAAAGTTTTGGTTAAAACTGCTAATTTTTCTTTATCAAAACGTCCATTTAAAAATGGAATATCTCTTTGCTCTTTAGTTAAAAAATAGAACACTTGAAAGCGACCAAAAAATTCATTCTTAAGTTGCTCAATTTCTTCTTTAAAGATAATTGATTTTACCGTTCGATTCAAGTAAAACAGTTTGAAAGTGCTTTTTGGCTCTTTATGTAAATGGGTTTTTATGATTGATAGCATTGGTGTAATTCCGCTTCCTGCTGCAAATGCTATATAATTTTTTGAAGAATTTGGCTCACACTCTACATAAAACTCACCATGTGGAGGCATAACTTGCAATTCGTCTCCCTTTTTAAGTTCGTTAAAAGCGTAGTTAGAAAAAACACCTTCGCGAATAGTTTTAATTGCAACCTTCCATTCGTTATCAATAGGACTTGAACATAATGAATAATTACGACGAATGTCTTGCCCATTAATTTCTTTACGCAAGGTTAAATGCTGTCCTTGTTTAAATTTAAACTTTTCTTTGAGATGATCAGGCACTTCAAAAGCAACAACGACTGTGTCTTTTGTTTCTTTATAAATTTCTGATACTTTTAGGTTATAAAAATCTGCCATTTATTTTACAAATCATGTTTAACTAACACTTGTTAGTTTGCTTGACAAATTTACAAAATAAAATCTAAATTATGTGTTAATTCCGCTGATGAGAACTTTGCTTAAACTTTGTGCTAAACTGATAGAGTTGATATCCTCTTTTTTTGGTATCCAAAGATATAGTGAACGTAGAGTTGACAGGATTGAAAACATAATAATCTCTGGGTTAGAATCTATGATTTCGTTTGATTTTATACCAGATTTAATAATGTCTATAAAATCTTGTTCATACTTTTTTCGTAGCTCTAAATAATAATCTAACTGCTCTTCTAAATGCATCCAATCGTTATTAAGGCAAGCCATTCCATATGTGTTTTTTACTGTAATTTGGACATGAAGTGATACAATCATTTGCAACTTATCTATTGCTTTATGATTTGAAGTTTTGATTAAATTCATCTCTTGTGTAAACTCTTCAGCCAACGAAATAATAATCACTTTTAGAATTTCTTGTTTTGATGTAATATGGTTATAAAGACTAGCGGCTTTAATTCCCATAGCAGTAGCTAAATCTCGCATTGTCACTGCACTATAACCTTTTTCTTTAAAAAGTTTTGCTGCAGTTTTTATAATTTCTTCCTTTCTAGTTTCTGGTTTCAAATGAAATGTATTTAATTATTGTAAATTTATGTAAAAAAGAAGACTATGGGATTTTTAGATTTTATTTTTGGAACAAAGAAAAGGCAAGTTCAAGACTTTTTAGATAATGGAGCAGTAGTATTAGATGTTAGAACACAGCGTGAATGGGATAAAGGACATATTGAAAACTCAAAACATATTCCACTAGATGATTTACATAATCATGTAAATGAGTTGAAGCAAATGAATAAACCTTTTGTTGTTTGCTGTGAAAGCGGAATACGTTCAGCTAAAGCTGCTAAATTTTTAAATTTAAATAATATTGAAGCTACTAATGGTGGTGGTTGGGTTAGCTTAAGTAAAAAGTTATAGTTTAAGGCCTTGAAAATCTTGAGTGTTTTCAATTATATTTTCATTGTACTTAAGTGTCCAACCTAAAGAATTTGTTAGAATATAAAACTTTGACAACTCGCTAATCAATCTATTTTTAGCATTCTTTTTTATGTCTGAATTTTCTATTTTTTTGAGTAAAGACTTTTTTACTGTTTCTTTAATGTCGTTATAATCTTTAGCCTCAAAAGCATTAAAATAATCTGCTTGAATATCGTAGTACTCAAAATCTGGATTTATTTTTATTTCTTCTTCTGGAATACTAATTAGAGTTAATGTTTTTGTTGCTTCATCAATTTCATATTCTAGTAGGCTTAAATCGTATGAAACAAATACATCTGCATTAACTACTACTAATGCTTTTTTGTCTGAAGTAATTAAACTTCCAAAAATTTCTTTTGAATTTTTATAATTAAAAACTTCGCTTAAATGCCCTTCGGTAACTATAAGTTTACCAACATTTTTTATTTGCTCTTGTATTAATGCAGAACTTTCTTGAAGCACAATTTTGTCTTCTTTTTTGTCGCTACAGTACTTAAATGTAATTAATGCTATTAACGCTATAGCAATTCCGAATACAATTTTGCGCATTAAATTATTTATATGATTTAATTAATGTTCCTTTAGACCAGATGCCTATTTTCTGATTTATATCTTTATCATGAAAGTATCCTTTTCCATCATATTTTCCGTTTTTCCATTCACCTCCATAATAACTATTGTCATTAAAAAAATAACGACCTGTACCATGAAACTGATTACTTTCATTAAACGTTCCTGTATATCTTTCGCCACTAGCAAAATTATAGGTTCCCATATATAATTTCCCATTTTTGAAAAAACCTGTATAGCTATCTCCATTACTCCACTCCATTCTTCCATATTTGTTTTGACAATCTCCTGCTGTACATCCAATATCTACTCCATTATCATAAAAATCATATGGTGTTATTAGTGTTCCATTTTCATAAACTCCTTGACTCCATGTTCCGCTTTTTACACTAATTCCAAATCCGTTAAGGTTGCCATTCTTGTAGTTACCAATAATATTATCTTCATTTTTAGCAATATAAACTCCATAACCGCTCATATTGTCGGTATCCCAATTGCCTATATACTTTCCTCCTTCTGCCCACATATATAATCCGTAATTATGTCTTTTTCCGTTCTCCCAAAAGCCATCATAATATGCGCCATCTGCAAATTCCCATTTACCCCAACCATTTAAACAATCTCCTTGAACACATCCAGATTTAGTATTTGTTTCATTTTCACTTATAGCTCTAATTTTAACTGGCTTCATAACAAATGCAGATGCAGAATAGTAGTTCTCTAAAGTATATTCTATTTTTCCATCAAAAGTAACTACTAGGCTATTACCATCTTTTTTTGGCGTGGCTAAACTATAATCTATTGTTTCACCTCGTTTAATAATCCCATAAGATTCAGTACTTACATTTCTATACCAAAATGTATTTTCTGGTGCATATCCTAAATCGGTAATGTTTTTTGCTCCCCAATTAGAAAACCCTCTAATATCTTTTTCTAAATAAGTTTTATCAAGATCAGATATATAAATAACATAATCACCATTAACATTTGTTGCTTCACCTATGTAATCTTCATCATTAATAAAGGTTATATATGATTTTGGGTTAGTGATATAAAAATCTTTACTTATATTTTTAGCAAGAACAACTCCTTTTCTATTAATATTACTAGAAGCCGAATAAAAGTCAGGCATTAATAATACTGATCTAGAAGACTTATGTAATACTGCTAAAGTATCAGTTTTTAAAGCGCCTATAAACATAAAATCATCCAACTTTCTACCTTCTTCGTTATAAATCTTATAGGTGTCGTCAGAATTTTTCTCCCAAGTTATTGAAGAAATATACTTAATTGGAGTTGAGTTAGTAGCAGAATTGACTGGTTGCTGTTGTGCAAATACGTTAGATAATGACAACATTAAACTAAACGAAAATATAAGTTTTTTCACTTGTAATACGTTTGAAGAATTATATAAAAATTAATTAATAGCTATATAAAACTACAAAAAAAAGTATATCAAAATATCTTATTTTCAGAATTTTAAAAAAATTATTCTGTCAATCTATTTTTTTAACTCTAGCTTTTCAGCAAAGTAATCGCAAAAATCTTTCATAGTAGCTGTCATCTTTTCATCTTGTGTTGCTCTATTAAAAGTATCACTCATTGCGACTAATGTTTGATGAAAAAACTGCTTCATTTCATCAACAGGCATATCTTTTGTCCAAAGGTCTATACGCAAAGTTTCTTGAGCCTTACTATCCCAAACCGACAACATCATAGCTTTAGCTTCTTCTTTATTTACACCTCCATCTTTTGCTGTCCAGCTTAATTTTTCTGGAATTCTGTTTTCATCTAATTCAACTTGAAGCTCTATAGTTGATTTTAAAGTTTTTGACATTATTTACTTGGTTTAAAATTTGAATTATTAAATATTTCTTCAGCATCTTTTTGCATCATATCCATTAAAGACACTTTATTGTTTTTTATGTAAGCCCTCACAATTTGCCAACCTATATATTGACCTAATCTCCCCGGAGATTCGCTATCTAACTCTAAATAAAATTTTGAAAATGGGGCTAAAGCTATAAACCTATTTGGTAAACTATTATCTGTACTAAAAAGCATTTCTTTTTCAATAAAGTAACGCCAAATATAGCTTTCATTTTCAGCAGCCCAATCTAATTGTTGTTGAGTATAACCTATTTTATCTGCATCTGTTTTAAAAGGAATCATTACATCTTTAAAGTATAACTGCTTACCGAAATAAATCATCTCGTCTAACAATGTTTTTCTACTTTTTTGATGTATATACTGTTCTGAATAATTTGTTGCCAAATCACAAACTAATTGAGATCGGCTTAGATTTTGGCTTATATATTTTGGAATGCCTTCGTAAAACTCATGATTAGAACCTAAATAAGTATCTAAAGCTAATAATACAATAGTATCTGTTACAATGGTTTTGTATCTGTAATCTACATCTGAAGTTACTGTTATAATCCTAGGCTCTCTGAAGGACTTATCATAATACTTTAAATGCTGAAATAACGAACGGACTTCTATATGTATATCATCAAAATCGTTAAACGCTTTTCTAACTTCAGCAGATAATTGATTTTGCAAAGTGTCATTCATTCTATTAATCCAAATAGAATCATTTTCATATTTTGAAAACATAAAAGGGAATGCTGCCTTTAAATTAGATAAATCGCTTGGTTTAGCATCATCAAAAGCTAAATCAAAACGCTCTACATTAACATCAATATCAATTTTTGCTATCTCTTTTTCTAATTGACTATCGTTATTACATGATAGTAAGCTAACCAATAAACCGCAAACGAGAATTAATTTTTTCATATATAAATTTACATAAACTTAAACGTGATTATTTTTTATTAATTACGTGATTCGTTTATTTTTGTTGTGCAAAGATACTATTCTTTAGCATAAAATGACAGATATATGAATACTGAAAAAGTTGTTGAACACATAGTAAACTGGTTAAAAAATTACGCAACAAATGCAAGAGTAAATGGTTTTGTTATTGGAATTTCTGGAGGAATTGATTCTGCAGTAACATCAACATTATGTGCTAAAACAGGCTTAAAAGTATTATGTATTGAAATGCCTATACACCAAGCTGCAAGTCATGTAAGCAGAGCTAAAGAACATATTGAGCAACTAAAAAAAAGGTTTCCTAATGTTGAGGATATTCGTGTAGATTTAACTCCTGTTTTTGAAGAGTTTAAAACTGAAGTTTCTCTCGATGGCAAGCAAGCAACTGTAGATATGGCTTTGGCGAACACTAGAGCAAGATTACGTATGACAACTTTATATTATCATGCAGGACTACAAGGCTTGTTGGTTGCGGGAACAGGTAATAAAGTTGAAGATTTCGGGGTTGGTTTTTATACAAAATATGGCGATGGTGGTGTAGATTTAAGCCCTATTGCTGATTTAATGAAATCTGAAGTTTATAAAATTGGAGAGTTTTTAAAAGTTCCAGATTCAATAATGAAAGCAGCACCAAGTGATGGGCTATTTGGAGATGCACGTAGTGATGAAGACCAAATTGGCGCCTCATACCCTGAACTGGAATGGGCTATGCATATGAAAGATAGTGGTAAAACTGTAAATGATTTTAATGGAAGACAACGTGAAGTATTTGAAATATTCATGAGATACAACACTAATAATCAGCATAAAATGATACCAATTCCAATTTGCGAAATTCCCAAAAAATTCAAGTAATTATTATCATTTTAACTGTAATAATGTTAAAGATGTTGATTTTTTCACTACTTTTGCATTGCAAATCTCCACAAATTTAGATTTAATCTTTTAAGTTCTGACACTAAAAAGAATTCTATTTAACAATATAATATCATGATTAAAGTATTAGTAGTGGATTTTCATCCTATTGTAAGAACTGGACTTAAACTGCTTTTTGCTTCTGACTCAGAAATTAAAGTAGTTGGCGATGTTGGTAGTGGTATTGAAATTTTTGAGTTTGTAAGACGACATCCTGTTGATGTTATTATTTCAGAAATTGACTTACCAGAACTAAATGGTATAACTGCACTTAGAGCCATTAAAAAAGAACACCTAAACTTAAAGGTTATTATGTTTAGTCATCAACCTGAAGAGATTTATGCTATAAGCTCAATCAAAGCTGGTGCATCTGGCTACTTGCATAAAACTGTTTCTACAGATACTATTAGAGAAGCTATACTAAAAGTGAAATCTGGAGGTATTTATTTAAGTGAAGCTATGTCTAAGCACTTAACTTTCACAGATACTAAAAATAAAACCACAAAACTTTACAAGCGTTTATCGACCAGAGAAGTTGAAGTTTTAAAACTATTATCTTCTGGTAAGAAAAATAAAGAAATTGCTCAAGAGTTAGACATTAACGAAAAAACTGTTAGCACATACAAAGCAAGATTATACAATAAGCTTAATGTTACTAACTTAGTAGATCTTATTCATCAAGCAAAGCATAAAGATTTAACTTAAATTTTTCCTCCTACTACTTTACCTAGCTTTTTAGAGAGTAGCATTTTTAATTTTACGTAGTCGTTTACATCTTCTAAAATAGACCTTAGATTAGCATCTTCTCTTAAGGTGTCGTTTTGATATTCTGCAACTTTTTGGTCAATTAAAAAACAACGTAAACTTAAAATCGTTTGACTTACCAATTGCGCAATAGTTTCCTTTTTTTCTTTTGGTATTATATGATTTCGTTGCCAGTCATGAAGCCTGTAACGTTCATCTTCCATTAAAATAGTAGTAACTTCATTAGCCATATCTTGACCAAGTCTGTTAATAAAATCTTTTAACTGAAAATCTTCAGCTTGATGCAATGTATCTATAATTGTATAGTAAAGCGACTTAAATTTTTCGTCAGAAAATTGCATTTCATCCTCTTGTAAATCGAGATATACTTTTTCAAATACTTTGGCTTTATGTACAACAGGCTCTAATTGCAAATCGCCAGTTTCAGATTCTTTCAAAACCAAATCCTCAAAATCTTCAGTTTCATTACCATATAGCAATAAAATTTCAATAATTTTTCGTTCTAAAACATATTGCAAATCTACTTTTACTTTGGGCTGCTCGTGCTTAATAACATTAAAGGCCTTTTGTTCTTCCTTGTATTCTTTATTAGCATCACTTCGCTCTTTTTTATTGATTTGCGCTAAAGTACTAAACAAAACATCTTCACTAATATCCATTATTCGAGAGCATTCCTGAATGTAAATTTCGCGTTTAATAGGATCGGGAATTTTAGAGATACTATTTACAATCTCCCTAATGGTTTCTGCCTTTTTTATAGGATCGTTATTGGCTTCTTCAACCAACAATGCGGCTTTAAATTGTATAAAATCTTTAGAATTATCTTCAAGGTATGATGAAAGCTCTTCAAGTGTGTTTTGCTTTGCAAAGCTATCTGGATCTTCACCATTTGGAAACATGACAACTTTTACGTTTAAGCCTTGTTCTAAAATTAAATCGATACCTCTTATTGATGCTCTAATACCTGCAGCATCACCATCAAAAAGTACAGTAATATTTTTGGTTAGTCTATTTATAAGTCGAATTTGCTCAGGTGTTAATGCTGTACCTGAAGATGCTACAACATTTTTAATTCCTGTTTGATGAAACTGAATAACATCAGTATAACCTTCAACTAAAAAACAGTTATCTTCCTTTGCTATACTTTGTTTGGCATGAAACAAGCCATACAACACTTTACTTTTATGATAGACTTCACTTTCAGGCGAATTTACATATTTTGCAGCTTTTTTATCTGCTGCTAAAATACGTCCTCCAAAACCTAGAATACGTCCACTCATACTATGTATAGGAAACATGACGCGACCTTTAAAACGATCAAAGCGCTTTTCTTCCTTTACAATTGTAAGCCCTGTTTTTTCTAAAAATTCTAGCTGATAACCTTTTCCTAAAGCCTCGTCTGTAAATGCTTGCCACTCATCTAAAGAGTATCCAAGATTATATGTTTTTATCGTATCGTTGGTAAAACCACGTTCTTTAAAATAACTTAACCCAATTGCTTTCCCTTGGTCTGTTTTATGCAGTATGTTTTGAAAATATGTGTTTGCAAACTCATTAACTAAATACAAACTTTCGCGCTCATTAGCTTCTTCTTTTTGTTCGTTAGTTTGCTCAGTTTCTTCAATTTCAATATTGTACTTTTTGGCTAAATATTTAATAGCTTCAGGATAGGTAAAATGCTCATGCTCCATCAAAAAAGTTACTGCATTACCACCTTTACCACTACTAAAATCTTTCCAAATTTGCTTAACTGGAGATACCATAAAACTTGGAGAGCGCTCGTCACTAAAAGGGCTTAATCCTTTAAAATTGCTTCCAGATTTTTTAAGATTAACAAAATCACCAATAACCTCTTCTACACGAGCGGTTTCAAATACTTGTTCTATGGTAGATTTTGATATCAAAATACTGTTGAAGTTATACTAAAAATAAGTTTTTGTAAAAATACTATAAAAGAATTTAAAAGCAACGTGCTAAATTTTTATACAATAATTCTGAAAAAACTACTATTTTAGTGTAATGCACTGACGTTCAATATTATTATCTTAGCTATGATTGAGTTTAACGATAAATATTTACCTCTTCTTAATTTTATTATTTCATTAACTGGCTTGGTATCTCTGGTCTTGTTAATTATTCAATACAAAAAGGACAACGCTTGGAAGCGTTTACAATCTACCTATAATTTTATAGGTATAGGTGAAGAACTAGAACTACAAGAACGTTTGTATTCTGTTTACCACAAGCTAAATATTTATCCTTTTCCTGAAGTTTGTAAACCATTTACAAAAAAAGAAGTAAAGCTCATAAGAAATGATTTAGAAGCTACACTAGTTACAAATATGTTTTTAAATCATTTACAGAATTTATGTACTGCTTATGAGTTTGAACTTGTTGATGAAAAAGTGTTTTATAGCATACACTCTAATAGAATTTGTTGGTGGTACACTATTTTAGAACCATATATAGCGCAACGCAAAATAGATTATAAGAATCCTAAAATTTGGTTTGAGTTTGAGCAAATATCAAATAAATGTATGGCTTCAAATAAATTTAAATAAAAAGCCTTTTCGAATACGAAAAGGCTTTCTTACAACTAACTCAATTATTGTTTAATCTAAATCGAATCTTATACCTAAAGAGACATTATTTTGATCAACAACTTGATCTTTAAAAACTGTCGATATATCATATTTAGCATACAAACTCATAGTATCAAAACCTACGTAAGCGCTTAAGCCATACACAAAATCTGAAGTGTTATAATTTCGACGTATTTTTTCTTTAACTCTATCTCCATCTTCTTTGTATCGTAATTTTTGCTGCGTTCCTATATTAAAACCTGCATAACCACCAATACCAAACTTAAATTGATTATGTGTTGAATATCTGAAGTAGTTCTTCTTATCTATTTTTTTTGATGGCCCAAACTCAAAATGAACAGGAAAAACAAGATTTGTAACTCTAAATTCTGATTCGTTTAAGTTTCCTGGAAACACTTCTAATGATGTTACATCTCCATTTTGAACAAAATACTTGTCATCTTTTGGCGATAGCTTATTCCATTGAAAAGAAAACCCATATTTTAAACGTAAAGCATTAGAGTTTTGGAAAACTCTAGTTTTCCAAGCTAATCCCAACTCAACAAAACCAGAACCTAAAGTTTCATACGAATCTCCTATTGACTCACCATCTGCTATTGTATTATTTACACCTATTGCAAATACTAAATCTGAAGTTGTACGCAAATCGTATTTTGGAGGACTATTTTTTCGTTTAATATTAACAAAAGTATGTTCGTCTTTTTCACCTCCGAAAGTGATTTTAAAGCCATTGTTTTCATTGTCATCATAGTTTTGATAGTCAGAGTCGTTACGCTTCATAAGTGCAATTTTATTATCAATAATTGCAATACGATTTTCAATATTTAAAGCCCTTTTTTGAGCAGCTTCTTTTTTTAATTGTTCTGCATTCTCATCTGTAATTTCTCCTCTATCTAAGCGTTGATTAATCGCTTCTACCTCAGCTTTTAAAAACTCTCTTTCTTCGTTTTTAATTGCTTCTTTTAACTGCTCAAGGTTTTCAATCTTGGTAGTATTGTTCGTTTTTTGAATTGTATCTTGTGCACTTGCATTGCCAATAATAAAGCATACGCTTATTAGCACTACTATTTTTGTAATGGTTTTCATAATGTTCGTTTTTTGATTAATAATTAAATTTAGTTGTTACGCTCGGCAACTGCAGTTTTTACCGTATTGTAACTAGATTTTAAAGCATTAAATACTTTATCTCTAAAAGATTGCTGCAAGTCTGATTCAACGTCTTGTAACAGCGCGTTAGCATCAACCGTTTTAGTAGTTTCGTTATATATTTTTTGTAATGTGATTTCTTTTTGTGCTTGATCTAAAAGTGCGTCAATATCTTTATCAGTTACTGATTCTCCTTTGTCTTTTAACCCTTGTATTTGGGCAACTACTTGCTGTACTTTTAAATCTTCAAACGACGTTTTATTTACAATGACCTCTTTAGGTAAAACTGTTTTTTCTTCTTTTTGTTTTGTTAGTTTTGCAACTTCAGTTTTTTCAGGTTTAGCTGTTTTTATATTTAACTCTTTTACACTCTCCTTTTCAACATTATTAGTTAACACATCTTTTTTGTGCAGTACATTTTCGCTTTCTATCTTCTTAATTGTCTCTTTATTTGTGTTAACAATTACAGGAGTTTCTATTGTTGTATTATTTTTATTTACAAATAATTGAGAAGCAATAAACATAATAGCTACTATACTTGCGGCAACGCCTAACCATAAATAATATGGTGATTTTTTCTTATTGTTTTTAGTTTCTAACCGACTAGCTAAAGTTTGCCAAGCATCAGCAGAAGGTTTTATTGTGCGTTTTTCAAGCTTGTCTTTTATGTTTTCTTCAAATTTAATTGGTGCCATAGCTTGTATTATTTAATTCATTAATTTTTTGTTGTAACAATTGTCTTGCTTTAAACAATTGTGATTTTGAAGTTCCTTCAGAAATTTTTAACATGTCTGCTATCTCATTATGTTTATAGCCTTCAATTGCATACATTACAAATACTATTTTGTAGCCTTCTGGTAAATCATCAATAAGCTGTTGTATTTCGTTAACTTCAATTTCAGTTTTAATATTATTAGAATAATCTTGAGGTACGTTTACATCCTCTATTGAGAATTCGATATTTTTTTGTTGTCTTAAAAATGATATTGCCTCTCTTACCATTATTCTACGTATCCATCCTTCAAAACTCCCTTCATTTTTAAAATTATTAAGATTTGTAAAAGCTTTAAAAAAACCATTCATCATTACTTCTTCAGCCTTATATATATCCTTTACATAGTATCTGCATACACTTAACATTTTTGGCGCATGTACTTCGAACAATAGGTGTTGAGCCTCGCGATTATTTTTCGCTGCTTTTTTTATTAGCTCAATATTATTGTTATGTAATTGAATGACTTTCAAAAGCGGTTTATTAGGTCTTCTATTTATAAAGACGCAAAAGTTATGCAAAAGGTTGCCTGATGATAAAAAAAATTATTTAAATTACGGATTATCAACACTATTATGAGAATAAAAATCTTTTTTCTACTATTTGTCTTTACATTATTACTCTACAACTGTAGTAGTGATGATGAAAAGCCTATTGAACTTAACTTAACCGATAATGTTGAAGTATATAACTCAAATTTAGTTGAAGATAGTTATGTAATGGCAATATCTAATGGTGGTACAGAAGCATTTCTTTTAGACAAACAAGGAAATAAAAGATTTACTTGGGAATTTGAAGATAACCTTGGAAATGATTTAGAATTATTACCAAATGGTAAACTTATTGGAATTTTTAAATCAGAAAATCCTACAATAACGTATGGTGGTTATGGTGGCAAAATTGGAATATTAAATAGTGATGGTTCTGTTTTTTGGGAGTATGAATATTCTTCAACAAATTATATTGCTCATCACGATGTAGAAATACTATCTAATGGTAATGTTTTATTTTTAGTTTGGGAAAGAGTTTCTGCGATTCAAGCTCAAGCTGCTGGAGTTGATACTAATGTAGATATTTTTCCTGAAGCATTAGTAGAAGTAAACCCAAGTACTAATGAAATAGTTTGGGAATGGCATAGCTGGGATCATATTATTCAAGATTTTAACTCTAGCGCTTCCACTTTTGGTAATATTAATGCAAATCCACAGCTAATAAACATTAATTATGATATCGCATTTACAAATGGGGATTTAATGCATGCCAATGGAATAGATGTTGACGAACAAAGAAATGTAATTTTTATTAGTGTAAATAAATATAGTGAGATTTGGGTTATTGATCATAGTACTACAACCCAGCAAGCTTCAAGCAACAATGGTGGTAATTATAATAAAGGAGGTGATTTATTATATAGATTTGGAAATCCTAGTACCTACGATAATATTGGTGAAAGATTATTTTACAGTAACCATTTTCCTAATTATATTGAAAACAATGCTCCTGGAGCAGGAAATATTTTAGTTTATGTTAATAATGGAGCTGATATAGAACAATCTAGTGTTTATGAGTTAGAAATTCCTGAAAACTTTAATTTACAACCTAATGTAAATAATGAACCAAACGTAGTGTGGAGTTTTACTGATGAAAGTTTGTTTTTTGGGCGCCTATCTGGAGCTGTTAGACTAGATAATGGCAATACACTTATATGTGAAGGCGATTATGGATTTTGGGAAATAACTCCAAATGGAGAAATTGCATGGAAGTATTCAAAATCTGAGATAAATCCTTATTGGAGAGGATATAATTACAATAAAAACTCACAAGCAATTAATGCTCTTGGGCTTTAAATTATTATTTTTTTCTATCAATAACGTAATTAACCATTAACAATAAAGAAGATTTAAAAGTAGATTCTGGATAGTTATTTAAGATTAGCAATGCTTCATTTTTAAATTCTAACATTTTAGTTACAGCATAATCCAAACCACCTTTAGCTTTTACAAATGCAATGACTTCTTTGACGCGTTGTTTATCTTTGTTGTGATTTTTTATAGAATTGATAAGCCATTTTTTTTCAGTTTTAGAGCAATTATTTAAAACATGAATTAGAGGCAAAGTCATTTTTTGTTCCTTAATATCTATTCCTGTTGGCTTCCCAATGGATTCATCCCCATAATCAAACAAATCGTCTTTAATTTGAAAAGCCATACCTATAAGTTCTCCAAACTTGCGCATAGTTTCTACATCAGGAGAATTTGGTTTCACTGACGCTGCTCCAAGACTACAGCACGCTGCAATTAATGTTGCCGTTTTTTGACGAATAATCTCATAATAAATATCTTCAGTAATATCTAATTGTCTTGCTTTTTCTATTTGTAGCAACTCGCCTTCGCTCATTTCACGAACAGCAACCGAAATGATTTTTAGTAAATCGAAATCGTTATTGTCAATTGAGAGTAACAAGCCTTTAGACAATAAATAATCACCTATTAAAACAGCAATTTTATTTTTCCAAAGCGCATTAATTGAGAAGAAACCTCGACGCCTATTACTATCATCTACAACATCATCATGCACTAGTGTTGCGGTGTGTATGAGCTCAATTACCGAAGCTCCTCTGTAAGTACGTTCACTAACCTCACCATTATTAATCATTTTAGCAACCAAAAACACAAACATTGGTCGCATTTGTTTACCCTTTCGGTTAACTATATAATGCGTAATACGATTTAATAATGCAACTTTACTAGACATTGAAAGTAGAAACTTTTGTTCAAAAAGATCCATTTCAAAATCTATAGGTTTCTTTATTTGCTCTACAATTTTCAAAAGATATGTTCACTATTTTTTCTATGACAAACGTACTAAAAATGAATATGAAAAGCTATTTAAAAAAATAACATGCATTTCACCGATTAAAATATCTTTTTAATCGATAAAATAGTTTGATTTTTTATTATTTATTAACTTGTTTAATTAATTAATCCGTTAAATATCAAGCTTATGAAAAAAATTACACTATTATTTTTATTGTCTGTTTCATTCTCTTTTAGTCAAGTACTTACTCAAGATTTTGAAGGCGGCTTAACTTTACCTGCTGGATGGACAAATAATGACATTCAAGGAGGAGGTGAAATCTGGACCTTTGCTACTGGTGGTGAAGCAGTAGGATACAATTCTCCAAATACAATTTATTATACAGATGGGTTATTAACTGGCAATTATGCCATTTTTGATAGTGATGGATATGGTGGTGCAGGACCAGCTGAAAATGCAGCACTTGAAAGCCCTACATTTGATTGCACATCTTTAACATTAATACAATTATCATTTAATCATTTTTTTACTGCTGGTTATGGTGGTATTGGCTATGTTGAAGTTTTTGATGGAGTTTCATGGATTGAAGTAGCATCGTATACAGGAGCTGATCAAAGCGCCTCTTCATTTGGGCTTGAACAAATTGATGTTACTACCGAGTTAAGTGGAGTAACTAATGCAAGAGTTAGATTTAGATGGACAGGAGATTATGCTTGGGGCTGGGCTTTCGACAATGTTGTTGTTGAAGAAGGACCTTCATGTTTAGTCCCAAATACATTTACAGCAGGAATAGTTACACCAAATTCTTTTGAAGTTAACTGGGTTGATGGTGGAAATACTTCGCCAACTTTTGAAATTGAATGGGGAGCTGATGGATTTACTCAAGGAGGAGGAACATCTGTAACTGGTCTTACTTCTCCTACATATACATTTATGTCATTAACAGCAGACACTCCTTATGATTTTTATATAAGAGCAAATTGTGGTGGTTCTTTAGGCGATAGTGATTGGGTTGGACCTATTTCGTTCACATCTGCATATGATTGCTCTAATTATGGACTCCCTTATACAGAAAATTGGGCAAATGAAAACGCAATAAATTCTTGCTACACAGTTGAAGATACAAATACTGATAGTTTGTCATGGACATTTAATGATGTTAATGACTTAGATGGTGATACGGTAGATGATCCATTTATTAATATTTTCCCACAAGCTGCAAATGTTGCAAAAGATGACTGGTTATTTACACCTGCAATAAGCGGTACAGCTGGATATCAATATAATGTAACTATTGTTTACAATAGTGTTGATGTAAATGGCACTGCTAATGAATCTTTTGATTTAGTAATAACCGACTCTCCTTCTTCTACTGCAACTACTCAATCTGTAATTGGTTCTTACACAAATATTGTTCAATCTGGTGTGTTTGGTGATACTGGTGGAAATGATTTAATTACTCAAGCTTATACTAGTATGGCAACTTATACGCCTTCAGCAGATGGTGATTTTCATGTAGCAATACATGCAAATACAACTGCGCCTAATAGTGATGTGTTTTTTGTTTTGAGTATTGATGTTTCTCAAACTTTAAGCGTGAATGAATTTGATAGTAATAGCTTTAAATATTCTTACGACAAAAATATGGATATGTTAACGCTTGAATCATCTGATTTACCTTTTGATAATATTGAATTATATAGTACTCTAGGTCAAAAAGTTTATTCTCAAGAACTATCTCTAACAAATGAAACTATTAATATGTCTAATTTAAATGATGGTATTTATTTAGCAACCATTTCAATTAATGGTAATAATAAAACCATTAAAATTTTAAAACATTAAAAATTTTAAAACTTATAATAAAAAAGAGCTACAATAAGTAGCTCTTTTTTATTAACCTTTATTTGCCAATTGACCACAAGCAGCATCAATATCTTTCCCTCTTGAACGTCTTACAGTTACTGTTATATTATTAGCTTCTAACATAGAAATATACATATCTAAAGCCTGAGAGTTAGCTTGCTGAAACTCTCCATCGTCTATTGGATTATACTCTATTAAATTAACCTTGCTTGGTGCGAATTTGCAAAACTTAATAAGTGCATCTACATCTTTTTTAGTATCATTAATACCATCCCAAACTACGTATTCGTAGGTAATTATATTTTTAGTTTTATTATACCAATATTCTAAAGCCTCTCTTAAATCGGCTAACGGAAATGTTGCATTAAATGGCATTATTGAAGTACGCACCTCATCAATAGCTGAATGTAAAGAAACTGCAAGCTTAAATTTAACTTCATCATCTGCCATTTTTTTAATCATTTTTGGAACACCTGATGTAGAGACTGTAATCCTTTTTGGTGACATACCTAAACCTTCTGGTGAAGTAATTTTATCGATAGCTTTTATAACATTATTATAATTCATTAGTGGCTCACCCATTCCCATAAACACAATATTACTTAATGGTCTATCAAAATAAAGTCTACTTTCCTTATCTATAGCTACTACTTGATCGAAAATCTCATCTGGATTTAAATTTCGCATTCGTTTTAGTTTAGCAGTAGCGCAAAATCTACAATCTAAACTACAGCCTACCTGACTAGACACACATGCTGTGGTACGTTTTGCTGTAGGAATTAAAACCGATTCTACAATTAACCTATCGTGGAGTCTTACAGCATTTTTTACTGTACCATCATTACTACGTTGCATCTGGTCGACTTTAATATGGTTAATTACAAAATTGTTTTCGAGCATTTGACGTGTTTCTTTAGATATATTTGTCATATCCTCAAAAGCATGAGCACCTTTACTCCATAACCATTCATAAACCTGATTACCACGAAATGCTTGATTGCCTTGTTTAACAAAAAACTCTCGCAATTGATCTTTAGTTAATGCTCGTATGTCTTTTTTTGTAGTTTCCATATAATACATGCAAAAATAGTGTCTTTTTAATTGAAGCCACTAATTCGCAAACTTTTTTTTAGTTCATAAAAAAAGCCTTGATTAACAAGGCTTTTATATTTTAATAAACTGCGATTATAAAATTAACATTGCGTCTCCATAAGTATAGAAACGATATTTTTCTTTTACAGCTTCCTCGTATGCTTTTTTAATAAAATCGTGACCTGCAAAAGCAGAAACCATCATTAATAATGTTGATTTTGGTGTATGAAAGTTTGTAACCATACAGTTGGCAATACTAAAATCGTAAGGAGGAAAAATAAATTTATTTGTCCAACCAGAAAATTCATTTAGCGTTCCATTTGAAGACACAGAACTCTCAATAGCTCTCATAGATGTTGTACCAACAGCACAAATACGTTTTTTGTTTTTCTTTGCGTGATTTACTTTATCAGCGGTTTCTTGAGTTATAAAAGCCTCTTCACTGTCCATTTTGTGTTTAGACAAATCTTCAACCTCAACTGGGTTAAAAGTTCCTAAACCAACATGTAATGTCACTTCAGCAAAATCAATCCCTTTAATCTCTAAGCGCTTTAATAAATGCTTAGAAAAATGTAAACCTGCTGTTGGAGCAGCTACAGCTCCTTCATTTTTAGCATATATAGTTTGATAACGTTCTTCGTCTTCAGGTTCAACTTCTCTTTTTATATATTTTGGTAATGGTGTTTCGCCTAGCTCAGTTAATTTTTTACGAAATTCTTTATATGATCCATCATATAAGAAACGTAAAGTACGACCTCTAGAGGTTGTATTATCAATTACTTCGGCTACTAATGTATCATCATCACCAAAATACAATTTATTACCTATACGTATTTTACGAGCTGGATCTACTAATACATCCCAAAGGCGTTGCTCTTCATTAAGCTCTCTCAATAAGAATACTTCAATTCTTGCTCCTGTTTTTTCTTTATTACCATATAAACGCGCTGGAAACACTTTGGTATTATTAAGAATCATTACATCACCTTCATCAAAATAATCAATAAGGTCTTTAAACATTTTGTGTTCAATGGTTTGCTTTTTACGATCTAACACCATTAAACGTGATTCATCTCTGTTTTCTGAAGGATGTTCTGCTAGTAACTCTTCTGGTAGTTTAAAATTAAAGTGTGATAATTTCATCTGCTAATATTTATTTTTGGAAAGGTGCAAATATACAATCTCAAAGTAGGCGTTGTCAAGTAAATGACTGTTTATTATTTTGATATTTTAAATCCTATGGATTTTAGATCATCCCAAAATGTTGGATATGATTTAGAAACTACCATAGGATCTGCTATTTGAAGGCTTGTTTTTAGTGCTAATGGAGCAAATGACATGGCCATTCTGTGGTCATTATATGTTGCTATTTCACAATCACTTTTTAAAAATATTGACTCTTCTAGACTTAAAGAATCATTAGTTACAGATATTTTTCCTCCTAATTTTTCTATCTCATTTTTAAGCGCTAATAGTCTATCTGTTTCTTTGATTTTTAATGTGTGTAATCCTGTTAAGTGACATTTTATTCCTAAACCTAAACAAGTTACAGCTATTGTTTGAGCTATATCTGGTGAGTTGTTTAAATCTAACTTTATAGCATTTGCGTTTTTACTCTTCTTTTTTAAAGTTATTGTATTATTTAAAAATGTAGTCTCAACTCCAAATTGTTTGTATATGTTAGCTAAGGCAGAATCTCCTTGAAGGCTACTTTCTTTATAAGCTGAAAGTGTAATCTCTGTTCCTATTTCGCTTAGGGCTACTATGCTGTAATAATACGAAGCAGAAGACCAATCAGACTCTACAACTAATGATTTAGCTTTTAATTCTTTATTTAATGGTTTTACTTTAATAAAATTATAGTCAAAAACTGTTTCAACACCAATTTGATTGAGTAAATCTAATGTCATTTTAATATAAGGCACTGAAGTAATTTCTCCTTCCAGAGTTAGCTCTAATCCATTTTCTAGCTTTGGAGCTATTAATAATAGTGCTGAAATATATTGACTACTAACATTAGCTTTAAGTGTTACTTTATTTTTAGTTAATACTTTTCCTTTAATTTTTAAAGGTGGACAACCTGTAGTTTCTAAATAAGTAATATCTGCTCCTAGTAAGTTTAAAGCCTCAACTAAAACCTGAATTGGCCTTTCTTTCATACGTGACGAACCTGTTAAGGTTACTTCTCGACCATCTTGAGTAGCAAAAAAAGCAGTAAGAAAACGCATTGCTGTACCTGCATGATGAACATCAATAACATTTGTTGATGTTTGCAAGGCTTGTTGCATAACATTACTGTCATCAGAATTAGAAAGATTTTTAATTTTTATATCTGAATACAATGCTTGTAATAACAACAATCTGTTAGATTCGCTCTTTGAGCCAGTAATTTGAATTTCGGACTTGCTATTGACGCTAGATTTTTGAAGAGTTAATTTCATTAAAAATGAATATTGTTAACGTAGTTGTAATGCTACTTTAACTTGTTATTATTATGATGTCTGTCGTGGTCTCGCTTTGCTTTTTTATCCATTTTTTTGTCAAAAGCAGATTGCAAATCAATTCCTGTTTGGTTAGCCAAACACAAAACAACAAACATAACGTCTGCTAATTCTTCGCCTAAATCTTTGTCTTTATCGCTTTCTTTTTCACTTTGTTCTCCATAACGACGAGCTATAATACGAGCAACTTCACCAACCTCCTCGGTTAGTTGAGCCATATTAGTGAGTTCATTAAAGTACCTCACTCCATGTTCATTAATCCAATCGTCAACTTCTTTTTGAGCATTTTTAATGTTCATAATTTTCTTTTTTTAGAAAGTACAAAGTTATCAAAATTATAATGCAAGGAATAGCTATATACTTTAATTCGCTCATGAGTACTTGCATTCCTCTTTCAGAAAAGAATTTCTTTATTCCTAAAGGGGAAACTCTAATAATTTGCCATGGGAAAAAATAGCGAGAACTGTCAAAAGGGATGAAAAACCCAATTCCTTTGCCACCAGTAGTCATTGCATCTAATATGCCATGAGATAATGTAGATAAAAACAATACTATAAAGTAAACTCGCTTTTGAAGTTTACCAAAAATATAGGTTAATACACTAGCCCAAAGTATTGCAAATACAACAGAATGAGTAAACCCTCGATGACCAAGAGGATGCAAATAAGGTATTCCAAATTTAAATGCTATTACATCTAAATCTGGAATAATTGCAGATGCAATTGCTAAAAAAAGTAGAGTTTTACCTGAATTATACTTTACAATTTTTGAAATTGTAAAAGCTGCCAAACCATGTCCAAATACTGAAGCCAATTATTTTTTAAAATTAAAAACTTAATATTATTCTCTATTTTTTGTATCAATTATTATTGTTACAGGACCATCGTTTAACAACTCTACTTTCATATCTGCACCAAATTGCCCAGTTTGCACTTTATTATCAAGGTCATTTTCTAATTGATTTACAAAAGACTTGTAAAGCGGAATAGCAACTTCAGGTTTTGCTGCTTTTATATAACTTGGTCTGTTTCCTTTTTTAGTGCTTGCATGAAGTGTAAATTGACTAACTACTATTGCGTTACCGTTTACATCAATAATTGAGCGATTCATCACATCATTTTCATCTCCAAAAACACGAAGGTTTGCTATTTTATTTGATAACCAAATAATATCTTCCTGGGTGTCTTGATTAACAATGCCTATTAAAATAAGTAGCCCATTGTTAATTGAAGCTACAATTTCTCCTTCAATAGTAACACTAGCTTTAGCAACTCTTTGAATAACAGCCTTCATAATAATTTACTCTTTCATCCATTCTTCAGTTCGGTAATGCTCATCATCTCCTTCAAGAATTTGTAAATAACTTCTATATCTTGAAAATGCAATTTCATTTTTTTCTAAAGCTTCTTTTACTGCACATTTTGGTTCTTCAACATGTAAACAATTATTAAATTTACAGTCTTGCTTTAAAGCAAAAAACTCTGGAAAATAATCACCAACTTCTTCTTTATCCATATCAACTACTCCAAAACCTTTAATTCCTGGTGTATCAATAATTTTAGCTCCAAAATTTAAATCGAACATTTCAGCAAACGTAGTTGTGTGCTGACCTTGCATGTGCTGCGTTGAAATTTCCTTAGTTTTTAAATCTAAATCAGGCTCAATAACGTTAACTAGTGTTGATTTACCTACACCAGAATGACCTGCAAACATGCTTACTTTACCATTCATTAGTGCTTTTACTTTATCTACATTTTTTCCAGTTGCTGCTGAAACACCAATACACTCGTAACCAATTTTTTTATATACAGAAGCTAAATATTTAACTTCTAAAAGTGTCTCGTCGTCATAAGCATCTACTTTATTAAATAGTAAAATAGTTTTTATACCATAGGCTTGTGTTGTTACTAAAAAGCGATCTATAAAACTAGTTAAGGTTGGTGGATTATTAATTGTTATAAGCAAAAACACTTGATCTATATTAGATGCTATTATATGCGTTTGCTTTGAGAGATTTACCGATTTTCTTACAATATAGTTTACCCGATCATGTATAGTATGAATAACTCCTGTGGTAACATTGTCAAGTGTCTCAATATCAAAATCGACCACATCACCAACAGCAATTGGATTGGTGCTTTTAATGCCTTTTATTCTGAATTTACCTTTTATTCGGCATTCATAAACTACACCAAGATCATTTTTTACAGTGTACCAACTACCAGTCGATTTATAAACTACTCCTGTCATTTAAAATATTTAAGTAACAAAATAACAATTTTATCGTCTATAAAAATTATATATTTCATTAAAATTCAAAAAATCAAAAAACATGAAAAAAACAATATTAACATTAATGTTAGTAACATTAATTAGCTTGGATGCTGTGTCTCAAGTAGAGTACAAAGTTATTACAAGTGTAGAGTCTATCGTATCAAGCGGTTTAGGTCGCTCTCGAATTGTATCAGCTTCTGAAAATAGAAATTATAAAGATTTCACTTCAAATCGTTCTGATGAAGATGATGAACGTAATAAATCTGACAGAGGCGAAATACGTGTTAATAATTTTGAAGAAACCAAATTATTGAACTTTTTCAATTTAGGAGGTATTCGTTTTCAAAATATTGCTGCAAATGATGCTGTAGTGACTTCAAAAATTAACACAATGGTTGAAGAAGGTTGGGAACTAGCCTTTGTAACCAGTGCTGTTGAAAGTGATGGTGGCAAAGATGATGGACAAGGAATTTTTATTACGCGTTATATTTTTAAACGTCAGAAATCTCAGAATTAAATTTAAAAAGCCTCACACTTGTGAGGCTTTTTTTGTTATCCATTAATAATTTTTTCCTGATGATTTATCGATTCTTGGTGAATAGCTTTAAATACTCTTAAAATAAATTCTTCACTAAGATTTTTCTCTTCGCCTTGTAAAATCATTTTACCCAAAATCTCGTTCCAACGTTTTGTTTGTAATACAGCAACGTTTTTCGATTTTTTCAACGCTCCTATTTCATCAGCAACTTTCATACGTTTGCCTAACATATCTATTAACTGGTGGTCAATAACATCTATTTGAGTACGCAACGTGTTAAGTTTGTTTTTAAAGTCTGCTGCATCATCTGTTACTTTTCTAATGCGTAAATCTTTGGTAAATTGAATCAAGGTATCTGGCGTAATTTGCTGAGCAGCATCACTCCAAGCGTTATCTGGATCGTAATGAGTTTCTACCATTAATCCATCATAATTTAAATCTAGAGCTGTTTGGCAAAGTTCAAACAAAATATCTCTTCGTCCTGCAATATGTGAAGGGTCTAAAATTAGTGGTAAATCTGGAAAACGATTTTGTAAATCGACTGCTATTTGCCACTCAGGATTGTTTCTATAACGTGTTTTTTCGTAAGTTGAAAACCCTCTGTGAATAACTCCTAAATTTTTAACGTTAGCTGTGTAAAAACGCTCAACTGCTCCTAACCACAACGATAAATCTGGGTTTACTGGATTTTTAATTAGTACAGGTTTATCAGTCCCTTTTAAAGCTTCTGCAATTTCTTGAACAATAAATGGACTAACAGTAGTACGTGCTCCAATCCACAATATATCAACATCGTGTTGTAATGCTAAATCAACATGATTAGCATTAGCCACTTCTGTTGTAATTAACATTCCTGTTTCTTGTTTTGCTTTTTGTAACCATTTAAGGCCTAAAGCTCCTACGCCTTCAAAATTTCCTGGTCTAGTACGAGGTTTCCAAATTCCAGCTCTTAATACAGTAGCATCGCTATCTTTTAATTGATGGGCTATTTTTAATACTTGTGCTTCTGTTTCTGCACTACAAGGACCTGCAATAACCAAAGGATGGTCTAATCCGAAATTATCTATCCACGTTCTTAATTCTTTTTTGTTTTCCATAATTTTTCTTTTAAGCAATTCCTTCTAAAATGTCTTTGATATGATTTGTGTTTTTCATTTCGTTATAAATAGTTTCAAAATCATCACTTTTCATCATATCTTTAAAATGTGTGAGATTGATAATATATTCTTCCAAAGTTTCAATAACATTGGTTTTATTTTGTTTAAAAATTGGTGTCCACATATCTGGTGAACTTTTCGCTAATCTTACTGTTGAAGCAAATCCACTTCCTGCATATCAAAAATATCGCGTTCGTTTTTTTCTTTTTCAATTACTGTTTTACCTAACATAAATGAACTTATGTGTGATAAATGTGATACGTAAGCTATGTGTTTATCATGAGCTTCAGGATTCATATATCGTATACGCATTCCTAAGTCTGAAAACAATTGCAAAGCTTTCTCCTGAAGCTTAAATGTTGTTTTTTCAACCTCACAAATAATATTGGTTTTATGCTTGTACAAGTCGTTAATTGCTGCTTTAGGTCCAGAAAATTCTGTTCCAGCAATAGGATGCGTTGCTAAAAAATTGCGTCGTCTTGAATGATGTTCAACAGCTTCGCATACAGGCTTTTTAGTTGATCCAACATCTATCACCAAAGTCGTGTCTGAAATTACGTCTAAAACCTTTGGTAATTCTCTTACTGCTGCATCTACAGGAATTGAAAGAATAACCATATCTGCATGTTGCAAATCATTATATGTAGCCTTAGCATCAATAACATTTAATGCTATGGCATCTTCTAGATGAGTTTCATTATTATCAATACCAAACACTTTTACATTTGGATATTTACTTTTAACATCTAATGCTAAGCTTCCTCCAATTAATCCAACTCCTATTATGTATATATTTTTCATTTTATTCTTGCTAAAGCTTCTTCCAAGTCTTCGGTAGATGCACACAACGAAAAACGTATGTATCCTTCACCATTACTACCAAATATTGTCCCTGGAGCTATAAAAATTGACTTTTCTTTTAATATTAAATCGATGTATTCTTCGGCTTTTAAATACTCTGGCAATTTTGCCCAAACAAATAATCCTGCTGCTTGCGTATCGTAAGTACAGTTTAAAGCTTCAGCCAATTGCCACACAATTTTTCTGCGTTGCTCATAAACACTTTTCATACTTAAATACCACATTTTAGAGCAATTTAAAGCTTCAACCGCTCCTTTTTGTATGCCATAAAACATACCTGAATCCATATTGCTTTTTACTTTTAAAATAGCATCTATATATTCAGATTTTCCTAATACCATACCAACTCTCCAACCAGCCATATTAAATGTTTTACTTAGAGAGTTTAACTCTAAACACACATCTTTTGCACCTACATATTTTAATATACTTCGCGGAAAATCATTCAATATAAAACTATAAGGATTGTCATTTACCACTAATATATTGTTGCGTTTTGCAAACTTTATGATGTCTTCAAATAACTTATTTGATGCTGTAGCTCCTGTTGGCATGTGTGGATAATTAACCCACATTAATTTTACTTTACTTAAATCTGTTTTTTCTAAGGCAAATAAATCTGGCTCGTAATGATTTTTTTCTAATAAATCATAATACCTCGGCTTTGCTCCTAACAGCTTTGTTACAGATGCATAAGTTGGGTATCCAGGATTTGGAATTAACACTTCGTCTCCTTCATTTAAAAACGCCATAGAAATATGCATAATACCTTCTTTGCTTCCCATTAAAGGCAATATTTCTGTTTGATAACTCAATGACACACCAAACTGCTCTTTATAAAAATCAGCCATGGCTTCTCTTAATTCTGGCAAACCTTGATAACTTTGATATTTATGAGCGTAGTCATCTTCCAAACTATCCATTATAGCTCCAATAACACTATGTGGTGGCTTTAGATCTGGACTACCAATTCCTAAATTTATTATTGGTTTTCCATGAGCTTTCATCAAATTAACTTCTTTCAGTTTTTTTGAAAAGTAGTATTCTTCAACGTTGTCTAATCTACTGGATGGTTGAATCATAATTTTGCGTTTTTATATTCTCCTAATACTTTAAAGTCTTGAGCCATAATTTGCATTATAGATTTTGCTTTATTGTAATCTTTATATGTTTCAAAAGTAACATCCACAAAAAAGGCATATTTCCATGGTGTTTCAATTTTTGGTAAGGATTGTATCTTGGTTAAATTTAGTTTACAATCACTTAATACATTTAAAATCGTAGCTAAGCTACCACGTTTATGTTCTAATTCAAATTTTAATGAGGCCTTATTAATTTCATTTTCTGGAATTTCAGAGTTTGATGTTTTTACTATCACAAATCGTGTTTCGTTATGCTTTATTGTTTGAATGCTATGTGCAATAATTTGCAACTCAAACAACTCTGAAGCTAATGTGCTTGCAATGGCTGCTACACGCTTTAATTGTTGCTTATTAATACGTTGAGCAACCTCAGCAGTATCTTTATCTTCGATAAGCTTAATGTGAGGATGGTTTTTAAAAAACTCTTTACATTGCAACAGTGCCATTGGATGCGAATACACTTCTTTTATATCTTCAATGTTTTGATTTGGCAATGCCATTAAGTGATGTTGAATGTCTAAATAATGTTCTCCAATTATATGTAACTCATTATTATCTATCAATGCATAATTAGGAATTATTGATCCTACTATAGAATTTTCAATAGCCATAATAACTGCATCACTTTTTTTATGCATCAAACTATCTACTGCATTATCAAACGATAAACATTCGTTAACAACAATAGCTTCATTAAAATACTGCTGTGACACAATATGATGAAACGACCCTTTAATTCCTTGTATAGCTACAGATTTTATCATACAAAAAAGTCCCGATTTTCATCGAGACTTATATTTAATTTATAGTTTATAAATTATACATACAACGTCTCGTTTCTTTTGTTAAAAAAGAAATAGTTCCAGTTGTAATAAGTATAAGTTGTTGTTTTCATAATTATAATAGCTAAAGTAACTAATAAATTGAAAAAACAAAATGTTTTTTAAAATCTTTTGGCAATATAACGTTTGCGAGGTGCGTTGGGATTAGCAAAATGATTATTTTTGAATAAATATTTACTCTATGTCTATTGAAGTTGAAAATCTATCTAAAGTTTATGGCGAGCAAAATGCTTTAAATAATATCTCATTTAAGATTAATAAAGGTGAAGTTGTTGGTTTTTTAGGGCCAAATGGCGCAGGAAAATCTACTATGATGAAGATTTTAACTACATATATTGATGCTACTGATGGTCTTGCAAAAGTAAATGATTGTGATGTTAAAAGTGACGCACTTAATGTACAAAAGCAAGTTGGCTATTTACCAGAACACAACCCTTTATATTTAGAAATGTATGTTAGAGAATACTTAAATTTTAATGCAGGTGTTTATAAAGTAAGTAAAGAAAGAATTGAAGATGTTATTGAGCTTACTGGATTAACTCCAGAATCGCACAAAAAAATTGGGCAACTTTCTAAAGGTTACAGACAACGAGTTGGACTTGCCAATGCTTTATTACATAATCCTGATGTATTAATTTTAGATGAGCCAACTACTGGTTTAGACCCAAACCAATTGGTTGATATAAGACAACTTATTAAAAGTTTGGGTAAAGACAAAACGGTGTTTTTGTCTACTCATATTATGCAAGAAGTTGAAGCTATTTGTGATAGAGTAATTATTATTAATAAAGGCAAAATTGTTGCAGACAAAAAACTTAAAGATTTAAAAGCAGACCAAGTTCAAATTATTGAAGTTGAGTTTGATTATCGAGTTGAAGATGTGCTTTTAAATAAACTTAAGCATGTATCGTTAGTTAGCAACACTCACGATTTTACTTATGAACTTACTTTTTCTACTAAAGAAGATATGCGCTCTGTAGTATTTGATTTTGCTCACGATAATGGATTAAAAATTCTTCAGCTTAACCAGAAGAATATGAACTTAGAAAGTTTGTTTAGAGAGCTAACCTCTAATTAATCCTGAAAAATAAGTCGACCTGTATAAAGTTCCTGAACACTTACAACTGGAGGTTCATTTAATGAAATAACATCTCCTGTACTTCTAATTTCTCCTATTAATGATTGCTGTGGGTTTATAATCATGTCATTACTACTGCGATGAAAAATTTCAACGTTTTGGGCTATCAGATTTGCGCCTTCAAAACGAGCATCTCCAGAATAAAATCCAATAAATAAATTATTAGTAGTACCACTTATAAACATACTGGATAAATTATTGGTTATAGTAGTAAGCGAATTGCAGTTTACTTGTACATTAAAATTGCCATCTGTATGATAAGCCTCTTCAGCATTATAGTTTTCAGCAATTAGTACAAGTGAAGTGTAATTTAACATTCCATTGCTACTCACAGTTAAACCAGAACTATTACGAATTTCAATGAGATTTGGTGAACTTACATATATTTTAGTAATTCCATAATCTCGGGTTAAATTACAACCATTTTCGTTTTTTAAAATTAATCGACCGCCTTCAACAGATATTTTAATATCATTCATTAAATATTCGCCTGTTTCTACTCTAACGCTTTGAGTTACATCATCAGTAACAATTAATTCAATACGCTCAAAAACTGTAATTTTATCGAAAGTATCTACAGTAAATTCTTTTTGTATGATATCGCCTGCGTTTTGAAAACAATCAGGCACATTCTCGCCATTACAAGCAAGCAATATTATAAAGGTTGTTATGTAAGCAATTTTTTTCATAATCTAACTCCTATTCCAAATTCGACTGCTTCAGCTTTAGCACCATGTGATTTTAAGGTTATAGCTCCAAAAAATTTATCACCAAAATAACGCTTCAACCCAATTCTGTTATATACTCTTCCTTCAAAATCATAAGGATAATATACATAATAACCCAATTGAGTTTCAAAAGACATTTTATTAATAAACAATTCATGACCCACAAAAACACCAACGCGCCTCCAATCTTCATCACCACTTATATTAAATTCCGGGAAAGCAACTGAATAAAAATAAATCAATTCGTTTAAAAACTCCGAAAAGAAAATATCTGTACCAACCTGTATAGCGCTTTTTCTATTCAACCGTTTATCAGCATATGCAGAGACAATGTAAAACGGAAACTGCCCTGTATTTATCACATCGCTTTCGTTGATTCCGCTTCTGAAGGCAAAATTATATTTTATCTTTTCGGTAAATTTTTTCTTTTCTGATGGAATATATTCTGGTTGTTTATCATAATCTAACAAATAATTAGCTCCAATATTAAAGGCAAAAGTATTTGTTGAAGTATTAGGTGCTTTAACATTAGCGTTTGAATAATGTATTATAGAAACTCCTGCCTGTAATCCAACACCTTTAAACACATTCTCCTTTTTATAATTTAGCATTATATAAGTTGTACTTAACAAGTCTGAACCATAAGCATTATTAGCATAATTATTCTCTTTGTCGTAAGGGTTAGTTGTGTATGCTAAACCTTGACCAATACGAAACATTAAATTTCTTTTTAAAAAGTAAAAATTATAATGTGCATATAAACTGTGGTTTTCACCAAGATGCTCATTTTTCATATTCTGATAGATATATGAAAATCCCCAATCAGGATAGTTGTATAGCCCTTCCCACTCTTTAAAACCAAAGGTTTTTTTGTTGAAACTTAAAATTAACCCTGCAGGATGGTCTGTAATTAAATGAGATATATCTGGATTATGCTCTAGAATAGTTCCGTAAAAGTAATTAGCATCTAATGTAAATAAATCTGGATCTTCCTGAGAAAGTGCAAGACCACTAATTAGACATAAAATACATGCAAAAAATTGCTTCATTTAATTAAGTTATGAAGCAAAAATAACAGAATAATTAAGATACTTTACTACAACAAGAAGTATATTCTTATTTTAACTTTTGAAGTGCTTGTTCTAATAATTCAAAAATAGTAGAGATATCTTCTTTTCTGGCAGTACCTACTGATAATCTAAACCAATTTGAATCTGTCGATGTGCCAAAAGCATAAAAAGGAACTAATGCCAATTTAGCCTCCTTCAGCAAATAACTAGTAACTTCTTGAATGGTGTTTAATGTTTCACCATTAGCAGTAGTTTTTCCAATTAAATTAAATTGAACTGTTAAATATAATGCTGCTTCTGGCTGAATTGCTCTAACTGGAAAACCTTTAGTTTGCAGGTTTTGAAATCCATCGTAAAAAGCTACAAGTCTATAATTAAGTTCTTCTTTAATATGATGAATGTAATTTGAAACTACTTCAGTCTGATTTAAATATTTTGCTGTTGCTACTTGCTCTGCCTTTGGTGCCCATGCTCCAATATGACCCAAAATAGCTTTCATTTTATTAATAATATGTAAAGGACCAAAAGCCCAACCAACTCTAACTCCTGTTGCTGCAAAAGCCTTAGAAATACCATCTACAAAAATGGTATAATCTCTCATTTCTGGCAATAACGACACTGGATTGTAATGTACTGTTTCACCATATGTTAGCTGCCAGTAAATTTGATCATATAACACATAAAGCGGCTTAATATTTTGTGCCTTTCTTCTTCTATTTTCTTCAATAACAAGTTGAGATATTTCTAATAATGTTTCTTTATCAAATGTTGTTCCTGTTGGGTTTAGTGGAGAACATAAAGCTATCAGATTAACGTTTTTAACATGAGGTTTTAAAGCCTCTGCTGTAGGCATAAATTTATTTTCTGGAAGCGTTTCAACTATAACAGAATTATTACGTGCTAAATATGTATACGCATCATTGTTCCAAGAAGGCACAGGATACAAAACAGTATCGTCTATATCTAAAATAGTTTGATAAATAGCGTAAATTAAAGGACGAGCTCCACCAGAAATTAACACCTCATTTGCATCATATTCTAACTTTAAATGCTTTAATAAATATTCTGAAACTGTTTTTCTTAATGGCTCAACACCATTTGCTGCTGGATAATTAGTTTGATTATCATTATATGCATCAACTATAGCTTTTTTTAATTCATCTGGAATAGGAAAAATATTAGAATCGAAATCTCCTATTGTTTGATTATAGATAACTTCTCCTTGTGCTTTTAAAGCATTTACTTCTCCAGCTATTTTTATAATTTCAGAACCTTTTAATCCTTCTGCTAGTTTTGATGTGTTCATTACGATATCGTTATAGTTTTGCAAAAGTAAGGTTTAAAAATCTATTTTTAAAAGCTGCATATTTTTTTGTTAAAACACTTTTGAAGCAATTGTTTTTATATTATCACTTTTTCCCATAGAATAGTAATGCAGAACAGGAATTCCAGCTTTTTGTAACTCTTTTGATTGTGCAATACACCAATCAATTCCTACTTGTCTAACCTGATCATTGTCTTTACATTTTACAACTTCTATAATAAGTTCTTCAGGCAAATCGACATGAAAGCGATGCGGAATTAAATTTAATTGCTTTTTAGTGGCAATTGGTTTTAGTCCTGGTATAATTGGGACTGTTATTCCTTCTTTCCTGCATTTGGCAACAAAATCGAAATACTTTTTATTATCGAAAAACATTTGAGTAACTATATATTCGGCTCCATTTTTTATTTTCTTTTTCAAAAAATGTATATCGCTATCTAAACTTGGTGCTTCCATGTGCTTTTCTGGGTATGCAGCTACACCAACACAAAAATTTGTTTTAGATGAGTTTTGAAGCTCTTCGTCTAAATAGTTCCCTTTATTTAATTCTTGAATTTGTGCAACAAGTTCGTTTGCATAAACATGTCCTTCTTTTTCAGGTTTAAAGTACGTTTCAGTTTTTACAGCATCGCCTCGCAAAGCCATTACATTGTTTATACCTAAAAAATCTAAATCTATTAAAAAATTCTCTGTATCTTCTTTAGTAAATCCGCCACACAATATATGTGGAATTGCATCTACATTATACTTGTTCTGTATTGCTGCACAAATACCAACTGTTCCTGGTCGTTTTTTTACTACTTGCTTTTTTAATAACCCATTTTCTAGTTCTTTATATATGTATTCTTCACGATGGTAAGTCACATCTATAAATGGAGGTTTAAACTCCATTAAAGGATCAATACTATCAAAAACAGATTGAATGTGTTGCCCTTTTAAAGGTGGTAAGATTTCAAATGAAAATTGAGTATTTCCATTGGCTTTTTTTATGTGTTCGGTGACTTTCATAGTTCTGTTGCTAAATTAGGGTTAAGCCATTTTATGGCTTCTTCATTTGAAATACTTCTACGCTTCGCATAATCCTCTAGTTGATCTTCAGTTATTTTACCAAGTCCGAAATATTTAGCCTCTGGATTGGCAAAATAATAACCACTTACACTAGCTGCTGGCCACATAGCTAAGCTTTCTGTTAGCTCAACACCTATGTTTTCTTTCACATTTAGCAGTTTCCAAATGGTTGTTTTTTCAAGATGGTCTGGACATGCTGGATAACCAGGCGCAGGACGAATACCTTTATAATTTTCTTTGATTAACTCTTCATTGGACAGATTTTCATTTTGTGCATAACTCCAGTGGTTTACACGAATTTCTTTATGCAAATACTCTGCAAATGCTTCAGCTAGCCGATCTGCTAATGCTTTTATCATTATTGAATTATAATCATCATGATTTGCTTCAAATTGCTTTGCTAATTCTTCTGTTCCAAAACCAGTAGACACACAAAATGCTCCAACATAATCTTGTTTCCCTGAAGATTTTGGAGCTATAAAATCTGCTAATGCGATGTTTGGAATGCCTTCTCTTTTTTTAGATTGCTGACGAAGGGTTAGTAATTTATATTCTATTTTTCCTTCTTCATTATAAATTTCGATATCATCATCATTGATTGTGTTAGCAGGAAACAAACCGAATACTGCTTTTGCTTTTAATAACTTCTCATCAAAAATTCGCTTAAGTAATGCTTTGGCATCAGTAAATAGTTCTTTGGCTTGTTCACCAACAACATCATCTGTTAGAATATCAGGATATCGACCATGTAAATCCCAGCTTCTAAAAAATGGCGACCAATCAATATAACCTTCTAGCTTTTTTATGTCAAAAGCCTCAATTACCTGAATTCCTAATTGTTTTGGTTTTATAATTTCTGAAGTATTCCAATCAATCTGTAGCTTATTTTTTCTAGCTTCTATAATTGATACATATTCTTTTTCCTTAGTTCGATTAAGAAATTGCTCTCTAAACTTATCGTATTCTTCTCTAATCTGTTCTTTAAATACTTTATTATCTCGCTGCAATAAGTTTCCAACTACTGTAACAGCCCTTGAAGCATCATTTATATGAACAACTGTATGATTATAATGAGGCGCAATTTTTACTGAAGTATGTGCTCTAGATGTTGTTGCACCACCAATAATTAATGGAATATTTAGATTTTTCTTTTCCATTTCTTTTGACACATAAACCATTTCATCTAAAGATGGTGTTATCAATCCACTTAAACCTATAATATCTACTTGTTCTCTAATGGCAGTTTCAATAATTTTTTCAGGCGGCACCATTACTCCCAAATCGACAATTTCGTAGTTATTACATCCTAAAACAACACTCACAATATTTTTTCCTATATCGTGTACATCGCCTTTAACGGTTGCCATTAAAATTTTTCCGGCAAACTCTTGCTTTCCATCTTTTTCTGCTTCAATAAAAGGCTGTAAGTAAGCAACAGCTTTTTTCATTACACGAGCCGATTTAACCACTTGAGGTAAGAACATTTTTCCACTTCCAAATAAATCGCCAACGACATTCATTCCAATCATTAAATGGCCTTCAATAACTTCAATTGGACGTGAAACACTTTTTCGAGCTTCTTCAACGTCTTCAATAATAAAAGCATCAATACCTTTTACTAAAGCGTGCGTAATTCTATTTTGTAAAGGTTCATTTCGCCATTCTAAAATTGTGACTTCGGTTTCCTTTTTATTGCCCTTTACTGTTTCTGCATAATCCAGCAAACGCTCTGTAGCATCATCTCTTCTATCAAAAAACACATCTTCAACAAGCTCTAAAAGTTCAGGATTAATTTCATCATACACTTCTAACATAGCAGGATTTACAATACCTAAATTCATTCCATGTTGAATAGCATGATACAGAAATGACGCATGCATTGCCTCACGTACAGTATCATTTCCTCTAAATGAAAACGACACATTACTCACACCACCAGACACATTTGCATAAGGTAAATTTTCACGAATCCATTTTGTAGCATTGAAAAAATCTAATGCGTTTTTTCGATGCTCTTCCATTCCTGTTGCTACAGGGAAAATATTAGGATCGAAAATAATATCTTGAGGTTGGAATTTTACTTTATCTACTAAAATGTCATAAGATCGTTTACAAATCTCTATTCTACGTTCGTAAGTATCAGCTTGTCCGTTTTCATCAAATGCCATAACAATAACAGCTGCACCATAGCGCTTTACTAATTTTGCATGATGAATAAAAGCCTCTTCACCTTCTTTTAAACTTATAGAATTTACTACCGATTTACCTTGAACTACTTTTAAACCAGCTTCAATAATTTCCCATTTAGAACTATCTATCATAATAGGAATTCGAGAAATATCTGGCTCTGATGCAATTAAATTAAGAAACTTAGTCATAGCATAAACGCCATCGAGCATGCCTTCATCCATATTAACATCAAGAATTTGTGCTCCACCATCTACTTGGTGTCTAGCAACTTCTAATGCTTCGTTATAATTTTCTTCCTTAATTAATCTTAAAAACTTACGAGAACCTGTAACATTGGTACGTTCGCCAACATTAATGAAATTGCTTTCAGGAGTTACTACTAAAGGCTCTAAACCTGATAAGGTTAAATATTTGTTTTGTTTATTCATTTTATAGTTTAGTTCTCGACTGCGCTAGAACAGACAATATTTCTAGGTTTATATTTTTTTGCAACTTCAGCAATGGCTTTTATATGCTCTGGATTTGTGCCACAACAACCACCAATAATATTAATTAATCCATCTTGTAAATACTCTTCAATAAAAGCTTGCATTTGTTTAGGATACTGATCGTACTCACCAAAAGCATTTGGCAATCCTGCATTTGGATGTGCTGATGTATAAAATTCCGTTTCATTAGATAAGCGTTGTAAATACGGTTTTAACTGTTCGGCTCCTAGAGCGCAATTAAAGCCAACACTTAATAAAGGAATATGAGAAATAGATGCTAAAAATGCTTCTACTGTTTGCCCAGACAAAGTTCTGCCTGAAGCATCAGTTATTGTTCCAGAAACCATTATTGGGATATCGATGTTTCGCTCCTCTTTTACTTCTTCAATGGCGAACAAGCAAGCTTTTGCATTAAGTGTATCGAAAATAGTTTCTACTAAAAGCGCATCAACTCCTCCGTCTATTAAAGCTTCAACTTGCTGTTTGTAAGCAGCTCGCAATTCATCAAAGGTAATTGCACGATATTCTGGTCTGTTAACGTCTGGTGATAAGCTCGCAGTTCTATTTGTTGGCCCAATACTTCCTGCAACAAAACGAGGTTGGCTTGGATTTTTTTGTGTGAATTCATCTGCAACTTGCTTAGCTATTTTAGCCGATTCATAATTAAGTTCATACACTAAATCTTCCATGTCATAATCAGCCATACCTATGGTTGTACCAGAAAAAGTATTCGTTTCAACGATATCTGCACCAGCTTCAAAATATAAGCGATGCACTTCTGCAATAGCATTTGGTTGCGTAAGTGATAACAAATCGTTATTCCCTTTTAACGATGTTGGATAATCTTTAAAACGTTCGCCACGATAATCTTCTTCAGTGAATTTATAACGTTGCAGCATGGTTCCCATTGCTCCATCGAGAACGAGAATTCTTTTTTGTATTTCTAGCTTTATATCACTCATAATATTTTCTTTATTAAACATAGTTCTCGACTGCACTCGAACAGGCAATTATTAATTTAAGCTATTTGACAGTTTAATAATATCTGAAAACAATCCTCTTGCCGTAACGTCTTTTCCTGCTCCAGCACCTTGAATAACCAATGGTGATTCTTGATAAGAATCTGAATAAATTTCAAATACTGAATTGGCACCTTTTAATTGACCTATAGAAGAGTTTTTATCTTCGGAAACCAACTTAACTTCTAAGGTGTTTTTCTCTACATTCAACTCACCAACATATCGCAGCACATCGCCTTTTTTTTGTTTATTTTTTATCTCTAAAAATGGTGCGTCAAATTCTTTACTTCTTATTTTAAACTGATGTAATGTTGTTTTTCCGTTAAGTTGTTTTGGTACTAAAGACTCGATTGAAACATCATTTATTTCAGCTTTTAAATTCAGTTCTCGAGCTAATATCAATAACTTTCTTGCTACATCATTTCCTGATAAATCTTCACGAGCATCAGGTTCGGTTAAACCTAAAGTTGTAGCTTGGTTTAACACTTTAGAAAATGGCACATCATTAGAGGAAAATTCATTAAATATATAACTTAACGAACCTGAAAAGACACCTCTAATTTTTTGAATTTGCTCACCAGAATCATATAATCTTTTAACGGTTTCAATAATTGGCAAACCTGCACCAACATTAGTTTCGTAAAGAAAAGACTTGTTGCACTTTTTTAAAGTTAATCGTAACTGGTTATAAAACTCATAACTTAAAGTATTGGCAACTTTATTAGCTGAAATAATATGAAAACCATTTTGAATTAATGGTATATAATTTTCCACAAAATCTTTACTAGCAGTTGCATCAATAGCTACTAGATTTTTAAGATCACACTTATTAACAAAAGCTATTATTTCTTCAATTTTATATGGTACAGAAAAAGTATCAAAATCACATTCCCAAGTATTAGAAATTCCAAATTCATTAAAAAAAGCCAATTTGGAGTTTGTGACTACAGGAATATTAATAATTAAATTCTGTTGCGCTTGTAATTTTGGTTTAGCCTGATTTATTTGATGAATCAAAGTACTTCCAACATTACCAATTCCGAAAATGATAATATTTAAAGTCTTACTGTTTGACATGGCTTATTTCTTTATGTTTATTAATTGCAGTAAACGCTTGATTTAAATCATTAATTAAATCTTGTGAATTTTCAATTCCACAAGACAATCGTATTAGTGAGTCTTTAATTCCAGATTTCAAACGTTTCTCACGAGGAATTGATGCATGTGTCATTTGTGGTGGATGACAAAGTAAGCTTTTTACACCTCCAAGGCTTTCTGCTAATTTAAAACAGCTTGTATTAGTTACAAATTGATTTGCTGCTTCTTGAGTGTCTTCCTTCAACGTAAAAGACACAATACCTCCAAACAAACCATTTTGTTGACGCTTAGCAATGTTGTGATTTTTATGACTTACCAATCCTGGAAAATGCACATCTTCTACTGCATCATGATTTACTAAAAATGCAGCAACAGCAAAAGCATTTTCGCATTGCTTTTTGAATCTAATATCTAAAGTTTCAATTCCTCGAATAGTTAAAAAGCAATCCCAAGGACCAAGAATTCCTCCTGAAGCATTCTGAATAAATTTTAGTTTTTCAGACAATGCTTGTGTTTTAGTAACTACCAAACCTGCAACCAAATCTGAATGACCACCAATATATTTTGTACCACTATGAATAATGATATCTGCACCTAAAGAAATAGGTTGTTGCGCAATAGGGCTCGCAAATGTATTATCTACTACTAAAAGTGCTCCAACACTTTTTGCGATAATGGCAATGGTTTGAATATCTGAAACTTTAAGCGTTGGATTTGTTGGTGATTCAATCCATACTAATTTTGTTTTACTACTAATTTTATTAGCTACATTTTCTGCATCAGTAGTATCTACATAATGTACTTTAACGCCAAGTTTTTCGTAAACATGAGTAAATAAACGATAGGCTCCTCCATAAATATCATCGACCGCAATGATCTCATCTCCAGATGATAATAATTTTAAAACAGCATCGATAGCCGCTAACCCAGTTGCAAAAGCAAAACCCGAATGGCCACCTTCTAATTGTGCGACTACGTCTTCTAAAACTTTACGTGTTGGATTGTTACTTCTTGCATAATCGAAGCCTTTGTTAACTCCAGGAGCTTCCTGAATAAATGTTGATGTTTGGTACACAGGTACCGAAATTGAGCCAGTGAGAGGATCACTTGGAATTGAATGGATAATTTTTGTTGCACTCATTTTTCTAATTTTTTTGAGTTAATAAATGATTAAAACAAAAGTCAAATGCGTCAAGTTATGACGTACCTAATAGAAAAATGTTAAAAAGAAAATTAAACACTACAGGAAGCAGTGTCATTTTGTTATCTATCCAATTACTAATAAATGAATTAGTAATTAAGTAGAATGTAGCACCTTCTCTATTTCTAAAGGGTTGCTAAGGCTTCAGCGGGTCTAATCCCTCCACCTTTCTTGATAACATTTCAGTAAGTTTTTGAACTTTGTGAATACAAATATTGCCTCATAAAAATTTAATATCCAAACTTTTTTGAATAAAAAATAAAAATAATTTGTCATCCATTTTATTTTTTTACTTTTGCCGAAGAAAAATTAAGAGGAAAGATTTGACTGATTGCAACCTCAATAAAAAATGCTAAAGGCAGTGCAAACTACCTTCGACGCTTAACGTCAAATCTTCCATAACATACTATAAATTAAAACTATGGCGTATTTATTTACATCAGAAAGTGTATCTGAAGGACATCCAGATAAAGTAGCAGACCAAATTAGTGATGCTCTAATTGATAATTTTTTAGCTTTTGATAAAGACTCAAAAGTAGCGTGCGAAACTCTTGTAACTACTGGTCAAGTTGTACTTGCTGGAGAAGTAAAATCGAACACATATTTAGATGTTCAAAAAATTGCACGAGATACTATAAACAAAATTGGATATACGAAAAGCGAATATATGTTTGATGGTAATTCATGTGGTGTGTTTTCTGCTATACATGAACAATCTGAAGATATAAATCGTGGTGTTGATAGAGCTAGTAAAGAAGAGCAAGGTGCTGGTGACCAAGGAATGATGTTTGGTTATGCAACTCGTGAAACTGAAAATTTAATGCCATTAGCCTTAGATTTATCTCACAGAATTTTAATTGAACTAGCAGCTTTAAGAAGAGAAAATAAAGATATTACTTATTTACGTCCAGATTCAAAAAGCCAAGTTACTATTGAGTATAGTGATGATAATGTACCTCAACGAATCGATGCTATTGTAGTATCTACACAACATGACGATTTTGATAATGATGAAGCTATGCTTGCAAAAATCAGAAAAGATATTGTTGATATTTTAATACCAAGAGTTAAAGCTACATTACCAGAACATATTCAAGTGTTATTTAATGATGACATTACTTATCACATTAACCCAACAGGAAAATTTGTTATTGGTGGACCTCATGGAGATACAGGATTAACAGGACGTAAAATTATTGTAGACACTTATGGTGGTAAAGGCGCTCATGGTGGAGGAGCTTTTTCTGGAAAAGATCCAAGTAAAGTTGATAGAAGTGCTGCATATGCTACTCGTCATATTGCTAAGAATTTAGTAGCTGCTGGATTGTGTGATGAAGTTTTGGTTCAAGTTTCTTATGCTATTGGTGTTGTAAAACCAACATCTATTTTTGTTGAGACATACGGAACTTGTCCTTTTAATTTAACAGATGGAGAAATTGCTGATAAAGTTGCTGAAATATTTGATATGAGACCAGCTGCTATTGAAGATCGTTTAAAACTACGTAACCCTATTTATAGTGAGACTGCAGCTTATGGCCATATGGGAAGACAACCTGAAACAGTTACAAAGACATTTAGTCAACCTAATGGTGGTGATATTACTTTAGAAGTGGAATTATTTACTTGGGAAAAGTTAGACTATGTAGATAAAGTGAAAACTGCATTTGGAATATAATATTTATATCTGTAGAATAAAAAAAGCCTCAACGTAAAGTTGAGGCTTTTTTTTTAGTTTGTTCCACCTTTACGCTCTGGAGAACGAGGTGTAGGCCAATTTTGCTGTTCACCTGTTCTTCTACTAATAGGTAATACGCTTTTTTCGTTTGATGTTTTATTATCATCTTCACAAGCCATATACACTAAAATAGCTGTCAAAATAGCATTGCTTCTAACATCATCAAATACTATTTTATCATAAGTATCTCTGTTTGTATGCCAAGTATAATTCCAATACGACCAACTTAATGAACTTAAATTAAACGCTGGTGCACCTGCTGCTACAAACGATGCGTTATCTGAACCTCCAGAACTTGGAGAACCTGGAAACTCTGTTTTAATATGTTTTGAAATATCATTTGGCACTGCTTCTAACCAACGCGTTAAATACTCATAAGAATGTAAAAATCCTGCACCTGATAAATCTACAACTCGTCCTGTACCATTATCTTGATTAAATAGAGCTTGAATATTTTGAATGATTTCTGGATGGTCTTCAACAAAAGCTCTTGAGCCATTTAAGCCTTGTTCTTCACTTCCCCAATGTCCTACTATAATTGTACGCTTTGGATTTGGATATACTTGCTTTAGAATACGCATAGCTTCCATCATTACTAATGTTCCTGTTCCATTATCTGTTGCTCCTGTTCCACCATCCCAAGAATCTAAATGTGCAGATAAAATAACATATTCTGCAGGTTTTTCACTTCCTTTTATTTCAGCAATTGTGTTAAATGTTGGTGCAACTCCTAAATCTTTAGATTCGGCAACTACTTTAATTACTGGCTTACTTCCATATTCAGCAAGTCTATATAACATTGTGTAATCTTCTAACTCTAAATCTATAGTAGGTATTTTTTTTGTAGATGCACTAAAAATTTTGTTAGACCCAAATGCTTTAGACCAATAAGAAGATATAATCCCTGCTGCTCCAGAGTTTTCTAATATTGCTATACCTTCTTCACTAAATCCTGAACCTCTCCAATTACTATATCCTGTACGTTTTAAATTATCTCTAAATAATCCTGAAAGAGAATCACGATCTTTCTTCATTTTCGCAAAAGATTCTTCAGTTGCAAACTCTTCCCAGTTATAATCAGGACGTCCTGTAATTTGATATTCAGATACCATTACAAATTTACCTTTTACTGATTTTACCCAGTTTTTAAAATCGTCTGGACCACTAAAAGTAGGCATAACTATTACCTCTGCTGTAACGCCTTTTGGTCCTGTGCTTGGATTCCAAGCTAATTGCATACCATCTAAAGATTGCACTCTTGGGTACACCATATCTATATGTGTAATACCACGCTCCCAAGCTTTCCATTCTCCCCATTGTTCATTTTTTGCTGAAATTCCCCATTTAGCGTATTGTGCAACTGCCCAATCATTAGCTTGTTTCATTTGAGGTGTTCCTACTAATCGTGGGCCTATACCATCTAAAAGTTCGTGAGCTAAACGCTCTAGTTGTGAGTTTTCTGTTGCTTCTTTTACTATACTATTTACAACTTCGTCTGTGCTTTGTGCTTGATTTTGAATTGAAAATAGCATTGCTATTGCAAGCGTTAATTTGATTGTTTTTTTCATTTATCTAACAATTTTTAAGTAGTGAATTAGGTGAAGCAAAATACAATATTTTGAAATAAAACGACTGTTAAAATTAACAGTCGTTTTGCTTTTTTTGCGTTAAGGATTGAGCAATTTGTTTGAGCTCTTTTTATAGAAAAAGCGAGTTGCGAAAGCCTGCCGTTTTTTGTAAAAACTGAACGCCTAAATGTTTATAACTCATAACGCAACCTAAACGTTAAGAAACGTGGTTGAATATAATACTCGGTTGCGCTAACAGATATGTTGCTGTTTGTACTTTGATTTTGTGATTTTGTATCTAATAAGTTAGTGGCTTTAATTTCGTATTCAAATTTTGCGTCTTTATCTTTTCTGTATGATAATGATGCATCCCAAAATTCGAAACTATTTAATGTTCTGTCTTGATTGCTAAACTTGTTGTATGAATATTCAGTTTTGAATGTGAACATTTTTAAAATATAAGCATCAAAACTGATTGATGGCGCCTGAGTATAGAACTTTGTACGACTGCTGCCTTGATCGTTATCTTGTATAACGTAACGATATCCTAAATCGATATTTGGTGCTGTTTTAAAGTTTGTACTTATGCCTGCACGATACGTTTGTGAATAATTTTCGTTCACTGAACGTTGTGCGTTGATAAACTGATTAAATTTTGAGTAATTAAAATTACCGTTTAATGTTCCTCTTATCTTCCCAAAATTACGCTGAAAACGTCCATTAATGCTTAAATTCTCATCTGCGAAATCGGAATTAAAAGGTGAACTCACTCTCACTACGCTACCTGGAGGGAATGTAGATGCTGTTCTAATATTATCGATACTCTTATTATAGTTAATGTTTGCAAACACGTTTGTGTAATTAAACATATTAAAACTAAAATAAGAAAGATTAAGATTGTGAGATAAGGCGCTTTGTAACTCTTGATTTCCAGAGAAGATAGAGTTATAATTGTTTAATACCAATCCTCTAGCTAACTGATTGACATCGGTAAATTGTGTTTGCATTCGGTAATTAAAAATAATCTGTTCACTATTTTTTAATTGAATTCTTGTATTAAAGTCTGGTAATAACCTGAAAAAATTATCTGTATACTCTAATCCGAACTGTGTGTTTTTTGCACTGTATGCATGAGCAGAAACTCCAGGCGTGAAAGTGAAAATTCCTGTTTTAAATTGATAATGTGCGCCTAAATATACATCTGAAAATGTATAATTGGTGTCATTAGTATCTAGTCCGTCATTGATAGTTGGTGTTGGATTAAATGTTGAACCATTATCTAAAAATTGAAAAATTTCGGAATTAAATTTTTGGTTACTGTAAATAGTTCCTATAGTAAAATTGATGTTGCTTTTTTGATTTAGTACATTCCAATAATCAAGTTTAGCATCAACCTGATTTGATTTTACACGCTTGTTTTGTGCAATATCATAACCAACTTGCATATCGTCCAATCCTAATGCATCTCCAGTATCATCATAATTTGTGTTTTCTTCAATAAAAGCATTATAAAACGGATCTTCATCTTGTATTAAATGCTGTGCAGAAAAAGCAAAGATATTTTTCTCGTTTAGTGTATAATAATAATTTAAATTTTGATTGATACTAAAAGGCGTTGACTCCTCAAACTGGTTTATATTTCCAATAACTGATGACAGGTAATCTTGGTCTTGCGACTCTTTAGACATACGTCCTAAAACGTCATAGTCTAATTGATTATTTGTATTAGGCTTGTACTTGGTACTAAATTTCAACATCCCTAAATTGCTTCGTTGTATTGCATTGCTTTGGGTGTCTTCGTCTGGAATATTAAGACTTTCATCTGTGTATTGGACTGAACTGTTTTCTTGCAATTCGGTTTTGCTACTTGAAAAAATTGCAAACCCACTAATATCCAATGTCTTTTTAGGGGAATAACTAAAATTGGCTGCTCCAAATTTAGTATTGATATCTTTAGCTCTGTTATTTTGTAGTGACAAAAACCCAAGGTCATTATTACCTAGACTTATATTGGTCCCACTTTGAGAGCTTGGTGCTCTAAATCCGCCAGTAAAATTAAAATAATCTCTACGTGTAAAAGCTATCTCTCCAATGTTATTAAGATCACCTATAAAATTGATACTATATTTAGGACTATAATAAAATAATTTTGGTTGTGCTAAATACAAGGCTTTGTCGTCTGCTGTACCTCCGCCTGCAGTAATATTACCAAACCAAAAATTCTTTTTTCCTTCTTTTAGCTTAATGTTTATTGCTATATTATCTTGGTTGTTGGTTACACCACTTAACTGCCCAACTTCGGCATAATTTTTTAAAACCTGAACTTTATCAACTGCATTAGAAGGTATGTTTTTAGTTGCTAGTTTTGAGTCTCCATCAAAAAAATCTTTACCATCAACCATTACTTTTGTCACCTTTTTCCCTTCAATTTCTATTTCACCATCTGAATTTACTTCAACTCCTGGCAACTTTTTTAGCACATCTTCTAGCTTACGTTCACTTCCGTTTTTAAAAGAATCAGCATTATAAACAATTGTATCTCCGCTAATTGTAACTGGCATTTCATAAGTGAGAGTTATTTCGTCTAACGAATTGTCTGCCTTTAAAGTGAAACTTTTATCAATATCTGTTTCTTTGGTTGAAATAGTTTCTTCAAACGTTTTCATACCTATATAACTTACTTGAACTTTATAAGTTGAGTTTTTACCTAAAGCAAGCTTAAAACGTCCTTGGTCGTTTGTTATAGCATATGACTCTAATGTTTTTGATTCTTGATTTATAGCAATAACATTGGCTAGCTCTAGAGGATTGCCAATACTGTCTTTTACAACACCTTCTAATTTAATTTGAGCAAAAGATTGGCTTGCTACTAAAAGTAGCATTAGGATAGTTAGTTTTTTCATGTTTTTTGATTGATCTTAGTTTCTTCTAAAGTTACCTCTACCTCGACCACCATACATTTCTTGCATTTCTTCAATTTTCTTTTTCATGATGTCGCTATATTCTTTTTGAGTTACTTCTTTTCCTTTAGAAGGCACTTTAATTTCTTCTTTTTCTTCGGGATTGATTACAATTTTAGAACATAAAATTGTAGTTCGTCCAGACGATACTTCAAGTATTAATCCTGGTAGTCCCCAATACTCTCCTGGGCCTTGATTAACTGGTATTTGTGGTGTATACCAAGCCGTAACTATAATTTCTTTTGGTATTTCAATATCATCCATTGGATTGTCTGAAACTTCTGTTTTTGTTGAGTCTTTAGCTTTATCTCCATCTTTCTTTTCATCATTATCTCTGTTACGCCTTCTCATGTTAGTAAAATCCATCTCATCAACTTTTTTAACAGCTGTTGCCTTAAAACAAGTGTATTGACCAATTTGCTTTGTTTCCCCTTCCATTTTCCAATCGAGTTTAGGTAATGAGTCTTTTACTAAAAATTGTTTCCCAAAGAACTCTTGCTCTTGCAGCATTTGAGAGCTTTTTACATTTTTATATTGAGCTCCACCTGTAAAATTACCCATCATCATTCTAAAACCACCACCTTGTCCTGGAGTGTCTAATTTTTCCTCTTCTTTATAACTAGACTCAGTTCTGTTAAAAGTTAGTATATAAGTTTTCTCAAACATACTCTTCATTCGCTCGGCAATCGTCTTTTTTTGTTCTTCGCTCATTTGATTCCCTCCAAAGTTGTCCATATCGATAGTTGTTTTCGATTGGTAATAGGCTTTGCCTTGAAAATCTTGAGCATTTAAAAAGTTACTTGATAGTACTAAAAGGGCAATACAGAATTTAATAGAAATTGATTTCATATTTAAATAATCTTGGTTTAAGTGATAAAAATAAAGTTTTACCTAGCATTAGACTTATAAAACCTTAATTAGTTAAGTTTTAAAAAGTTAAAATAATCTTAAAGTTTCTAGTTTAATTTTATTAGTACTCAATAATTAAGTGATTCAATTTTTGTAATTTTCAAATCTGTATGAAATACTTCCTATACATACTTCTCTTCATTTCATCTTCGATGAGTTCGCAAGAACTTATTGAGGCAGCTTTTATAAAAACCATAGATATAGATACTCAATCTATAATAGGTATAGATAATTTTGGAATTATATATGCTGTGAAAGGAAATGCATTAAGCAAAACAGAAGAAAATAAAATATTAACTTATAGTAATGTTCAACTTGGTAATATATCTTCTGCAAATGCTTTTAACACACTTAAGATAAATCTGTTTTACAAGAACTTTAATACAGCTATAATTCTAGATAACAGATTAGCAGAAATATATAAAATAGATTTTAATACAGTTCAACCATATAAAAATGTATCACACATATCTACTGGATATGACACTACACTTTGGGCCTTTAATACAGACTTGCAGCAATTAGAGCTTTATGATTATAAAAACAATACTATAAGAGCTAATACGTTGCCTGTTGAGTCTAATGTATTAGATATGAGAAGCAATTATAATTATTGCTGGCTGCTTACAGAAAAGCATTTGTATACTTTTAATTATTTTGGAAGTTTAGTATCTAAACTAAACAATGACGGCTTCACAGCCTTAACAGAAAATAATGGAAATGTGATTTTAAAAAATAACAACAAACTCTTTTTTTTAGCCAAAAATTCTCAAAAACTCATTCCAATTAAAATAAAGGAATTGTTAATAAATCAGTTTTTACTAACCAATGAAACCTTGTATATTTACGATTCTGTAAAATTACATCAGTACCAATTAAAAATCAACTAGAACTATGCATGTTGCTATAGCAGGAAACATTGGCGCAGGTAAAACCACGCTAACAAAATTACTCGCAAAACACTACAAATGGGAACCTCAATTAGAGGATGTTGTAGATAATCCATATTTAGATGATTTTTATAATCAGATGGAACGTTGGAGTTTTAATTTACAGGTTTATTTCCTTAATAGCAGATTCAGACAGGTTTCGCAAATTCGTCAAAGCGGTAAAGATATTATTCAAGACAGAACCATTTATGAAGACGCTCATATTTTTGCGCCAAATCTTCATGCCATGGGTTTGATGACAAATCGTGATTATGAAAATTATCGTTCACTTTTTGATTTGATGGAATCGTTTGTTAAAGGGCCTGATTTACTAATTTATTTGCGTAGCTCTATCCCTAATTTAGTGTCACAAATTCATAAACGTGGTCGCGATTACGAAAACTCAATAAGTATTGACTACTTAAGCAGATTAAATGAACGTTATGAAGCTTGGATTACTAAATATGATAAAGGCAACTTACTTATTATAGATGTAGATAATCTAGATTTTGTAGCCAACCCTGAAGATTTAGGAAGTATTATTAATAAGATTGACGCAGAGATAAACGGATTGTTTTAATTTTATATTTAAATAAAAAGCATAAAAAAACCACATCAATTGATGTGGTTTTTTCTTTTTTATCTGTTAAGAAAACTAATTGTTTTCTTTATTTTTTAATTCAGTTATTTTAGCTTTTACTTCTTCTAAAGTACCTTCAACAACTTGCTCTTCAGTTATAGTTTTACCATCTTCAGTATAAGATGCAGTTATAACGGCTCTAGCATTATCAGCATCAGCAGATTCCATTTCAACTTTAATCTCTTTAGAAATTTCATGTTTCACTAAAGTATCTGTTACAGCAGTTTCAACTGTGTGACCTCCTAAAATTGGAGCAATTACTAAACCAATTAAACATGTTAGTTTGATTAAAATATTCATTGATGGACCAGATGTATCTTTAAATGGATCTCCAACAGTATCTCCTGTTACAGCAGCTTTGTGAGCATCAGAACCTTTATAAGTCATTTCACCATTAATCATCACACCAGCTTCAAACGATTTTTTAGCGTTATCCCAAGCTCCACCAGCATTGTTTTGGAAGATTGCCCAAAGCACTCCACTTACTGTTACACCAGCCATATAACCACCTAACATTTCAGCTATGGCAAGAGAATCCATTCCAAAAATCATCGGAACAAAAGCAATTACCAATGGAAAACCAATAGTTAATATTCCAGGCAACATCATTTCTTTTAAAGATGCTTTTGTAGAGATAGCCACACACTTATCGTATTGTGGTTTTCCTGTACCTTCCATTATTCCAGGAATTTCTCTAAACTGACGACGTACTTCATTTACCATTTGCATAGCAGCCTTACCTACAGCATTCATAGCTAATGCAGAGAATACTACTGGTACCATTCCACCAACAAATAACATTGCTAAAACTGGCGCTTTAAAAATGTTAATTCCGTCAATTCCAGTAAACGTAACATAAGCAGCAAAAAGTGCTAACGAAGTTAATGCTGCAGAAGCAATAGCAAAACCTTTTCCTGTTGCAGCAGTTGTATTACCAACTGAATCTAATATATCTGTACGCTCTCTTACAATTGGTTCTTGCTCACTCATTTCGGCAATACCACCTGCATTATCAGAAATTGGTCCGAAAGCATCAATAGCTAATTGCATAGCAGTTGTAGCCATCATAGCAGAAGCTGCTAATGCTACACCATAGAATCCTGCAAATGCATAAGATGCCCAAATTGCTCCAGCAAATAATAATACTGAAGGGAATGTAGAAATCATACCTGTTGCTAAACCAGCAATAATATTTGTTCCTGCTCCTGTGCTTGATTGTTGAACAATTTTTAAGATTGGGCTTTTACCTAATCCTGTATAATATTCAGTTACTGAAGAAATCACAGCTCCTACAAATAAACCAACTAACGTAGCATAAAATACTCGCATAGAAGAAATATCTTGCAAGCCTTCTCCAAAGAAATTCATTTGCATAGTTTCTGGTAACATCCAAGTTACTAAAGCAAAACACGACACAGCCACCAAAGCAATAGACACCCAGTTACCTAGGTTTAAAGCTCCCATAACTTGCGCTTCTTTAGCGTCGTTATTTTTAATTTTTACTAGCATTGTACCTATTACAGAAATAATGATTCCTGCTCCAGCAATTGCCATAGGTAATAATATTGGACCTATACCTCCAAAGGCTTCACCAATATTTCCACCCATGTCTTTTATAACATAATTTCCAAGAACCATTGCTGCTAATACAGTAGCAACATAAGACCCAAATAAATCGGCTCCCATACCTGCAACATCACCTACATTATCACCAACGTTATCTGCAATTGTAGCAGGATTACGAGGATCATCTTCTGGAATTCCAGCTTCCACTTTTCCAACTAAATCTGCTCCTACATCAGCAGCTTTAGTATAAATACCTCCACCAACACGAGCAAATAAAGCAATAGATTCAGCACCTAAAGAAAAACCAGCTAATGTTTCTAACACAATTGTCATATCCATAGTGTTTGTCCAAACACCTCCCATAAATACATGAAAGAAAATAATGAAAAATGCTGTTAAACCTAAAACTGCTAAACCAGCAACTCCAAGACCCATTACTGTACCACCACCAAAAGATATTTTAAGTGCATTAGGTAAACTTGTACGAGCCGCTTGCGTAGTTCTTACATTTGTTTTGGTTGCTATTTTCATTCCAATGTTTCCTGCAAATGCAGAAAAAACAGCTCCAAAAATAAAAGCAATTACAATTAGCCAATGTGTAGTTGGTACTATAAAAGAAACTGCTGTTAAAGCGATACTTACTATAAGCACAAACACAGCTAAAAGTCTGTACTCTGCATTTAAGAATGCTAAAGCACCTTCGTAGATGTAATCTGAAATTTCTTTCATTTTACCATCTCCAGCATCTTGTTTCATTACCCAAGACTTTTTTACAAGCATGTAAGCCAGTCCTAAAAGTGCCATTGCTATTGGCATATAAATCATCATTGATTCCATATTGTTTTTTTAGTTAGATTAGTTTTTAACGAAGGCAAAAGTAGTAAAATCTGCAAGAATTAAAAAACCCTTCCACTTTATTGTAGAAGGGTTTAGAATATTGCAACTATTAATTATTTAAATAGTGAAGTCTCCATTGGTTTTATGCTCGCTATTTTCATAACGATCTATACATTTATTTACAATTTCATAAGCTTCTTGGGCATCTCCCCAACCTTCAACGTCTACTTTCTTTTTTTCTAAATCTTTGTATACTTGAAAAAAGTGTTCAATTTCTTTAATTTGATGAGGATTTACATCAGATAAATCGTTTAAACTATTCCAAATTGGGTCTGATACAGGAACACAAATAACCTTTTCGTCATTTCCTTTTTCATCAGCCATATGAAACACACCTATTGGCTTCACTTCTACTACACACATTGGAAATGTTGGCTCAGTACCTAATACTAGCACGTCTAATGGATCTCCATCTAAAGCTAAAGTTTCTGGTATAAAACCATAATCTGCTGGATACATCATTGATGAAAACAACAATCTATCAAATCGAATTTTTTTCAATTCGAAATCGTATTCATATTTATTTCTGCTTCCTTTTGGTATTTCAATTAATACATCAAAAGTTGTTTTTCCTTTTATTGTCATTCTAAATTTTTAAGGGCTGCAAAGATACAGCAATGTTTGAGTTTATCAATAAAATATTTCTTGACTTTTTAATAAATAAAATCGATCTTACATTCTATTGTAATTCTTTACAACAAAATGGAAACATCAAATCAATTAGCAAATCGCTTTAGAGAGGTTTTTTTAAACGGAACTTGGATTGCGAACACAAACTATAAGGATCAATTATCTGGATTAAATTGGAAGCAAGCAATTACTAAAATTGGCTCCCTTAATAGTATTTTGGCATTAACCTATCACATAAATTATTATGTTGCTGGTGTACTACAGGTTTTTGAAGGTAGAAATTTAGACATTAGAGATAAATATAGTTTTGACTTTCCTGATATTAAATCTGAAGAAGAATGGAATGAATTATTGAATGACTTATTATCAAATGCAGAAAAATTTGCAAGTCATATAGAACTAATGCCTAATGAAAAACTAGAAAATAATTTTGTAGATAAGAAATATGGAAGCTATCGTAGAAATATTGAAGGTATGATTGAGCATAGCTATTATCATTTAGGCCAAATTTCTTTAATTAGAAAAATGATTTTAGAACTTGATAATTAAGTATGAAAATCTAAAAATAGAACCCAAAACTTCCAGTAACACCAAACTTACGTGCATCTGGATTATCTAAATAATTCCCTCTAAAATTAAAGTCAATTCTAAAAACCTTAAAGATATTACCAACTCCAAAACTGTATTCATAATACACTTTATTCGTAGGTGCTACATAAATTAATCCTGAAGCATTTAAATCTCTATTTGCTTGAGACACTTCTCCCCAAACACCTCTAATACCTACAATTTCCCTAAGATTATACTTGCGTAAAAACGGAATTCGAGAAAAGAAACGTCCATTAAAATTATGCTCTAAATGTAATGAAGTATAAGTATCTGTTACAAACTCATAAAAATCGAGTTGAGAAAAAGAATTATATATTGAAAAGTAAGATTGATTTCCTGGCACAACACTTAACAAACCTAAAGGAACTTCACCAATTGTTTTACCTGCTTCAAACGTAGTTGTTAAGCGACCAAATCCTCCAACTTGCCAAGGTTGAATATAAGAAAATTGCAATTTTGTATAATCAAAATCACTATTTAAAAACCCTTTTTCACCTCGAGTTACTTGTGCAAATAAACTTGCATAACCATCATTTGCGTTACGACGCTCAACACCAAAACCTGTCATTTTTCGTTTTGGAAAATATGAAATTGAAAATGCAGTTTCGTACTGTTTTATTTCCGATTCGGTTGTTGTTTGTGTAGCATCGGTAAAATAGTCTAAGCTAAAAGTATCAGATGCAGATTCCAAAGTTCTGTAACTCCCACTTAAACGGAATATTAAATTTTTGGCTGGCTCAATTTCTAAAGCCAATGTTGTTAAATTAATATTTGTTAATTTATCATTAGGTCCTGTACCAATTACTGCAGATGATGCCAAACTTCTACCTAACACATCTGTCGAATTTGTTAAACTTGCGCCTATTTGCTCAACATCTCGCCTGTTTCCTCCAGATATTATGAATCGATTTTTCTTATCGACCAACCATTTTCCAGAAATACCATATTTAAATTTATCGTCTCTAAAACCATAAGCTAAAAAACCTTCTAAACGCCATAAATCATTTGGTCCAAAATAAGTTCTTCCTCCTGTGCGTAAACGCAGCCCTTCTACTTCGTTAAACCCAAAAGTTGAAAAAATTGGTCCATAATCAAAGTTTATACTTGGAAACTCAACATAGCCTGAAGCAAGAATACTCCCTAAATTATAAAGTCGTTTAAATTTTTTGACGGTTTTTAGAGTGTCTAACATTTTATACACGCCTTGTTCATCATCATTTAAAGACTCTAACCTATTAGCTTCCCAAAAAGCATCATCTCTATTATAAGCATCTTCATTATAATTGTAAACTTCTTCATTATAAAACTTTTCAGTCTTCGGAATATCAAAAGCATATTTATCATAAAGAGTTGTACGTTTTCCATAAACACCACGAGATTGCTCTTTTTTATTCAGCGCAAAATCAGACAGCATATAATCGCGTTTTATTAAAAACAACGAATCGTTTAATACCTCAAACTCTTGCTCTATATATATTTCTTTAACCCAGTTAATATTTGCGCTTTTTGATGCCTGAAGATTAATTTCTTTTATAGCAAACGTAGAGTCATTAACCCAAAAATCGCCTTTAAACGTTAGCTCGTTTTTACGTCTTGGATAGTAAATAATATTATAACACCATTTGTTATCTATAAACGCACTATCAGAAAGAACATAGTTATATGTGTTGATTCCTGTTTTTGATAAAGGGCTTACAAAACTTTTATCAAAAAACTTAAGGTAATTATCGTAGATGTCAAACTCTGAATATAAATCGTCAACAAAATCAATAATCACTTGATTATTACTAAAACCCGAATTTTTATTCCCTTTTAAATCTTCCTTTTCTTTTTTAAGAATATTGTCTCCATAAACTTTACTCGAAGATTCATTAATAAATATTGGTAAATATGTTTTTCCTGTTATTCTAGATGTATCAACCTCTTCAAAAACAAACTCCATACCTCTAAATAGTTTGCTTTTTATTAATGAACTATCTATTGTATTGAGGTCAAACTCTACTTTTTCGTATTTATCATATTCATACTGTTTAAATTGACGCAATCCGTTTTTATGTTTACGTTCCCAAATTTTCTTTAGTATAGTAATTGCAGGGTTTTCAGATTCTTTTTTAGACTGTTTTCCTGTAACAATTAAAACTTCTTTAAGTTGTGAAGCACCTTCTTTTAAAATAAATTTTAAGTCGTAATTTACTTTCTTATTAAGAGGAATTTCTAGTGTTTCATAACCTAAAAACGAAACCACAACAGTGTCCCAAGTATTTTGAGATTCTAAATAAAATTTTCCGTTTTCGTCTGTTATAGTCCCTTCTGTTGAGCCTTTAAAAAACACATTAGCATAAGGCACAGATTCGTTTTGCTCATCTAGCACGTGGCCACTAATTTTTGTTTGAGCAAAAACAGAAATAATTCCGAAGAAAAAAAATGGGACAAGTAGTTTTATATTCATAATTAAAAAAACTTCATCAACAATTATGCTAATGAAGTTTATATAACGCAAAAAAATGCGATTTATTTATACATTACTTTTTTTACAGCTTTAACAACCTCATTACTATTAGGCAACCACTCCTCCAATAAAACAGGAGAATATGGAGCAGGAGTATCTGCTGTATTAATTTTAACAACAGGAGCATCTAAATAATCAAAAGCTTCTGACTGTACAATATAAGTTAGTTCAGTAGATACATTTCCAAAAGGCCATGCTTCTTCTAAAACTACCAATCTATTTGTTTTTTTAACCGATTTTAAAACTGCTTCTTTATCTAAAGGTCTTACTGTACGTAAATCAATAATCTCACAAGAAATACCTTCTTTTGCTAATTCATCAGCAGCTTTATAGGCTTCTTTTATAATTTTCCCAAAAGATACTATTGTTACATCTGTACCTTCACGCTTAATTTCTGCTACACCTAACGGAATCGTATATTCTCCTTCTGGCACTTCACCTTTATCACCATACATTTGCTCACTTTCCATGAAAATAACTGGGTCGTCATCACGAATTGCAGATTTTAATAATCCCTTTGCATCGTAAGGATTTGATGGAACAACTACTTTTAAACCAGGAGTGTTAGCAAACCAACTCTCAAAAGCTTGTGAATGTGTAGCAGCTAACTGACCAGCAGATGCTGTTGGTCCACGAAATACAATAGGACATTTAAATTGTCCGCCAGACATTTGTCTTATTTTGGCTGCATTATTTATAATTTGGTCAATCCCAACTAAAGAGAAGTTAAAAGTCATATACTCAACAATTGGTCTATTACCTGTCATTGTTGAACCAATTGCTATACCTGCAAAACCAAGCTCTGCAATAGGAGTGTCTATAACACGTTTTGGACCAAACTCATCTAACATGCCTTTTGAAGCTTTATAAGCTCCATTATATTCTGCAACTTCTTCGCCCATTAAATAAATGCTTTCATCTCTGCGCATTTCTTCGCTCATGGCTTCACATATTGCTTCTCTAAATTGAATTGTCTTCATTTGTAAAATTTAAATCGAGTAGCAAAAATAACAATAAAACAAAAACTAAACGCCAAAGAATAATTTAAAATTTATTATGCATGCATAGTAAATATTCAGAATAAAATAATTAACTTCGTAGCCTATTTTAGTTTACCATGCTTTACAGACTGTTTTTTAATTAAAATTATTAGCATTTACAACTAAAAAAGCTGAAATCATAAACATATAAACTATTCAAAATGAAAATATTAGTATGTATTAGTCACGTCCCTGATACGACTTCAAAAATTAATTTTACTGATGGCGATACAAAATTTGACACTAATGGTGTTCAGTTTGTAATTAACCCAAATGATGAATTTGGTTTAACTCGTGCTATGTGGTTTAAAGAAAAACAAGGTGCAACAGTTGATGTTGTTAATGTTGGAGGTCCAGAAACAGAACCAACACTTCGTAAAGCTTTAGCAATTGGTGCAGATGGTGCAATTAGAGTAAATACACCTGCTACTGATGGATTTGCTGTAGCAAAACAACTAGCTGATGTAATAAAAAATGGTAGTTATGATTTAGTAATTGCTGGTCGCGAATCTATTGATTATAATGGAGGAATGGTTCCTGGTATGATTGCTGGACTAACAGATGCTAACTTTGTAAATAATTGTATTAGCCTTGAAGTTGATGGAACTAACGCAAAAGCCGTTAGAGAAATTGATGGAGGAAAAGAAACAGTTTCAACAACCCTTCCGCTAGTTATTGGTGGTCAAAAAGGTTTAGTTGAAGAGAGTGATTTACGTATTCCAAATATGAGAGGTATTATGATGGCTCGCCAAAAGCCTCTTACTATAGTTGAACCAAATGGAATAACAACAGAAACTACAACTGTTAAGTTTGAAAAGCCTGCGCCTAAAGGTGCTGTAAAATTAGTATCACCAGATAATTTAGATGAATTAGTAAACTTACTTCATAACGAAGCTAAAGTGATTTAATTAACTTCAAAAAGAAAAACATGTCAGTTTTAGTATATACAGAATCAGAAAAAGGAAACTTTAAAAAATTAGCATTAGAGGTTGCATCTTATGCGAAAGCTGTTGCCAACCAAATGGGAACAACTGTAACTGCAATAACTATTAATGCAAATGACACTTCCGAATTAGGGAAATATGGTGTAGATAAAGTTCTAAAAGTAAACAACCCAAGTTTAGACACTTTTAATGCCAAAACATATGCAGATGTTATTAAACAGGCTGCAGAAAAAGAAGGCACAAAAGTAGTAGTGGTTAGCTCAAGTGCAGATAGTAAATACCTAGCACCTCTTCTCGCAGTAGGTTTGCATGCAGGTTATGCATCTAATGTTGTTGAAGCGCCTACAAGTACTTCTCCTTTTACAGTAAAAAGAACAGCATTTACAAACAAAGCTTTTAATTTTACAACTATAGATACAGATGTAAAAATTGTAGGCGTTTCAAATAATTCTTTTGGATTAGTTGAAAACTCTGGAAGTGCGTCAGCTGAAGATTTCTCACCTTCAGTTTTAGATAATGGAGTTCATGTTGACTCAATTGATAAAGCAACAAATACAGTATCTATTGCAGATGCTGAGATTGTAGTTTCTGCTGGTCGTGGACTAAAAGGCCCAGAAAATTGGGGTATGGTTGAAGAGTTAGCATCAGTTCTTGGAGCTGCAACTGCTTGTTCTAAACCAGTGTCAGATTTAGGATGGAGACCTCATAGCGAACACGTTGGACAAACAGGTAAACCAGTAGCTGCTAATTTATATATTGCTATTGGAATCTCTGGAGCTATACAGCATTTAGCTGGTATTAACGCATCAAAAGTAAAAGTTGTAATTAATACCGATCCTGAAGCTCCTTTCTTTAAAGCTGCAGACTATGGTGTAGTTGGCGATGCTTTTGAAGTTGTACCTAAACTCATCGAAAAATTAAAAGAATTTAAAGCGCAAAACGCATAAATTTATTAACTTGTAACAGCTAAAGGACTGTTTAGATTTAGAAAAAATTACTTAATCTGTATTTAACAGTTTGGTAAAGTCCTAATTTAAACAGTTCTTTACGTTTTTAATATATGAGTTTAGTAAGGTTAAACATAAAAGGAATTTCTTATAGTCAAACGCAAAATGGTGCGTATGCACTGATATTAAATGAAGTAGATGGCGACAGAAAACTCCCTATTGTTATTGGAGCTTTTGAAGCACAATCTATTGCTATTGCTTTAGAAAAAGAAATTAGACCTCCTCGACCTCTTACTCACGATCTTTTTAAAAATTTTGCAGACAGATTTGATGTTATAGTCAAGCAAGTTATTATTCACAAATTAGTTGATGGCGTATTTTATTCTAGTTTAATTTGTGAGCGTGATAAAATTGAAGAAATAATTGATGCTAGAACAAGTGACGCTATTGCTTTAGCACTCCGTTTTCAAGCACCAATTTTCACCTATAAAAACATTTTGGATAAAGCAGGTATTTATTTAAAAGTTAATCCGAAAAAAGAAGAAGAACAACAAGATAGTATCCTTGTTGATGATATGATAGCGGAAGAAATAGAAACTAGCTTGCAAGAAAGCTATAAAGGTAAAACACTCCAAGAATTAAACACCCTCTTAGATGAAGCTGTAGCAAATGAAGACTACGAAACAGCAGCCAAAATTAGAGACGAAATTTCCAAACGATAAACACATTTTCCTATGAAACACTTCTTTTTGGCTTTTACAGCTATTTTTTTTGGAATTAACTTAATTACCTCACAAAATTTAGAAAAAAAGTGGATTTCAAATTCCTCTTCAAATCAATTTGAACAATTAGAATTCAATCAAGGAGAATTTTCATTCAAATTAAATGAAACAAAAGAAAATTTAAAAGGCGACTACTTAAGCCAAAACAATTTATTGGTTTGCTATTTTAACGATTCAATTAATTCTATAAAACGTTATAAAATATCTGAATTAACAGATTCTACTTTAGTTTTTTCAGAAAAAGATATTACTTATAAGTTTAAAACACCAAAAAAAGTAAAAACTGCTGCTACAGCAGCTAGTTCTGACAACAAAATAATTCCAAGTCAAGGGTTTTCTTTAGATAGTTTATGGAGAGGGGTTTTAGGTATGATAACCTTGATTTTTATTGCCTTTTTATTTAGCAAAAACAGAAAAGCAATTGATTGGAAAATTGTAAGTCTTGGTTTAGCATTTCAATTAATTATCGCTGTAGGTGTATTAAAAGTTGATTTTATTAAAAATATCTTTGAATTTATTGGAAGTCTATTCATCAGTGTCCTTGATTTTACAAGGGCTGGAAGTAAGTTCTTATTTGAAGGGCTTGTTGTAGACATGGATACTTTTGGTTTCATTTTCGCTTTTCAAGTATTACCAACAATAATTTTCTTTTCAGCTTTAACTTCAGTATTATTTTACTTAGGTATTATTCAAAAAATAGTAAAAGCAATGGCTTGGGCATTAACCAAAGTTTTAAAAATATCTGGTGCAGAAAGTTTAAGTGTTGCAGGTAATATTTTCTTAGGACAAACCGAGGCTCCTTTATTGATTAAAGCATATTTGGAAAAAATGAATAAATCTGAAATGCTATTAGTAATGATAGGCGGTATGGCAACAGTTGCTGGTGCTGTATTAGCTGCTTATATAGGCTTTTTAGGAGGTGATGACCCAGAGTTAAGGTTATTTTATGCAAAACACTTATTAGCAGCTTCAGTTATGGCTGCTCCAGGAGCTATTGTGATTTCTAAAATTTTGTATCCACAAACCGAAAACATTAATACTGATGTACAAGTATCGCAAGAAAAAATTGGTTCTAATATTTTAGATGCTATTGCCAATGGAACTACTGAAGGATTAAGACTTGCTGTAAATGTTGGTGCAATGTTATTAGTTTTTGTGGCTTTTATTGCAATGATAAATGGAATATTAGGAGGTATAGCTAGTTTTGATGGATTTACGATTGCTTCTCTAAATATTGAATGGCATTTTACATCTCTGAATGAAATTATTTCAAATAACACTCCATATAAAGATGGATTATCTCTTGAGTTTATTTTAGGTTACATTTTTGCACCTTTAATGTGGCTTATTGGCGTTGCCAAGGAAGACATGGCATTAATGGGACAATTGTTAGGTATTAAATTAGCTGCAAGTGAATTTATAGGTTATATACAATTAGCTGATCTTAAAAATGCTGCAAATTCAATCCATCTTAATTACGAAAAATCGATAATTATGGCTACATATATGCTTTGTGGATTTGCCAATTTTGCTTCAATAGGTATTCAAATTGGTGGTATTGGATCATTAGCTCCTGGGCAAAGAAAAACATTATCTCAGTTTGGTATGAAAGCCTTAATTGGTGGTACAATTGCATCATTAATTTCTGCAACAATCGCTGGGATGATTATAGGATAAAATCGTTAATAACTTTTAATATAAAAAAAGGGTTGCTCAATAAATGTTCAACCCTTTTTTCTATTTTTATTTTCTAGAAAAAGATAATGAAATGAAACAATATCACGACCTCGTAAAACACGTATTAGAACACGGAAACCAAAAAGGAGACAGAACAGGAACAGGAACAAAAAGTGTTTTTGGGTATCAAATGCGTTTTGATTTAAGTGAAGGGTTTCCAATGGTTACCACAAAAAAATTACACTTAAAATCAATTGTTTACGAATTACTTTGGTTTTTAAAAGGTGATACAAATATTAATTATCTAACCGAAAACGGTGTGCGTATTTGGAATGAATGGGCTGATGAAAATGGTGATTTAGGTCCTGTTTATGGTCACCAATGGCGTAATTGGAATAATGATGAAATAGATCAAATAAAAGAGATCGTTCATGCTCTTAAAACTAACCCTAATAGCAGAAGAATGCTAGTGTCTGCATGGAACCCTTCAGTATTACCTGACACTTCAAAATCGTTTAGTGAAAATGTTAGTAATGGCAAAGCTGCCCTTCCTCCTTGCCATGCGTTTTTTCAGTTTTATGTAGCTGAAGGCAAACTATCTTGTCAGCTATACCAACGTAGTGCAGATATATTCTTAGGTGTTCCCTTTAATATTGCCTCTTATGCTTTATTTACAATGATGATGGCTCAGGTTTGTGGTTTAGAGGCAGGTGAGTTTATTCATACGTTTGGAGATGCACATATTTATAACAACCATTTTGAACAATTAGAATTACAATTGTCTCGCGAGCCTAGACCACTACCAAAAATGATTCTTAATCCTGAAATTAAAGATATTTTCGATTTTAAATTTGAAGATTTTACTTTAGTGGATTATAATCCTCATCCTCATATTAAAGGCGTAGTAGCAGTCTAAAAAAAATTCCAATCCTATAAACTTAAAAACATAAATGAAGAAATTATCATTTTTATTCATCATATTTTTCTTTAGTTTTCTAACAAGTATCTCTCAAAACACACCTCCAATAGAAGAAGTTAAAATAATTGAAGTTTCAGAACCAGAGGACTTAGAAACAATAGAAGTTCCTTTTGCAATTATAGAGAGAGTGCCTGTATATGATGGTTGCGACGAGAATACATCTAATGAGCAATTAAGAATGTGTATGTCCAATGCAATAGCTAAATATATAGGAAAGCACTTTAATACAGATGTAACTAAAAATATCGGGTTACCTTCTGGACCAAATAGAATTATAACCATGTTTAAAATAGATAAGGAAGGAAATATCATAGACATTAAAGCTAGAGCTAAACACCCAAACCTTGAAAAGGAAGCAATTAGAGTTATTAGTTTATTACCTAAACTTATTAAACCTGGTTATCAAAGAGGCAAGCCTGTAATAGTGCCTTATAGTCTTCCAATTATTTTTAATGTTGTTGCAGACACACCTAAAGAGCAAAAAGAAGAACAAAAAAATTAAATGAAATGAAATTCTTCTTCAAAAAAGAATCAATTTAACCCCTAAGAGTTTTCTGTAATAGAAAGCTCTTTTTTTATTGCAAAATTGGTAACTTTACATAAAATATTTAATAAAAAATGTTCGGAAAAAAGAAAGCTGTTCCTCAAATAGATAAAGAGCAATTAGAGCTCATAAAAACTGCTCAAGCACGAGTAAAACAAAAGAAACGTTTATACATACATTTTGTAGTATTTTTAATTGGAGCTGTATTTTTAATTATCTTAAATACTGTAATAGGTGTAGGAGAAGATGTGACACTTTTTGGTAAAAATTGGTTTGTTTTTGCCATTTTAGCTTGGTTATTTTTGTTTGTTTACCATCTATTTAATGTTTTTATCACTCATAAATTTATGGGTAAAGATTGGGAGCAACAACAGTTAGATAAATTAGTTGCCAAACAAAAAGAACGAATTGCTCAATTAGAAAAAACAATTACAAAACAAGATACTACAACTTCAAAATTAGAGTCTGAGGAGGAAAAAAAAACTAAAATAAGTACTGGTTTAACGATTATTGTAGCAGCTGGCGAGAATGACGCTATTGGTAAAGACAATAAACTTATTTGGCATTTAAGTGACGATTTAAAACGTTTTAAAGCATTAACTTCAGGTCATAATATTATTATGGGACGCAAAACTTTTGAAAGCTTTCCTAAACCATTACCAAATAGAACACATGTAGTTATTAGTCGTCAAAAAGATTACCAAGCACCTGAAGGAATTATAATAGTCAACTCATTAGAAAATGCTATAAATGCTACTAGACAGGATAAACAATCATTCGTAATTGGAGGTGGAGAAATATATAAACAAGCCATTTTACTTGCCGACAAAATTGAAATGACGAGAGTACATGAATCGTTTGATGCTGATACATTTTTCCCGAAAATTGATCCTATAATTTGGAAAGAAGTGAGTAATACTTTTCATAATAAAGATGAAAACCATGAGCATTCTTTTTCGTTCATAACTTACGAGAGACGTTAATTTTATACTATGATTATTGACAAGCAATCATTAATTAATGCAGATACCAATTCGCCTTCATTTACTGAAGATGAATTTGCAATAGATTGGTCAATGACTAGAAATGAACGTTACTGTTTCATACAATTACTTCAAAAAATAAAACCAAAAATCGCTATTGAGATTGGTACTTTTAATGGTGGAAGTCTTCAAGTAATAAGTAAATATGCTGAAAAAGTTTATGCTATAGATACAGATGCTTCAGTTAAGGAACGACTAGGTTCTAAATTTAAAAATGTTGAGTTTTTAATTGGCGACTCTAAGACAATTGCTCCTCAACTCATTCAAACATTACAAGAAAACAATGACCCTTTAGAGTTTGTACTTATTGATGGCGATCATAGCACAAATGGTGTTTATCAAGACATTAAAAACATTCTGAATTATAAACCTAAAACCAGTTTGCATATCATTCTTCACGATAGTTTTAATCCTACTTGCAGGAAAGGAATAAAACTTTATGATTATAATAAAAATGAAAACGTACACTACGTAGAATTAGATTTTATAACAGGTATTTTTAGTCCAGAAGGTTTAAAACGTCAAATGTGGGGCGGATTTGCAATGGTTTTAATGTTGGCCAAAAAACGTACAGCACCAATTAAAATAAATGAAAGTCAGAAAAAATTACATAATCTAATTTACCTTCAATCATTCCATTTAGTAAATAATCTATTCTGGTTTTTAAAGCCATTGTTTAATTTCTTAAAAAAATAAGTTTAGTATTTCTCTTTTAAATTTGCCTAATTTTGCAATATGGTAAAAGAAATTCAGCTTCGCATTACACTACAAGAAGAAAAAGAGAGTGATATTTTAGTAAAGAAATCAGCTGAATTTTTCAGTATTCCTGAAAGAGATATTACTGGTATTAAAGTGCTTCGTAAATCTATTGATGCTCGAAAAAAACTAATTATTCTCAATTATAAAGTTGCGGTTTATATAAAAGAACCTCTTCCTAACACATCAGATTATACATTTGATTATAAAGATGTATCTAATACTAAACCAATTCATATTATTGGTTTTGGTCCTGCTGGAATGTATGCTGCATTACGTTGCATTGAGTTAGGCTTTAAACCAATTGTTTTAGAGCGTGGAAAAAATGTACAAGACAGACGTCGCGACCTTAAAGCCATTAATCAAGAGCATTTTGTAAATGAAGATTCTAATTACTGTTTTGGTGAAGGTGGTGCAGGCACATATTCTGACGGAAAATTATATACGCGGAGTTTAAAACGAGGTGATGTACGTCGTATATTCGAAAATTTGGTGTTCCATGGTGCAACAGATCAAATATTAATTGATGCTCATCCACATATTGGAACAAATAAATTACCTAAAGTGGTTCAAAACATCCGAGAAACCATTTTAAAATATGGAGGAGAAGTTCATTTTGAAACTAGAGTTGTCGATTTTATAATAAATAATAATAAGCTACAAGCCATTATATTACAAAACGGTAACGAAATGCCTGTTAACAGAGTTATTTTGGCAACAGGACATTCGGCTAGAGATATCTTTTATCTATTACATAAAAAAAATATTGCTTTAGAAGCTAAATCGTTTGCAATGGGAGTTCGTGTTGAGCATCCTCAACATATAATAGACTCAATTCAATATCATTGTATTGGTCAACGTGATGATTTACTTCCTGCAGCTGCATATAGTTTAGTTGAACAGGTTAATGACAGAGGTGTGTATTCATTTTGCATGTGTCCTGGTGGATTTATTGTACCTGCAGCAACTGCAAATGGAGAAGTTGTAGTTAATGGTATGTCGCCTTCAAAACGGAATAATCTGTTTGCAAATTCAGGAATTGTTGTAGAGATAAATGTTGATAAAGATTTATATAAATATGAACACTTTGGTGTTTTAAAAGGGTTAGAATATCAAAAAGATTTAGAACGATTAGCTTTTACATCTGGAGGACGAAGTCAGGTTGCTCCTGCTCAACGATTAACAGATTTTGTTGAAGGTAAATTATCATCAAGTTTAAATTCTACTTCATATCAACCAGGATTAAAATCGGCACCATTACATTCGTTACTACCTAAATTAATTGGTGGTAGGTTACGAACAGGGTTTAAGGCCTTTGGCGATAAAATGAAAGGCTATTATACTGAAGAAGCAAATATTATAGGTGTAGAATCGAGAACCTCATCACCAGTTAGTATCCCTAGAAATGAAAATCTAGAGCATCCACAAATTGAAGGACTTTTTCCTTGTGGTGAAGGCGGTGGTTATGCTGGCGGAATAGTTTCTGCTGCTATGGATGGTGAACGCTGTGCAGAAGCAGCTGCTAAAGGTTTATAAGTTTTAATATTATTCCTATTTTTGCAACATTAAAAATTGATTATTATGAATGCATATATATTTCCTGGTCAAGGAGCACAATTTACTGGTATGGGTTTAGACCTATATGAAAATTCACATTTGGCGCAAGAGTTATTTGAAAAAGCAAATAAAATTCTTGGATTCAACATTACAGATATTATGTTTGAAGGTTCTGCTGAAGACCTTAAAGAAACTAAAGTTACTCAACCTGCAATTTTCTTACATTCTGTAATTTTAGCTAAAACATTAGGAAACAGTTTCAAACCAGATATGGTAGCTGGTCATTCTTTAGGAGAATTTTCTGCTCTTGTAGCTAATGGAACTTTAACTTTTGAAGACGGTTTACGATTAGTATCTCAAAGAGCTATGGCTATGCAAAAAGCTTGTGAGCTTAAGCCAAGTACAATGGCTGCTGTTTTAGGTTTAGATGATGCTATTGTAGAACAAGTATGCAAAAATACTGAAGGTATTGTAGTTGCTGCAAACTATAACTGTCCAGGGCAATTAGTAATTTCTGGTGAGATTGATGCTATAGATAGAGCCTGTGAAGCAATGAAAGAGGCTGGAGCTAAGCGAGCTTTAGTTCTTCCTGTTGGAGGCGCTTTTCACTCTCCATTAATGGAACCTGCACGTGAAGAATTAGCTGCAGCTATCGAAAACACATTATTTAGCAAACCAAATTGCCCTATTTATCAAAACGTTACTGCTAATGCAGTTAATAATGAATCTGAAATTAAGAAAAACCTTATTTCTCAACTAACAGCTCCTGTGCGTTGGACGCAATCTGTACAACAAATGATTACAGATGGCGCAACGTTATTTACCGAAGTTGGCCCTGGAAATGTTCTTCAAGGATTAGTTAAAAAAATAGACAGAGAAGCACAAACATCGGCTGCAATATTTACCTCAAATTCTTAAAATACCTACATGAAATTTTCCAGATCCCTAAGCATCATTTTATTGATTGTGGCTAATATTGCCATTGATCAAGTATCAAAAATAGTAGTAAGAGCTAATATTGAGCCAAGAACTGAAACAAGTTATGGTGAAGTTATAAATGTAATTGGCGACGCTTTTATTCTAACTAATGTTGAAAACAAAGGTGCTTTTCTAGGTATGGGAAGTGATTTAAATGATACTCTTAGAGTGTTACTCCTTTTAATTCTACCAGTAGTTGTTTTAGGCTTTGTTCTGTATTATATATTTAAGAATAAATCACTAGACAGACTAAGCCTTATTGGTTTTTGTTTTATTATTGGTGGTGGAATTGCAAATGTATTTGATAGAATTGTTTATGGTTCTGTAACCGATTTTTTTCATATAGATTTAGGTGGCGGAATTAGAACAGGAATTTTTAACGTTGCTGATATGTCTGTAACTTCAGGAATGATAATGTTAGTAATAGCCAGTTTTATACACAGAAAAAAAGAAACGAATTCATAATAAAAAAGCCTCAATTAAATTGAGGCTTTTTTATTATCGCGTTAAATTACATTCACTACAATCTTTCACTTCTCCATAATAGGTTTCTCTATATTTATGAAGTGTTTTTACGGGAATTTTTAAAAATTCCTTTTTAATATAAGTTACCTTTGTTTTTAGCAATCCCATTTCTGGAGCAAAACGCTTTTCTAACTTAGTTTCTCTTTTAATACTTATCAATTTCATTCTATTTCATTTATCATTAGCTGCAAAGGAACAAATGATAATATACAACTACAAAGAATAAAAGTTAAATCATTGTTAATCAAAATATTAATTTAAAAACCGATAATGAAAGCTATGCTTTATTAGTAAATTGTCAACAAAACTATAATTTGATTAAGCAATAATGATTAGTAAATAATTATTGTTTATATATTTTTCCGTCTTTCATCACAAAAATAATTGTCTCCATTGTACTAATGTTTTCGGTTGGGTCATCATTCGTCGCTACAATATCTGCAAGAAAATTTTGTGCAATTTGCCCTAATTCATTTTCCATATTTAAAATCATAGCGTTTGTAATTGTGGCACTTTTAATAGTTTCTATAGCAGGCATACCAGCCTCAACCATGTAACCAAACTCTTTTCCATTTTCACCATGATAAAACACACCTGCATCTGTTCCGAAAGCTATTCCAACTCCTTTTTTATAAGCTCTAGCAAATGTGCTTTGAATTTTAGGCCCAATATCTAAAGCTTTGCCAACAATTATTTCTGGATAATAACCTGATATTTTTGCTTTATCTGTAACGGACTTTCCTGCTGTAATTGTGGGCACTAAATATACATTATACTTTTTCATCAACTCCATCGTCTCATCGCTCATTAATGTACCATGCTCAATGGTTTTTACACCACCCAAAATTGCTCTCTGCATTCCTTCATCTCCATGTGCATGTGCAGCAACATGAAACCCATAATCTTTTGCAGTTTCGCATATAGCTTTTATCTCTTCAAGGGTAAATTGTGGGTTTTGTCCACTTTTAGCAACACTTAAAACTCCTCCTGTGGCCGTAATTTTGATGAGATCTGCACCATTTTTATATCGCTGTCTAACCGCTTTTTTTGCATCTTCTACTCCATTAACTACTCCCTCTTTTGGACCTGGATCTCCTATTAATTTATTATTTGCTCCATTTGTTGGATCTGCATGACCACCTGTTGTTCCTAATGCCTTTTCAGCGGTGAAAATTCTAGGACCAACTACTTTTCCTTGATTTATGGCATTACGTAAAGATACATTAACACCACTTCCGCCTAAATCTCTAACAGTAGTGAATCCATTCATTAAAGAAACTTCAGCATATCGCAATGAATTAAATGCAACATCAGCATCATTTAAAGTGTACTCCTCTAGATATGCTTTTGGATTTGTTTCAGACTCAATATGAACATGCATATCAATTAGACCAGGCATTACTGTTTTAGTTTTTAAATCAATAACAATATCATCAGCAGATTTTGGTTGTGAAAAGCCATCCTCGACAGCAATAATCTTTTTACCAGAAACAATAATCGTTTTATTAGTTAAAACTTTTCCATTTTTTGTATCTATTAATTTACCACAATACAAATAAGTATTTTGCCCAATTGTCATAGTAGTAATCAATAGGGCTAAAAAGTTAAGAAGTGCTTTCATTATATTTGATTTTAAATGTTTCTAATTTGTTTTTCCCAATTCCAAGCCGACAACATTGCATCGTCAAGTGAAGAATCTGCTTTCCAACCTAATTCATTATTGGCTTTTGTTGTATCTGCATAAGCTTGTATAACATCACCTTCACGTCTTGGCGCAAACTTATAGTTGAGTTGTTTACCTGAAACTTTTTCAAATGATTTAATAACCTCTAAAACAGTACTTCCTTTTCCTGTTCCAATATTGAAAGTTTCATAATTATTGGTATTCTTATTATGCAATAAACGCTGTAAAGCTACAACATGTGCTTTTGCTAAGTCTACAACATGAATATAATCTCTTATACAAGTGCCATCAGAAGTTGGATAGTCATTACCAAACACTGAAAGTTCTTTACGTAAACCTGCAGCAGTTTGTGTTATAAAAGGGACTAAATTTTGAGGTACTCCAATTGGCAATTCTCCTATTTTAGCGCTAGCATGAGCACCTATTGGGTTAAAGTATCGTAAAGATATAGCATTTAAATCTCGTGTAATTTTACACGTATCTTTTATAATTTCTTCACCAATTTGTTTAGTGTTTCCATAAGGGGATTCAGCTAATTTTACTGGTGCATTTTCTGTAATAGGCATTTTATCTGCTTGCCCATAAACAGTACATGAAGAACTAAAAATAAAATTTTTGGTTTCTAATTTTGAAAGCGATTTCAAAACATATACCAATGTGTTAATATTATTTTCGTAATACAATAACGGATTCTCAACACTTTCTCCTACCGCTTTACTTGCTGCAAAATGAATTACACCAGCGATATCTTGATGATTTTTAAAAAAAGCTTCTACTTTGTTTTTCTCCTTTAAATCTAGTTTCTCAAATATTGGTGCTTTACCTGTTATTGCTGTAATTCCCTCTAACACCTTAATTGTAGAATTTGATAAATCGTCAATAATTACAACTTCAAAACCCTTATTCTGAAGTTCAACAACAGTATGAGAACCTATAAATCCTAAACCACCTGTTACGAGAATTTTATGCATTTAAGAATGAGAATTTACAAAATTAATAACTGTTGATGTTATAAAATTAATTTGCTCATCATCTAATTCTGTATGCATAGGAAGAGAAATAACTTCTTTTACAAGCTGATTAGTAACAGTAAAATCTTCTTCTTTATATCTTGAATCTTTATAAGCCTTTTGTAAATGCAACGGAATTGGATAATATACTCCACAAGGAATACCATTTTCATTTAAATGCTTTACTAAAGCATCACGATTTGTGTCTTTAATTTTTAAAGTATATTGATGAAATACATGATTATCTTCAGAACCTTCTCTGTAAGGAGTTATAATATTTTCATGCTCTTTAAACGCTTTATCATATGCATTAGCAGCTTTAATTCTTGCTGCATTATAAGCGTTTAAATTTGGTAATTTAGTATCTAAAACAGCTGCTTGTATTGAATCTAATCTTGAGTTTACTCCAACTACATCATGATGATAACGCTCATACATTCCGTGATTTACAATACCTCTAATTTTATGTGCTAGATCATCATCATTTGTAAAAATTGCTCCACCATCACCATAACATCCTAAATTTTTAGACGGAAAAAAAGATGTTGAAGCCACATGACCAATTGTTCCTGCTTTTGCTTTTTTGCCATTACTATACGTGTAATTTGCTCCAATTGCTTGTGCATTATCTTCAATTACATAAAGGTTATGCTCTTTGGCTATATCCATTATTGCTTCCATATTAGCGCACTGCCCAAATAAATGAACAGGAACTATAGCTTTTGTTTTTGGAGTAATTGCTTTTTTAATAGCATCTATATCTATATTAAAACTCTTTGGGTCAACATCAACAAGAACAGGCGTTAGTTGCAATAATGCAATAACCTCAACAGTTGCTGCAAATGTAAAATCGGCAGTAATTACCTCATCACCTGGTTTTAAACCTAATCCCATCATTGCAATTTGCAATGCATCTGTACCATTAGCACAAGGTATTACATGCTTTACGTTTAAATATGCTTCTAAGTTTTTTTGAAATTCATGAACTTTAGGTCCATTTATATATGCAGTATTGTCAAGCACTTCGGCAATTGAAGAATCAACAACGTCTTTAATTTTTGTGTACTGACCTTTTAGGTCGACCATTTGTATTTTTCTCATTTGAAATAAATGTGTTGTTTAAGCGTCAACCCTAATTGGTTTTGCTGAATAGCGAAATTACAAAATTCAGTATAGTGAACCAATGAAAATATGATAAAGTAATGTATTTTAGCACAAACAAAATCTTTTGAAGTTAATTTACAATATAGGAGTTTATATAGCCGATTTTCACCTGAAAATCATTGCATTATTTAGCCATAAACTTAAACTTGGTGTTGATGGTCGTGCTCAAACTTTTAATATTCTTGAAACCTCAATATCTAAAAATGATAAGACATTTTGGTTTCATTGTGCCTCATTAGGAGAATACGAACAAGGACTTCCTATGTTTAAAGTATTAAGAGAGAAATACCCATTACACAAAATAGTGTTGACATTTTTCTCGCCTTCTGGATACGAAATTCGTAAAAATACAGATGTAGCTGATATAGTAGTTTACTTGCCAATGGACACTAAAGTTAATGCAAAACGTTTTTTAAATATTGTACATCCAGAACTCACCATTTTTGTTAAGTACGATATCTGGCCAAATTATCTCATAGAGCTAAAAAAGAGAAATTTACGTGCTATTTTAATTTCAGCATTATTTAGAAATAACCAATCGTATTTTAAACCTTTAGGATCGATGATGCGAAATGCACTTTCAGCATTTGAACATATTTTTGTTCAAAATGAAGATTCAAAGAAGCTATTAGAATCAATAAATTTTAATAATGTCACTGTTGCTGGTGACACTCGTTTTGATAGAGTTACTAATCAGTTAAAAACAGATAACAAACTTACCTTTATTGAAGAGTTTAAACAAGACAAACTATGTGTTGTTATTGGTAGTTCTTGGCCTGAAGATGAAGAGTTATTAGTAAATTTTATAAATTCTAACGACTCAAAAGAAATTAAATACATTATTGCACCTCATAATATAAAACAGAATCAAATTCAAAATTTAACCTCAAAACTTAACGTAAAAACTGTTTTATTTACTGAAAAGGAAGGACAAAACCTTTCAGATTATTCTGTATTTGTTATTGATACAATTGGTATTTTAAGTAAGATATATAGCTATGCAGATATTGCTTATGTTGGTGGAGCGATGGGAGCTACTGGACTTCATAATATATTAGAACCAGCAGTATTTGGAGTTCCAATAATTATTGGAAAAAATCATTTCAAATTTCCTGAGGCTCAACAAATGATAGATTTTGGAGGATTAAAATCTATAAAAAATGAAGACGAATTAAATTCTGAATTAACTTCAATTATTGAAAACGCATCAAAACGAAATCAAATGGGTAGCTTAAATAAGGAGTTTATCGATTTAAATAAAGGTGCAATTCAAAAAATCACAAACTATTTAAAATAAAAAAAGCCTCTATCTTTTCAGATAAAGGCTTTAGTACTCAAGGCGGGACTTGAACCCGCACGTCCTAATGGACACAGGATTTTAAGTCCGGCGTGTCTACCAATTCCACCACTTGAGCATCTTGGTATATTATTATTCAGCGAATAGAGCGAAAGACGGGATTTGAACCCGCGACCCTCACCTTGGCAAGGTGATGCTCTACCCCTGAGCTACTTTCGCGTTATAGCAATTTGTAATGAACGTTTGTTGTAATTGCGAGGGCAAATTTAATACATTTCTTAGAAAACCAAAGCCTTTTTTAGAAAAAAACTTATTTTTTTTAAGCACGCTTCTTTTTCAGCAACATACGCTTAATTTCATTCAGTTTCATTAAGGCTTCAACTGGTGTTAATGTATCGATATCTATGTTTACGATTTCCTCCTTAATCTGCTCTAAAAGAGGATCATCTAAATTAAAAAAGCTCAATTGCATCTCATTATCTAGCGATTTTACCTTATCAGTAAGTTCTTCACTAGAATGAGATTTTTCTAATTGTTTTAATATTTTTTCAGCACGATGGATGACTTGCTGTGGCATTCCTGCCATTTTCGCCACATGAATTCCGAAACTATGCTCACTTCCACCTTCAACCAGTTTACGTAAAAAAAGCACATTGTCTTTTAATTCTTTTACTGAAACATTGAAGTTTTTAATACGTGAAAACGTTTCAGTCATTTCATTTAACTCGTGATAGTGGGTTGCAAATAATGTTTTTGCTTTACTTGGATGCTCATGTAAATATTCACTAATAGCCCAAGCAATAGAAATACCATCGTATGTACTTGTACCACGTCCTATTTCATCTAACAACACCAAACTACGCTCTGAAATATTATTCAAGATTGAAGCCGTTTCATTCATCTCTACCATAAAGGTCGATTCTCCCATTGAGATATTATCACTTGCACCTACTCTAGTAAAAATCTTATCTGTTAATCCAACTTTTGCTGCTTCAGCAGGCACAAAACTTCCCATTTGAGCCAGCAACACAATCAATGCTGTTTGACGTAAAATTGCCGATTTACCAGACATATTTGGTCCAGTAATCATGATTATTTGTTGCTTGTCTCTATCTAAATACACATCGTTAGCAATGTAAGGTTCGCCATGTGGTAACTGTTTTTCAATTACTGGATGCCTACCATTTTTTATATCTAAAACAAAGGTTTCGTTTATTTCTGGTCGTGTATAATTGTTTTCGCTTGCTAATTGTGCAAAACCACATAAGCAATCTAATTGCGCAATCAATGCTGAATTTTTTTGAACAGGTTTTATAAACTGACTTATCCAACTTACCAATTCGGCAAATAATTGCTGCTCTATAGCTAAAATACGTTCTTCGGCACCTAATATTTTTGTTTCGTATTCTTTTAATTCTTCAGTAATATAACGTTCAGCATTTACTAAAGTTTGTTTACGAATCCATTCAGCTGGAACTTTATCTTTATGAGAATGACGTACCTCAATATAATACCCAAACACATTGTTAGACGCTATTTTAAGTGATGTAATTCCAGTACGTTCACTTTCGCGTTGTAACATATTATCTAGATAATCTTTTCCAGAAGTCGATAATGCTCGAAGCTCTTTTAGCTCTTCAGAAAAATCGGAAGAAATTGTATTTCCTTTTAAAATATTTACTGGAGCTTCTTCATTTAATGTCGCTTTAATCCTCTGACGCAAGTCTTCACATAACTCTAAAGATTCGCCTATTTGCTGTAATGCTTTATTATTGGTTTGTTGTGTTAATGCTTTTATTGGCACAATGGCTTCTAATGCATTTTTTAATTGCACCACTTCTCTCGGGCTAATTTTTACGGTTGCAACTTTTGAAATTAACCGTTCAATATCACCTATTTGCTTGATGTGATTCTGAATTTTCTTCAAAACGATAGCGTCATCCATAAAATACTGAACCACTTCGTGACGCTTATTTATTTTATCAGCATCAATAAGTGGCAATGCCAACCATCGTTTAAGTAAACGTCCTCCCATTGGAGAAATGGTTTTATCAATAACATCAATTAAGGTTACAGCATTCTGGTTGTATGATTGGTAAAGTTCAAGGTTTTTTATTGTGAATCTATCCATCCAAACGTGATCGTTTTTAGTGATACGCTGAATTGCTGTGATATGCTTTAATTTATGATGCTGTGTTTCGCTTAAGTAATGTAAAACTGCTCCTGAAGCTACAATCCCTTCAAATAAATCATCAATTCCGAAGCCTTTTAACGATTTTGTATTAAAATGTTTCAGCAATGTTTCATTAGCATAATCATCTTGAAACACCCAATCTTCCATATAAAATGTATGAAAATCATTTCCGAAGGTGTTATTAAACTCTAAACGTTTTGGTTTAGAAATTAAAACTTCACTAGGTCTGAAATTTTGAAGCAATTTATCTACATACTCTGCATTGCCTTGTGAGATTAAAAACTCACCTGTTGACACATCTAAAAAAGAAACACCAATTAGGTTTTTACCAAAACATACAGCTGCTAAAAAATTGTTGGTTTTAGAATGTAAAATATCATCGTTTAACGCTACTCCAGGAGTTACAAGCTCTGTAACACCACGTTTTACAATCGTTTTGGTTTGTTTTGGGTCTTCCAATTGGTCGCAAATAGCAACACGACAACCAGCCTTAACTAGCTTTGGCAGATACGTATTTAATGAATGATATGGAAAACCAGCCAGTTCGGTTTCGGTTTCACTACCAGCACCACGTTTTGTTAAAATAATATCTAAAATTTTAGAAGCTTTAACAGCATCTTCACCAAAGGTTTCATAAAAATCACCAACTCTAAATAGCAATAGTGCATCAGGATACTTTGCCTTAATAGCATTGTATTGTTTCATTAGTGGAGTTTCCTTTTTTACTTTTTTAGCCAATGGTTTTGTATATTTTAAATAGTATTTTTGCTACATCTATTGATTCTCGATACATTTTGAATGATATTCAAAATACTCGAATTGACATTTTTTATTATTTCATGTCTATTTGAGTGATTTGCTTTTGCAAATTATATCGAAAACAAGTGAAATTAAGATTGCTAAAGTACTTATAATTTGATGTTTTTTAAAACAACAAACACATAAGTTATCTACAATTACTAATAGATTTTAACATGCGAAAACTAAAAAATAGAGAATTAGATAGGTTGAGTGTTGATGAGTTTAAAAACACTAAAAAAACACCATTAATTATTGTTTTAGATAATATACGAAGCCTTAACAATATAGGCTCTGTGTTTAGAACAAGTGATGCTTTTTTAGTTGAAAAAATTTATCTGTGTGGCATCACTGCAACACCTCCTCATAAAGATATACATAAAACTGCTTTAGGAAGTACAGATACTGTGGCTTGGGAATATGTTGAAAACACAATAGATTTAATTGAACAACTAAAATCTGATAATGTTATTGTGGCTTCTATTGAGCAAGCCGAAAATGCGACAATGCTTAACGACTTTAAACCAGAAACCAATAAAACATATGCTTTAGTTTTTGGTAATGAAGTAAAAGGAGTTGCTCAAAACGTTGTTAGTGCTAGTGATATTATTTTAGAAATCCCACAGTTTGGCACCAAGCATTCTCTTAATATATCTGTGAGTTGTGGTATTGTAGTTTGGGATGTGTTTGCGAAAATGAAAATGAACTAATTAGAATAAAATGAAAAAAAGTCAATTTTTCTTTGCAATTGTCTATTTAATTTTTTCGTGTTCAGATGAATCAAAAGAGAAATTTCCAGAAAACATATTCGCAATTGAGCAAATTGGAAAACTCAAAAATGGATCTTATACTTTTTGCTCTACTGTTCCGAAAAAAAAAGAATATACATATCGCGTAGGAGTTTGGTCATTCTATATGAAAAATGGTAAAAAAATTGCTGAAGGAGAATATGATAAAAAAATTATAGAAATTGATTCGGCAGGCGGATGTTCATATTCATATATTACTAACTCTGTCAATTTAAATAAATGGCAATTTTGGGATATTGATGGAAAAGAAATACAGCCAACTACAAGATTAATTTCATTAATAAACCTAAAATAAAATAGAAGTTATAGTGAATATCTTATTAAGTTGTGCTTGGTATGTGTTTGCGAAGATGAAAAATTTGTCATCCTGAACTTGATTCAGGATCTAATTAATTTTGGATTCCGCATTAAAGTGCTGAATGACAGAAATAAGAAATAAAATTTTAGTTTGATTTTAACCCTTTTAAAAACTAACTTCGTTTAAAGCTTGATATAAACTATTAAAACGAATTCACACCAAGACGTTGTCACATATATGAGAAAATCACAAATATGAAAAACTACTTTATTATACTTTTCTCAAGTTTACTTTTGACCAGTTGTCTTTTTGGTGATAATCCCTCAGAATCAACTAATTTGACAAAGGATTTTTGGCTGAATTGGTTTGAAAACAAAACTAATCAAAGCATCATATGCAGTGAAAATGGAAATAATGGACATATTGTAATAGATGAAACAGTATTTGCTGTTGGATTTAATAATGATTTCATTATTGCTAAGCATAGACCTAAAATTGAAAATGATTCTATCAAAAAGAAAGAAATAATAAATTATTATATTATTGATATAAGGAATTATGAACGAGGAAACTCTAAAAGTTATGATGTTCATCTTTTAACAGAAAAAGGATATCAGATAATGAGAAATTATTTAAAAGTACCCAAAGACCTCACCTTTACAATAATTACAAACCCTCAAAATAAATGACAATTGCAACTATAATATTTAGTTTGATTTTAAACCTTTAAAAACTAACTTCGTTTAAAGCTTTATATAAACTATTAAAACGAATTCATATCAAGACGTGTACACGTATGAAAAAAAAACTACTACCATTATTAATTATCGGATTTATTCTTGTTTCGTGCAAGAATAACAGTCTATCTAACTCTTATTGGCTAGCTGTAAAATCATATCCTATTCCACCCGAAACAGGAAATAGCGTTTATGATGGAATGACTATTCACTTTACGAATGACCAATTATTTTTTGGGGACGTTTATTATAAAAAAAAAGGCAATTACAACTTGAGAATTGTCAATAAAAAAATATTTTTAAATGATACTATCTGGGTAGTAAATTTTGCAGAATATCAAGACAGCTTAATATTAGATATAAAAGAAAATGCCAGAGTAAAATTCATCAAGTTAGACAAGAAGTATTCTATAGAGGAGAAACCAGAAATGTGGAAACATAAAAACTGGATTTTATCATATAATGATTATCAGCGAGAACTTTATTTAACGGATTCCTTGTTTTTTGATGAACCAGATTCTAAACTTTGTATTCAAAAAGACCTTCAGGACAATCAATTTATAAGTACAATTGATAAATGGAAAACCGTTAACATAAATGGCAATCAATTATTTATTAAGACTTTCCATCAAATGGACAACGAATTTTATAGAATTAAAAACTATGTAGGAGATTCTATTATTGAGTTACAATCACTTCAATTTCCAAATGTCAAAACTGATTTACGAAAAAGACAATATATATCTGAATCCAAAAGGCAAGAAATTATCAGCCAAATCCAAAATCACGTTTGGAAAATGGACAGAATATTAAGTTTAGATACTTTAGGACAAGGTTCACGAGATTGGGATTCATCCTTAATCAAATTGGAATCCCTAAAAGACAAAAAACTATCATTTAAGTTTTCCAAAGATTCGACATATAATATTTATGAATCAGATATTTCAGTAAGAAATGGAAACTGGAAAGTATCGCAAACTGGGAATGAAATAATTCTTAATAATGGAATTAATCCATCCGATTATGTTGACTTAATAAACGTAAATGCTGACAGTTTGGTCATTGGTAGTTTACGAATGTTTGAGCCAAAAGAAGATAATTACGGAATGGATGTAGAAATATATTTTAAAATAAAACTGATAAAATAACAGTGCTTACAATGTATATAAAAAACAACGTAAGTCATTGCTTAAAATAAAACAGTTTAGGCATTTATGGAAAGTCGTAAAATTTAAAAACTCGGTTTGTGTATTACCAAAAAACTATCGCTTTCTATTCAGCGCTACTTTCCAAACAAAAACTCAATAAACACAACCCTAATCACTCACTACAAATCTGACCTAAAATCCAAAGGTAATCGGCTCTGTTTTCAACAAAATCTCTATCAGAGATATCAATAATTTTTACGTTAAGCTCTGTTTGGTTTTTTAAAAACTCTAAATATCCAGAGTTAATTTTTTCGAGATAATCGTTATCTATATTTTGCTCGTAATCTCTACCACGTTTTTTTATGTTTTCTTGTAGTCGTTCTGTGTTTTGATACAAATACACATACAACTCTGGTTTTGCAATGTCTTTATACATTAAATAAAACAGCTTTCTGTAGAGTTTAAACTCATCTTCTGGCAACGTAATTTTTGAGAAAATCAACGATTTATAAATATCATAATCGCTCACCATAAAATCTTTAAACAAATCTAACTGCGATAAATCGTCGCTAATTTGCTGATAACGATCGGCAAGAAAAGACATTTCTAAAGTAAAAGCATAGCGTTGTGGCTCTTCGTAAAACTTTGGTAAAAAAGGGTTGTCGGCAAAACGCTCTAGAATAAGTTTCGCATTAAAATCGTGTGCAATTTTATTAGCCAAACTCGTTTTTCCTGCTCCTATATTTCCTTCAATAGCGATGTAATTATAATTAGAAAAATGAAACTGTTTAGTTGGATTTTTAAGCCAAATATGAAATGGCTCTACTTGGCTATCATCATTGCAATTTTCTAATAATTCGGCAATACTTACATTTAGCTTTGGGTGAATGTGTTTAGGAGCAATATCATACAATGGCTGCAATACAAACTTGCGTTCTTGCATTTTAGGATGTGGCACTTTTAGTGATTTTGAATTGATAATTTCATCATCAAAAAACAACACATCTAAATCTATAATTCTAGATTGATACCCTTTTGTATTCTCTCTAGTTCTACCAAGAATAGTCTCAATAGTTAGCAACTCATCAATTAATTGCTCTGAAGAAAAATTGGTTTCTATAAAAATGCAAGTGTTTAAAAAATCGTCACCTTCAAAACCTAAAGCAGGTGTGTTATACACTTTTGAAATGATATTAACTTTGCCAATTCTGGCAAAAATTAAATCGACAGCATCTTGCAGATGTTTTAATCTGTCGCCTTTATTGCTACCAAGTGATATGTAAACTTTATGAGGTTGGTCCATAATTAATGCCAAAATAAAGAAAACAAAATCACTTTATCTTATATTTACAGTAAGTATTTATTCACAATTATGACATTAAAAGACAAACTTGCTGCACAAAAAATTTACTTGCTATTGGCTGCTTTGTTTATCACCTCTTTAGTAGTATCTAATCTTATTTTTCAGAAGTTTTTTTATTGGTATCCTTTAGACATTGAAATATTTGGCGCAAAGCTTTTTGAGATTTCTGTAGGTATTTTGCCTTATCCAATAACGTTTTTAATTACAGACCTTATAAGTGAAATTTATGGTAAAAAAAGAGCCAACCAAGTTGTTGTAACTGGAATTTTTGCTTCATTGTTTTCGTTAGGCATTATATTACTATCTAATTATGCTCCTGCAACATCTTGGTCTCCAGTTGGCGACTCAATGTTTTCGACAGTATTTGGCAATACTGCGATTGCAGTTTTTGCGAGTATGTTAGCCTATTTATTTGCTCAATTTGTGGACATACAGATTTATCACTTTTGGAAACGATTAACAAAAGGAAAACACCTATGGTTGCGTAATAATTTTTCAACATTCACATCGCAATTTGTTGATACACTAACCATTTTATTGCTTTTATGCAGTTTTGATATAATTGCTTGGGATAGGTTTTACGAACTTCTTGTTGCAGGATTTCTTTTTAAAGTGTTAATCGCAATAATAGATACTCCGTTTTTATATCTAGGCGTATATTTATTTAGAAAGCGATTTAATCTTAAAGTAAATGAAGAAATTGAACTTATTTAAAACTGCTAAAGTTTTATTAAACTTTAACGTTTCATCAACTATTACTGTCAACTTTGCGTATATATAGTACTTAACTAAAATTTTACCATCTGTATGAATACTACAAAAAAACGAAAATTCACTCTAAAGAAATTTTTAAAAATCACAGGTATTTCTTTACTAATAATTGTTTTATTATTAATAGCAGTCCCATTTGTGTTTCAATCGCAAATTAAAGGCATGGTAAAAACATTTATCAACGAAAATTTAAATGCTAAAGTAGAGTTTAGCGATGTGAGTTTAAGTTTGCTTAAGAGCTTTCCGCAAGCATATGTAGAAGTAAGCGACTTAGTTATTACTAATTACGAGCCTTTTAAAGATGAGACATTAGCAACTGCTAAGAGTTTATCATTTTCAATGTCTGTAAAAGAATTATTTAAAAGTGCTGACGAAGGTGCTATAGTAGTGAATACTATTACTTTAAATGAAGCTTTATTAACTCTAAAAACCAATTCTGTTGGTATAGTTAATTACGATATTGTTAAAGAACGACCAAATGCTAGTGAATCATCAAGTTTTGCGTTTGATATTGACCAATACAGCATTAATAAAAGTGCCTTAACTTATATTGATGAAGAATCTAAAATGATTGTTCACATTTCTGAATTAAACCATACAGGAACAGCAAAAATAACAAGCGACATATCTGAACTAGATACTAAAAGTGAAGCTAATGTGAGTTTTACAATGGATAGCACTAAATATTTAAACAACAATCATGTGACTTTAGATGCTTTGATTGATATGGATTTAGACAACAGCAAATACACATTTAAAGATAATAAAGCACTTATAAATCAATTACCAATAGAGTTTAAAGGCTATGTTCAGCTTTTAGAAAATGGACAGGATATCGATATTAGTTTTGAGAATCCAGGCTCTTCTTTTAAAGATTTTCTAGCTGTAATTCCTGAATCATATTCAAAAAATATTGAAAATGTTAATACAACTGGCGATTTTAAAGTTAGCGGAATTATAAAAGGTTTGTATTCTGATGAAACAATACCAACTTTAGATATCAGCATAAAATCGGACAATGCATCTTTTAAATATCCTGACTTACCAAAACGTGTTGAAAACATAATTATTGACACAGAGATTAAAAACGAAACAGGGAAAGTTGAAGATACTTACGTTGCCATAAACACTTTAAATTTTAAAATAGATAATGACGTTTTTAAATCGTCGGCAACATTAAAAAACATTACAGGCAATATGCTTGTAAATGCTGATATAGATGGCGTTTTAAACTTAGCAAATATCACCAAAGCTTATCCTGTAGAATTAAAAAATCAACTAAGCGGAATTTTAAAAGCAAAAATAAACACTGCTTTTGATATGAAAGCTATTGAGACAAATGCTTTTGAGCGCATTAAAAGTTCTGGCTCAATGAATGTTACCGATTTTATCTTTTCATCGGAAGATATTATCAATCCAATACATATCTCTAAAGCAGATATGACGTTTAATCCTGCAACTGTATCTTTAAATACATTTAGTGCAAAAACTGGAAAAAGCGACTTAAATGCTAATGGAACTATTCAAAATTTGCTAGGTTTTTTATTAAGCGATCAAACACTTAAGGGTAATTTTAATGTTAATTCTAACACGTTCGCTTTAAGTGATTTTATGGTTCCGAAAGATAAAACTGCTGCTGAAAATAAAACTACAAGCAGTTCAGAATCTTTAAAAATTCCTGCTTTTTTAGATTGTACAATTAATGCTAATGTTGGTACTGTTTTATATGATAATTTAGATTTAAAAGATGTAAAAGGAACACTTATTATAAAAGACCAACAAGCAACTTTAAAAGACTTAACTTCAAAATTATTTGAAGGAGCTTTAGCTGTTTCTGGTAATGTAACCACAAAAACAGATACGCCATCTTTTAATTTAAGCTTATCGGCAGATAGTTTTGATATTGCTAAATCGTTTAACGGATTAGATATGTTTCAAAGCATAGCTCCAATTGCAAAAGCACTTCAAGGAAAATTAAACACTAAAATAAATTTATCTGGAGTTTTAGATAAAGAATTTTCTCCAGTTTTAAACACCATCTCTGGTAACGCATTTGCTGAATTACTTACCACTAAAATTGAACCAAAAGAAGGTGAAGTGCTAAATAAATTACAAGGCGCTTTAAATTTTGTTGAATTTAACAAACTAGACCTAAAAGATTTAAAAGCACATTTAGAATTTAATAACGGAAAAGTTACAGTTAAGCCTTTTAATTTAGCTTATAAGGATATTGGCATTACAGTTTCTGGTTCGCATAGTTTTGATAAATCTTTAACCTATGATGCAGTATTTAATGTACCTGCAAAGTATTTAGGCAGTGAAGTAAATAGGCTTATCGGAAAAATTAATGATAATGAGGTTAATAAAATTACAATTCCTGTAACAGCTAATATTTCTGGTTCTTACACTAGCCCTAAAGTATCAACAGATTTAACAAGTGGAGTTACTAATTTAACGAAACAGCTTATTGAAATTGAAAAGCAAAAACTTATAGGACAAGGAAAAGATAAAATTAAAGATTTACTAAGTGGACTTACTGGAGGTAATAATACGAATACTTCTGGTGGGACAACGTCAACAGATACCACAAAAGTGAAAAACGACTCAATTAAAACAACTCCTGGAAAAGACAAAGTAAAAGAAGGTGTAAAAAATGTACTAGGAGGAATTTTAAGTGGAAAGAAAAAGAAAAAAGATAGTGTAAACTAGCAATTGTTATTTAACAAACACTGTTTCAAAATAATAAAATCATTCAAAATAGCCACTTTTTGGTCTTTTTGAATGATTTTTTGTAAAGAAGTGTAAGATTATTTGCTTTTCCCAATTAATTAGTTATTATGTAGTTATTAAGATTAACTTAAAAACAAAAGCAATATATGAGGCAATTAAAAATAACGAAGCAAGTTACCAACAGAGAATCTAAATCACTTGATAAATACCTACAAGATATAAGTAAACTCCCTCTTATCACAGCAGATGAGGAAGTAGAGTTAGCTCAACGTATTAGAGAAGGCGATCAGGTTGCTTTAGATAAGCTTACAACTGCTAACTTACGTTTTGTTGTTTCTGTATCTAAACAATATCAAAACCAAGGGTTATCATTACCAGATTTAATTAACGAAGGTAACGCTGGATTGGTAAAAGCAGCAAAGCGTTTTGATGAGACTCGAGGTTTTAAATTTATATCTTATGCTGTTTGGTGGATTCGTCAAGCAATTTTGCAAGCTTTAGCTGAACAATCTCGAATAGTTAGACTACCTTTGAACAAAATTGGTTCTATAAATAAAATCAATAAAGCCTTTTCATTTTTAGAGCAGTCGCATCAGCGTCCGCCAAGTGCCGAAGAAATTGCTAACGAGCTAGACATGACAGTTAGCGAAGTAAAGCAATCGATGAAAAATTCTGGAAGGCATTTATCAATGGATGCTCCGTTAAAAGAAGGAGAAGATTATAGCTTATACGATGTTGTAAAATCGACAGAGTCACCAAAGCCAGATAATCAATTAATGTATGATTCATTACAATTAGAAATTGGTAGAGCGTTAGAAACGCTATCTGACAAAGAGAGTAATGTTATTAAATTGTATTACGGTTTAGGTGGTGAAATGCCTATGAGTTTGGACGAAATTGGAGACACTTTCGACCTCTCAAGAGAGCGTGTAAGACAAATAAAAGAAAAAGGTATCAGACGTTTACGTCATACCTCAAAAAGTAAAATACTAAAAACGTATTTAGGATAGACTTAAATACACCCATAATTATTATAAGCAAGAAATGTTAAGAATCGAAATTAAAGAAGGTGAGAATATTGAACGTGCACTAAAACGTTACAAACGTAAGCACAGAAATGTAAAGGTGATGCAAAACTTGAGAGAAAATCAATTTTTCACTAAACCATCTGTTAAAAGAAGACGTGAAATTCAAAAAGCAGAATACATTCAAAATTTAAGAGACCAAGAAGAAGTTTAAAATCTTCTATTAGAATAAAAAAAGCGCAATTTATATTGCGCTTTTTTTATTCTATATCAATACCTACAACATAGCCTTCGCTGCCTCTAATATTAAAGACTGTTTGGTCTTCAAATATTAAATATTGACCTTTTATACCTTTCAAAACACCTTTATAAGTTGGTGTTTTGTCTAAATTTAAACTCTTAGGTTTTACTGGATATTGCAATACAGGAAATTCTAAATTAGTTTCTGTATTGTTTTGTATAAAATAATCTAATGCTTCTTTTGGAATATATTGCTTTAATTTTTCTCTCCATTCAACCAAATTCTCATCAACAACTTCATTTTTAAGCATAGTTCTCCAATTGGTTTTGTCACTTACATAATCTTTTAAAGCCACCTCTGTTATTCCTGCTAAATACCTATTAGGCACCTCAACAATCTCAATAGCTTCATGAGCACCTTGATCTATCCAACGTGTTGGAATTTGACTTTTACGAGTAACACCTACTTTTACACTACTAGAATTTGCTAAATACACAACATGTGGCTGTAACTGTACTTTTTTTTCGTATTCTAAATCTCTGTCTTCTTGGTCTAAATGAGCTGTACTCAATTCTGGTCTCATAATCCAATCTGCAGCTTGAGGAATATCAAAAAAACAGCTTTTGCAAAATCCTTGTCGGTAAATAGGTTTATCTAAACTACAGTTTAAACATTGATACTTAACAAATTGGATGGTTATAGTTTTGTCCAACAATTGGTTCATACTCAGAAAATCATTTTCAAACACTAAATAGTACTGAATTGGTTGTGAAAATTCAGTTTCCATTTTTGTTAAAACACCTTGGTAAGTCATCTGTTCAAAATTTTTATGATACAAAAATGTAATAAAAATTTTATCACATTCAGGAATTCGTATTAAAATTATAAACATTAAGAATAAAAATCTAAATGTTAAATTTTGACACTCATTTCATCAAAAAAAGTATTATTTTTATTTTCTAAAGATAATGCAAATATGCCAATTCCCATAGTCAATTCAATTGCTACGTGGTTCTTAAAAAAACGATTTCATCAAATTGAGTTGTTTTTAAAATATCCACATGATGTTCAAAATGAGTTACTTTTTCAATTAATTGCTATGGCAAAAGATACCGAAATTGGGAAACAATATGATTTTGCCTCCATAAAAGATTATAAAACATTTGCAGAGCGTTTACCAATTTTAACTTATGAAGATAATCAGGAAAGAATTGAACGTTCTAGAAAGGGTGAAAACAATATTTTTTGGCCTACTCCTATTAAATGGTTTGCTAAATCTAGTGGTACAACAAGTGCAAAAAGCAAATTTATTCCTGTTAGTTATGAATCGTTAGAAGACTGTCATTATGCTGCAAGTAAAGATTTACTTTGTATGTATCTTAACAATAATGAAAACTCTCAACTTTTTACTGGTAAAAGTTTACGATTAGGTGGAAGTAAAGAATTGTACACAGAAAACGGAACTGTATTTGGTGATTTGTCTGCTATTTTAATTGATAATATGCCTTTTTGGGCTGAGTTTAGTAGCACTCCAAGCAATAAGGTTTCATTAATGAGCGATTGGGAATATAAAATGCAAGCTATAGTTGATGAAACCATTAATGAAAATGTTACAAGTCTTGCTGGTGTGCCTTCATGGATGCTGGTTCTACTTAATAATGTTTTAGAAACTACTGGAAAAGATAGCCTTTTTGATGTTTGGCCAAACTTAGAAGTTTATTTTCATGGAGGTGTAAGTTTTATGCCTTATGCTGAACAGTATAAAACTATTCTACCAAAAAAGGACTTTAGATATTATGAAATTTATAATGCCTCTGAAGGCTTTTTTGCTATACAAGACCAAAACAACTCTAGCGAGTTGTTACTAATGTTGGATTATGGAATATTTTATGAGTTTATCCCAATGGATACTTATGGAACTGAAGACCAAAAAATAATACCTCTTAGCGAAGTTAGAAAAGATGTGAATTACGCTGTTGTAATTACTACAAATGCTGGTTTATGGAGATATAAAATTGGTGACACAATTAGATTTACATCAACTAATCCTTATAGAATTAAAGTTTCTGGCAGAACAAAACATCATATTAATGTATTTGGTGAAGAGTTGATTATTGAAAATGCTGAAGATGCTCTTAAAAAAGTATGTAAAAAAACTAAAGCTGATATTGTTGATTATACTGTTGCACCAATTTTTATGGAAGGGAAAGAAAAAGGTGCTCATGAATGGTTAATTGAATTTAAAAAACCTCCAACAGATATTAATTTATTTAATGAATTATTAGACAATGCTTTAAAATCGTTAAACTCAGATTACGAAGCCAAACGTTATAATAACATAACACTTAATAAGCCAAAAATTAATATTGCACGCCAACAGTTATTTTATGATTGGTTAAAACTTCACAACAAATTAGGAGGACAACATAAAATACCTAGACTATCAAATACTCGTAAGTATATAGACGAACTACTTACTCTAAATAATTAAAATATTCTTTTAAACGGAAAAAATCGCAAACTTAAAACCGTTAACGAATATAATTTGTGCTTTATCTAAAAATGGAAAATATAGTTTTTATCTTACAAATATGATTCTATATTTACATAGTATTAAAGAAATAATAAATCATTATTACTTAAAAATTTAAAATAGAGCAATCAGTATAAAAGCATTGTTTTGCAATATTAATTACTTATCCAAAATAAAAAACCACTCCAAAAGAGTGGTTTCTATTTTTTATATCGTTTGTAACTTATTTATGAAACTGCTTTTAGCTTTTTTAAAGTTGTTTTATTAAGCTTATCTTCAGCATAAATTTTAGTAACATTTAGTTTTTTCTCTTTACTACTTGGTAAATCGAACATTGCATCTGTTAATATTTCTTCACATAAAGAACGCAAACCTCTAGCTCCTAATTTATACTCAATAGCTTTTTCTACAATAAAGTCTAAAGCACCATCAGTTATAGTAAACTCAATGTTATCCATTTCAAACAACTTTTTGTATTGCTTAATAATGGCATTTTTAGGCTCAGTTAATATGGCTCTTAATGTTTTTGCATCTAATGGATCCATATAAGTAAGCACTGGTAATCTTCCTATAATTTCTGGAATAAGCCCAAAATCTTTTAAATCTTTAGGTATAATATATTGCAGCATATTATTTACATCAACCATTTCATCATCATGCGAAGCTTTATATCCAATAGCAGCCATGTTTAATCTTTTAGAAATTACACGCTCTATACCATCAAAAGCTCCACCAGCAATAAATAAAATATGCTCTGTGTTAACTTCGATAAATTTTTGGTCTGGATGCTTACGTCCTCCTTTTGGTGGCACATTAACAACTGTACCTTCTAATAATTTTAATAATGCTTGTTGTACGCCTTCACCAGACACATCTCTTGTTATTGATGGATTATCACTCTTACGTGCAATTTTATCAATCTCATCAATAAATACAATACCTTTTTCAGCTTTTTCTAAGTTATAATCTGCTGCTTGTAATAAACGTGTTAAAATACTTTCAACATCTTCACCTACATAACCAGCTTCAGTTAATACAGTAGCATCAACAATTGCTAGAGGCACATTAAGCATTTTTGCAATGGTTTTTGCCATTAAGGTCTTACCTGTACCTGTTTGACCAACCATTATAATATTACTTTTTTGTATTTCTATATCGTCATTTGTTGCAGGTTGCAATAACCTTTTGTAATGATTATATACCGCAACAGACATTACTTTTTTAGTGTATTCTTGACCAATAATATACTCATCAAGAAAGGCTTTTATTTGCTGTGGTTTTTTAAGCATTAACTCAGACGATAATTCTGAGTTACCGCTTTGTTTAGATTCTTCTAAAACAATACCATGTGCTTGCTCGATACATCTGTCGCAAATATGCGCATCGAGTCCTGCAATTAATAAATTGGTTTCTGGCTTTTTCCTACCACAAAATGAACATTCTAATTCTTCCTTTGCCATAATTTAAAAGTTTTATAAGTTTCTCACGTAAATGAGAATTACTTATTTTTTATTACTTGATAATACTTCATCAATCATACCATACTCTAAAGCTTTATCAGCTTTCATCCAATAATCTCTATCACTATCGTTATATACTTTGTCGTAATCTTGACCAGAATGTTTACTAATTATTTTATATAATTCTTCTTTTAAAGTCAAAATTTCTCTAGCTGTAATTTCTATATCACTAGCTTGTCCTTGAGCTCCACCTAGCGGCTGATGAATCATAACACGTGAATGTGTTAATCCGCTACGTTTTCCTTTTTCACCAGCACACAATAATACTGCTCCCATTGAAGCTGCCATACCTGTACAAATTGTTGCTACGTCTGGCTTAATAAGCTGCATTGTATCGTAAATTCCGAGTCCAGCATAAACACTTCCTCCTGGTGAGTTAATATATATTTGAATGTCTTTTGAAGCATCTGTACTTTCTAAAAACAATAATTGTGCTTGTATAATATTTGCTACCTGATCATTAATAGCTGTACCCATAAAAATGATACGATCCATCATTAAACGTGAGAAAACATCAAAAATAGCTATATTCATTTGACGCTCTTCTATAATATTTGGCGTTAAGCCAACAGGATACATGCTACTTACTATTTTGTTATAATATGTACTGCTTATACCTTGATCTTTTATTGCAAATTTTTCAAATTCTTTTCCGTAATCCATTAGTAATTTTTGTGTCTATTTAATGTTAAAAAAAAGCGTAAAACCTAACAGTTTTACGCTCTAAATATAAGGATTTAATTTGTAACAATTAACTGTAAAATTCTTTTACAAAATCATCATAAGTAATCTCTTTAACTTTAAGATTAGCTTCTTTTTTGTAAAGTTCTAATAATTTCTGACTCATTAATTGTTCTGACAAACGTTTTATTTCGTCTTTGTTAGATAAAATACGAGCTGCTATATCATCTAATTCTTTATCTGAAGGATTCATTTGACCAAATTGAGCCATTTGAACTTTAATCATTTGCTTTGCAAAATCTTTTAAATCATCAAAAGTTACTTGAAGGTTATGTGTTTCAATTAATTTTCCTTCAATTAATTGGTAACGCATACTTTTTTCAGACTTTTCGTATTCTTCTTTTGCTTGGTCTGCATCAATTTGCTCTTCGCCTGCTGTTTGTAACCAACGTTGTAAGAATGAAGCTGGTAAATCAAATTTTGTGTTTTCAACTAAATACTCAGTAATGTCATTTAGTAATTTTTGATCTCCTTGCTGACCGAATTGCTTTTCTGAATCTTCTTTAATTTTAGCTTTTAACTCAGTTACAGAAGTCACAATTCCTTTCCCGAATAATTTGTCGAATAAATCTTGGTCTAAATCTGCTAATTCTCTAGTGTTAATTTCATTTATTGTAAAATTAACCTCAATATCTAAACCATGAGCATCGTCATGAGACACTTTTAAGAAATGCATTAAATCGTGGTCATCTTCGAACAAACCTTTTGTTTTAAGCGTCACAACGTCTCCAACTTTAGCACCAACAAATTGTTTTTCTGTTGCTTTCCCTTTAAACTTGTCTAAAGTAAATGTTGCTTTGTTGTTGATTTCTTTTTCTTCGTTTGTAAAAACTCCTGTAATCTCAGCATCTTTAGTTACAGTATCTTGAGATAGTAATTTTCCGTATTGTTTTCTGATATGCTCAACTTGATTGTTAATCATTTTATCATCAGCAACAATATTATATTGCGTTATGGCTTTTTTAGTTTTTAGCTCTACATCAAATTCTGGAGCTAATCCTAATTCAAATTCAAAAGAGAAAGAATCTGAATCCCAATCTAAATTATCTTGTGCTTTTGGTAAAGGATTTCCTAAAACATCTAATTTTTCTTCAGTTAAGTATTTGTTTAAAGCATCTTGAAGAAGTTTGTTTACTTCATCAACTAATACAGCTTTACCATACTGTTTTTTAACCATTGTCATTGGTACATGTCCTTTTCTAAATCCAGGAATGTTTGCTGATTTACGGTAATCTGTTAAGATTTTTTCTACTTTATCGCTATAGTCTTCCTTAACTATATCTACTTTAACAACAGCATTTAATGCATCAATGTTTTCTCTTGTAATATTCATTATTTAAAAATAAAAATTGGGATGCAAAAGTACATATTTTTTACATCCCAACAAAGTTTTAACGTTTTGTGTTTAAGACTGTTTTATATCTTTATCTAAAAGTGAATAAAGTACAGATTGCATTAATGATAATAGTAAGCTAAATAGTAAAGCAATCCAAAAACCACTTACTGCAAAACCATCTAATAAATAATCTGCCAACATAATAATACCTGCGTTAATTGCTAATAAAAACAACCCTAAAGTAACCACTGTAATTGGAAATGTTAATATTACTAAAATTGGTTTTAAAACCGCATTAAGTATTGCCAATACAACAGCAATGATTATTGCAGAAGTAAAATCGACAACCTGAACACCTGGTAATATTTTTGATAGAACTATTACAGCAACTGCTGTTAATAAAAGTCTGATGATTAAATTCATATTTTTTTATTAATAAAGTTAAGATAATTATTCAACTTGAAAAATTATAGGCAATGAAAATGGTATTGTTACTTGTTCACCTCTTAATGTTCCTGGCTGTATTTGAGGCAGCAAACTAATTAACCTTATTGCTTCAGCTTCTAAATCTGGGTGTGGACCTTTTGCTTTGATTTCAGAAACTAAACCTGTTTTATCTATCTTAAAATTCACATTAATTTTTAGTTTGCCTGACAATCCTATTTTGTTTGCTAAGCTTGTTTTAAATTTTGTTACTATATGTTTTGCTATACTGTTATTCATACATTTTTTAAAATCTTTATTGGTAAAAAATGTTTCGCATCCTGGATAAATTGGAACGCGCTCAATAATTCCTTCTGGAATTTGAGTTGGAGCAATTAATTCGTTTTTATTGCTTTTAAAGTCTTCTTTAAATTTTATTTTATCAACTTTATCTCCATCAGCACTATACTTAATCCATGTATTAAAGAAATTTCCATTCATATATTCTCCTTCCCATTCTAAAAAACCAACTTCAGAATAACGTTTTTCGAATCCTTCTTTTTTATCTTTAGACATTAAGCCCTCTAATTTTAATATTCCATCAGAATAATATTGTTTATAAACACCTTCTCTATAGTCATCTTTGTAAGTTACTAACCACTCTAAAGCACCATTTTCATAAAAACTTTTCCAGTCTCCAACTAATTCAAAATCTACATATGTAGCTTCAACTTTTAATTTTCCATTTTGAAGATACTCCTTATAATAACCTGTTTTATATTGGCTAACGGATAAGAGCTTCCCATTTTCATAAAAACTTTTTGAAATATACTCATCACCTTCCTTAAGAGTTTGACTTTTTATAACTCCATCTTCGAAATAAGTAACAAATTCAATATCTAATTTGCCTTCTGTATAACTATATATACTAGATAACTGACCGCTTTCGTAATAGTACTTCCATTTTCCAGTTTGCTGACTGTTTAAATATTGGCCTTCAATTTTTAACTGCCCATTGTCATAATAGCTAAAATATGGTCCATCTTCTTGAGAAAAAGTGAGATGAGTGAATAATAATATTAGTATGAGTGAAAATAAACGCTTCATATTTTTGGTTTTGTAATTTAAGATATTGCTAGTTTAAAAAATTAACTACTTCGTCATAAAAATCTGTTGGATTTTCGGCATGTAACCAATGACCTGCATTAGCAATTGTTGTAATTTTAGCTTTTGGAAAATGAGATTTAATTAAAGGCTCATCTGATGTTGAAATGTATTCTGATTTATCACCTCTTAAAAATAAAGTGTCTTTATCAAATTTAGAATGCATTGGCAACGCTTCGCCAACTTCGCTTACATTTTCTTTTAACGCGTCTAAATTTAAACGCAATGCAAGCTTTCCTTTTTCTTCCCAATATAAATTTTTAAGTAAAAATTGTCTGGTACCAAAATCGGAAACATAAGTTTTAAAAATATCATCTGCTTCCCCTCTGCTTTTTATAATATCAAAATCTAAAGCAGACAAACCACTTAAAATAGTATCGTGATGTATAGGATAAAAACGTGGAGAAATATCGGCAATTATTAATTTTGAAACTAGCTCTGGATATTCAACTGCAAATAACATAGCTACTTTTCCTCCCATGGAATGTCCCAACAAAATAACATCAGTTAAATTATGAGAATCACAGTAGTGTTTTAAATCTTCAACCATTACCTCATAATTAAAGTCGTCACTATGAAAACTTCTACCATGATTACGTTGATCTAGCAAATGGACTTCGTATCCTTCTTCACTAAATTTAGTGCCAAGTGTTTTCCAATTATCACTCATTCCTAAAAAACCATGAAGAAATATAAATGGTTTACCTTGTCCTAATATGTTTGAGTATAACTCCATTATTTTAATCTGTGCAGATACATATTAATAACATTCTCTATGCCAAGATATAAGCTTTCTGAAATAAGGGCATGACCAATTGATACTTCTAAAAGATCTGGAATATTATCTTTAAAAAACTTAATATTATCTAACGATAAATCATGGCCTGCGTTAATACCTAATCCTAATGAACTTGCCAAAACAGCACACTCAGTATAGGGTTTTATAGCCATTTCGTTACCAAGATTATAATGGTGTGCAAAAGCCTCTGTATACAACTCTATTCTGTCTGTACCTGTTGCTTTGGCTCCTTCTATTTGTTTTAAATCTGGATCAACAAAAATAGATGTTCTAATTCCGTTCTGTTTAAATTCTTTAATAACGTCTTTTAAAAAATCTTTATGCTTAATTGTATCCCAACCAGCATTTGATGTTATAGCATCTTCAGCATCTGGCACTAAAGTAACCTGAGTTGGTTTTACTTCTAAAACCATATCTATAAACTGTTTTATTGGATTGCCTTCTATATTATATTCAGTATAAACAACAGGCTTTAAATCGTAAACATCTTTATACCTAATATGTCTTTCATCTGGTCTTGGATGAATAGTAACGCCTTGAGCACCAAAATTCTGAACATCTTTTGCAAATTGCACCAAATTAGGCACATCACCTCCTCTAGAATTACGTAAGGTTGCTATCTTATTAATATTTACACTTAATTTTGTCATATACATTAACTTTGAGCAAACAAAAATACAAAGTAGATAACGCTTTTTGTAGTTATTTTTAATTATTTTGCATTAGATATAAAACCAATATGCCACTTCAACAATATATAATAAACGATATAAAACCACTTAATATTAATGATAAAGTAAGTGATTTAAAAATGATGTTTAATGAACTTACCTATTCTCATATTCCTATAGAAAATGAAGGCGTTTATTTAGGTTGCATTTCAGAAACAGATGCACATTGTTTTGAGGGTAATATTTCAATAAAAGATTGTAACTACGCTATTGAAGGGTTTTACGTTAGATCTTATACTACTTGGTTAGATGTGCTTGAAACTTTTGCACAAAATTCGTGCAACATCATGCCTGTTTTAAGTGAAAAGAATACTTATTTAGGTTATTATGAGCTTAACGATATAATTAGTCTTTTTAATGAAACTCCTTTTTTTGGCGAACCAGGTGGTGTGTTAATAGTAGAGAAAGGAATGCAAGATTATTCGTTTAGTGAAATTAGCCAAATTGTCGAATCTAATGATGCAAAAATATTAGGTGCATTTGTATCTAAAATGGAAAGTGATGTTGTACAAATTACTTTAAAAATAGGTAATTCTGGATTGAATGATGTTATTCAAACTTTTAGAAGATACAACTACAATATAGTTTCAGGTCATGAAGAGGATACTTATATCGAGAGTCTTAAAGAACGCTCTGAATACTTAAGAAAATATCTAGATATATAATTACATGAAAATAGCTATTTACGGTCAATTTTATCACTCAAACACTCAATCGAGTATAGATACTCTTTTAGATATTTTTATTGAAAAAAAATTAGAAGTCTCTTTAGAAAAAGATTTTTCTAAAATGGTTAAACATAAAAATTTAGGAGACTTTAAAACATTTACTGAATTAGATAATTCTTATGATTTATTAATTAGTATTGGAGGTGATGGTACAATATTAAGAGCTGTGACTTTTGTTAGAGATTTAGCAATTCCAATAGTTGGTATTAATACTGGTCGTTTAGGGTTTTTAGCAACTATACAAACAGATGATATCACTGAAGCAATTAATGAGATATTAGAAAAGCGATATAAAATTTCTGAACGTACATTACTTAGTATTGAAACAAGCCCAAAAAACAAAACTATAATTGAAACTGATTTTGCCCTAAATGAAATAGCAGTAAGCAGAAAAAATACAACTTCTATGATTAAGGTAGAAACGCATTTAAATGCTGAATATCTTACATCATATTGGGCTGATGGCCTCATAATATCTACACCAACTGGCTCAACAGGGTATTCTTTAAGTTGTGGTGGCCCAGTAATTTCACCAGATGCAGATAGCCTTGTTCTAACACCTATTGCGCCACATAATTTAAGTGCAAGGCCTTTAGTTATTCCTGACAATACAGAAATACAATTAAAAGTTGATGGTAGAGAAGACCAATATCTAATTTCTTTAGATTCAAGAATTGCAACATTAAGCAATGATACAATTGTAACGATAAAAAAAGCTCCATTTAAAATTAGAATGGTCGAATTGTTAAGTGAAAGCTTTATTGATACACTTAGAAAAAAACTACTTTGGGGAGAAGATAAGCGCAATTAAACAATAAAACCTTATAAATACTGTTTATCTGTAATACTATTTGCCACAAATTACCATAGGCAAATCATATTTATTATATTTGCAAACTTTTAAAATTTTATGAGGTATTTAACCATAGTTTTATTTAGTGTTTTATTTTCACAAACAAGCCAATCTCAAATTTACGAAATTGGCGTTTTTGGTGGTGGAAGTAATTTTATTGGAGATGTAGGTTCAACAACATATATCTCACCTAATAGTCCCGCTTTAGGAGCAATATTAAAATGGAATCGCAGTCCAAGACATGCGTGGAGAGTTTCTGTGATTTATGCAGATTTAGTTGGAGATGATAGTAAATCTAGTGACCCAAGAAGAAAAGAGAGAAATTATAAATTTGATAGTAATTTGTTAGAAGTTTCAGCTGGAATGGAGTTTACATTTTTTGATTTTAATTTGCATGGCGATGGCATTAAAGCAACTCCATATTTATATTCTGGAGTAACAGCAGCACGTCATGAGAATTTATTCTTTAACCAAAACGGAGAATTAACTTCAGAAAACTCATTTAGTTGGGCTTATGGAGTTCCAATGGTAATTGGCTTTAAAACAACTGTTACTAATCATATTATATTAGCATTAGAAGTCGGCACACGTTATACCTTTACTGATGGAATAGATGGTAGTGTACCAGATGCACCAGAAAGAGAACAATTTAGCTTTGGAAATATAAATAGTAATGATTGGTATACATTTACAGGTATAACATTAACTTATACTTTTGGACAAAAACCATGCTACTGTAATTATTAAATGAATACTAAAGATCAAATACTTAAAGGCAAATTACCCAACCATCTTGCAATAATTATGGATGGCAATGGTCGTTGGGCTAAAAATCAAGGTTTATTAAGAGTTATTGGTCATGAGAACGGAACAAAAGCTGTTCGTGAGGTTGTTGAAGCAAGTGCAGAAATTGGAATAAAGCATTTAACGCTTTACGCGTTTTCAACAGAAAATTGGAACAGACCAAAAATTGAAGTTCAAACATTAATGAAGCTTTTAGTAAAATCTTTAAAAAAAGAAATAAAGACTCTTCAAGACAATAATATTAAACTTTTAGCAATAGGAAATCTTAATGATTTGCCAAAAAAAGCAAAACAAGAACTTCTTGATGTAATTGAAAAAACCAAGACAAACAACAGAATGACTTTAACTCTTGCACTAAGCTATGGCTCACGAGAGGAGCTTATAAATGTTGTGAAAGAATTAAGTAATAAAGTTAAAAATAATATAATTTCTATTGAATCTATTGACGAATCCATTATAAATAAGCATCTTTACACGCAAAATTTGCCAGATGTCGATTTGTTGATACGAACAAGTGGAGAACAAAGAATAAGCAATTTCCTTTTATGGCAAATAGCTTATGCCGAATTATACTTTACAAATATACTTTGGCCAGATTTTAAAAAACAAGATTTATACGATGCCTTGATTAATTATCAAAGCAGAGAAAGACGATTTGGAAAAACAAGTGAACAACTTAGCTAACAAAATACTTTTGAAAACTAACATCAGCACATTTTTTATTGCACTATTTTTTATCTTTTCTAGTACAGCAATAGCACAGGACATTGAATTTAATAACGGGAAAAAATATGTTTTAGGTGACATAACAGTCACTGGTAATACTACATTTAGCCCACAAACAGTAGTGACCTATTCTGGCTTAAGAAAAGGTGAAGAAATTACAATTCCAGGAGAAACTATTAGTAATGCATTAAAGAAATTATGGAAATCTAATTTATTTAGTAGTATTGATATTTACCTAGTAAAAACTGAAGGCGATACAGCATATTTAGAAATTGTTCTTGTTGATTTACCGGAACTTAATGAAGTAACAATTAAAGGCGTTAAAAAGTCAAAAACTGAAACGTTAATTAAAGATAATAAACTGACAAAAGGAGCAAAAGTAACTGAAAACCTATTGGCTACTACACAAAACTACCTTACAAATAAATATAGAAAAGAAGGCTTTTACAATACCAAAGTAACTATTAACACTACAGAAGTAGTTGACTCAATACAAAAAAGTAGAGTTAATATGATTATTAATATCGACAAAGGTAATAAGGTAAAAATCAAAGACATTACTTTCGATGGCAACGATAAAATAAGTGATAAAAAGCTTCGTAAAGCTATGAAAAATACGAAGCAGAAAAACCCAATTCGTTTTCTTAAGCGCTCAAAATACATTAAAGCAGATTACAAAGAAGATTTAGTTAGTGTAATTGATACATATAAAGAAAATGGTTATAGAGACGCGCGTATAATTTCAGATTCAATTGTGAAAAATGGTGATAATACAATTTCTATCAAAGTTAATTTAGAAGAAGGTGAAAAATATACTTTTGGTAAAATTACTTTTGTTGGAAATAGCGTTTACACTGACCAACAATTAAGTACAGTTTTAAGAATTAAAGAAGGGGAAACCTATAATGGCGTTGAACTTAAAAAGCGAATTGCAGATGACACTAAACCAGACGCTGATGATTTAACTAATTTATATCAAAATAGCGGCTATCTGTTTTCATCTATAAATCCTGTAGAGGTAAGTGCTGATGGAAATATTATTGATATGGAAATCAGAATATCTGAAGGTAAACCAGCTTATTTTAATAATGTAACAGTAATAGGGAACGATAAAACTAATGACCATGTTATTTATAGAGAATTAAGAACTCGTCCTGGTCAACTATATAGTAAATTAGATGTTATACGTACTATTAGAGAGCTTGGTCAGTTAGGATTCTTTGATGCTCAATTATTAACGCCAAATTTTAAAAACCCTAACCCTAATGATGGTACTTTGGATATGGAGTACTCTGTCGTTGAGAGAGGTGCAAGTCAAATAGAACTACAAGGTGGATATGGTGGAGGTGGTTTCATTGGAACATTAGGACTCTCTTTTAATAATTTTGCTATTAAAGATATTTTCAAAAAAGAAGCTTACAAACCAGTACCTTCTGGAGATGGTCAAAGTTTAGCTTTACGACTACAAGCTAGCCGCTTTTTTCAAACATATAGTTTTTCATTTACCGAGCCTTGGTTAGGAGGAAAAAGACCAGTACAGTTATCAACATCATTATCTCATACAAAGCAGTTCTTGTATAATCCGATAACAAGAGATGCTGATAAAAGTAAGCGATTTAATATCACTGGTATTTCATTAGGTTTAGCAAAACGATTATCTGTCCCTGATGATTATTTTACTCTGTCACAAGCTGTAAGTTTCCAACATTATGATTTAAAAAATTATAATACAGGTTTATTTACTTTTGGAAACGGATATTCTAATAACCTTTCATATACTGTTGGTTTAAGCAGAAACAACACATTTACAGATCCTATTTACCCAATGGGTGGTTCTAGCTTTTCATTAACAGCTAAATTATCGCTACCATATTCTTTATTTAATGATGTAGATTATAAAGCACTGGGTGAAGAAAGAGACGAGTTAGACCCAACAGATGCTGATGATTTTATTAGAATTGGCGAAATTGATCAAGAGCGTTACAAATGGTTAGAATTTTATAAGGTTAAATTTAAAGCAGATTGGTATACAAAAATTGTTGATAAACTTGTTATAAAGTCCGGTTTAGAATTTGGTTTTTTAGGCGCATATAATAACGAGAGAGGCATAATCCCTTTTGAACGCTTTTTCTTAGGAGGAGACGGATTAGGTAATTTTGCTTTAGATGGAAGAGAAACAATAGCATTAAGAGGTTATCCAAATCAATCTTTATCTTCTCAAGATGGAGGAACTATATATAATAAGTTCTCATTAGAACTGCGTTATCCAATAACTTTAGGGCAACAAGCAAAAATATATGCATTAGGATTTATTGAAGGAGGAGCCTCTTTTGATAACTTTAGAGACTATAACCCGTTTACAATTAATCGCTCTGCTGGTTTAGGGCTTCGTATTTTTATGCCTGCATTTGGATTATTAGGAATAGATTTTGGTCACGGATTTGATGCTTTACCAGGTCAAACAGTTAAAAATGGTTGGGAGACTCACTTTATTATTGGCCAACAATTTTAACTTTGGCACGATATTTTCTAATGTATCTTTAATGATTTAGTCCTAGTGTTAAAATTTTTTAGAATTTATTTCGTTAATTTGAAAAATAATAACTCTAAAGGCAGAATCTTAAATTCCATCTGTCATTTTTAGAATTTATACCAATAAATCATAAAACTATAAATAGATGAAATATAAAGTTCTTTTTTTAATGGTGATGATAGGTCTATCAAGTTTAGTTGCTAATGCTCAACGTGGCGTAAGAATTGGCTATATAGACACTGAATATATTTTACAAAATGTTCCTGAATATCAAGAAGCAACAGCTCAATTAGATAAAAAAGTTCAAGAATGGAAGTCTGAAATAGATCAGCGTTTAACAGAAATAGATACAAAGAAAAAACAACTCAATAGTGAAAGAGTTCTTTTAACAAAAGAGTTGTATGAAGAGCGTCTTGAAGATATAACATTTGAAGAAGCAGAAATTTTAGACTATCAACAAAAACGTTTTGGTCCGAATGGCGATTTAATGATTCAAAAGAAACAATTAATACAACCTATACAAGATCAAATTTTTGCAGCTGTACAAGAAATAGCAGGAAACAAACAATATGATTTTATATTTGACAAATCTGCTGATGTTGTAATGCTGTATTCAGCTGAACGATTTGATATAAGCGAATTGGTTTTAAGAAGTATAACAAGATCGTCAAAACGAACGCAAGCTCAAACAAAAGCAGAACGAAGGGAAGCTGAAAAAGAAGATGTTGTCCCTGTAATAAATGAAGAATTAGATGCAAGACAAAAAGCTTTAGAAGATAAGAAAGCTGAACGAGAAAAAGCAATTAGAGATCGTCAAGAAGCACAGCAAAAAACAAGAGATTCTTTAAAAAATGCTGCAGAGGCAAGACGTCAAAAAATAATTGAAGACAGAGCTAAAGCTAAAGAAGAACGAGAAAATAAAAACACTCCTACAGACAGTACAACAACAAATAAACCAAAAACTGATACTGCTGCCAAAGGAACTGATAACGACAAAAAAACTCCAGAAGAAATTCTGGAAGAAAAAAAACAACAAAAATTAGCTGATAGAGAGGCTCGTAAAAAAGCATTAGAAGACAGAAAGAAAAAGATTTTAGAAGATCGTAAAAAAGCTAAGGAAGAACGAGAAGAGCAGAACAAAAAAACTGATTCTGTACCAAATAATAACTAAAAACAATTAATAATTATAACACGTAACACAATTTTAAAAATGAAACAATTTAAAACCCTTTTATTTGCAGCCTTACTTTTTATTGGAGCTACAAGTTTTTCAAATGCACAAAGTAAAATTGCTCATATTAATACTAATGATTTAATTGAAGCTATGCCGCAAATGAAAACAGCTAAAGCTGAGTTAGAAAAACTTTCTAAAACTTACGAAGCTGAAATTCAAGGTATGGCAACTGAGTATCAAAATAAATTAAAGCAATACCAAGCTGAAGTTGATACTAAAACTGAAGAAGAGAATACTAAAAGAGCTCAAGAAGTACAAACAATGGAGCAAAGTATTCGTCAATACCAAGGACAAGCACAACAAGATCTTCAAAAAAAGGAAAGTGAATTATTAAAACCTATTTTTGATAAAGCTAAAGCTGCAATTCAAAAAGTAGCTAAAGCTCAAGGATTTCAATATGTATTAGATTCTACTCAAGGATCTGGTGTATTATTAGCTGATGGTAAAGACCTAATGGCAGATGTTAAAAAAGAATTAGGATTCTAATTTAATTTTAAATAAAAACTATACGAAGCCACTTTTTAACAAGTGGCTTTTTTTATTTTTGTAATATGAGTAAACAACCTATAGGTATTTTCGATTCAGGAATTGGTGGCACTTCTATTTTTAAAGAAGTACATGCACTTTTACCTAACGAGCATACTATTTATCTTGCTGATAGTTTTAATGCTCCATATGGCAACAAAACAAAAGATGAAATTATATCATTAAGTATAAAAAATACCGAATTTCTTATTGATAAAGGTTGTAAGATTATTGTAGTTGCATGTAACACAGCAACTACAAATGCTATTAAAATTTTAAGAGCAACTTATAATATTCCTTTTATTGGTATAGAGCCAGCTATTAAGCCTGCTGCTTTACAAACTAAAACAAAAGCTATTGGAATTTTGGCTACAAAAGGCACACTATCTAGCGAGTTGTTTCATCGCACTACAGATTTATATAGTAATGGCATTAACGTTATTGAACAAGTTGGTGAAGGTATTGTTGATTTAATTGAGAATGGCAAAATAAATAGTGCTGAAATGAAGAGCTTATTAAGCCTTTATCTTAAGCCAATGATTGATGCTAATATTGATTATTTGGTTTTAGGATGTACACATTACCCTTATTTAATGCCTTTATTAATAGATATGCTTCCTGAAAATGTAAAAATTATTGATTCTGGTGAGGCAGTTGCAAAACAAACAAAGGCCATTTTAGAACAAAACAACCTTTTAAACACAACACCTACTAAAACCAAAAATCAATTTTTTACTAATGGGAATGTTGTTGTTTTAGATGATATTTTAAATCATAACTTTAGTGTAAGTTATTTAAAATTTTAGCCTGCGTTAGCGGTTGAAGTGGCATCCTTTTTTTTAAAAAAAGATATAACGAAAAACGCGACCTGAAAGGTAACGCCCAAAAACTACTCTTTAAACCAACTTGAATATTTAACATAGTTATTAACTATTCTGTCTATTTCTCCAGAAATTAATTCTTTACTAATATCTTTTACTTTTTTTGCAGGAACTCCAGCGTAAATACTTCCTGCTTCTACTCTTGTGTTTTGAGTCACAACAGCTCCTGCTGCAATTATACTATTACTCTCCACAACGCAATCGTCCATTACAATGCTTCCCATTCCAATAAGCACGTTGTCGTGAATTGTACAGCCATGTACTATCGCATTATGCCCAATTGACACATTATTACCAATTGTTGTTGGTGATTTTTGATAGGTAGCATGTATCACTGCTCCATCTTGTACATTAACCTTATTGCCCATTTTTATGTAGTGTACATCTCCTCGTATTACAGCATTAAACCAAACACTACATTGGTTACCCATTGTAACTTCGCCAACAATAGTAGCATTTTCTGCTATATAGCAATCTTCTGGAATTTGTGGAGATTTTCCGTTTACTGGTTTTATAATTGGCATTTTTTATGATTTAAAATATGATAATAATTCTGATTTTTTTGAGGCAGAAACCATAATTTCTTTTCCGTTACTTAATACAACGCTTCCTCCTTTTCCTTTAACATACTTCACTATTTCGTTGACGTTAACTAAATACGATTTATGGACTCTTGCAAAGTTTGTATCGTTTAATGCATCTTCGAAATACTTTAATGTTTTGCTAACTAACTTCTTTTTATTGGTGTTAAGATAAATTTCGGTATAGTTATCGTCTGCTTTGCAATATAAAATATCTGAAGTATTTATAACCTCAAAACCATCTTGCTGTGGTATTGTTATTTTACCATTAACATTATTTGTTTTTGGTATTAACACTTGGTCTTGCAACGCGTCTTCTTTAGTTTTTATTTCGGTAACATAATCAACAGCCTTAATAAGTTCGTCAATAGAGATTGGTTTCATTAAATAGTAAGACGCATGCGCATTTAATGCATCTATAGCATAATGGTTATAAGCGGTAACAAAAATGGTTTCGAAATTAATATCGCCAACTTTATCAAGCAAATCGAAAGCATTTCCATAAGGCATTTCTACGTCAAGAAACACGAGGTCTAAACCATTGTTTCGTATAAGTATTAACGCTTCATCTACATTAGAAGCTTCTCCCAAAACATTCACATTTGGGCAGTATTTTTTGAGATAATTTTTTAAAATTTCTCTACTAGTTTCTTCGTCTTCGACAATGATGGCATTTAATTTCATGTGTATTATTTATTGTTTTTATAAGGTCACATGTAACATCTATATAATCATATTTTTGTTTGACTTTATTGTAGTAGATGCTTCATTTAATCTTTTTTAAGTGTCACAACAACTTTGGTTCCAGAATCTTCAGTGGCTTGAAAATCATCAACAAATACATCTACTTTATCTTTATACATTTCATTTAGAATTGCAACTCGCTTTTTAATATTCCCCATGCCTTTCGAGTTTTGCTTTTTCTGGTTTTCTGTTTTCAAAGCTTTTGAACGTGTTCTTCCTATGCCATCATCTGCAATAGTGATGGTGATTTCATCTTCACTTTTTTTAGCTATGTTGATATTTAGTTGTCCTTTTTCCGTTTTATAGCGTAAGCCATGCCACACTGCATTCTCTATATATGGCTGTAATAGCATTGGCGGAATTTGAAACTCCTCAATATTAATTGATTTGTCTACAGTAATATCGTAATCAAATTTATCTTTAAACCTGAAATGTTCTAACTTGGTATAGAGTTCTAGCAGTTCAATTTCTTTACTTAATGGAATAAAATCTTCATCACTATTCTCTAAAACTGCTCTCATTAATTGCGAAAAATCGGATAGGTACTTATTTGCTGTTCGCTCATCATTTGATGCAATAAAACTATTTACAGAGTTTAATGCATTAAAAATAAAATGCGGATTCATTTGGCTTCGTAACGATTTTAAAGCTAACAAGTTATTGGCTAATCGCTGTTGTTTTATGTACTTAAACATAAAATAAGCAGTAATTAATAACAGGAGTAATCCAAAAACAAGAGAGTATATAATTAGTTGTTGGCTTTTATTGCGCTCGGTTGTTAATTGATACTGACTTTGAGATAATTGCCTGTCTGACTCTAAACTTAATATTCTATTTTGCTTTTCTGCAATACTTCTATTAAATCGCGAAGCTTGAGATAATTCTTGTTCTTTTTTAACATATAACTCGTCGACAACTTCTGTATATTCTTGGTAAGCTAATAGTGCTTTTTCAAAATCTCCAGCATCATAATAAACATCGGACAACTTACGAGTAGCATCTTTTTTTACAATTAAATCTTCCCTCTTAGAAGCTTCAGAAATACTTTTTTGCAAATAAGGAATTGCGTTAGCATAATCTTTCTGTAAAAAATAGGCGTTTCCAATTTTATAATTTTGCTTTTGAGATGTTAACGCACTCTCATTGTCTATAAGTGAATCTCTTTCAATATCTTCAATATCCTTAAGAGCCTCTTTACGTAATTCAATCTCATCATAATAACCTCTATTCGTGTTTTGAAAATCTGCTACTGCAATTTTCTCTTTTACTGCTCTAGTTTTATTCTCTTTTGATGCTAAATTGAGTGAATTTTCAAAATAATCTTTAGCTTTATCAACCTTGCCTGAAGCATTATAAGCTTGTGCAATTTTAGAATTTAAATCAGTGACTTTTGGAGCAATTAAATGCTTTTGAGCAACTTCAAGTCCTTTTTTATAGTTGTCAATTGCTAAATCATATTTTTTAATTGCAACATAGGTATCTCCTAATCCTTCATGCATTGTTATTAACTGCCAATTAGAAAGTTCAGAATTTTTAATTCCTTTATAGGTTTCAATACTTTCTTGGTAATTTTTATTAAGCTCATAAGCCTTACCAAGTTTTAGTTTAACTTCATTATTAGATGTGTTTTGAAGACTAATCCTATAATTAGAGACGGCTAAATCGTATTGCTTCCAATACACATTTATATCTGCAAGAAGCTCATAAGCTTCAGCACTTTGCTTTACTGAGTTGCTTTGTGATAGTGCATCTGCAACAAACTGAATACTTTTTTCAGCATCTTTTTTTAGATATGTAGAAGCAGAATCTATTAATGAATTAAACGATTTTATACTCTTCCTATATTTTGAATCTACTTGGTTAGTTGGGTTTGAAGGTTTTACTTCTACTATTATTCGTTCATTATCTTTTATAGTATAGTAAACCGTTTCAAAATCTTTGTGTCTTATAATAAGTTCATCTCCTGTTCTAACTTTAATTCTAAAATCGCCATCGTTTCCCGTAACAGTATATGCGCCTCCATTGACCTCAATATTAACTTTAGAAATTGGTTTATATGTATCACTTTCTCTAACAGACCCTCTAACTTCATATAGTGGTTCTAAAGCGCGACGTTCTGCATTCTTCTCTTGAGAATGTAGCTGCTGTGTTGGCAAAGCACAAAATAGAAAAACAAAAATATATTTAAATAGAGACTTCATTTATTATGTTTTGAATACATTATCTGAATTCATTGAAGCTAAACTACATACTTTAATTGAGTAAATAAAATACTCATTTTCAATTTTTAATCTATTCCCATTAAAAAAGTAAAGCTTCCCTCATTTTATGTACTGTCTTACTCATTCATATTAATCATTCACTCATTCTAGTTTTTTATCTAAAAAAGTTGCTTCTAGATTTACTGTATTAATCAAAAAACAAATGAAAATGAAAAAACAAATCCTAACATTACTTCTACTATTTACTGCTCTTGAATTTTATTCGCAACACAAAGGCAATTATAATGATGCCGATTTTCAAATTTCGAGACAAAATATTTTAAGTAGTGGAAATGCTACTATTTACAATCCTGTTGTACAGCAACGCATTAACAGTTCTTTAAACCCTAGTAACATTCTTTATATAGATGTTAAAGCGCTCCAAAATGTTAAAGCCACTACATATACAGCTATATTTAATGTATCACAAATTGGTTCTACTGCAGATAGCACAAATATGATGATGAATGCACGTATTAATAAAATTAAAAACAAGCTTAATACAATAGGCATTTTAAATAAAGATGTGGTAATAGACGTTATTTCATTCGTTCCAAATTATGAGGTAGAAGTTCAAAAAAAACTATTCAGCAAAACTTACACAGAAGTCCCAAAAGGGTTTGAACTACAACAAAACATTCACATTCAGTTTACTAAAACTGATCAGTTTGAAGATATACTAACTGCTTGTGCAGAAAGTGAAGTTTATAATTTGGTTAAGGTCGATTATTTTATAGAAAACATCGCACAAGTATATAAAAATATACAAACCGAACTTTTAAAATTAATTGAAGACAAAAGAGCTTATTATAAAGCTCTAGGTTTCGATTTATCTAATTATAACATCTCAATGGCTGATGATAAATATTGCTATTTCCCAAAAGATTTTTATCAAAGCTATCAAGCATTTAACAGTATCTCATTTGAAGCTTTTCAGAAAAAAAGAGGTGTGCTAACAGCAAAAAAACAAACCTCATATTACTACCAACCTTTAACCTACGAAAATTATGATATTGTTATCAATCCTTCCATTTTAGAACCAGTGACTCAAATTGGAATGAATATAAAAATACAACTAACACCAAAACCAAAAGAAGAAGTAAAAACCGTTACTAAAACCGAAACTACACACAAATATTATGTGGTTTCACCAAACGGAACTATTGATGTTAAAGAATTAAAAACAAATTAAAAATTAGAAATACTATGAAAACTATTTTAAAAACAACAGCATTAGGTTTATGCCTTTTTGGGTTATTATCCTGCAATGCTAACACAAAAAAAACCAACGAGAAAAATTTAGCAATAGCAGAAACTGCTATTCACGAACCAAGTAAGCAATTCATAAAAGTTGCCTTATTATTAGACACAAGCAACAGTATGGATGGTTTAATAGACCAAGCAAAAGCGCAGCTCTGGGAAATTGTTAACGAGTTATCTTATGCAAAATGTGACGAAAGTAAACCCAATTTACAAATCGCTTTGTATGAATATGGTAACGACAGATTAAATGGTGATGAAGGCTTTATTCGTCAGGTTTTAGCATTTAGCAGTGATTTAGATGAAATATCAAAACAGCTCTTTTCATTAACTACCAATGGAGGTAATGAATACTGCGGACATGTTATACAAACGTCATTAAACCAACTCAATTGGGGAAACAACCCAGACGACCTTAAACTTATTTTCATAGCAGGTAACGAGCCTTTTACTCAAGGTAATATTAGCTATAAAGAAGCAGCAAAATTAGCTCACAATAAAGACGTAACCGTTAATACTATTTTTTGTGGAGATTATAATCAAGGTATTTCAGGATATTGGAAAGATGGAGCAGATTTAGCACATGGTGATTATATGGCTATAAATCACAATCACACTACAACTTATGTAGCATCACCATACGACGACCAAATTCTTCAGTTAAATAAAAAACTAAATAATACTTACGTTGCTTATGGTAGTGTAGGTCGTCAAAAAATGGCATTACAATCAGAGCAAGACGAAAACGCAAAGGGTTATAGTGAAGCCAATGCTGTTAGCCGAACTGTGAGTAAAAGCTCTCATTTATATAAAAACGACACTTGGGATTTAGTAGATGCCGAAAAAAGTAAATCTTTCAAATATGAAGATTTAAAAGACAGTGATTTACCTGCTGAATTAAAAGGAAAATCAAAGGTTGAAATTAAAGCCTATGTTGCTAAAAAAAGCGAAGAGCGAAATGCAATACAAGAAGAAATTCAAAAACTCAATGAAAAAAGAAGATTGTACATTCTTCAACAACAAAAAGACGATGCTAATGGTTTAGAAAACGCAATGATAAACGCCATAAAAACACAAGCAAAGGCAAAAAAATATAGCTGGCAATAAATTTGGGCGTTACCACTTTTAGTTTGTCACAACAAGCGGTCGTGTTTTCAGCTATATCTTTTATAGCAAAAAAAGCTATAAAAGGATGTCACTTCAACCACTAACGCAAATAAAAAAGCCTCGTTTTTACGAGGCTTTTTTATTAGTTAACTGCAGGACAATTACATTCGTATTTCTCTCGTCTACAATTAAAGTTATATCCAAGTGTTAGTTGGTGAAAACCACCATTATTAAACACAACAGAATTTGCTTGGTATGAATACGTATATGCAAACACAAAATTATTATAATCAACACCAACAAAAGGCGTAAAATATTGAAGCTTTTGACTACTCACACCAGATCCATCTAAAAATTCAGCACCATCTAAACTTCTTCTGTATGATAATCCTCCCCAAACTTTACCAAAGTCCATTTTCTTATAAACTTTAGCATTTACATCTATTGAAGACTCTTTTGTTCCGTCTTTGTGCATAAACATAATAGAAGGTTCATAACTCCAATCACTTCCAAATTTGCTAAATGTATTACCTGCAGAAAATAAGAATGTTCTTAAATTATCAAATTTAAAAACACCATTCTCATTAGAGTTTACACCATCATTGTTTAACACATTTTTTACTGTTGCATGAGCATAAAAATCATATAAATGATAAGAAAAACCAAAATCAATATTAAAGTTTGACGCACTTTGCTCAATCCCTGCAATTATTGGGTCAAAACCTTCATTTAAAAAAGTAGTTTCATCTAACTTATACTGTATAACACCTGCACTTAATCCAAACGACAACATATTTAAGTCAATTTCATTACGAGAAAACATCAAGTGATGCGCGTAAGTTAAATATGCTCCAGTTTGCGAGTGATACCCATTTTTATCATTATAAACAATTGCACCTACTGCTGATGGAGAGTCTCCAATACGACCATTAATACTTAACGTTTGTAATGCTGGAGCATCATCTTGGCCAAACCATTGTTTACGTGCTGTTAATCTTACTTTAGCACAATTAGCAACACCAGCCATAGATGGATGGATTAAATAATAATTATCAGTTAAATAATCAGAATATATAGGCAGCCCTTCTTGAGCCTCTCCTATTTGTGTCATTAATGCTGTAACTGCTATTAAAAAATACTTTTTTAAATTCATATCAAATTATCTTTTCAGGGTAAAATGGGCTTTAAATTGTTTACGTTCTCCTGTGTTAGGTTCATCATATTCTACAGTAAACCAGTAATCACTTGTTGGTAATGGTTCTCCATTATAAGTTCCATTCCAACCTTGTCCTGATGGACTGATTTGTTTTAATAGTTTACCATATCTGTCAAATATATAAATTTTTGCGTTTGGTTGGTCTGCGA
>Ga0208018_100009_pt1 | contig 178668 bp, 165 predicted proteins | sample 31_taG_FD_184105 | JGI IMG/M metagenome (GOLD analysis project Ga0208018, IMG submission 184105) | Marine viral communities from the Gulf of Mexico - 31_GoM_OMZ_CsCl metaG (SPAdes) (version 2) | ecosystem: Environmental > Aquatic > Marine > Oceanic | place: Gulf of Mexico | collected 2015-07-12 | reverse complement strand
TCGCAGACCAACCAAACGCAAAAATTTATATATTTGACAGATATGGTAAACTATTAAAACAAATCAGTCCATCAGGACAAGGTTGGAATGGAACTTATAATGGAGAACCATTACCAACAAGTGATTATTGGTTTACTGTAGAATATGATGAACCTAACACAGGAGAACGTAAACAATTTAAAGCCCATTTTACCCTGAAAAGATAAAAGGTATTTAAGTTGAATGAATAAAAAAGTGCTGATATACTCAGCACTTTTTTATTAAGAGTTATATTTAAAGTGTATAATATAAACTTTTTAAGTGTGTTTATTATATACAAAAAGGCACATCTAACAAGATGTGCCTTTCTTAATTATATCTTTTTTTTATAGAGTAAAAGCAAGTGATAAAGTAACATTGGTGTTTTTTGTATCAATTGAAGCGGCATCAGTAAGTCCAACACTATATAATTGGTTATTTACATTTCTGTCAGATTGATCAAAAGCTAAATCTAATTTAGTGTTTCCAAAGTTATAACCTAAACCTAAAGAAAAGCCTTTTAAGTCACCATAAAAAGAATCATTTTTATAAGGGCTCTCTTCCATGCGGTATCCACCTCTAAAACTTAATTGTTTGTATCGATATTCGCCACCAAGTCTATAAGTTGAAGCAATCTTTAGATTATCACTCATAAAATTATTCTGTGATGCAAAATATGGATCAGAAGTTGGTTTAAATTTAGTGCTTCCATAGTCTTTACGAGAATAGTCAAAACTTATTAAACCTTGTTCGCCAAAAACATAGGCTAAACTTCCAGTTAATTTTCCAGGAGTTTGTAATTTATACTCAGGAAAAATATTAACAACAAAAGGGTCTATAATTTGAGTTACATTTGTTCCAGCATCATCTCTAACAGTAGCTAAATACTGTGTTGTTTCTTCGGCAATAGTGTACCAAGTTGGAGAGTTGTATGTTAATCCAACTCTAAACTCTTCGCTAAGTTTAGCTATTGCACCAAGCTGAAATGAAAATCCAGAACCAGTTGTTGCAAGATTGTTTTGAAATCTTACTTCGTTTACAATACTTCCAGCATTTGAATTTGTCTCTTTTAGAAATGTAGATTTTTCGTAATTTATAAAGTGTGAATTAAGGTTTAAACCAATATATAAGTTGTCTTTAAACTGAGACGATATATTAAACGCAAATTTTCCATTATAACCTCTAGCTGCATATGAGTATTCTTGATCAAAATTTCCAGGAGCTATATTCGAAAAATAGGTAGTATTATCATCAGTATCACTGTCTGGTTCTAAAATATAAGACTCATAGCCTAAAAATGCTTGTTGATTTCCAAACCCATAAAACGAACCAATTTCTGAATAAGCATCTGATAAGCTTTCTCCTGGTAAAGCTGATATTTCATCTAATCTTAACCCTTGAGCATAAGCTAAAAAATAACTATCTATTGAATTTGTATTTGTTCCAGATGCAAACCAATCGTTATCAAAATCAGATACTTTATCGTATGCAACACTAATAACAAATTTTCTCCATGGGGAGTTTTGATTTGTATTTCTGAAAACGAATGCAGCACCAGTTTGATTTAAATCTATATTGGAATTTGATGACGAACTAAATCCATTAAAATAATTAACATCATTATTTACATTAAAGTTTGATAATGATATAGAAGCATGACTTTCATTAAAAATAGAAGAACCCGCTGGGTTAATACTTACAGCAGACATGTCTCCACCAAGAGCACCAAAGGCGCCACTCATACTTCTAAATCTGGCAGAACCTTGTATTTCATCTAAAGAATATCTTACGGCATCTGAAATATCTTGTGCCACTAAATTAGACATAGATAGTACACCTATGACTAGTAAACTTAACTTTTTCATATGTATTTTTTTTGTTTTTGAAAGATATAGCAATCTTAATTATTTCCTCTTCTTGAAGATCCTCCTGAACTTCTGCTGCTTCCACCAGAAGATGATCTTGAACTACCAGATGAGCTTCTTACACTAGGTGAAGAAGACCTTGTACTAGATGAACTTCGAACAGAAGATGAATTAGAAGAGCTCCTTCTAGGAGTACTAACCCTAGTATTATTGCTTCTAGTTCCTGAATTTGAAGGGCTAACTGAATTGTTATTTGATCTCACTCTAGTATTATTACTCCTAGTTCTTGTATTAGAATTAGTAGAGTTTATAGAAGAATTTGATGTTCTTCTAGGTGAATTAAACCTTGTATTGCTAGAATTAGACGAATTAATGACATTGCTTCTTCTAGAAGTACTTCTATTGACATTTGAAGAAGTTATACTACCACGTCTACCAGAATTATAAGCTACATTTCTGTTATAGTAGCGATTATTACCATAATAACCGTAATTGTTATATCCATAATAAGGATTATAAAAATTACCTGCATAAATACCACCGTAATATGGAGGACACCAGAAAGGATCATAAAAACCTACACCATAGTTCCAGCCCCAATTATTCCAGCCCCAACCATTATAAAATCCGTAAGGTCTATTCCATCTCCAATTATTCCAACCCCAATAATTCCAACCCCAATTATTACTATATACATTAATAGTTACATTATCATTGCTTTGTCCCCAACCTGCATATCCGCTATTGTATTCAATGATTTCGTTTTCATCATCATAATCACCTTCATAGTCATCAATATTTGTAAAAATAACATTCTCCTCTTGTGAAATGTTTTCATATTGTTGAGATTTTTCGGCGAAATAATTTTTGTAATAACTATTGTTGTCTACTTTGGTAGCATCTTCGTATGCATTTTCTTCTGCATATACATTATTAGAAGTATTATAAATACCATCATTATCATAACCAACATATTGGTATGAACCACAAGAAGCTAATACAAAAGCAAAGCTTAGTGCAACAAAAAATGGCAATTTCGATTGTAAGTAAGTTTTAAATTGCATATCTATATATTTTTATTGTTGAACATTACAAAAATAGTTAGTTTTGCTGAACTATTTTTATATTTAACATAAGCACAATATTTGTGCCAAAATACTGACAATGAGTAAAAATCTCACAAGTAGAGCCGAAGATTATTCAAAATGGTATAACGAATTGGTTGTAAAGGCTGATTTAGCTGAGAATTCAGCTGTAAGAGGATGTATGGTAATTAAGCCATATGGATACGCCATTTGGGAAAAAATGCAAGCAGAATTAGATAAAATGTTTAAAGAAACAGGTCATCAAAATGCTTATTTTCCATTATTTGTACCTAAAAGTTTGTTTGAAGCAGAAGAAAAAAATGCTGAAGGCTTCGCAAAAGAGTGTGCAGTTGTGACTCATTACAGGCTTCAAAATGATCCTGATAATCCAGGAAAGCTTAGAGTTGATCCTGAAGCTAAGTTAGAAGAGGAGCTAGTAGTTAGGCCAACTAGTGAGGCTATTATTTGGAGCACGTATAAAAACTGGATTCAAAGTTATAGAGACTTACCAATATTAATTAATCAATGGGCTAATGTTGTTCGATGGGAAATGCGTACACGTTTATTTTTGCGTACTGCTGAGTTTTTATGGCAAGAAGGGCATACTGCTCATGCAACAAAAGCCGAAGCTATAGCTGAAGCAGAACAAATGAATAGCGTCTATGCTGAGTTTGCTGAGAGTTTTATGGCTATTCCAGTTATTCAAGGAGTAAAAACAGAGAGCGAACGCTTTGCTGGAGCTGTTGAGACCTATTGCATAGAAGCACTTATGCAAGACGGTAAAGCATTACAAGCTGGAACATCTCATTTTTTAGGTCAAAATTTTGCAAAAGCATTCGATGTAAAATTCACTAACAATGAAGGTAAATTAGATCATGTTTGGGCTACATCCTGGGGAGTTTCAACACGATTGATGGGAGCTTTAATTATGACACATAGTGATGATAATGGGTTAGTATTACCTCCAAACTTAGCACCAATACAAGTGGTTATTGTTCCAATTTATAAAAATGATGAACAATTAGAAACAATTTCTGAAGTTGCAAATACTATTAAGAACGAATTAAAGGCTTTAGGAGTTAGTTGTAAGTTTGATAACAGGACTACACATAGACCAGGAGCTAAGTTTGCACAACATGAATTGCAAGGTGTTCCGTTAAGAATTGCAATTGGACCAAAAGATTTAGAAAATAAAACGGTTGAATTAGCTAGAAGAGATACTTTAACTAAAGAGATTGTTGATTTAGATAAGGTGGCAACAATTGCTAAAGGTTTAATGACAGAAATACAAGAAAGTTTATTTAAAAAAGCCCTTGATTTTAGAAATACACATATTACTGAAGTTAATAATTTTGAAGAGTTTAAAAAGGTATTAGAAACTAAAACAGGCTTTATTTCAGCACATTGGGATGGAACATCTGAGACTGAACAAAAAATAAAAGAATTAACCAAAGCTACAATTCGTTGCATACCTTTAAATGGAGAAAAAGAGACTGGAAGCTGTGTGTTTACTGGTAATCCATCATCAGGAAGGGTGTTGTTTGCCAAGGCATATTAATTTTTTTTGAAAAAAAATTGATTAGGTGTTGCAACATTTAAAAATAGTTGTATTTTTGCATCCGCAATGAAGAATTGCACGTTCATTTGAAATATGAGATTACAGTAATAAAAATTATAATCTTATACAATAAATAACTCAAATGGCCCGTTCGTCTATCGGCTAGGACGCCAGGTTTTCATCCTGGTAAGAGGGGTTCGATTCCCCTACGGGCTACATTTTTTAATAAGTAAAAAAACAAAATGGCAAATCATAAGTCAGCATTAAAAAGAATTAGAAGTAACGAAGCAAAGCGTTTAACTAATAGATATCAGCATAAAACAACTCGTAATGCTATCAAGAGATTACGTGAAATGGAAAATGCTAAGGAAGCTCAAGAATTATTCCCAACTGTTGCTGGAATGATTGATAAATTAGCTAAGAAGAACATTATTCATGCTAATAAAGCGGCTAACCTAAAATCTGGGTTGACAAAATTTATTGCTACTTTATAGTATTAAAAAAAGAGAAATTATTAAAAGTCTATTCTTTTGAATAGACTTTTTTTGTTACCATATTTTACTACTAAAAAAGAATATAAAAAAAACCTTGAACAAAATTCAAGGGCTTTTTTATTTATTAATCAATGAATGTTAACCATTCATTGATACTAAAAACTCTTCATTGTTTCTAGTCTTTTTAAATCTATCATTAATAAACTCCATTGCTTCAACAGGGTTCATATCTGCAAGATACTTGCGCATTACCCACATTCTTTGAATTGTGTTATCATCTAACAACAAATCATCTCTACGAGTACTTGAAGAAGTTAAATCAATTGCAGGGAATATTCTACGATTAGATATTTTTCTATCTAACTGTAGCTCCATATTACCAGTTCCTTTAAATTCTTCAAAGATAACTTCATCCATTTTAGATCCAGTCTCTGTTAAAGCTGTAGCTATAATAGTTAGAGAGCCTCCATTTTCAATATTACGAGCAGCACCAAAGAAGCGTTTTGGTTTGTGTAAAGCGTTAGCATCAACACCACCACTTAATATTTTACCAGAAGCAGGCTGAACAGTATTATAGGCTCTTGCTAAACGAGTAATAGAGTCTAATAAGATAACTACGTCATGTCCGCACTCAACAAGGCGTTTTGCTTTTTCTAAGACGATATTTGCAATTTTAACGTGTTCATGTGCTTCCTTATCAAAAGTTGAGGCAATAACTTCTCCGCGTACATTACGTTGCATGTCTGTAACCTCTTCAGGACGCTCATCAATTAATAAAATCATTTGATAAACTTCAGGATGATTAGCTGCAATTGCATTTGCAACATCCTTTAAAAGCATTGTTTTACCAGTTTTTGGTTGAGACACTATCATACCTCGTTGGCCTTTTCCTATCGGAGAAAACAAATCCATAATTCTAGTAGAAATAGTGCTTTGTTTTTCTGCAATATTAAATTTCTCTTGTGGGAATAATGGTGTTAAATGTTCAAAAGACACTCTGTCTCTAACTACATCTGGACTTTGCCCATTTATTTTACTTACTTTAATTAAAGGGAAATATTTCTCGCCTTCTTTTGGAGGACGTACATGACCTAATACAGTATCACCTGTTTTTAATCCAAATAAACGTATTTGAGATTGTGAAACGTAAATATCATCAGGTGATGATAAATAGTTATAATCTGATGAACGTAAAAATCCATAACCATCTTGCATTATATCTAATACTCCTTCACTCTGAATTATAGCATCAAACTCAAAGTCTGGCTCTCTATAACGGTTACGATTGTCTTTATTACCATTATTTGAATTACCATTAGAGCCACTATGTGTGTTTCCATTAGTCTCTTTTTGACGTGGGTTTGGCTTATTTGAGTTGTCTTTTGGACGAGGGTTAGGCTTGTTTGGTTTGTCTTTAGAATGAATAGGTTTTTTATCGCTGTCTTTTTGTTTATGTTGTGGAGCTGCGTCTCTCTTTTGTTGTGGGCTGTCAGTCTGCTCAGGTTTAGTTGCAGGCTTTGAGTCTGATTTAGAATCTGAAAATTCCATTTTTTGTTGTTCCTTGTTAGAAGGTGCGGGTTTTTGAATTCGCTCTCTCTTTTTATTTGGTTTTGGTCTTGAAACTTCTTCCTTTTTTGGAGCTACTTCTTGTAATTTTTCTGTTTTTACTGCAGCTGGATTTGCTGCCTGAACATCTAGTATTTGATATACTAATTCTAATTTTTTAAGTGTACGGTATTTAGGTACATTCAATTGTTGAGCTATTTCTTGTAAGTCAGAAAGCTTTTTTTCTTTTAATTGCGAAATTTCAAACATCTATGTGTATTGTATTGGGTAAATATTTTTTTAATAATTGAAATTGGTTTAGTCTAAACTTTTCAAAATAAAACTGAAAGATGAGGGTAAAACCAAGAAAATCTGAAGATTTTATAATATGTAACGGTTTGAGTAACACATTATATATGCAATAATACAATTTTATTTTAAAATTAAGTATAACTTTTAAAAAGAAACTATTAGTTTTGTGCTGATAATTTAAAAAATTAGATGTTACAACGTATACAAACTGTTTATTTATTAATTGCTGCTGTGCTGTCAGGAGGATTAATTTTTGTATTTCATTTATGGATTACAGATACAGATGTATTAGTTTATGCAAAAGATAACATATCTTATTTTGCAATGTTTTTAGGGTCAGCAGCATTGTCTTTAATTTCGTTATTTGGTTATAAAAACAGAAAGTCTCAGTTTGTAATGAACAGACTTAATATAATATTAAACTTTATTTTATTAGGATTATTTGTGTATCAATTACTAATCACGCCTGGAGAAAGTCATATTTCTGAGAAAGGTGTTGGGATTTTTATTCCTATTTTTTCTATCGTATTTTTGGTGTTAGCCAATAAGGCCATAAAAAAGGATGAAGATCTTGTAAAATCTGTCGATAGATTACGATAAACCCTATTAACTTAATTTTATTAGTGCGTAAACCCAAGGTGAAGATCTTGGGTTTTTTTATTTTTTAAACTCAATGACTTCTAGATTTTCAATTTTTTTGCCATCAATTGTAAAACGTAGCATAGTTCTTACTTGCTGAAATCCATGTTTCCCAACTGCACCTGGATTCATATGAAGTAAATTTAATTTTTTATCTGGCATTACTTTTAAAATATGAGAATGACCACAAATAAATAATTTAGGTGGTTTTTCATAAATAATATCTCTAATTCTTACATTATATTTTCCAGGATAGCCACCAATATGAGTAATGAGCACATCTACGTCTTCGCACATAAATCGATTATGTTCTGGAAATTCAACTCTTGCTTTATTATCATCTATATTGCCAAAAACAGCACGTAAAGGTTTTATTTTTTTTATAGAATCTGTTACGCTTAAATCTCCTATATCTCCAGCGTGCCACACTTCGTCTGCTTGCTTAACATATTTTAAAATGTCATCATCTATATAGCTGTGAGTATCAGAAAGTAGAAGGATTTTTTTCATAACATTTTCCACATTTATGGAAATCTTAATTTATTTAACTTTAAATTCAAATTTACAAAGACATTAAAATTCTATCTTTGTTGCTTACAAAAATAGAGCATTCACTTGAGATATTTTATCGAATTATCATATAACGGAAAAGCATATCATGGTTGGCAGTATCAGCCTAATGCAATTTCTGTACAGCAAGTTTTAGAAGAAGCATTATCTAAAATGTTTAAAACCAAAACAGCAATAGTTGGTGCAGGAAGGACAGATGCAGGTGTACATGCATCACAAATGTTTGCTCATTTTGATTTTAATGGAGAGTTAGATATTGATACATTAATTTACCGTTTAAATTCTTTTTTGCCTGAAGATATTGCAATTCACGACATATTTTTAGTAAAACCCAATGCTCATGCACGTTTTAATGCTACAAGCAGGACATATAATTATAGGGTTTCTAACAGAAAAAATGCATTTACGTTTGATTACGCTTATAGAATGCTTCAGCATTTAGATGTTGAAAAAATGAACAAAGCTTGTGAAATCTTATTACAGTATAAAGATTTTCAATGCTTTTCTAAAGTTAATACAGATGTAAAAACGTATCATTGTGATATTAAAGAAGCATATTGGAAAGTTGAAAATGATGAATTAACTTTTGTAATTACCGCAGATCGTTTTTTAAGAAATATGGTTAGAGCTATAGTTGGAACGATGATTAATATTGGTCTAGGTAAAATTGAAATTGAAGAATTGCACACAATAATAAAATCTAAAAGTAGGAGTGAAGCTGGATTTTCGGTATCTGCACATGGTTTGTATTTAACAAAAGTGGTATATCCAGAGTCTATTAAACTAAATACTATAAATGGCAAGTAAAGTAACAAAAGTGTATAACGTAACGCTTTTTAAGCGTCTATTGCAATATATAAGACCTTATAAGTTGGTGTTTTATAGTACACTGTTTTTTGTTATTGGGTTAGCAGTTTTTGGAGCGATACGTCCAAAAGTTGTGCAAGTAGCTATTGATACAAAAATAGCAGTACATGACTATAATGGGTTTATGTTTTACATAGCTATTATGGTGTTATTATTGGTGTTAGAAGTTATTTGTCAATTGTTATTTATATACTATGCAAGCTGGCTAGGACTAACTGTTGTAAAAGATATTCGTGTAAAGCTATTTAAGCATATGTTAAGCTTTAAGATGAAGTATTATGACAATTCATCTGTTGGAATTTTAGTTACACGAGCCGTTACTGATATGGAACGTATTGCTGATATTTTTAGTGACGGACTTTTCATGATTTTTAGTGATATTTTAAAAATGATTGCTATAGGAGGTGTAATGTTTTACTTAAATTGGAAATTAAGTTTAATAGTATTTACTACGCTACCAATAATATTATATGCTACTAAAATTTTTCAGAAGTATATGAAGATAGCTTTTGAAGATGTTAGAACAGAGGTGTCTAACCTCAATTCGTTTGTTCAAGAACGAGTGACAGGAATGAAAATTTTACAGCTATTTACTCGTGAAGAAACAGAATATAAAAACTTTAAAGAAATTAATGAACGTCATAAAAAAGGATGGCTTAAAACCGTTTGGTATAATTCAATTTTCTTCCCTATAGCAGAGTTTTTATCATCTATTACATTAGGATTAGTAGTTTGGTATGGAGGTTTAAATGTTGTAGTAGATCAAACCACATCGATAGGAGATTTAACCGCATTTATTATGATGGTGCCTATGCTATTTAGACCATTAAACCAGATTGCAAATAAATTTAATACTCTTCAAATGGGAATGGTAGCAGCCAATAGAGTTTTTGCTGTATTAGATACTACATCTCAAATTGATGATGCTGGCACTATAGTAGCATCACAATTTAAAGGAGATATTAGTTTTGAAAAAGTACACTTTTCTTATGTTGATGATGAAGAAGTGCTTAAAGGAATTTCCTTTAATGTTAAATCTGGTCAAACAATAGCCATTGTTGGAGCTACAGGAGCAGGAAAATCAACCATTATAAATTTACTGAATCGTTTTTATGATATTCAAAAAGGTAGAATAACAGTAGATAATTTAGATATAAAAGATGTTACACTTACATCGCTACGAAACCAAATAGCAGTTGTTTTGCAAGATGTATTTTTGTTTGCAGATACAATTCTTAATAATATAACTCTTAATAATCCTGATATTACAGAGGCACAAGTACAAAAAGCTGCTAAGGAAATAGGTATTCATGATTTTATTATGAGTTTACCAAACGGATACCATTACAACGTAAAAGAAAGAGGCGTAATGCTGTCTTCTGGGCAGCGTCAACTAATATCTTTTTTAAGAGCATATGTTACTAACCCAAGTATTCTGGTTTTAGATGAAGCTACATCGTCTGTCGATTCGTATTCTGAACAGTTAATTCAACAAGCTACGGATAAAATAACTAATGGAAGAACATCTATAGTTATTGCTCACAGATTAGCAACAATACAGAAAGCTGATAATATTATTGTGATGGAAGCTGGACAAATAGTTGAGCAAGGTACACACAATGAATTACTTAAAAAGAAAGATGGTTACTACAAAAATCTTTACGAAGTACAGTTTATGAAGGTGGACGAAAATCTTGCATATTAATAGATCCATTCATTAGCATAAAGAGAAACATTAGAATTCCAAACGCTATATAAAATCCTCCAAATATTACTAAAAACAATAAAAACTTTAGGGAAAGTTCAGATGTTTTCAGTTTAAAAACACGTTTTAGCAAATAACAGTGAAATAGAATTGAAATAAGATTTAGGCTAATTCCTATCCATAAAAAATATTTAGGCACACTTAATAAAACAATCAGCGATATAACTGAAGATACAATTGAAGCTAATGACATTGTATAAAGGTATATAACAACGTGTTCTGTATAATTATACTTTTTATTGTAAAAAACAATAAGTGAGATTAGTGCCAATGCAGGAATGAGTATAAAATAAAAGAATGAGTTATATTCAAAAATAGTATCTTTAGAAGCATCAAACATTCTGCGCATATTTTCGTCTTGATATAATGACGATGCATCCATGTAATTATAAAAAAACTTCTTAAAAATCAGTAAATAAACTCCAGAAATGGTCAATGAAATTGCAAAAAAACTAATTGGATTAATATATTTTTTTCTTGTACCATCAACATAACTCCCTATTACATCTTCTGGTTTAACAAAGAGATTTTTAACTGTCTGTAGAAACTTATTATCGTAATTAAGAAAAGTTTCACTAAAATGTTGAAAAAGATTTCTAATGGTTAATCGATTTCTTATAATCTTTCCACCACATTTGTTACAGTAGTCACTATCAGAGGATAAATTAGTATTGCAATTTTTACAATTCATTTTCATTTAAAAAATTTAACATATACTATAGCTACAACGGCAGCTATTATAGCTATTATAAAAAATATGGCACAAATAATAGCTATAGATAACATGAAACGTAAAATTATAGCAGCTACACTTAATTTATGTGTTTTATAAAAAACAAAACCATAGTAAAATATGTATAGTAATAATGAAAGTGTTACTAATACGTTTAAGTTTAAATTAAATATTGCAAAAATTAGATAGGTGAAAAAAGAAAAAACAACATATTGTGCTGTTATATAGGTATTAAGTACAATGTGTTCAGTAAAATTAAATAGTTTTTCTTTCAAAAAAGCTAGTCGAGTTACTAAAGCAGTAATAGGAATACCTATAACATATATTAAACTTTGGTACTCATTTATGAAAGTATAATAGTTTGTCATAAATTTTTCCATTTGAGGTCTTTGCTCTTCTGGATAAACTCTTAAATAACTATCAAGATCAGTAAATACTGCATTGAAAAAGTCAGGATAAAATTTGTTCAAAATAAAAAGTTGCAATCCTAAAAGCGTTAGCGAAATGGCTAAATATTGTATAACGTTAATATATTTTTTTCTTACGCCATTAATATAACCTTGAATTACTACTTCTGGTTTTGTAAATAGATGAAAAAATGTTTTTAAAAACTTATTGTCATAATTTAAAAATTGAGCACTAAACTCTGATGTAATATGCTTAAGAGTTAATCTATAGTGAATCACTTTTCCACCACATTCTGAACAAAACTTCTGTTGGGTATTAAGGGTAGATTGACAATTTTTACACTCCATTAAGCTAAATCTTTTTTAACAAGTTCAGAAAGTTCAATAGTATCTTTAAACATCACAAACTCACCATTTTTTATATAAGAAATTTGACCAGTTTCTTCACTTACAACAATAGCGAGAGCATCAGTTTTTTCAGTTATTCCAACTGCAGCTCTGTGGCGCAAACCAAAACGTTGAGGAATATTTTTTTCGTTATTAACAGGAAGGATAACACGAGTTGCTTTTACAATATTGTTTTCAATAACAATTGCGCCATCATGTAATGGGCTGTTTTTAAAAAATATACTTTCAATTATTGGTTGGGTAACACCAATATTCATTTCGTCACCAGTTCCAGTTAAAAAATCAAGATTATTACTGCGCTCTAAAACTATTAAGGCACCAGTTTTTGTAGAACCCATTTTGGTACAAGCAGCTATAATACAATCTATATCTGTTTGATTTTGCTCTTCGGTTTTTAAGAACTTTAATTGACTTAAAAATTTGCGTTTACTACTCAAGTTTGTAGAGCCTACCATGAGCAAAAATTTGCGTATTTCTGGCTGAAAAACAACAATAAGAGCAATAATACCAACATCCATAAAGCCACTAAAAATCTGACTTAACAAGCCCATTTTTAAAAAAACGGTAAGTTTCCAGGCTAAAAATATAATGATGATGCCAATAAAAATATTAATAGCTACAGTCCCTTTTATGAGTTTGTAGACATAATACAGAAGAATAGCAACTAAAAAGACATCGATAAAATCGATTACTCCAAAATCCCAAAAATTAAATTTATCCAATGCTATGGTGTTTTTGTAAATTTAGCAAAATATATCAATTAAAAATATACTCATCGTTTGCTATAACCGAATGTTTTAGTTTTAACTCTAATAGCATAGATTTAAAAGTTATATAGTCTTGAAAAGTTAGATTTTCATCAAATTTTAAATAAATGAGTCCCATCATTTTGTTTTGTACAGAATCCATAAATCTTAAACGTTCTAAAAAATGCGCTTTAGTTGTTAATTCTGAATTGATTGATATAGAATCATTTTCTTTAAACAGCAGACTAATTGTATGGCTTAATTCACTTGTTGAAGTTGAATCGTAAATAGAATGATGTTCAACAATACTCTTGTCAATACCATTATGATAAATAACATCTGTAAATTCAATAAAACCTAAATTTTTCACACTTTTATCATTACAGGTAAAGTAATTTTTAGCGGCTTCATTTTTGTGCATTTTAGCATCTCGTTTCTTTTCTTGAAGCTTTATGATTGATGGTATTGCCTGTTTTAAAGTTAATCGTTTATCAACATTAACAAGCCAATTTGTTGTACTAATTAGGTTTTTTCTGTTAAGTTCAATACTGTCTTTTTCACTTTCATCGTAAAATAGATATGCAGGTGACACATCTTTTATATCATGAATGTTAGATTTACTAATTTCTGGCAATTGAATCGATTTTTCTTTTCCACATGAAAAACAAAAAAGTATAACAAGGATATAATAGTATTTCATTTTAATTTAATTGTTGCATTAATTTTACACACTCTACAGCTTCTTTTACATCATGCACACGTAATATTGAAGCACCTTTTTGTAAAGCAATAGTGTTTAAAACAGTTGTGCCATTAAGAGCATTTTCTGAAGAGTTTTCTAAAGTTTTGTAAATCATCGATTTTCGAGATACTCCAGCAAGTAAAGGCAATTCTAACATTTTTAATTGCTCAAAATTACTCAAAAGCTCATAATTTTGTGCTATTGTTTTTGCAAATCCAAAGCCAGGATCAATAATTATATCTACAATTCCTAATGCACGAGTTGCTGCAATACGCTCAGAAAAATAAAATAAAATCTCTTTTACCAAATTCTCATATTGTGATAATTGTTGCATAGTTTGTGGAGTTCCTTTCATGTGCATCATAATGTAAGGCACATGCAAATCGGCAACGGTTTGTAGCATTTGCTCATCTAATTTGCCAGAAGAAATATCATTTATCATACAGGCTCCTGCTTCAATACATTGTTTTGCAATGTTGCTTCTAAATGTGTCGATAGATAATAAAACGTTTGGAAACTCCTCTAAAATCAGGCTTATAATTGGAAGAATGCGTTGTAATTCTTCATTTTCAGAAATATGTTCTGCATTAGGACGCGAACTATAGGCACCAATATCAATAAATGTTGCTCCTTCAGTAAGCATTTTTTCTACATGCTTTAAAACAGTATGCTCGTCTTTATACCTACCTCCATCATAAAATGAATCTGGAGTGAGATTTAAAATCCCCATCACTTTTGGAGTTGTAAGGTCGATGAGTTGTCCTTTACAGTTAATTGTCATAAACTCTGAAAAATTCAAATATTAGTATTACAAATTTCAAATCTAAAACTTTAAACCCGAAACTTTGAACTTTAAACTATTTAAGCGAAATTTACGCAAAATTAAATGTTTTAAATGCAAGATACTTCAAAACAATACGATGCGGTTATTGATACATGCAGAAGCCTTTTTATAAATAAAATGAGTGATTATGGTAGTGCTTGGCGAATATTAAGATTACCTTCATTAACTGACCAAATATTTATTAAAGCACAGCGTATTCGTAGTTTGCAACAAAATAGTGTTCGTAAAGTAGACGAAGGAGAAGTTAGTGAGTTTATTGGAATCATTAATTATTGCACAATGGCGCTTATTCAATTAGAAAAAGGAGTTGTTGAGCAACCAGATTTGTCAGTAGATGAGGCTACAAAGCTTTATGACGATAAAATTGCTTTAACAAAACAGTTAATGATGGATAAAAACCACGACTATGGTGAGGCTTGGAGAGATATGCGAGTGAGCTCATTAACAGATTTAATTTTACAAAAGTTATTACGTGTAAAACAAATCGAAGATAATAAAGGAAAAACCATTGTGAGTGAAGGTATAGATGCTAATTATCAAGATATGATTAATTATGCTGTTTTTGCCTTAATTCACTTAAACGAAAAAAAATAACATGAAAATACTAGTTACAATTTGCAGAATATTTGTTGGAGTTTTATTCATTATTTCTGGGTTAATTAAACTTAACGACCCTCTTGGGTTTTCTTATAAATTGCAAGAATATTTTGGTGCAGATGTTTTAAATCTTCCATTTTTAGAACCTTATGCGCTAGGTATTTCTGTTTTTGTAGTAGTTTTTGAAGTTGTTTTAGGTGTCTTTTTACTCATAGGATATAAACCAAAGTTTACAGTTTGGAGTTTGTTAGGAATGATAGTATTTTTTACTTTCCTAACTTTCTATTCAGCTTATTTTGACAAAGTAAAAGATTGTGGTTGTTTTGGTGATGCCTTAAAATTAACACCTTGGGAGAGTTTTACTAAAGATGTAATTCTCTTGGTTTTAATACTTGTTCTGTTTTTTGGAATCAAACACATCAAACCACTATTTAACAAACTACCTACAACCATTATTGCGCTATTGAGTTTCATTTTCTGTTTATGGTTTGGCTATCATGTACTAATGCATTTACCAACAGTAGATTTTAGAGCTTATAAAATTGGAAATAATATTGAAGAACAGATGATAATTCCTGATGATGCTCAAAAACCAATAGTAGAGTATAACTGGAAGTTTAAAATTAATGGTGAAGAAAAAATTATAACTACCAATGGAAGTTATCCAACAGTTGATGGAGATTATATTAGTGTTGATTCTAAAGTTATTGACGAAGGTTATGTGCCACCAATTCAGGATTTTTCGATAGAATCTGACGAAGAAGATATGACACAGCACTTTTTGGCAGAAAATAAATTGATGATTATAGCAATGTATGATTTAACAAAAGCAGAAAAAGAAGGTGTTGCTAAATTAAAAGTATTTTCTGATAAAGCCATCAAAAAAGGATGGACAGTTATTGGTTTAACTTCATCAGGAGGTGATGCAAAAGCCTATATAAAATCACAATATAATTTTAGTTTTGATTTTTATTTGTGTGATGAAAAAGTGATTAAAACAATGGTGCGTGCCAATCCTGGAGTGCTTTTATTAAATAAAGGGACTGTGAAGCAAAAAGCACATTGGAATGATATAGATGATTTAGAACTCTAATTATTTGATAAAATATCTTCTAAATAAAGCTTTTTACGCGTTACTCACATTATTTGGAGTAGTTACAGTCATTTTCTTTTTATTTAATGTTTTACCAGGCGATCCTGCACAAATGATGCTAGGACAAAACGAAGACAGTAATCAATTAGCTATTGTTAAACAAAAATACGGATTCGATAAACCGATTAGTACGCAATATTTTTATTATTTGAATGATTTGTCACCTGTTTCATTTCATTCAACAAATGCAAAAGACTATACGTTTTTAAGAGTTAATAAATACTCGGCTGCTGAGTTATTTACAATAGGTAGTACAACCACAGTTTTAAAGTTTCCATATTTAAGAGAATCGTTTACAAAACAAGGAAAAAAAGTGTCGCAAGTTATAGGAGAAACGTTGCCAAATACTTTTGTTTTGGCTGTTTCAGCAATTTTAATTGCAATCTTTATAGGTATTTGTTTAGGTATTGTTTCCGCATTGTTTAAAGACAGATGGCTCGATAAAGTTATACAAGTTTTGAGTACACTTGGTATGAGTGTACCTTCATTTTTTAGTGCTATTTTGTTTGCTTGGTTTTTTGGATTTGTGCTTCATAAATATACAAATCTCGAAATGACAGGTAGCTTATATGAATTAGATGATTTTGGCGAAAAAGTAAATATTAAATGGAAAAATTTAATACTTCCAGCAATAGTTTTAGGCATTAGACCATTAGCAGTAGTAATCCAATTAATGCGTAATTCATTATTAGAAGTATTTAATCAAGATTACATTCGCACAGCTAGAGCAAAAGGATTGAGTGAATTTCAAATTATAAAACGTCATGCTGTAAAAAATGCTTTAAATCCTGTAGTGACGGCAATTTCAGGATGGTTTGCATCTATGCTAGCAGGAGCCGTTTTTGTTGAGTATATTTTTGGTTGGAATGGACTTGGAAAAGAAATCGTTAATGCCTTGAATACACTAGATTTGCCAGTAATAATGGGAGCTGTATTAATAATTGCCTTAATATTTATAATTATCAATATTTTTGTAGATGTTATTTATGCTTGGCTCGATCCAAAGATAAAATTAGAATAAGCTTATGAGAACACAAATAGTCGCAGGAAACTGGAAAATGAATAATGATTTAGCGCAAACAGAGGCTTTAATCAAAGATTTAAAAAAACAGCATCAAACATCTAACGCAGAAGTTATGATTGCTCCAACTTTTACTAATCTTTGGCCAGCTTTTGAAGCATTAAGACAAAGCAGTATAGAAGTTATTGCTCAAAATATGCATTTTGCTGAATCTGGAGCTTATACTGGAGAAGTAAGCGCGAGTATGCTAAAAAGTGTTGGAGTTGCTACTGTTATTTTAGGTCATAGTGAGCGTCGTGCTTATTTTAATGAAACAGATGAATTGTTAGCTAAAAAAGTGAATGCAGCTTTAGATAACGAAGTGCGAGTTATTTTTTGCTTTGGAGAAGAGTTATCAGATAGAAAATCTGGAAATCACGAAAAAGTAGTTGAAAGCCAAATTAAAAATGCGCTTTTTCATCTAAATGCTTCTGCGCTAAAGCACGTAGTTTTAGCCTATGAGCCAGTTTGGGCAATAGGCACAGGAGAAACGGCAAGTCCTGAGCAAGCTCAAGATATGCATGCTTTTATTAGAGAAACTATAAAAAACAAGTATAATGACCAAGTGGCTCAAAGTATATCAATTTTATATGGTGGAAGTGTAAAGCCAAGTAATGCCAAAGAAATTTTCTCTAAACCAGATGTTGATGGAGGTCTTATTGGTGGTGCAGCATTAAATGCGAAAGATTTTTATGAAATTGTAAATGCGTTTTAAGTTATGTCAAACAATATTTATATAGGATATTATTTTAATGTTGAACCTTTACAACCAGCAGTTGAAATTTTAATTGCAGAGCTCGGTTACGCAGGTTTTGAGAGCTTTGTAGAAACTGAAGAAGGTGTAACAGCTTATATTCAAAAAGAAGAATGGAATGATAAAATACTTGAAGATATTGATATTTTAAAATCTGACGAGTTTAATATTTCATACACCTTTGAAGAGATTGAGCAAACCAATTGGAATGAAGAATGGGAAAAGAATTTTAATCCTATTATAGTTGACGATGTATGTTCTGTTCGAGCACCTTTTCACCCAAAACCAGATACTAAATATGATATAATCATAGAACCAAAAATGAGTTTCGGTACAGGACACCATGAAACAACACATATGATGATTCAGCATATTTTAAAAAATGATTTTAACAATAAATCAGTTTTAGATATGGGTTGCGGAACAGGAGTATTAGCAATTTTAGCAGAAATGAAAGGAGCTAATTCTTTAGATGCTATTGATTATGATAATTGGTGTTACCTTAATAGTTTAGAAAATGTTGAGCGAAATAATTGTAAAAATATTACTGTTATTGAAGGTGATGCAAGTGCTCTAAAAAACAAACATTATGATATTATAATTGCTAATATCAATAGAAATATTTTATTGAATGATATGGCTACTTATGTTAAATGTTTAAATACAAATGGCGTATTATTTTTAAGTGGTTTTTACAATGATGATATTCCGATTATAGAAGAAGAATGTAATAAACATGGCTTAAAACACGTTGAGACATTAGAAAAAAACCATTGGGTTGCCCTAAAATTTGTAAATTAGTATAAACTTATGTTAATGAGTACCAGAGAAAAAACATCAGAAGAGGTACTTCTTGATGAAGACGTCTTAAAACAGAACGAAATTGTATTATATAATGATGATGTAAATACTTTTGATCACGTTATTGATACTCTCATATACGCTTGTGACCATACTCCAGAACAAGCCGAACAATGTTCAATAATTGTGCATTATAAAGGAAAATGTACTGTAAAAACTGGCCCTTATGATGATTTAGAACCTCGTTGCTCCATGCTTTTAGAAGCTGGTTTAAGCGCTGAAATAGTTTAAATAAAAAACCTCACAATGTTTGTGAGGTTTTTTATTTATAGTAAGATTAATAAACTATAGTGTTGATGGACATACAAAATCAGTTAGAGGCAAATCGGTATTTTTAATAGCACCAAAACCACCTGCAACATCAACTAGGTTTTTATAACCTCTTGCCTTTAAAATTGAAGCAGCAATTACAGAACGATAACCACCAGCACAATGTATGTGATATGTTTTGTTTTTGTCTACCTGATTCATATTCTGATTTATATAATCTAAAGCAAAATGTTGAGCATCTTCTATATGTGAAGATTGATATTCTCCATCTTTACGAACATCTAATATATTTACGTTTTGAGTTTTTACTCTATTAGCAAATTCTTCTGCAGAAATAGATTCTAAAGTTTCTACATCTTTTCCAGCAGCTTTCCAAGCCTCAATACCTCCTTCTAAATATCCTAAAGTATTATCATAGCCAACACGAGATAAACGCGTTACAGCTTCTTCACTCTTACCTTCAGGTGTAACTAAAATAATAGGCTGCTTTAAATCTGTAATTAATGCTCCAACCCAAGGTGCAAATTGTCCATTAAGACCAATAAAAATTGAATTTGGAATATGCCCTTTTATGTAATCACTTTGAGGTCTAACATCTAAAACCATTGCTTCTTCATGGTTAGCCATAGCTTCAAAATTTTCTGGATTTAGAGCTACATTTCCAGTTTTTAATACTTCTTCAAAAGCATCATAACCTGTTTTGTTAAGCATTGCATTTTTAGCAAAATATTGAGGTGGTGGAGGCATGCCATCTAATACTTCTTTTACAAATTCTTGTTTGGTCATATCAGCACGTAATGCATAATTCGTTTTCTTTTGATCTCCAATAGTACCAACAGTTTCTTTGCTTAAATTTTTACCACAAGCAGAGCCTGCACCATGAGCAGGATATACAATTACATCATCAGCTAGTGTCATTATTTTATTGCGAAGCGAATCGTAAAGCATTGCAGCTAAATCTTCTTTTGTTAAATCAGATTTTATTGCTAAATCTGGACGTCCAACATCACCTAAAAACAAAGTGTCTCCTGAAAAAATCGCGTGATTTTTACCTTTTTCATCTATCAATAAATATGTTGTAGATTCTAAAGTATGACCTGGTGTGTGTAATGCTTTTATCGTGATATTACCTATTTTAAATTCTTCATTATCTTTTGCTGAATGAATATCATAAGTTGTTTCTGCTCCTGGTCCGTAAACTATTGTTGCACCACTTTTTTTAGCTAAATCAATATGTCCTGAAACAAAATCTGCATGAAAGTGAGTTTCAAAAACATATTTTATTTTTGCATTTTCTGATGCTGCTTTATCAATATATGGCTGAATTTCTCGAAGTGGATCTATTATAGCAACTTCACCATTAGATTCGATGTAGTAAGCACCTTGTGCTAAACATCCTGTATATATTTGTTCTATTTTCATAAGTTAAAATTTAATAATTCAAAGATACAAAACCTTTAAATTTTGTTTTGTGACTTTTGTCACATTTGTCTATAATAGTTCTCGGTATATAATATAAAAAGCAACAATTAGTGTAAACCAACCGAAGCCTCTTTTTAATTTTGTCCCACTAATAAATTTTGATGAATAAACACCAACAATAATTCCTATAATAGAAATTGCAGTAAACACTAGTAAAAATGACCAATCAATAGTTCTACTTTGTAAATCGCCAGTAAAGCCTATTAGTGAATTGGCAGCAATAATAAATAATGAGGTGCCAATAGCTTTTTTCATTGGTAGCTTAGCCAATAACACCAAAGCAGGAATAATTAAAAACCCTCCACCAGCGCCAACAATGCCTGTTAACAATCCTACACCAATTCCAATAATGATAAGAAAAGGGATATTAATTGTTGAATTAGAATTAGTATTTGCAATATCGCGTTTTGAACGAATCATAGAAATAGAAGCCAAGAACATAATGATGGCAAAAAATGTCATAATAAAAATGTTCTTTGTTACTTCAAAATCGTAAATGGTAAAAACTGTTTCTGGAATTGCTGGTACTAAATAACGTCTTGTAAAATATACAACTGTAAATGCAGGAATTGCAAAAATAACAGCTGTTTTAATATCAACTAATTGTTTTTTGAAGTTTTGAAATGCTCCAATTGCTGATGTGCTTCCAACTACAAATAAAGAATAAGCGGTTGCTGTAACTGGATTAATACCAATTAGGTACACCATAACAGGGACTGTAATTATAGATCCACCTCCACCTGAAAGCCCTAAAACTAGACCTACAACAAAAGCACCAACATATCCTAAAAGTTGAGTTATATCCATTTAATGCGGTAATTTATCTTTGATTACACCATAAAAATAGGTGCCAATTATAGCTGCTAAAATAACTATAAGCATAGAGAAAACGCCTGTTCCTACTAATATATACATTGGTCCTGGGCAAGCACCAGATAAAGCCCATCCTAATCCAAATATTGATCCTCCTAATAAATAACGCACTAAGCCTCTGTCTTTTGGAGGTACACTCATTAAAGACCCTTCTGTATTCTTTAGTTTAAGTTTTTTTGTAATTAGTAACAATATGATTCCAGTGCCAACAGCAGTTCCAATAATGCCATACATATGAAAAGATTCAAACATGAACATTTCATAAATTCTGTACCATGATACTGCTTCAGATTTAACAAGAATAATTCCGAAAATAATTCCTACTATTAAAAATTTTAAATATTTCATCCTATTGTTTTTTTAGAAAATTAATGGAAATAAAAGATGTACCATAATTAATCCACCTATAAAGAAGCCTATTACAGCAATTAGTGACGGAATTTGTAAACTACTTAATCCAGTAATGGCATGACCAGATGTACAACCTCCAGCGTATCGTGTTCCGAAGCCTACTAAAAAACCTCCTATTATAAGAATTAATAACCCTTTAAGGCTAAAAACTGCATCCCAACTAAATAGTTCTGGTGGTAATAATGATTTGCCTGCATTATCAAAACCTAACTGCGATAATTGCTCAACAGTGTTTGGGTTTAGGGCTATATCTACTGGGTTTGATAACCAAAAATGTGCAATATAACCACCAATTACAGCGCCTAACACAACAGTTAAGTTCCATTTTTGAGACTTCCAATCGAAATTGAAAAATTCTGTTTTTTTTCCAGCTCCAGCAATGGTGCAAAATGTTCTTAAGTTTGAAGACATTCCAAATGTTTTTCCTAGATAAATAAGGATGAACATGATGAATGCAATTAAAGGGCCTGAAATATACCAAGGCCAAGGTTGTAAAATGTATTCCATAGTGTTTTTAAATAAAGTGCAAATGTAATTGGTCTTTTTTTAGTGATATGTGATAAATGTTACTTAAAAGTCTAAAACTGTTATTTTATTACGGCTTAATTCAATTTTATTCTCGTTTTCTAACTGCTTTAAAAGTCTAGATACTACAACTCTAGATGTGTTTAAATCATGAGCAATATCTTGATGCGTTTTTGAAATTGTTTTTGAAGCATTAAGCTTTACAGTGTCAATGAGATATTTATAAAGTCGTTCATCCATTTTCATAAATGCCAGAGTGTCAATAGTTTCAAGCATTTCATTAAATCGAACCTGATAACTTTGAAGAATAAAATTACGCCAACTTTCATTTGTATGAAACCACTCTGTCATTTTCTCAACAGGAATCATTATAAGTTTAGAATTTTTATCAGCAACTGCTCTTATTTTACTTTTAGTTTTTGCCATGCAACAAGTTAGCGACATTGCGCATGTGTCACCAGTTTCTAAAACATAAATAAGTAATTCGTTACCATTATCATCTTCTCTTAAAATTTTTATATTTCCATCTATTAAAAGAGGAATAAACTTAAGTTCTTGACCAATATCCATAATAATATCATTGGCTTTAAACTGTTTTATAATACCATATTGCGATATGTTATTGATGATAAACTCGTCAAATAGATAATCAAATTGGTGAAGAAGTTCTTTTTGTATCATACTTCAAAAATAATCATTTACAATTTTGAAATAAATTGTTTGGTAGTATTTTAATAAAAGTATTATATTTGCACCCACTTTAAAAGGCCTCGTGGCGCAACTGAATAGCGCACTTGATTACGGCTCAAGAGGTTACAGGTTTGAATCCTGTCGAGGTCACTAATTAACAAGAAAGCAAGCAAAATAAAATAGCTTGCTTTTTTATTTTGCTATTACTACAATAGTAATTTAATTATATAAATTCAGTTTATTTAACAAGAAATATTTTAATTGTAAAGCTGTAATATTTAATCTAGGGCATGTTTGGTTACATACCAACGCCAACCAATAAGAGCCATTTGTAGTTTTGTGGCTTTTGCTAAATCTACTTGTTGTTTAGATAAACTTGGTAAGATAACCTTATTAACTTTAGCTAAAATTTTGAATAATTGCTTTTTCATTTCACAAAAATAATAAAACTTATTCTAGAACTAAGTTCTACATTTTTGATTCTGTTTAATTAATCGAAAAAATTATATCGATTAGTAGTTTAGCAATTGTCATCATAATTTTAAGTTTTAATGATTAATAGGTTAATTTTTTTGATTGAGTTTTCAATATATATTTTTAATAATCTTACCTCCAAGAAATTCAATAAAAATTAATGAAATTGAATTTACATTTACAACTAAAAAGATGATAAGTATTTTAATAAAACATATATGGTCTTCAAATTAGTTTCAATTTTATATGTAAAATTGATTTATATATGTTAAAATGTAATATATGTAGGGCGTTTTCAGTGTGTTTTTTAATTACCAAGGCAATATTCATTAATAAAATGACCATTTTTATAAGCTTCATCTTTTCCTGTTGCTGCTAATCGTAATTTCTATTTAATTACATAAATGTTAAATAATCGATTTGTTTGTACGTTTTTTATCTATTGAATTTGTAGATGCTTACCTTTGTGTAAAATTGTATTTATGAAAAAAATAATTACACTTCTGTTTTTCTTTGCTATATCATCTTCTATGATGAGTCAATTAGTTATTAATGAGATTGATTGTGATACTCCTGGAATTGATGATAAAGAGTTTGTTGAACTAAGATCTGATACACCTAATTTTCCTTTAGATGGATACGTAGTTGTTTTTTTTAATGGTTCAGCTTCAGGAGGAGATACAAGTTATTTGGCCTTAGATTTAGATGGTTATGAAACTGATATTAATGGACTTTTGTTAATAGGAAGTACCACGGTTAATCCGTTTCCGCAATATGTAATTGCACCAAATCTCATTCAAAATGGAGCTGACGCAGTTGCTATTTATCAAGCTGATGATTTAGATTTTCCTGATGGAACTTTAGCTTATGTAGACGCAAGTCTTGTAGATGTGTTATTGTACCAAACAAATGATTCAGATGGATTAGGATTAGTCGCAATTTTTTCTGCATTCGATTCAGGTATTCAAATTGAAAATGAAGGTCCAGGAAATAATACGAACTCTATTCAAAGAAATAATGATGGTACTTACTTTACTGGTGTGCCTACACCAAGACAGCTTAACGATGGTAGTGGAGTAGTGCTAAATGGAGTATTAATTAGCGTAGCCCAAACTATGTATAATGAAGGGGAATCATTTAATATAGTTTTTACTACTGAGCAAAACGTTACTGCAGATCTTAATTTTTCACTAAACTTAAATAATGGAACTTTTAATACTTCAGATTATATAGGAAATACGTCTTTAACCATACCAAATGGTCAAAACACAACATCTACTACAATAACTTTAACCGATGATATTCTTGATGAAGGTGATGAAGAAATGATTATTAAATTATCAGGATTACCTCCAAGCTTTGTGTCTCTTAATAATAATTTGCGAATTAGAGCAGTAGATAATGATTTTCAAGTGGCTGCTTTTGGTACACCAATAAATCCAACATATGGAGTTGTGGCAAGTACGCAACCAAATGGATATTATGATTCTTTAAATGGATTATCTGGAAGTAACTTAAAACAAGCAATGCAAGATATTATTGCAGAAGAAGGTGTTGTTAGAGCGCAAACTTATGCTGATATTATTGATATTTTAAAAGAAGCAGACCAAAATCCAGCAAATAGCAACCAAGTTTGGTTAGTTTATAAAGAAATAGGACGTGCAAAATTAGATTATCAAACTACTTCAAATAGTATTGGTAAATGGAATAGAGAACATACTTATCCACGTTCTAGAGGTGGTTTTAATAGTATAGATTTAGATGATATAGCAGATGGTAAAAATGTGTTTTGGAATACCACTGCAGATTCTTTAAGACATGGAAACTCAGATGCTCATGCTTTACGAGCAGCAGATGGTTCAGAAAATAGCACTAGAGGTAACCAACATTACGGACAATATAATGGGCCTGCTGGTACTTTAGGTAAATTTAAAGGCGATGTTGCTAGAAGTGTTTTTTATATGGCTATTAGATATAATAATCTTGCTATAGTTAATGGTTTTCCTGTGAGTACTGTTGGAGAATTAGGTGATTTAACAACTCTTTTAGATTGGCACAGAAATGATCCTCCAGATGATTTTGAAATGAATAGAAACAATATAGTTTATACTTGGCAGTTTAATAGAAACCCTTTTATTGACTATCCAGATTTGGTTGAATATATTTGGGGAAATCAAGTAGGTAATGCTTGGGATCCATCATTAAGTATTAATGAGGTTTCAGATTTAAATATTCGATTATATCCTAATCCTGTAAAAGATAAATTATATATTTCTGGAATTGCAAATGAAACTCTTGTTGAAGTTTTTTCGGTCGATGGTCGCAAACTATCTGAAGTTGTAATAAACTCTGATACATCTTTAACTTTTAATCTCAATAACGGAATATATTTACTGAAGATGTTTTCTGAAGGAAAAACAATTACTAAAAAGATTGTAGTACAATAAAAAAAAAGCCCAGTTTTTTAAACTGGGCTTTTTTTATATAAAAGAGTTCTAATTTTTCTTTTTGGTAGTTATTATTATAACACCATCTTTTGCTTTTTTGCCATGTTTTTCTATTGCTTGTGTGCCTTTTAAAACATTAACACTTTCAATAGTATCTGGATTAATGGCATCCATTTCTTCTTTCGTTATTTCCTTTCCGTTTAGGAGGATTAATGGACTTTCGTCTTTACCAGTAAACACATGAACTTTTTTGTCCTTTTTTTCAACAAATATAACTTCAACATCTTCATCCTTATCACTTGTCCAATTCACTTTATTCTTTTCTTTTTTTAGCCAAATAGTATCTTTACTTTGCTTACCATCTTTATCTTTCTTGATAAAAATAATATCTTTTTTGTCATTATCATCTAACTCAATAATAGTTTCTTTGTCGTCATCAGAAGTAAAATGAAGCTTTTTTATCTTGTGTTTTTTCTCTTCTTTGCCATCTTTCATAATAATTATTTTTTCTTCAATAATTTCGCCTTCATCATTATCATCGCTAGAAAACACAAAAACATTACTGCCATTACCTGAAGATTGTATTTTATGGTTTCCATCTTCAGAAATAAAAGCATATCCTTTTGCTGAGGCATGTTTACCATTACCAATAGATATACTGTTGTTCTCTTCATTTATTGAAATACTAATAGCTTCTATAGGCTCATCACCATTAATGTTATAATTAGCATTTGTATTATCTGAACTTATTTCAATTTTTATTGAAGTAATTTCACCTTTATCATTACGCTTAATACCTTTAAATTTAGATTCAAAACCTTTGCTTTTAAGTTCATTTTTTAGATTGTCAATATCAGCATCAGTAAAATCTTTAGTAATAACTAAGTCTTTGTGTAATGAAGAATGAGATTTAAAATTTAAATATTCTGTAGAAGGATTATTTTCTGAAAGATTTTTTTCAACAAGTACTTCTTTAGTGTTAAAGCTCATCATAAAGAGCGCAATAGCAGGAAGAATTAAAGTATACTTCCATGCATTAAATTTTTTAGATTTTGATTTGTGTAACATAACGATACGTTTTTTGATTAATGAATTATAAAAATTATTGGTAAGCATCAATTGATGATGCGGAATACTAGCTTTAAGGAGTAGTTTTTGATAGCTTTTTTCGCAATCTGATTGGTTTTGAGCATTTTGGTCTGCTATAAATTCTAAATTTTGTTGAAGCTCCTTTTTATACAACCATACAAATGGGTTAAACCAAAACAGAGTAGTTGCTATATGTGAAAGTAACATATCAATACTATGAAACTGATTCGCATGTACTTGCTCGTGTTTAATGATAAGAGTTAACTCTTCATCGCTAAATTGATTAGGGTTGTAAACAATCCAATTAAAAAATGAAAAAGGAGGTATATCTTTATGTGTTTCAACAAATATGTATTTTCCACTTGTGTATTTTTCATGCGAACTAACTAATTGAAGTAGCGAGAAAAATTGAACAACAAGTCGTCCAAAAAAGAAAATAACACCAGCGTAATAAGTCCATAATAATAGCTTTAACCAATCAAATGAATTCTCTATAGTTTGCTCTACAATAGAGTCTGTCATAATAATGCCTTCGAAAGTTTGAGGCGAATATTCTATATATATTGGAATAACTATTGTTGGGATAATTGATGCAACAACTAATCCGAGTAATAAAAACCAACGATTAGTTGCGAAAAATGTCTCACGTTGTAATAATAACTTATAGCATACGTAAAATATAACAACAATAGCACTTGCTTTTAGTAGATAGTCCATAATTACTTTTTATTTTCGATTAATGCAATTATCTCTTTTAGCTCATCCACACTTATTTTTTCTTCTTTAGCAAAAAATGACACAACGTTTTTGTACGAACTGTTAAAATAATTTTCAATAGCAGTATTCATAAAACGCTTTTTATATGCCTCTTTACTTATAATAGGGAAGTATTGGTGTGTTTTTCCGTAAGCATTATAACTTACATAACCTTTTTCTTCCAGATTTCTTATTATAGTAGAAAGCGTATTATAATGTGGTTTGTCATCTGTTATTTCTGCAAGCACATCTTTTACAAAAGCATTTTCGAGCTTCCATAGAATGTGCATGATTTCTTCTTCTTTATTAGTGAGTTTTTGCATTGATGTGTTTTATTTAATAATTCAAACATATAACTATTTTTATAGTTATACAACTATGAGTGTAGTTATTTAACGAAATTTTTAGTTTTTATTATAAAATGAATGGAAATAGTATCTTCGCTGAAAATTATTTTTCATGAGTTTACTTTGGGTTATTTTAGGACTGATATTATTAGTTATAGGAGGTGAGTTTTTAGTTCGTTCTTCAGTTGCATTATCTTTTAAATTTAATATTTCTAAGCTTGTCATTGGTATGACAGTGGTTTCGTTCGCAACATCAGCTCCAGAGTTACTCGTGAGTTTGCAGGCTGCATTAGATGGCTCTTCAGATATAGCTTTAGGAAATGTAATTGGTTCTAATATAGCAAACATTGGTTTAGTGTTAGGTATTACAGCTATAATTTCACCATTAGCTATAGATAAGAGTTTTTATAAGCTCAATTGGCCTATGATGATGCTTATCTCTGTCGTTTTGTATTTTATGCTTAGTAGCGGAAATGTGCTCGATTTTAAAGAAGGTTTAGCTTTATTTATTTCTTTAGTTATATTCTTATATATACTTATAAAAAAATCAAAAAGTGAAGCAACAGAAGTTGTTGAAGATATTGATGATGCATTAATGGAAACGTCAAACTTTAAAGTCATTTTTTGGTTAATAATTGGTGGAGCGGCTTTATATTTTGGGAGTGAATGGCTGGTTTTTGGAGCAAAAGAAATGGCATTGTCGTTAGGAGTTAGTGAGCGTGTTATATCAGTAACTATGGTCGCCATTGGTACAAGTGTTCCAGAATTAGCAGCATCTGTAATAGCAGCATTAAAGAAAGAAAAGGCAATTTCTTTAGGAAATTTAATAGGTTCTAATATTTTTAATATTGCATCAGTTTTAGGTTTAACTGCAATGATTCAGCCAATTTCTGTTGATAACCCTCAAATATTGTCTAGTGATATTTTTTGGATGATGGCTTTTTCTGCTGTTTTAATTCCGTTAGTATTTATTCCAAAAAGGTTTGAAATAGGTAGATATAAAGGGCTTATTCTTCTAGTTGCTTACGCAATTTTTATTTTTTTAGCTTTTGCAGGAGAAAAATAAAGGGTATAAACAAGTATTTTATCGAATTGTTGACAACTAACCCTATTTTTTTTAGGGTATATTTTATTTTGAATTGATTTTTTGATAGATTTGCCCTATCAAAATTAAATCAAACTTAATAATTATGTCAACATTACGTTTTCACGCCATCAAAGAGACGCTTAATCGCAAGCCTCTTCATATTGAAGAGAATGAGCGTCGTTCAGCAATTTTCGGTTCTAATGTGTTTAATGAAGCAACTATGCGTCAGTATTTGACCAAGGTGGCTTACAAAAGTGTTATGGATGCTATACAGAATGGCACCAAAATAGAAAGAGTTGTCGCAGATCACATTTCTACAGGAATGAAAGAGTGGGCAATTTCTAAAGGAGCAACACATTATACGCATTGGTTTCAGCCTTTAACAGGTGCAACAGCCGAAAAGCATGATGCTTTTTTTGAAACTATAGGAGATGGATTGGCAATTGAAAAGTTTGGTGGAGACCAATTAGTACAACAAGAACCTGATGCATCTAGTTTCCCAAATGGAGGAATTAGAAACACATTCGAAGCTCGTGGTTATACAGCTTGGGATCCTACATCGCCAGCATTTATTTATGGTACAACGCTTTGTATTCCTACAGTTTTTGTTGCTTATACAGGTGAGGCTCTTGATTACAAAACACCATTATTAAGAGCGTTACAAGCTGTTGATAATGCTGCTGTTGCAGTTTGTAAATATTTTGATAAAAATGTAAAGAAGGTTAATGCTTCTTTAGGATGGGAACAAGAATACTTTTTAATTGATAGTGCTTTAGCAGCATCAAGACCAGATATAGTTTTAACAGGACGTACAATGCTTGGTCACTCACCAGCGAAAGGTCAGCAATTAGATGATCACTATTTTGGTTCAATACCAAGTAGAGCTTTAGCATATATGAGAGATTTAGAGACCGAATGTATGTTATTAGGTATTCCAGTAAAAACAAGACATAACGAGGTTGCACCTAATCAATTTGAGTTAGCACCTATTTATGACGAGGCTAATCTTGCGGTAGACCATAACTCTTTATTAATGGATGTTATGGATAAAGTTGCAGATCGTCATAATTTTAAAGTACTATTTCATGAAAAACCATTCGCAGGAGTTAATGGTTCAGGTAAACATAATAACTGGAGTTTAAGTACAGATACAGGAGTAAATCTTTTAGGTCCTGGGAAAACTCCAATGAGCAATCTTCAATTTTTAACTTTCTTTATTAACACAATTAAGGCAGTTAATGATAATGAAGAGTTGTTGAGAGCTGCAATTGCATCAGCAAGTAATGATCATAGGTTAGGAGCTAATGAAGCACCACCAGCAATTATTTCTGTATTTATTGGATCGCAATTAACTAGTGTTTTAAATGAATTAGAAAATGTAACTACTGGAAAACTATCTCCAGAAGAAAAAACTGATTTAAAACTAAATGTAGTTGGTAAAATTCCTGATGTATTATTAGATAATACTGATAGAAACAGGACTTCACCATTTGCTTTTACAGGTAATAAATTTGAGTTTAGAGCAGTTGGTTCTAAAGCTAATTGTGCTAGTGCGATGACAGTTTTAAATGCAATTGTTGCAAAACAATTAATCGATTTTAAAGCTGAAGTAGATATGCTTATTGAGAAAAAAGACATGAAAAAAGATGATGCTGTCTTTAATGTTTTAAGAGAGTATATCAAAAAATCTAAAAATATTTTATTCGAAGGGAATGGTTATGGTGATGCTTGGCATAAAGAAGCCAAAAAGCGTGGCTTAAGTAATAATAAAACAACACCAGAAGCATTAAAAGCTAAAGTTTCTAAAAAAGCAATTAGTCTTTTTGAGGATTTAGGCATAATGAATAAAATAGAGTCTGAAGCGCGTTATGAAATTGAGATGGAAGAGTACGTATTACGTATTCAGATTGAAGGACGTGTGTTAGGAGATATAGCTCGTAATCATATTGTGCCTACTGCTGTAAAGTACCAAAACGTTTTAATTGAAAACGTAAAAGGTCTTAAAGAAATTTATGGTACTGGTTTTAAAAAGCATGCAAAAGAGCAAATGGTATTAATTGAAGAAATTTCTGAGCATATTGAGTCAATAAACTCTAACGTTACTAAATTAATAAATGCACGTAAAACGGCTAATACAATTAGTGATATTGAAAAGAAAGCATTAGACTATTGTCATAAAGTAAAACCAATCTTTGATGATATTCGCTACCATTGCGATAAATTAGAGCTTTTAGTTGATGATGAATTATGGCCATTAACTAAATATAGAGAGTTGTTATTTACAAAATAATTAGTAAAACATAAGTTTGAAAAGCCTCGTATATCGAGGCTTTTGTTATTCAAAAGCCTACTTTATACGTATTTCTACGTATGTGATAAGTAAGAAAAAATGTATTTCAACGCATAATTTTACTAATAATCGAAAATGTTGTTAAGGCTTTATAATCAGAGGGTTATTTTCTTAAATTTGTAATGCTATTAATCAATATTTGTAAAGATGAAAAAGTTATTATTAAGCTTAGCGGCTTTGGCTTTTGCAACTTTGTTGTTCTCTCAAGACGATTCTAAAGACAATAAAGATAATGCTTCTAAAGATGCAGTTGTTAAGGTTGAGAGCAGTATTAAAACTGCTTCTTAAATAATTTTTAACAATTACAAAGCCTGGTTTTACAATTCATATTTTATTAATGTAATTATGTTTTGTAAACCAAAAAAGACAAACCAATTAGTAACTTAATTTGTTTGTCTTTTTTTATACTATATATTTGACTTGTAAAAATGTAACAATTTGATTGTTAAATTGTTATATTGCGCTCCCCTTTCTAGATAGGAACTTGCAGTCTCTTTTGTTTTAATTAACCGATGTCTAATTAATATTAAAATTGATGATAGCAAAACAGCTTTATATTAAAGCAATCGCTTTTTTTATAATAAGTATATTTCATACTACACTATTTTCACAAGATCTAGTGCAAACCGAAAATGATAGTTTATTCCGAAACGAAAATTTTAAAGAGTTTAGGGCAAATAATACGATAGACATTGCTTTAGGTACTTCAGTTATTAATGGAGATTTTGTTGATCCAATGTTTGAAATTTTTATGCACATTGGCTATAAAAGGCATTTAACACCACATTTGAACATTAATTTCGGATATAATAAGTTTAACCTAGCCTATAAAGATCAGTTTAATGAAGGCTTTATGTCTTTCGATTTAAATGTTGAGTGTTTATTGCTTCCACATCAAAGATTTTCTCCGTTTGTTTTTGCAGGAGGAGGATATAATGCATCAAATTATTTTAAGCAAACTGCTACTAAATTTCAAGGAGGTGGAGGAATAGAATATATTGTTACTGATGGTTTTGGCCTAAAACTTTATACTGATTATAATTACGTTTTAAGTGATGAGTTAGATAGGTTAATTGCAGGAAATTCTGACGATACATATTTTAGAATAGGTTTTGGTATTAATTATTATTTTGAAGCAAATTCAAGCAAAACTAAATTAAAAAAGGGTGAAAAATCTATTATTAAATCAAACCCAATTATTGATAAAAACTAAATTACAATCCTTATTTTTGCATATCCAAACAAAGTTATGAGTCAAGACATAAGTAAACGATATGCGCAAAGAGGTGTTTCTGCATCTAAAGAAGATGTGCATAACGCTATCAAAAACATCGATAAAGGATTATTTCCACAAGCATTTTGCAAAATTGTACCAGATTATTTAACAAATGATAATGAGTATTGCCTTATTATGCATGCAGATGGTGCAGGTACAAAATCATCACTAGCTTATATGTATTGGAAAGAAACTGGAGATATTTCAGTTTGGAAAGGTATCGCTCAAGACGCCTTGATTATGAATATTGACGACTTGTTATGCGTAGGAGCTACTGATAATATTATGTTATCATCAACTATTGGTAGAAATAAGAATTTAATAACAGGAGAAGTTATTTCTGCAATCATTAATGGTACAGAAGAATTAATTTCTGAATTAAAATCGTTTGGAGTTACTATTCATTCAACAGGAGGCGAAACTGCTGATGTTGGTGATTTAGTTCGCACAATAATTGTTGATTCTACTGTAACAGCGCGTATGAAGCGTAGTGATGTTATTGATAATGCAAATATAAAAGCAGGCGATATTATAGTTGGCTTGTCATCGTCAGGTCAAGCTACTTACGAGAAAACATATAATGGAGGAATGGGAAGTAATGGATTAACATCTGCACGTCATGATGTGTTTCATAACTATTTAGCTGAAAAATTTCCTGAAAGTTTTGATGCTTCAGTGCCTAAAAATTTAGTGTATTCTGGACAAGTAAAATTAACCGATAAAGTAGAAAACTCTCCAATTGATGCTGGTAAATTAGTATTATCACCAACAAGAACCTATGCGCCAATCATTAAAAAAATACTATCAAAATACAATTCGAAAGACATTCATGGAATGGTGCATTGTAGTGGAGGAGCCCAAACCAAAATTCTTCATTTTATAAACAATCTACATATTATAAAAGATAATTTATTTTCAATTCCACCACTTTTTAAACTAATACAAGAACAATCAAAAACAGATTGGAAAGAAATGTATCAAGTATTTAATTGTGGGCATCGTATGGAGTTGTATGTATCTCCAGAAGTAGCTGAAGATTTAATTTCTATTTCTAAATCATTTAATGTCGATGCCCAAATTGTTGGTAGAGTTGAAGCATCATCAGAAAAGAAATTAACTATAAAAAGCGAGTTTGGAGTTTTTGAGTATTAGTCTAAACTCCCAATACTTAAATATTTATAATCTTCAAGTTCTTCAAGGTTATTAATAAGTTTTGTGCATCCATTTTTTAGTAAGTATAGTTCATCTGAAGTGTCAATAACATCTCTAAAATAATGATCGGTAATTATAATGGCTTTAGTTTGCTTTTCAATAGCAATTAAGCGTTTAAATTTTTCAATGTACAAAGGTGCGATATGGGAAAAAGGTTCATCTAGTATAATAATTTCATTTTTACTCTTTAAAATCAAATAAGTTTCCAAAACACGACGCTCACCTCCAGAAAGATTATTTATTTTTGAATTTTTAAACAAAGAAAAACTTTCAAAAACAGTAATAAATTCTAACCAATCTAAACGAAATAATTTAAATACAGTTTTAACTTTTATGTTATTTGGAGTTAATGCATGTTGAGGTAAAAAACCAACACAATTGATTGTGTAAAGTGGTTTTAAAATAGGCTCATTATCTATTCTGATTAATTTATACTTTGGTTGTAACGAACCAAAAATAATATTCATTAAACAGCTTTTGCCACTACCATTGCTTCCAAGAATCCCAGTGACTTTTCCTGTTTCAGCTTTTAAATAAACACCATTGAGAATTCGCTTGCTAGAAAAATAAAGTTCAATACTATCTATTTCTAAAATCATATAAATTCTTGCATAATGAGTAAAAAGCCAATGGTAATAAAAATATCAATTAAAAATATAGCAGAAAATAGTTTAAAGGTTGAAATGCCCAAGTTTTTGTAAAAAATAAGTTTTCTTTCTCTATTGGTTTCGTTAATGAGATACCAAACAAAAATAGTAAGTAATAATTTAGTAATTACAGTAGTAAATATATGTGGATTAACAATTATAATTAATACATTAACTGCAAAGGACCAAATAAATAAAGGTCTATAAAATAAAAGTATAGCTTCAAATCGTTGCATCATAGGATTAGAACGTATATAAGTTAGATATATTTTTAAAATTTCCAATCAGCAGTATATATTCTTCCTTCTAAATGCAAAATGGTCTTGATTCTATTTGATAAATTATCGTATTTTTGCAGCACAATTTAAACGATAAATGTTAGAGAAATTACAAATAGTAAAGCAACGATTTGATGAGGTTAGTGATTTAATCATTCAGCCTGATATAATGACAGATCAAAAGCGATATATAGAGCTCAATAAAGAGTATAAAGATTTACGTCTATTAATGAATAAACGTGATGAATATTTAGAGCTTACCAATAATTTGCAGGAAGCGGAAGAAATTTTGGCAACTGGAAAAGATCCAGAAATGTTAGAAATGGCTAAAATGCAATACGAAGAAGCTAAAGAAGGAATCCCTAAGTTAGAAGACGATATTCGTTTTATGTTAATCCCTAAAGATCCTGAGGATACTAAAAATGCCGTAATGGAACTTCGTGCTGGAACTGGTGGAGATGAAGCTAGTATTTTTGCAGGTGATTTATTCAGAATGTATACTAAATATTGCGAAAGCAAAGGTTGGAAGGTTGATGTAGTAGATTACAGTGAAGGAACTAATGGTGGATTTAAAGAAATTCAGTTTGAAGTTGTTGGTGAAGATGTTTATGGAACTTTAAAGTTTGAAGCAGGTGTACATCGTGTACAGCGTGTACCACAAACAGAAACTCAAGGACGTGTTCATACGAGTGCTGCAACAGTTATGGTGTTTCCTGAAGCTGAAGAGTTTGATATAGAAATCAATCCAAAAGATGTACGTATCGATTTTTTCTGTTCGTCAGGTCCTGGAGGTCAGTCTGTAAATACAACTTATTCTGCAGTACGATTAACACATATTCCAACAGGATTAGTAGCACAATGTCAAGACCAAAAATCGCAACATAAAAATAAAGAGAAAGCATTTAAAGTATTACGTTCTCGTTTATATGATATGGAGTTGGCAAAGAAAATGGAAGAAGATGCTGCTAAACGTGGCTCAATGGTGTCATCTGGAGATAGAAGTGCAAAAATTAGAACATATAACTATCCTCAAGGACGTGTTACAGATCACAGAATCGGACTAACATTATACGATTTAGGTAATATTGTTAATGGAGATATACAACGTATTATTGATGAGCTTCAACTAGCTGAAAACACTGAGAAGTTAAAAGCTAATACAGATGTAATTTAAATAACCAGCCTCTTTTTTGAGGCTTTTTTTATGCTATGACAACACAACAACTTATAAGTCAAATACACAAAAAGAAATCCTTTCTCTGCATAGGATTAGATGTCGATTTAAATAAAATTCCGAAGCAACTACTACAAACTGAAGATCCTATTTTTGAGTTTAACAAAGCAATTATTGATGCTACTCATCATTTGTGTGTTGCTTATAAACCAAACACAGCTTTTTATGAAGCTTACGGATTAAAAGGATGGAAAGCTTTAGAAAAAACAATCAATTACATCAATCAAAACCATCCAGAAATTTTTACAATTGCTGATGCTAAACGTGGTGATATTGGTAACACCAGTAGTATGTATGCCAAAGCTTTTCTTGAAGATTTAGCTTTCGACAGTGTAACTGTAGCGCCTTACATGGGGAAGGATTCTGTTGAGCCTTTTCTTGCTTTTAAAAATAAGTACACTATACTTTTAGCATTAACATCTAATGAAGGAGCTTTCGATTTTCAGACCAAAAATGTTGACGGAAAAGAATTATATAAACAAGTTCTTGAAACCTCTAAAACTTGGAAAAACTCAGAAAACTTAATGTATGTTGTTGGTGCTACAAAAGCAGAATATTTTGCTGAAATAAGACGTATAATTCCTGATAGCTTTTTACTGGTTCCAGGTGTTGGTGCACAAGGTGGTAATCTTCAAGATGTTTGTAAATATGGTATGAATATTAATGTAGGATTGCTAATAAATTCTTCTCGCGGAATTATTTATGCTTCAAATAATAATAATTTTGCAGAGGCTGCTGCTACTAAAGCAAAAGAACTTCAACAAGAAATGGAAATTATTTTGAGTAAGTAGTTGGTTTTCTATCTGAAGTAAGGCTGTAAACTGCAACTGTGACTGATAATTATTTTTATGAAAGACCAACTCCATCGTAAACTTCAATTTCAAGGTACGCCAAAACGTATTGTTTCATTGGTGCCTTCGCAAACCGAGTTACTTTACGATTTAGGGCTGGAATCTTCAATAGTTGGGATTACCAAATTTTGTATTCATCCTAATCATTTCAAAAAAAGTAAAATTATTGTTGGTGGTACAAAGGAGGTTAATTTTGAAAAAATTAAAGCACTTCAACCAGATATAATTTTGTGTAATAAGGAAGAAAACACAAAAGAAATGATTCTGGAATTAGAAAAAATTGCTCCTGTACATATAAGTGATATTTATACTATTAATGACTGTTTGCAATTAATAAAAATGTATGGTGAGCTGTTTTTAAAGGAAAATAAGGCTACACAAATTATTAAAGAGATAAGCATAAAAGAGGCTGATTTTAAAGAGTTTATAAAAGATAAACCAAAAATGAATGTAGCTTATTTTATTTGGAAAAATCCTTGGATGGTAGCTGCTAAACAAACATTTATTGATGAAATGTTGCAGTTAAATAAATTTGAAAACCACTTTGGTAATTTTGAACGCTACCCAGAAATTGAACTTAAAACATATTCTTCTGTCAATTTAGTATTGCTTTCTAGTGAACCGTTTCCATTTAAAGAAAAACATAAAACAGAAATTTCAAAATTTTTCCCTAATGCAAAAATTGTAATTGTTGATGGAGAATCATTTTCTTGGTATGGTTCAAGACTTTTAAAAGCATTCGATTATTTTAGAAGTTTAAACCTTTCAAGATAACAATGCAATTGCTCTTAAATAGATATTAAATCTCTAATTAGAAGTTGTCAATAGTGTTTCTCTATTTAAGTATTTAAGTCTGTTAAGCTTGTTTAATAGTTTTATCGCTTTGTATTCAGAAAAATCACTTAAAGCAGAGTCGGTTTGACGAAAATTGTAGGCTTGTTCAATTAACTGCTTATATTTTTGCTGCAGTATAAGTTGATGGGTCTTTATTTCAGAATGTGATTTCATGATGCTACAACTTTTGAGAACATTAAATATATCTAAAAATTTACTATTCAACAAGTTAAAGTTGTGTTATGTTGAAAAAAAAATCGAGATAAGTGTATACCTCGATTTATAACCAACTAACTAATTCAAAATTAAAGACAAATATGATATTCTTCGTTTTGAGGTACAAAGATGATATTCTGTTTATAATCTAATGTTATGTTAATATTAGTATTAGATTAACTCTCAATTATTAACTTTAAAACAATACAAATAAATAATCATGAAACCAATACTACTTTTTTTATCGCTTTTTTTAGGATTAACAATGCATGCTCAAACTAATACATGCAATTGTTGTACAGATAAACATTCTGAGTTTGATTTTTGGATTGGAAATTGGTCGGTAACGAATCCAGATGGAACAACTGCAGGGAAAAACACAATAGAAAAGGTTCAAGATAATTGTGTTTTAAGAGAGAATTGGACAAGTGCTAATGGGAATTTTACAGGTACGAGTAATAATTTTTATAATTTTAAAACTAAACAGTGGGAACAAATCTGGGTTGATAACCAAGGTCAGAGTTTGCACCTTAAAGGAAATAGAATAGGTAACCAAATGATTTTAAAAACAGATGAAGAACTTAATAAAGATGGTATTCCTTTTTTTCATCGTGTTACTTGGACAAAAAATAGTGATGGTACAGTTCGTCAGTTATGGGAAACAATTACAAATAGTAAAGAGGTAACTGTTGCTTTTGACGGATTATATAAAAAAGAATAAGTTAATCTTGTAAAGCAAAAACTTTTTTTAGTAAATCTGTACTTCTTGATGATACCTTGTCACGAATTTCCTTTTCTTCAACAGCAATCATTGTATAAACACCCTTTAATGCTTCAGTGGTAACATAATTTGTTAAATCAGGATTTACATCTGTTGTAAATGGTATAGCATTATACTTATTAATAAGATTAGCCCAAATTTGATCTGCTCCAACTTTAGAAAAAGAATTATTTATTACAGGATGAAATTTGTCATATAAAGCTGTTTGGGTTTTACTAGTTAAGTACTGAGTTGCTGCATCATCTTGACCTAAAAGAATATTTTTAGCATCAGAAAAAGTAATATCTTTTACAGCATTAACAAAAATTGGTGTTGCTTCTTTAACAGCATCTTCAGCAGCTCTGTTTAAAACCTTTAAGCCTTCATCAGCAAGGCTGCTTAAACCAATATCACGTAAACCTTTATCTACCTTTTGCAATTCTTCAGGTAATAATATTTTTACTAACTCATTCTTATAAAAACCATCTTTTTGAGTTAATTTACTTACTTGCTTTTCAATTCCAAAATCAAGGGCTTCGCGCAAACCTGCAGCAATATCGGCATTACTTAATACACTACCTTGAGGTAATTGGTTTACTACATTTTGTAATTCGCTACACGCTGTAAGGTTAAAAAATAAAATGAATGCTAAAAATTTACGAATCATAGGTCTCGGTTTTTTATCTTTAACAAAGATAAGTTATACATATGAAAGCATTTCAAATACCGTTCCTAATATTAATTTTTGCCATTTTTTTATTTAATTGTAAATCCGAACCTAAGAATTTAGTACCAGATAATCAAGGTCAATATATTACAGTTCTTGGTGTCGCTCAAGATGCTGGTTATCCTCAAATAGACTGTAATAAAGAATGTTGTAAACGATTTCATGAAGGAAAAGAACTTAAAAAGTTAGTGTCTTGCCTTGGATTGGTTGATAAAATTGTAGGGAAGAAGTATATATTTGATGCTACTCCAGATATAGCTGCTCAGACAGAAATATTAAAGTCTAAAGATCTTGTAAGCGATAAAATTATTGATGGTGTTTTCTTAACACATGCTCATATTGGGCATTATACTGGTTTAATGCAATTTGGAAGAGAAGCATTAGGAGGTAATAATATTCCTGTGTATGTAATGCCAAAAATGAAATCTTTTTTAGAGCAAAACGGACCATGGAGCCAGCTTGTAAGTTTAAACAATATTGAGTTAAGAGCATTGCAAAATGATTCAACAATTGTATTAAATAATCATTTAAAAGTTACTCCTTTTTTAGTGCCACATCGTGATGAATATTCAGAAACTGTTGGCTATAAAATTGAAGGCAAAAACAAGTCAGCTTTGTTCATTCCAGATATTAATAAATGGAAACTTTGGAAAAAGAATATTGTAGATGAAGTTAAAAAAGTAGATTATGCTTTTATTGATGCCACTTTTTTTAAAGAAGGAGAAATTAACAGACCCATGAGCGAGGTACCACATCCATTTATTGAAGAGACAATTAAATTATTCGAAAACGAATCAAAAGAAACAAAAGCCAAAGTTGTTTTTATCCATTTTAATCATACTAATCCTGCACTATTGCAGACACATGCTTTAAAAGATAGTATTCAAAACTTAGGATTCAAATTTGCTAAAGAAGGAACAAATTTTCAACTTTAAAATATTTAGTTTATTCTCTAAAATGCTTCTAAATCTTTGAATAATCCTTAAATTTGCAGCATTCTAACTAGATATAATTATCAATGAAGCAAGTAGCGCCTTATAACCCAAAATATAAAGTACGTATTGTCACAGCCGCATCATTATTTGATGGTCATGATGCATCAATTAATATTATGCGTCGTATAATACAAGCAACAGGAGTAGAAGTCATCCATTTAGGACACGATAGAAGTGTTGAAGAAGTTGTTAATACTGCTATACAAGAAGATGCCAATGCAATTTGTTTAACTTCTTATCAAGGTGGTCATAACGAATACTTTAAGTATATGTTCGATTTACTTAAAGAAAAAGGAGCAGAGCACATCAAGATATTTGGTGGAGGTGGAGGAGTAATCCTTCCTTCAGAAATAAAAGAGTTGATGGATTATGGTATCGCTCGTATTTATTCACCTGATGATGGTCGTGAAATGGGATTGCAAGGCATGATTAACGATTTGGTTAAACAATCTGATTTTGCTGTTGGTGATTCTCTAAATGGAGAAATAGATGCATTGGTGAAAAAGAATCCAAAAGCAATTGCAAGAGTTATTTCTTCTGCTGAGAACTTCCCTGAAGTAGCTAAAGAAACACTTAATAAAATTCATGCTAAAAATAAAACATCTAAGACACCAGTTTTAGGAATCACAGGAACTGGAGGAGCTGGTAAGTCTTCTTTAGTTGATGAGTTGGTTCGTCGTTTTTTAATCGATTTTCCTGAAAAAACAATTGGTTTAATCTCTGTAGATCCTTCAAAACGTAAAACAGGAGGCGCACTTTTAGGTGATCGTATTCGTATGAATGCTATTAACAATTCTCGTGTGTATATGCGTAGTTTAGCAACACGACAATCTAACTTAGCGCTTTCAAAATATGTTCATGAAGCTATTGAAGTTTTAAAAGCTGCTGAGTACGATTTAATTATTTTAGAAACTTCAGGTATTGGTCAATCTGATACCGAAATTATTGAGCATAGCGATGTATCACTTTATGTGATGACACCAGAATTTGGTGCAGCAACGCAGTTGGAAAAAATTGATATGCTTGATTTTGCTGATTTAGTAGCAATTAATAAATTCGATAAACGAGGTTCGTTAGATGCACTTCGTGATGTGAAAAAACAGTACATGCGTAATAATAATCTTTGGGATACGCCTCAAGATGAGTTGCCAGTATTTGGAACTATTGCATCGCAATTTAATGATCCTGGAATGAATACGCTTTATAAAGCTGTAATGGATAAGTTGGTTGAAAAAGCTGATAGCGAATTAAAATCTAAGTTTGAGATTTCTAAAGAAATGAGCGAAAAGATTTTTGTGATTCCACCTTCAAGAACGCGTTACTTATCTGAAATTGCTGAAAATAATAGAGCTTATGATAAAACAGCTAACGAGCAAGTAGAGGTTGCTCAACGACTTTACGGAATTTATAAAACTGTAGAATCTGTAATTGGTAAAACTCCAGAATTAGATAAAGCAGGAATCGATTCTAATTCTATTGAATCTAAAGAAAATAAAGACTTTATAAAACTTTTAGTTGGAGAATTCGACAGAGTAAAACTTAATTTAGACCCTTACAATTGGGAGGTTATTACAGGTTGGAATGATAAGGTTAATAAATATAAAAACCCTATTTATTCATTTAAAGTAAGAGGGAAAGAAATAAAAATAGAAACACATACAGAATCACTATCTCACACTCAAATTCCTAAAGTAGCTTTGCCTAAGTATCAAGCTTGGGGAGATATTTTACGTTGGACATTACAAGAAAATGTACCAGGAGAATTCCCTTATACGTCAGGATTATATCCTTTTAAACGTACAGGTGAAGACCCAGCACGTATGTTTGCAGGAGAAGGTGGGCCAGAACGCACAAACCGTCGTTTTCATTATGTGAGTGCTGGATTGCCAGCAAAACGTTTGTCAACTGCTTTTGATAGTGTTACACTTTATGGTAACGACCCAGACTACAGGCCAGACATCTATGGAAAAATAGGAAATGCTGGTGTTAGTATTTGTTGCTTGGATGATGCCAAAAAATTGTATTCAGGATTTAATTTAGCAGATGTTATGACTTCTGTTAGTATGACAATTAATGGTCCTGCACCAATGTTATTAGGTTTCTTTATGAATGCTGCCATCGATCAGCAATGTGAAATCTACATTAAAGAAAACGGATTAGAAAAAGAAGTAGAAGCTAAAATTACTAAGATTTATAAGGGTAAAACACGTCCATCTTATAATGGCGATTTACCAGAAGGTAACGACGGATTAGGACTAATGCTTTTAGGTGTTACAGGAGATCAAGTATTACCTGCAAATGTTTATGCCGAAATTAAAAAGAATACCATTGCTCAAGTTAGAGGAACGGTTCAAGCTGATATATTAAAAGAAGATCAAGCACAAAACACATGTATTTTCTCTACAGAGTTCGCATTACGATTAATGGGAGATGTTCAAGAGTATTTTATTGAAAATAATGTTAGAAACTTCTATAGTGTGTCTATCTCTGGGTATCATATTGCTGAAGCAGGAGCTAACCCAATTACACAACTTGCCTTAACTTTATCTAATGGATTTACTTATGTAGAATACTACTTAAGTAGAGGAATGAATATCAACGATTTTGGACCAAACTTATCGTTCTTTTTCTCAAATGGTATCGATCCAGAATATGCAGTTATTGGTCGTGTAGCTCGTAAAATTTGGGCAAAAGCCATGAAGAATAAATATGGAGCAGATGCAAGAGCGCAAATGCTAAAATACCATATTCAAACTTCAGGTAGAAGCTTACATGCTCAAGAGATTGATTTTAATGATATTCGTACAACACTACAAGCTTTGTATGCAATTTATGATAACTGTAATTCACTACATACCAATGCGTATGATGAAGCTATAACAACACCAACTGAAGAAAGTGTTAGAAGAGCAATGGCAATTCAGTTAATTATAAATAAAGAATTAGGTTTAGCTAAAAACGAAAACCCAATTCAAGGGTCATTTATTATAGAAGAATTAACCGATTTGGTTGAAGAAGCTGTTTTGGCAGAGTTTGATAGAATTACCGAAAGAGGAGGTGTTCTTGGTGCTATGGAAACTATGTATCAACGTAGTAAAATACAAGAAGAAAGCTTGTATTATGAAACTTTAAAGCATAATGGTGAATTTCCAATAATAGGTGTTAACACGTTTTTAAGTAGCTCAGGCTCACCAACAATCCAGCCAAAAGAAGTTATTAGAGCCACTGAAGAGGAAAAACTTTTCCAAATAAAAACTTTAGAGAATCTTCATAAAGCAAACGATACAAAAGCATTATTAAAAAACCTTCAAACAAAAGCTATTCATAACGAAAACATTTTTGAAGCACTAATGGATGTTTGTAAAGTATGTTCACTTGGTGAAATTACATCAGCTTTATTTGAAGTTGGAGGTCAGTATCGAAGAAATATGTAAAAACTAATACTCAAAAAGAAATTTTTATCATTTTATTTGAATATAAATCCCTCCTTATGAGGGATTTTTCTATATTTAATTTCTTTAAATCATATAAAATGAAACGTAATATTCTTAATTGTTTATTTCTTTTTGTTGTTAATTTAATTATTGCTCAAGAAACGATAGATAATATAAATCTTGATACAATTGAGCCTAATCAAACTAAACAATTTTGGTTAATATTGATTGACGATGGATTTTCTCAGCCAGTTTCTGTGCCTGTGTTAATAGCTAAAGGAAAATATCCTGGGCCAATTTTAGGTTTAACAGCTGCAATACATGGCAATGAATTAAACGGCATAAAAGTAATTCAAAAACTATTTGAAGATATTAATACTGAAGAATTACACGGAACTATTATTGCAATTCCAGGGTTAAATAATTTAAGTATACAACTAGATAAGCGACTTTTTATTGATGATGATGATTTAAATAGAAATTTCCCTGGTAAGCCAAATGGTAATAATAGTCAGCAATATGTATATCAAATTAATAAAAAAATTATATCTAAAATTGAATATTTAATTGATATGCATACTGCTAGTTTTGGAAGGGTTAATTCATTGTATGTTAGAGCAGATATGAATGATGAAAAAATGAAAAACATGGCTTTATTACAGGACGCAGATATAGTACTAAATAGTAAAGGACCTAGTGCAGGAGTTGCATCGGAAGGTGGAACCATTAGAGATGAAGCTATGTCACAAGGTATACCAAGTATTACAATAGAATATGGTAATCCTCAAGTATATCAAAGCGATATGATTGAGCGTGGTGTAATAGGTGTAAAAAATGTGATGTCATGGTTAAAAATGCAGAATTTTGAAGTTTCAAAAAGAGAGATTGCTGTAAGATGTAAAAAGTCATATTGGATATATGTTGATAAAGGAGGGTTATTAGAAATACCAGTTGAGTTAAATCAAATGGTTGAAAAAGGAGACGTTATTGGAATTTTAAGAAATCCCTTCGGAGACATTATAAAAGAATACACCTGTCCAGAAAAAGGAATAGTTATAGGTAAAAGCACTAATCCAGTTAACACAAATGGTGGACGAATTATTCATCTAGGTATTTTAGAAAACTAAAACATTTTTATGCTTATACAAGCAATTTTATTAGTTGTTTTTACAGTAATTTCAGTATTACTTCTAGATAAAAGTAAAATAAAATGGATTCAATTAGTACTCAATTGGTTTCCTGCTATATTATTTGCTTACGTTATTCCAGCAATTGTTACGCATAGCTTCAATTTAGATTTGAGCAAAGTAGAACTTCATTCTTGGAGTAAAGACTACATCATTCCATTTGCAATTTTAATGGTTATGAGTGCTTTGTCTTTTAAACAATTAAAAATAATTGGAGTAAGACCTATTATCCTTTTTGTTATGGGTTCTTTAGCAATTGCAGTTTTAGCACCAATTATCCTTTTAATTTTTAATGTCTTTACGCCTGTATTTAATGATTTATTAATTGTTAAAGAAAGTTGGAAAGGTTTAGTGCCAATAGTTGGTAGTTGGATTGGAGGTAGCACAAGTCAGTTAGTACTTAAAGAACTTGTAAATTGTCCTGAAGGCTTGTTTCTAACTATTTTAGTTTTAGATAATGTACTAGTTAATATATGGACAATCTTGATGTTTCAGCTTATTAAAAAAAGCGATGCTCTAAATATGTATTTTGGTATAAAGGATGTAGTCCCAGATTTTGTAAAAGATGAAAGTGATATAAAAACCTTTGCACCTAAATCAGTTATAGCTGTTACTATAGTTAGTTGTATATTAATTTTAGGGTTAGGTTACTTTATAGAATCATTTCTGTGGAGAATAGTTGCTTTTAGTATAGTTGGTTTATTAATAGGTAATTTTGTAAAAAATTGGAACCATGCATTAGTTTTAAAACTTGGAGGCTATAGTATTATTTGTATTATGGCTATTCTTGGATTAAAATTGAATTTTAATGACTTATCAATACCTCTACAACTTATATTGTTTGTAGTTATTTGGTTAATTAGCCATTTTGTAATAATGATATTTGTTGCAAAAAAATTGAAATTACACATGGCTTGGGTCCCAATTGCAAGTATGGCAAATTTAGGAGGTATATCTACTGCTCCAGCTGTTACTGCAGCTTATAATAAAGAATGGATGCCACACGCTATCTTATTAGCAATTTTAAGTATGGTATCTGGTACTTTCTGGGGAATGATAACTATTTATTTGTTTGAATTGTTTTAGGTTAAAAAGTCAACATCCAAGAATGTTGCAATTTTTTAAATTTTTTCAACTCACTACGTAAAATTGGTAAATAATCTCTACCATTACTATTACTGCGTTCTAAACGTTTACAGTTTTTATAAAGCATATTAGTTAAACGCTCTAATGTTTCCACATGCTTATGCTTTTTGTCTGAGTAACGCTCTAATTCAGCATTAACAATTTCGGGTGCTAAATTAACAGATTGCTGTACAATATCTCCTGAAAAGTAAATATTATCATCTTCTGTGCCATCAGGTCTCAAATACGCTAAATCTTGATTAAGGTAAGTGGAGATGCTTCTGGATAATATAATAATTTCCATAGCCTTTTGATATATAGGCAGTTCAGAAAGATGAGATGGGATATTGTAGTACATTTTTAATAGCAATTTCATCAAAATTAATGACAAGTAATGAGTTTAGACAATTGATTTTAAAGTAAAATGTTATATTTGCTTTAAATATTAAGTTTTTTGATTAGTTTTAGTTTAAAATGAATATAGATTCTCTTAATTGGAAGATTTTAAAATGCTTACAGCAAAATGCTAGACAATCTAATGCAGAAATTGGAAGGCAAGTTGGTATAAGTTCACCTGCAGTTTCCGAACGTATTAAAAGAATGGAAGATGCTGGTATTATTCAAGGTTATAAAACTTCAATATCGCCTTTAGATGCTGGTTATCAATTAAAAGCGCTTATTACTTTGCGTGCTTTTATGGGTATGCTTAAACCTTTTTTAGAAAAAGTTAAAACCTATGATGAGGTTTTAAACTGTTATCGTATTACAGGAAATGAAAATATTGTGATGGAAGTAGTATTAAAAAACCAAAAACACCTTGAAAGTTTTATTGACCAACTTATTATTTATGGCGAGACTAAAACGCAAATTGTATTGTCTCATGTTATAAAGTATAATGAAGTTAAACCAGTAAAGTAATTACTTTTCTATAACCAGATGCTTAACTTTGTCTAGGTTCCAATCAATAACCAATCCACTAGCTAAACTTTTAGCAATGTCTTTCCCGTAAAGATATTCACATAAATACAAAGCGGCTTCAAAACTTTTTTGCTCCACCAGCTGAAGTAATATATTTTCCATCATGTACAAAAAGAACATCTTTTCTAATGTCTAAATCTTGAAACATTTCTCGCATAGCATCTATATCACTTGGAAAAGTTGTAGATACTGCACCATTAAGTAAACCAGCTTTAGCTAATACAAAAGCGCCATCACAATGTGAAGTTACAAATAGAGCTTCTTTATCTACTTTTTTAATAAAATTAAGCATTATATCATCTTTTAAATCAGTATCTAAATGATGTTCGGCACTTGGTACAACCAAGATATCAATTTTTGGCAGCGAATCATTTACATAATTAAAATCAGGAATGATTCGCATACCTTCAAAAGTTGTAATTGCATTATCTGTATTAGCAACTGTAAACACATTCATTGGTTTAATGCTATCTCTAAAAACTGTATGTTGAAAAATATCGAAAGGCGCTGTTAACTCTGTGTTGTATGTGCCATCCATAATTAAAAATGCAACATTATAACGATTAGGCTCTAGCTTTGGAAATACCTTTTCTGTTTTTAACTCAACAATTTTTTCGTCTTTCTTTTCAAAAGAATTACAGCTTATAAATAACAAAGCAAATAGTATATATATAATATTTTTCATAATCATTTTTTAATTATTGAGTCTCACTTTTAGATTTCATGAATTTTTTAAGAAGGATTAATAACACTAATCCAATACACCCTAAAATAACCATTAATAACCATGTATTATCAAAACCTAAGCTATCAATCATATGAAATCCGAGGTTATGAGCAATTACATGCGAAATTGAAAACGCAATACTATATAAGGCCATATATTCTCCTTGAAGCCCTCGTTTTGATCGCTTTAAAGAAAATGCATTTGAAAATGGAAATACAATCATCTCACCAAAAGTGACAATTATCATACTGACTACTATTAAAACAATTAATGTATTATACATTAAAAACAAGTAACTCACAGTAGTTAATAATAAACCAAAAATCATTAAACCAACTTTTGTATATCCTTTCTGTTCCAGCCACTTTATGAGTGGCATCTCAAACACAAAAATTAAAATACCATTTAAGGCCATTAATAATCCGATTTCAAATTCTGATAAACCAACGCCTTTTTTATAAAAGTAAGGAAGTGTTGATAGAAATTGTAAGAAGACAACGCCAAAAATTACCATGGCAAAGAAAAATATCAAAAATGGTTTGTCTTTATAAGCAGATTTAGGATTAGGATTAATCTCCATATCTAATATTTTTGCCTTTTTAGGATGCAAAACATTAAGCAATACAATAGCTGCAATCATACAAGTAATGCCATCTACCCAGAATAGGCCTCCATAACTCATAGTTGTAATAATTAATCCTCCAATAGCAGGACCAGCAGAAAAACCAAGGTTTATAGCTAAACGAATTAAGGTCACACTTCGAGTTTTATTTTCGTGTTTACTATAAGCACTTAATGCAACAAACATAGCAGGTCTAAACATGTCTGCAACTGTCATAAGTATAAAAATACCAATACAAATACTTGTAAAAGTGTTTAAAAACTGAAAGCCAATAAATAAAAGTCCACTTAATAAAAGACTAAAAACCATTACTTTATAATAGCCAATCATGTCTGTAAGCTTACCGCCAATCCATGAGCCTGCTATAGAGCCTAATCCAAAAGCGGTCATAATCCAAGCAACATCATCTAAAGAGAACTCTAGATTTGTAGTTAAATACAGTGACAAAAATGGGATAACCATTGTACCAGCTCTGTTAATAAGTGTTACAAGTGCAAGCCACCAAACTTCTTTAGATAATCCTCTAAAGGTATTTATGTAGCCATGGCCTAAATTGTAGTATAAATAATTAAAAAGTTTCATTTTTGATTTATTAGCATAAAAATAAAAAGTCCAACATCAATGTTGGACTTTTATATATAGTATTATTAAATATTTACATCGTCATAATATATAATGTGTCCAACTCTTAGTATAAGAGGTATATTGTACCTTATTAATTCTGACGTTGTTACACATTGTTTTTTTGTATTTTGAAACTCAAAGCTAAATAAAATAATTGGAAGTTGTATTTTTGAATTGAAAAAAATAAAAATGAAACATCCATAACTATTTTTTTATGCACAGTAAATGATAATATGTATGTTCCATCTGACCATAAAAAAACAATAAATATTAACAGATGAAACAAATTATAATTCTCTTATTATTTATTTCAGCCTTAAGTTGCGGACAAAGTAAGCAGCCTATTTTGGGTGAAACTGAATTTCAACGTGAAATAAATTCAGAATATAAAGATGCTTCTAAATCGCCATTAAAGGAAAAGGATAGAGAGAAGTTTAAAGGATTAGATTTTTTTAAATTTGATTCTATTTATTTGGTTACTGCCAAATTTGTGAGGACTGTCGATGAGCAACCTTTTAAAATGAAGACAACTACTGATAGACTTCCTGAATATGTAAAATACGGAGAATTGATTTTTGATTTAAAGGGAAAACCATTCAAATTAAATATCTATCAAAACCAAGATTTAATAAAAAAAGAAGACTTTGAAGACTACTTGTTTTTGCCTTTTTTAGATAATACAAATGGAGAAGAAAGTTATGGTGGAGGACGCTATATAGATATGCGAATTCCTGATGGAGATACTATAATTGTTGATTTTAATTCTGCGTATAATCCATATTGTGCCTATAACGAAAAGTATTCTTGCCCAATAGTACCAAGAGAAAACTATTTAGATACTGAAGTAAGAGCAGGAGTAAAGGCTTTTAAAAAGCATTAAAAAACGCCTGAAGATATTCAGGCGTTTTTTAATTGCTAACTAATTATAATCATCAATTTTTGATAATTTTCTTTGAGATACTTCCTTTTTCAGTTTCTAGTTGTAATAAGTAAATTCCATTTTGGAAGTTAGATAAATCAATTTGTTCTAAATGATTTATAATTGTAAATACTTGTTTTCCGTTGATATCAAATAGAACTGCTTTTGTAATCAAATTTCCGTTTGATAATTTAATATTTACTATACTGGATGTTGGGTTTGGATAAATTTTAATTGAAGATAGTTCTTCATCATCAATACCCAAAGTGCCATCAATTTGAAATAATTTTCTACCATACAAAGACCATTTTCCATCTGCATTAAGTACTCTAATGTGTAAATAATGGTCACCTTGTGATAAAGCTCCAGAAGTTGGAATTACTAAATTTTCATTAAGATTATCTCCATTAAGTACTATTGTTGTTCCATTACCAAAACCAGGATCTGCATCAATAAAAAACTCTGCTGCAGTTATAGTAGCTGAATTAGTTGATGGTATATCAGAGACTCTAAAAGTTTTGTTAGTGTGCATACTCCAACGGTTGTTGGCGTTTTTTACACGTAAAAACAATCGATGAGTACCAATAGGTAAACTAGTTGTTGAAATAAGAAAGTTCTCATTTAAATTAGCCACATCAGCTACATCTATATTAGTTGCGTTACCAAACCCTGGATCTGTATTGAAAAAGTATTCTGCTTCCACAATATCAGCATTGTTAGTTGCAGGCGTATCAGACACTCTAAAGGTTTTATTGGTATACATACTCCAACGATTGTTAGAATTTTTCACACGTAAAAACAATCGATGCGTACCAATAGGTAAACTAGCGGTCGAAATCAAAAAGTTCTCATTTAAATTAGCAACATCAGCAACATCAATATTAGTTGCGTTACCAAATCCAGGATCTGTATTGAAAAAGTATTCTGCTTCCACAATATCAGCATTGTTAGTTGCAGGCGTATCAGACACTCTAAAAGTTTTGTTAGTGTGCATACTCCAACGATTATTAGCATTTTTCACACGTAAAAATAAGCGATGCGTGCCTACAGGTAAACTAGCTGTTGAAATCAAAAAGTTCTCATTTAAATTAGCCACATCAGCTACATCTATATTAGTTGCGTTACCAAACCCTGGATCTGTATTGAAAAAGTATTCTGCTTCCACAATATCAGCATTGTTAGTTGCAGGCGTATCAGACACTCTAAAGGTTTTATTGGTATACATACTCCAACGATTGTTAGAATTTTTCACACGTAAAAACAATCGATGCGTACCAATAGGTAAACTAGCGGTCGAAATCAAAAAGTTCTCATTTAAATTAGCAACATCAGCAACATCAATATTTGTTGCGTTACCAAATCCAGGATCTGTATTGAAAAAGTATTCTGCTTCCACAATATCAGCATTATTAGTTGCAGGCGTATCAGACACTCTAAAGGTTTTGTTGGTGTGCATACTAGTTGTTCCATCAGTATTTACAACACGCATAAACAAGCGATGTGTGCCTTGAGATAAACCAACAGTAGAAATATTAAAATTTTGATTTAATATATCTACATCAGGATTTATATCAATGATAGTTCCATTTCCAATACCTGGATCGACATCAAAAAAGTATTCAACACTTGCAATATCTGATTGCGCTAACGTAATACCAACACAAAAGCAGCCTATTAAAAAGGTATATAAAGCTTTCATTTGTTTGGGTTTTAGTTAGTTTTATTAGCATTCGCCTTTAGGTTGACATTTAAATTTGCACCAGCCGGAACCATATTATTGCTAATAGTCATCTCAGTTAAATAAGGTAATTCGGTTGGATATCCTCTAACATCAAAATCATAAAAGCCATTAAAAATACCAACATCATTTCCGTCAGTTCCTGCATTATTACCAACGGAACTAACACCCAGATTATAATTGTTTGTAGCTGCCCAATAAGGATTGTTAGCTGGAATTGTAACAAAAAATGGGTTTTGGTTATTCATATTTCCAGTACCATTTAAATTTGCTATAGTTGCTGAGCCATAGTGGAAAGTTAATGAGTTGTTATGAATTACTGGAGTGCCTCCAGACTGATCAACTTGGTTTAAAGAGTTATTGGTAAACAACCAAACATTATTTTGGCATGTAACATTATTTGGCAAATTAAAAAGAACATATCCTACTAAAGACTGATCACCTATAATAACATTATTATTAAAAACAGTGGTATCATTAAAATAATAAAATGCGTTTGAATTTAAGTTTTGAATTAAATTATTAGTAAAAGTAAAATTAGCACTATTAGTATAAGTTGTGCTTAATAATATTTGAGTCAAAATAATATTACCCCTTAAGGTATGATTGCTGTTATTAACACCATTTAAAGCTACAGACGAAATATAACAGTCTTCAACAAGTAAATTATTTACATTATTGGCGCCAGAGATACCACCACTAATATTAAGACCTGTTAGTTTAATGTTATTAGCAGAAATTGTGGCAATTCCTATTGTAGAACTTTCTCCGTTGTTAAGTGTTGGAGCATATCCCATTCCTTTAATTGTGACAGATTTAGTAATATTAAAATTACCATAAGATGCTGCTGATGGCTGTATTAAAATTGTATCTCCATTCGATGCTGCTGCAATTGCTGCTGCAAAATTTGTAAATACGTGTGTTGGAGAATCATTAATAAATAAATTGTTGTCAACAATTAATGTGTTTTGTGCATTTGAGTAGCTTACAAAAAGTATTGCTACAATTAAAATAATTTTTTTCATGATTAATAGGTTTTAGATTATGTGTCAAAAATCCTAATAATCTGAACGTCAGAAAATACGTAGAATGTCGTATATTTTTATTTCACCAAATACATTCCTAAGAAAACAGCTAAAAAACCAATTACAAAACTAGCTATTGTATAAAGCGCAAAACTTGTTAAGTCGCCAGTTTTTAAAAACACATGATTTTCATAAGCAAAGGTTGAAAACGTTGTAAAACCACCACAAAATCCTGTTGCCAGTAATAGTGTTTGATTTTGAGTAAGAGTATTGTTTTTTGCAGCTAAACCTAAAATAATTCCTATAAGTAAACTACCAATTATATTGGCAGCAAACGTACCATACGGAATTCCGTTTTCCGAACTGTTGAGGTATTTGGCCATTATAAACCTAAGTACACTACCAAATCCACCACCAATAAAAACTAATAGGAGTTGTTTCAATTCTGCTCTGTTGCGGTTATTTGTTCTTTAATTGGTATGTATATTTCAGTAACCCAATCGGAAGGATTTGGATAACTACCAGGATCGTTAGTGTAAATTTCAAAAGGCTTCATTTCTGATGCTTCTAAATTATTATCTTTTAAGTGTTTCATTGCAATTTCCCAAGCTTTACCAAGGTTTGTATAATTGCCTTTTAGTGTTGTTTTAAGCACTCTGGTTTTATCCATGTAGCCACATAATACATTACTATCATCAGCAACAATCACTTTGTCTCTTACAGGAATTGCATTACTCATAATTACATTTCCATTTCCAATACTCATTTCATTGTAAATAGTAAAAGGCATTCCGCTTTGAGGAATATTATGCTCTCCCATATAATTCATAATTTCAGCATATTGTTTAGCCATAGTATTGCTAATATTGCTAGATGTTGCTGATGTGGTTTTAAACATATAAAATCCTCCACCATATTCTGTAATACCATCTACTTTTACAGTATACTCGCTCATACTTTTTACAACAACACTATCTAGTTTTTCTAAACTACGCTCATAATGTGGTCCGATTTGTTTTTCCATTCCACCCATAATTATGGCAAAGGCTTTAAAGCCAAAAGGCAAATCTTTACCAGAAATTTTCCATGTTACATCTGTCGCTCCATGACCATTAGGTTTAAAAGTCCATGAAACATCTGAAGCAGGAAAATCAGCAAACTGCATAGTTTGTTCAATATTTTGCGGTTCATTAGCATGTATTGTTTTCATAACGCCAACACCATCTTTATCTTCCCAAGTATATGAGCCACCTACACCTTTAGTTTGTTCTGGATACGTAATTTTTAAATCAGGATCCATTTCAACCCAAGACGACCAACTTTCCCAATTTTTAAAATCAATAACATTATTATAAATCACAGAAGAAGGTGCTTTTATAGTTCGAGTTCTTTCAACAGTAAAAGTGTTTGGTTGCACTGCAACATAAATTGAAAAACCGATAATTAAAACTAGAATTAAAAATAGGATGTACTTAAATGCTTTCATTTTCTTAGATGGGTTGGAGAATTACCCAAAGATAATCAATTTATGATTATCTAGCGAAAGCCTACAAATACCAACAGTTATCAATAAAATTGATAATTAAATAACTGATAATTAGATGGTTTAATCTGAAAGAAAAGGATTACTTAAAAACAGATTTTATAAAAAGAATAAATAAAATAAACGAAATAAATACAACAAGCACCCAAACACTGCCTTTATAGTACTTTTTATGAAGTTTAAGATCTTTTCGGTAAGTGTAAATTAATGTTGTTATAAAAGCAACTGCAAATAAAATACCGAAAACCCATTGACCTTTTGTAAACATATAGCTATTTTTACGCTAAATTAAGTCAATTAAAATGAAGAACAAAATAGAAGCTGTTAAAGCATTTCATACAGCATTTAAAATAGGTCACAGAGAAACTCCAAAAGCTAGTTTAGGACTAGAAAAAAACACACTTCGTTATAAGCTAATGCGTGAGGAAAATGAGGAATATCTTGAAGCGGCTAACAACGACGATTTGGTTGAAGTTGCTGATGCTTTAGGCGATATGCTTTACATACTTTGTGGTACAATTATAGAACATGGCTTACAACACAAAATTGAAGAAGTTTTTGACGAAATACAACGTAGCAATATGAGTAAACTAGGTGAAAATGGCGAACCAATTTACAGAGAAGATGGTAAGGTTTTAAAAGGACCTAATTATTTTAAACCTAACATTGCAGAGATATTAAACAAATAAAAAAAAGAAGCCAATTGGCTTCTTTTTTTATGACATATAATTTATACTTTAAATCTCCAACCGTGTTTATCTTCCGATAAGTTGTGTTGTATATTTAAAATGTAATCTTTTATTTGTAGCGCATAAGAATTATCTAATTCAGGTAATTCAAACACATCGCCTCCATGCTCAAAAGCAGCAATAGGACTAATTACAGCAGCAGTACCAGCGCCAAAAATTTCTTTTAAGCTTCCATTGGCAGCAGCTTCTTTTATTTCTTTAACGCTTACAGGTCGTACTTCAACTTTTAAATTATGGTCTTCAGCAACTTGTATAACACTTTTACGAGTAATACCATCTAAAATTCTATCAGATGTAGGAGCAGTTATTAAAGTATCATTTACTCTAAAGAAAATATTCATAGTACCTGCTTCTTCAAGATACTCGTGTGTATTAGCATCTGTCCATATAATTTGCTGATATCCTTTTTTGTTAGCCAAATTAGTAGGATAAAACTGCGCAGCATAGTTACCAGCAGCTTTAGCAAAACCAACACCTCCATTGGCAGATCTACTGTATTTTTCGGCAAATAAAACACGCAATTTAGCTGTATAATAAGCTTTTGCAGGAGAGCAAATAATCATAAATCTATAGTTGTTTGCTGGTGAAGCCGATATTGCAGGCTCTGTAGCAAATACAAACGGACGTATGTATAATGAGTTTCCTTTTCCTTTTTTTATCCACGCTTTATCCATATTTAAAAGTGTGGTTAATCCTTCAAAAAAGTATTCTTTAGGAAATTCAGGAATTGCTAACCTTGCGGCCGATTTATTAATACGCTCAAAATTGTCGTTTGGTCTAAATAGCCAAGCATCTCCATTGTCGTCTTTATAACCTTTCATACCTTCAAAGACAGCTTGTCCGTAATGGAAAACTCTAGCAGAAGGTTCAATAGTTATAGGTTGATATGGTACTATTTTTGGTTGTTGCCATTCACCATCTACATAATCACAATAAAACATGTGGTCAGTGAATGTTCTTCCAAAAACTAAGTTGTCAAAATCTACATCGTTAATTCGTGATTTCTCTGACTTTACGATATCGATTTCGTTGGTTGATATTTTTGTCATCGTTTTTGTTTTTCAGCAGCAAATTTAGGTAAATTAAGCTGGATAAAAAACCTAAAACAGTTTTTAAAAAAATGTATATTTGTAGTTACATAATTTTAAATAATTTAACACAATCATGAAGAAAATAGTAAGCATATTAGCAATTACATTAGCATTAGTGTCTTGTAAAGACAACGATAAAAAACCTGAAACTCAAGAAATTGAAAAGCAAGAGGTAAATTATACATCAGTTGGAATGGAAATTAATGACGCAGATGCACTTCCTGCAGCGCGTATGGCAGAACACTACAAAGCAATGAAAGTTGGTGATACTGTAAACTCTAAAATGATTGGTAAGGTTGAAGAGGTTTGTCAATCTAAAGGTTGCTGGATGAAAGTTGATTTAGAAAATGGCGAGCAAGTAATGGTTAAATTTAAGGATTACGCTTTTTTTATGCCTAAAGATTTAGCAGGTAAAGAAGTAGTACTTAACGGAAAAGCTTTTGTTAACGAAGTTCCTGTTGATGAACAACGTCATTATGCTGAAGATGGTGGAGCTACTCCTGAAGAAATAGCAGCAATTACAGCACCTAAAAAAACATTTTCGTTTGAAGCTGATGGTGTGTTGATTAAACAATAGGTTTGCAACGCAACATTATAACAACCGCAGACGGTTCAAAAACTATACATATACAAGAGTGGGATGAGCATTATCATTCTATTCATGGCGCAATACAAGAAGCAAACCATGTGTTTATAAAGCATGGTTTGCTTTTTTTTGTTGAACAATTTACACAGCAACCAATTAAAATTCTCGAAATTGGTTTTGGTACAGGTTTAAATGCTTTACTAACCTTACTTAATGCCAAACAACTTAATGTGACTGTAGATTATGTAGGTGTTGAAGCATATCCTATTACAAATCAAGAAATCGAAGCACTTAATTATAGTGAGCAATTATTGGTCAATAAAAAAGACGATACTTTTAATAAACTTCATGAATGCACTTGGGAAGAAAATCATAATATTACACCTGAGTTTACACTTACAAAGCAGAAAAAATTCTTTAATGATATTGAAGATAAAAACACTTATAATCTTATTTATTTTGATGCTTTTGGAGCTAAAGTGCAACCAGAATTATGGACAGAAGACATCTTTAAAATCATGTACAATGCCTTAAAACCAGATGGCGTTTTAGTAACCTATTCAGCAAAAGGAAGCGTAAGGCGAGCTATGATAGCAGTTGGTTTTTTGGTCGAAAAACTACCTGGTCCTCCTGGTAAGAGAGAAATGCTTCGTGCTAGAAAAGGCACGTAGCATTCGGCGAACTTGAGAGCCAAATGTTTTTTGAGAAAAGGCATTTAGCATTCGGCGAACTTGAGAGCCAAATGTTTTTTTGAAAAAGGCACGTAGCATTCGGCGAACTTGAGAGCCAAATGTTTTTTTGAAAAAGGCACGTAGCATTCGGCGAACTTGAGAGCCAAATGCTTCGTGCTAGAAAGAAACAAAACCTTTAAAGTTTAGTTAAATCTGTTAAATCCGCATTAAAGTCACAATCAATGGCATTAGCATTTAGTAACTTTACATAAAAAGTAAACATGAGGGTTTTAATAACAGGAGCGACAGGATTGGTAGGGAAAGCCATTGTAAAACAATGCCATAAAAAAGATATCGCTGTTCATTATTTAACAACGTCAAAAAGCAAGCTTACCTCACAAGAAAATTATAAAGGTTTTTATTGGAATCCGAGTGAGAATAAAATTGATACTGCTTGTTTTGAGGGTGTCGATGCTATTATTAATTTAGCAGGAGCAACCATCTCTAAACGTTGGACTCCAAGCTATAAAAAAGCCATTCTTAATAGCAGACTACAATCGTTAAACGTATTAAAAGAAGCGCTTGGTAACCAAAATCATAGCGTAAAACAACTTATTTCGGCAAGTGCAATAGGTATTTATCCAGACTCGCTAACTAATTATTACGATGAGAATAGTACAGAAGTATCCTCAACATTTTTAGGGCAAGTGGTTAGCCAATGGGAAGCTGCAGCCAACGAGTTTACAAGCCTAAATATAAACGTAGCCATAGTACGAATAGGACTAGTACTAGATGAAACCGAAGGCGCTTTACCACAAATTGTAAAACCAATTGGTTTTGGTATGGGAGCCGCTTTTGGCTCTGGTGACCAATGGCAATCATGGATACATATTACAGATTTAGCCAGGCTTTTTGTGTATGTACTAAAGTATAATTTAGAAGGTGTTTACAATGCTGCTGCACCAAACCCAGTTACCAATGCAGAACTCACCAAAGTAATAGCCAAAACAATGTACAGGCCATTGTGGTTACCAAACATACCAAAAACAGTTATGAAACTGGTATTAGGCGATATGCATATATTATTATTTGAAAGCCAACGTGTAAGTGCTAAAAAAATAGAAAATAAAGGCTTTAGTTTTAACTACCACCATTTACAACCAGCAATCGAAGATTTATTGCAGTAAATTTTGAAGATTCGTTTAACTCTTAGATGAGAACACATTTACTTTAAGATGTAGAGACTGCGAAGCAGCGAAGATTAAAGTTAGCCTTTCTTTTTCCTATTTATCCAACTTGTGATTCAGCATATTGGTCTTTAATGTGTGCGTTAAAATACTTGCCACAAGAATCTGCCGATTTCATTTCATAATAAGTGCTTTCTGGCACTTCAAAATACTGCCAAACAGCGCCGCTATTAAATTCTACCTCTAAAGTTGATGATGAACTATCAAAACCGATACTTGTAATCATTGATGATTCAACGTATTCTCTTTCCATATCTTAAAATTTTTGTTGTCTAATTCTTGTTACAACTACTTTGTAGTTTTCTTGATTTTCAGGATGTGCCTCTAACCATTTTTCAACCAATTTAGGGTCATCACTTGTTGGTCTTGGAACATTAAGTTTAAGTCTAACTCTTGATGGAATTTTAATTGCTTCTCCAACAATTATTGCTTCGCCTGTTCTCAATGAGGGTAGTAAATCTATTAAACTGTTTAAATTGTCAGGTGCAGAGCTTTTTACTATTGATTGGTCGCCAGAATTTGTCAGTCTTAAAGCGATAAAAGTACCAACTTGAGCTAAAATTGTTTCAGATATTTCAGATGGTCTTTGTGATATTACCAATGCTCCTAAACCAAATTTTCTTCCTTCCTTAAAAACTTTTTCAACTGCTTCTTTAGAATAGCTATTATTATCGTTCTTATTTAAATAGGTGTGGGCTTCTTCATATGCTAGTAATAAAGGTCTGTTTTTCCCTGTATATGTTTCGTGTCTTCCCCAAAACATACTGTCATAAACAAATCTTGTAATTAGACCAACTGTAATATCTAAAACCTCAAAAGGAACTCCACTTAAATCAAGAATTGCAAGTTTATTATCATTTCCTATCCATTCATTTAAAAGGTGGTGTAAGTCTTTTGGCGAAGTTGAATCTTTGTAATCCCCTGGATTAAATAGAAAGTCATACCTTGAATCTCTTAATCTTGAAAGTATTTTTCTTTCGTATGAGTAAAACTCGGTATGCTGTGATTTATAGGGTTCATTATTATTAGCAGTTGATAAATGAGATGTAAACTTTGCACCAATCAGATTTTCTGCATCTCCGTCATTTTCCTTTTTTGCAGTTCCCTCATTTTGCTCATCTTTTTTTGTTGTAGAAAAACTGGCATTTAACCACCAATTCATTCTATACCAAAGTTGTCTAGCACTAAAAGGTATTGGCGAGTCTGCTGTTACAAAGTCAGGATTTACATTTCCCGATTTTAGAGTGCAATTTTCCTTTTTTAAATTGGTCACTAATTCTCTAAATAATCTATAATCAGGTTTTTGGTCATCCGTTGGTTTTGCTCCAACAAGGAAGTAGGCTAATTCATCAAAACTCATTAGCCAAAAAGGTATAAACAATGGGTTTGCTGCTTCATTAATTTTTAAGACTTTCGCATCAGGAAATGCACTTGCATATTCCCCGTGTGGGTCAACAAGAATAACTCTTGAACCTTGATAATCGCCTAATATTGCTTTAAGAATACTAACAGTTGTGTTTGACTTCCCGCTTCCTGTAGAACCTAAAATTGCACAATGTCTCAAAACAAGTTTATGTAAATCAGCATAAACACTTAAATTTTCAGAAGATGAATGCTTCCCAATTTCAATTGAACCAGAGTCTTTTTTGCCATAAATATCGAAAAGGTCTTTTTCAATTACTATGTGAACTTCATCATTTATTGTAGGATAAGTTCCAACACCTTTTTCAAATTCATCTTCACCAATTTTTTCCCCAACTAATTGGACGGTTAAGAATCTTGAACCGAAAGAATATTTTAAATTGATTTCATCCGATTTACTTGGTGTATTACTTACAGACGAAACAATGCCATAAATAGTGATGTTTCCGATTGGAATTTTTATAAATGTACCAATCTGACCTATTTTGTACAATCTTCCATTAATTATTGGTGCGGCAGAAGGAATATCGTTTGAAACTTCTACCTCAATTGTACCAGAGTCAACACGAATAATGTGTCCTAAATATGTTATCTCTGTTTTCATTTGACGATTGTTTCTATAGCTTCTTTTTTACCAGAGTTGGTTATAAAGAAATTTACAAGTTCATTAAAATCTCCTAATGTGAATTCGCTTTTTCCATCATTCCAAAAAGAATCAGATTTTTCATTTGTCTTTAAATCTGCTGAATCATACTCCCATTCTCCAAGGTTACCATTAATAATGGCTTTTTTTGGTCCAAAGACATTTAGGTTCATATATGAGGAAGTCTGTTTGTGTAGATTTTCTACTTCGGCATCTTGAAAGAAAAAGACAAGAACTGTGAGTCTATTATTTTGTCTCAAACAGTTGAAGATAATTTCGTTGATATGTTGGTCTGAAAAAGAGTAACCAGTAAATACAAATAGTAATTCACCACTTAAAAGATAGTTTTTAAGCCTGTCAAAATATGCTATAAAAGGTTGCTTTTTTGATGAATCATATTTTTCCTTTGAAGGATAAATTACCAACTCATTATCTTCCTTCTTTATGTTTTCGATTTTCCCAATTCTAATGATTTTTTGTGCCTTTGTTTTTTCATCTTCCTTCCAAAACCAACTTAACGAACCGTGAATTTTCCATAGTCTAATCCAATTTTGGGTCATGTCATTTTTAGCAACAAACTGGTCAATACTTTCTTGCCAAAAGAATGGTTCAAATGAACCTACAAAACCATCAAAATATGGAATTTGACTTGCTTCTAAAGATTTTTCAATAATCAAATCATAGTTTGTTGTAAAAACTTCTTTTGAAAAGTCTCTATTTAACAAACTCAACCAAGCAAAGAATTTTTTTGTTTTATCAATATCAGCTAACGATTCTTTGTCTAAAATGATGTCGTAAATTATAGTGCAAATTTCTTTGTCTAGTAATTTCGAGTTTTCCCCACTAACACCTTCATATACTTTTGCAGTTTCACCTGTTAACTCTCTAATTCTACGGATTTGATTTAAAATATCTTCAATATTTACTTTTCTATCAGTAATGATTGTTTCTAAATCTTTTTTTACAAGTTTAAAGTTGGCTAAAAAATCGTCTGTTAACTTTGCTTCAATTCCTGCTGTCAATTGTTCAACATTAGGAATTCCAAGTGCACAGGAAGTTCCAGCACCAAAAAAGAAACCTATGTTTTTTGAATAAGATAAATGAGTTTTTAGCTCTTTAATTTCTCTAATTACATTTATTTTATCCATTGCTGATTTGCTTTTTTTGGTTCTAATTTTACTGCTAATTTCAATGTTTGTACAATCTTTTTAGCCGACGCACAATGCAACGATATAGATAATTTTAATTACCTATATCAATACAAACGAAGATAAATTTTTAAAATCAAAAAAACTATACGTAGTTCTACGTAATTTTCACATAAAAAAAAGTTAGTGACATTTTGACATTTTAGTAATAATGGCAGTACTTTTGCAAACTCACATCAGAGATACAAATGTGTTTTAAACTATGAGCAAAAAAGAGAACAAAGAAAAAGCAAACGATAGCAAGGTTAATGAAGAGGTAAACAACGCTACACAAGTAGAAGAACTTAGTGTTGAAGACCAATTAAAAGAAGACCTTGCCAAAGAAAAAGATAAGTTTATGAGGTTGTTTGCTGAGTTTGAAAACTATAAAAAACGAACAAGCAAAGAGCGTATTGAGTTATTTAAAACTGCTAGCGAAGATTTAATGAAATCTATTCTGCCAGTTTTAGACGATTTTGAACGTGCACTGACACATATTGAAGACGATAAAGAAGCTGAAGATTTACGTAAAGGCGTATTGCTTATTTATCAAAAACTGCTATCTACGTTAGAGCAAAAAGGATTAACTAAAGTTGAGGTAAAAGCTGGTGATGCGTTTAATGCAGACGAGCACGAAGCTATTACCCAAATTGCTGCACCAACCGACGACCTAAAAGGTAAAATTGTTGATGTGGTTGAAAAAGGTTATAAATTAGGCGATAAAGTAATTCGTTTCCCTAAAGTGGTTACAGGATTTTAAATAGTTATTATTAAGATTACCGAACTATCGGAAACGAAAAATATATTTTAATGAAACATTTGTAATTCTTATTATATCAATTATAAAAATGATTAAAAGATGTTACATGTGACCATTAAAAAACAATATAAATAAGCACATGAAAGAAGATTTTTACGACATACTAGGAGTTTCAAAAAGCGCAACACCAGATGAAATAAAAAAGGCTTACAGAAAAAAAGCTTTAAAATATCATCCAGATAAAAACCCTGATGATAAGTCTGCTGAAGAAAAGTTTAAAAAAGCAGCCGAAGCGTATGAGGTGTTAAGCAATCCAGATAAAAAGGCACGTTACGACCAGTTTGGTCACCAAGCATTTGAAGGTGCTGGTGGTTTTGGTGGTGGCGGCGGAATGAATATGGATGACATATTCAGCCAGTTTGGTGATATTTTTGGTGGTGCCTTTGGTGGAGGAGGTGGTTTCTCTGGTTTTGGTGGTGGCTTTGGTGGAGGTCAGCGTCGTGTTAAAGGAAGTAATTTACGTATTAGAGTAACTTTAAATCTTGAAGATATTGCAAATGGTGTTGAGAAAAAACTAAAAGTAAAACGTAAAGTACAAGCTCCAGGCACTACTTACAAAACTTGTAGCACATGTAATGGTCATGGTCAGGTTACCAGAGTTACAAATACAATTTTAGGACGCATGCAAACGTCATCAGCTTGCCCAACTTGTGGAGGTGCTGGACAAATGATAGATAAAAAACCATCTGATGCAGATGCTCAAGGACTAAAAGTTGTTGAAGAAACAGTATCTGTAAAAATACCAGCAGGTGTTGTTGATGGTATGCAACTAAAAGTAACAGGAAAAGGTAACGATGCGCCAGGAAATGGTATAGCAGGTGATTTGCTTGTGGTTATTGAAGAAGAAGAACACCCAACACTAAAACGTGAAGGTGATAATTTACACTACGATTTGTATGTAAGTTTACCAGATGCAGTTTTAGGAACATCTACTGAAATTGACACAGTTACAGGAAAAGTAAGAATTAAGATAGAACAAGGTGTTCAGTCTGGTAAAATATTACGTTTACGAGGCAAAGGTATACCAAGTATTAATGGATATGGTGGAGGAGACTTGCTTGTTCATGTTAATGTTTGGACACCAAAAACACTTAGTAAAGAGCAAAAAGAATTTTTTGAAAGCATGAAAAACGATGAGCATTTTCAGCCAAAACCTGAAAGTAGCGACAAGTCATTTTTTGAAAAAGTGAAAGATATGTTTTCTTAATCAAGTGTTAATTTGATAAAAAACACTATATTTGAATTATCACTAATTAACTTTAGTGGTATTTTTCTTTTTCATAGCAATTTTTTCCCATCCTTAATTTATTTAAGGGTGGGTTTTGTTTTTTATGCTATTTCTGGTGCTTTTTAGGTAAATTAATGAGCTTATAAGTTTACCTTAACTGTAACATTTAATATATTTACAACGCAAATATTTTGTAACCCTCACAAACACTAATTTATGAATGATTTATTAGTTGCTAACTCCGTTTCTAAAAGTTTTGGAGATTTTAAAGCACTAAACAATGTATCCATTTCTGTTCCTAAAGGCAGTATTTTTGGATTACTTGGTCCTAATGGAGCAGGAAAAACTACACTAATTAGAATTATCAATCAAATTACAATGCCAGACGAAGGACAAGTGCTACTTGATGGTTCGCCTTTAAAACCTTCGCATATATCTGATATTGGATATTTACCAGAAGAGCGTGGTTTGTATAAATCGATGAAAGTTGGTGAGCAAGCATTATACTTAGCACAATTAAAAGGTTTATCTAAACAAGAAGCTAAAGAACGCTTAAAATATTGGTTTGATAAACTCGATATTGGTGATTGGTGGAACAAAAAAATACAAGAGCTAAGTAAAGGCCAGGCGCAAAAAATACAATTTATTGTTACTGTGTTACACAGACCAAAACTATTAATATTTGATGAGCCTTTTTCTGGTTTCGATCCTATAAACGCTTCACTTATTAAAGACGAAATATTACAGTTACGTGATGAAGGCGCAACGGTTATTTTCTCTACACATCGTATGGAATCTGTTGAGGAGTTATGTGACCATATTGCATTAATACATAAATCTAACAAAGTATTAGATGGTAAGTTAACAGATATTAAGCGTCAGTATAAAACCAATACGTTTGAAGTTGGTATGCAACCTCAGAGAGAAAATGCACAAGCCATTTTAAAAGCAATAAGTGAAAAATTTGAAGTAAAACCTGCAACGTTTAAAAACTTAAACGACGATCTTAAATTAAACATTAAGCTTACAGCTAATGAAACATCAAACGATTTGCTGTCTTTTTTAACTTCAAAAGCCGAAGTGCATCACTTTGTAGAAGTAGTGCCAAGTGCTAACGATATATTTATTCAAACTGTAAAAAATAACTAACATGAACCATTTACCACTTATCATAAAAAGAGAATATCTTACAAAAGTGAAGAATAAGTCGTTCATAGTAATGACATTTTTGAGTCCGATGATTATGATTGCACTTATTGCAGTTGTTGCATATTTGTCGCAATTAAATAATAATAAAGCACGTACAATTTCAATTTTAGACGAAACAGGATTGGTTAGTGATGTGTTTAAAAACACTGAGAATACAACCTATTCTATATTAAGTAATATATCACTTGACGAAGCCAAAAAACAAGTGAAAGCTAAAGAAGAATACGGATTGCTTTATATTGGAAAAAGTAGTGATACAGCACAAATAACAAACGCAATTAAATTTTATTCTGAAGATTCGCCTTCGTTAACTATTATATCGAGTTTAGAAAATAAACTAGAAAAAAAGCTATCAGATTTAAAACTGCAACAAGATGGTGTAGATATTGAAAAAATAGCTGCCTCTAAAACCAGAATTGATATTGCTCAAGAGAGTTTTACAGGAGAAAAAACATCAAAAGTAGATAACATATTAAAACTTGCCTTTGGTGGAGCAGCAGGATATCTATTATTTATGTTTATCATAATTTATGGTAACATGATTATGCGTAGTGTTATTGAAGAGAAAACAAGCCGAATTATAGAGGTTATTATTTCGTCAGTAAAACCAATACAGTTAATGATGGGAAAAATTATTGGAACCTCATTAGCAGGAATTACTCAGTTTGTTATCTGGATGATTTTAGGAGGCATTATGGTTTTTGTACTATCTGCAATTTTTGGAATTGATATGGCTCAAATGCAAACACCGCAACAGGAAATGATGCAACAGGCAATGCAATCGCCAGAATTACAAAACGAGATGCAAAATGTTATGGTAGCCTTTTTTAAATTACCAATTTTAAACCTTGTTATAGCGTTTATGTTTTTCTTTATTGGTGGCTATTTATTGTATAGTTCACTATATGCAGCTATTGGTGCAGCAGTTGATAACGAGACAGATACACAGCAATTTATGTTGCCAATTTTAATGCCTTTAATTTTAGCCGTTTATGTTGGTGTATTTACAGTAATTGAAGATCCTCATGGTACTATTTCTACCATATTTTCGTTTATACCATTTACCTCTCCAGTGGTAATGCTTATGCGAATTCCGTTTGGAGTTCCTATATGGCAACAAGTGGTGTCATTATTGTTATTAATAGGTACCTTTATGTTTGCTGTTTGGTTTGCAGCAAAAATTTATAGAGTAGGTATTTTAATGTATGGCAAAAAACCAAGTTATAAAGAATTGTATAAGTGGTTAAAATATTAAAAATAAAAGATGAAAGAGTTAAATGATTTTTTAAACTTATCCTTCCAATTCTCTGAAGATGTAGTTATAAGTGTTAAAGATGGATTAATATTAGCTGCAGTACTTATTATAGCTTCAGTGTTTCTAACTGTTTTAAGAAAGCTTATTAGTAGAAATTTGCCTTATGACGATAAGAAGAAGTTTAAAGTTGTATTTGGCTATGCTCGCTGGATGTTATATGTAATTATATTTTTAATTACAATTCATTCATTAGGGATAGATGTTACAGGTGTTTTTGCAGCATCAGCAGCACTTTTAATAGGTATTGGACTTGCATTACAAACCTTGTTTCAAGATATTATTTCGGGTGTATTTATTTTGGTAGACCAATCAGTACATGTTGGTGACATAATAGAGCTTGATGGTAAAGTTGGTCGTGTTGATGAAATTAAACTACGTACCACAAGAGCTACTACTGCAGATAATAAAGTATTAATAATTCCTAATCATTTATATCTTACAAATAGTTTATATAACTGGACACAAAACGGAACAACAACACGTGAAACTGTAGATGTTGGTGTCGCTTATGGTAGTGATGTGCAATTAGTAAAACGATTATTATTACAAGCTGCAAAATCTCAACAAGATGTACTAAAAGAGCCAGAACCTACTGTTTTATTTACAGATTTTGGTGATAGTGCACTTAACTTTAGAGTTGCATTTACTATAAATGATAGTTTTAATGCTAGGTTTCCTAAAAGTGATATTCGTTTTGAAATAGATAAATTGTTTAGAGAAAATAAAGTAAGTATACCATTTCCACAGAGAGATATACATATTATTCAAAAATCGGAGGAAAGTGTTAAGCTTAAAGTAGAAAAGACAGAACCACCTGTAAACCTAGGTGAAGACTAAAAAATAAATCGTGGTACGAAAATTGAATTGTAAACCATAAAGAGAAAAGTAGTAAACTTAAAACCAAGAAATGTCAAAAATATTAGTAATTGAAGACGAGGCAACAATTAGACGTGTGTTGATAAAAATTCTAACAGAAGAGAATGATGCCTATCAGGTTGATGAAGCAGAAGATGGTCTTGCAGGAATTGAAAAAATTAAAAAAGAAGATTACGATTTAGTATTGTGTGATATAAAAATGCCAAAAATGGATGGTGTTGAAGTGTTAGAAGCAGTAAAAAAGCTAAAGCCAGAAACACCAATGGTAATGATTTCTGGTCATGGCGATTTAGATACTGCAGTAAACACAATGCGTCTTGGAGCCTTCGATTACATTTCTAAGCCACCAGATTTAAATAGATTATTAAATACAGTTCGTATTGCATTAGACCGAAAAGAGCTTGTTGTTGAAAACAAAATGCTTAAAAAGAAGGTTAGTAAAAACTACGAAATGATTGGCGAAAGCAAAGCTATTGCCAAAATAAAAGACATGATTGAAAAAGTGGCTGCCACAGATGCTCGTGTTCTTATCACTGGTCCAAACGGAACTGGAAAAGAGCTTGTTGCACATTGGCTACACCAAAAAAGTGAAAGAGCAAATGGCGCTTTAATTGAAGTTAATTGCGCTGCAATTCCTTCAGAATTAATAGAAAGCGAACTTTTTGGTCACGTAAAAGGTGCATTTACAAGTGCTGTAAAAGACAGAGCTGGAAAGTTTGAAGCTGCCAATGGAGGTACCATTTTTTTAGATGAAATTGGAGATATGAGTCTTTCTGCGCAAGCTAAAGTACTTAGAGCATTACAAGAAAGTAGAATACAACGTGTAGGTAGTGATAAAGACATAAAAGTAGATGTAAGAGTTGTTGCTGCAACCAATAAAGATCTTAAAAAAGAAATTGAAGAAGGACGTTTTAGAGAAGATTTGTACCATCGTTTAGCAGTAATATTGGTACAAGTTCCACCTTTAAATGATAGACGAGAAGACATCCCTTTATTAGTAGACTATTTTGCTGGTAAAATTTCAGAAGAGCAAGGTACTGCTGTAAAATCATTCTCTCCAAAAGCTATAAAATTATTACAAGAGTACGATTGGACAGGAAACATTAGAGAACTTCGAAATGTTGTTGAACGACTAATCATTCTAGGAGAAAAAGAGGTTAGTGAAAACGATGTGAAGCTCTTTGCAAGTAAATAAATTACATAGGAAAACTAATACCTATACCAGTTTGAATATCTGGATTATTATTAAGAGTCAAATCTTGTTGTAGATAAAATGTAGTTGTAATTTTTTTACTAAAAGAATAAAAAAATGTCCAATAATTATTGTTTCTATATAAATTAGAAAGTCCTGTAACCCAAGATTTCTCTGAAACTCCACTCCTTATTGGTATAATATATTCAAATTCATTTTTTTTATTTAGGCTAGTTTGTAAGTAAAAATCGGCTCCGAATGAATGAATAGTTTGACCTTTAGAATTAAAATTAAATTCAATAACTGTTTCTATATTTCCTAAATAATTATTAGAGCCCAACTCTAAATTATCTTCTTTTAAGTTAATAATATTTTTTCTTAATAAACCCAAGCTTGCTCCAAATTGAAAGTAGTTTCTATCATTTAAATTATAAGATTTAATAGCGTTAGTTGAAAGTCCTAAATCTATTGATGAGTTGTATTTAGATAAATTTGTACCTAGATGAGCTCCAAAGTTTATTTTTAAGGTTTTTGAAGATAAATTCGGGTAATAATAATAGCTAGTTTCTATTCCTCCTAAAATAAAATCACCATCATTTATTTCCATATAATTATCATTTCTGTCTTTATATGTAATTTGTGCTTTATCATAGCCGAAAAGCTTTCTTGCAAAAGGATCATCTTTACCTATTATTTTACTATGAAAAGACTCAATAAAACGATCTCCAGTAAGCATTGTAAAAGGGAATTTACCGTTTGTAAGTAAAAAACTTCTGAGGCTAAAATTAAGTTCACTTTTTTTGTTGATTGGCAATATATAATTAAGTTTTAAGCTTTTAAGAACTCCATCATTTGCAATATCAAATCTTTTAGATTCAATTTCATCTACATCAAAAAAAAATTCTCTTTCATGATAAAAATATTGTCTTGCTTCATTTCTTACATTCTCATCTATTGGTATGTAACCAGTTACAGGAGCAGACCAAACATTTGCGCTTTCTAAGCTTATAGTTAACAAACTTTTTTTTGAAGGCTGAACTTTAAAATTTCCTTGTAATCTGGATATAAAAATCCCGAAAGTATGCATCGATAAAACACTAGATTTTGTAATGCCATTTTTAATATCAACATGCGTTGAATCGTTATTTTGAGAGTGTAATGATGCAAAAAATAGGCACAACAATACAATCAAAAAGTATTTATCCTTCATTCATTCGTTTTAAAGGGCCAAATCTAATAAATCATAAATTATTTGCGTATAAAATAAAGGCTTAAATATTTTTTTCAGAATAATTTTAATTAATTACACTCTTTTAACTTAACTAAGTAATTAGATGTTATATTGCTTAATTGATTTATATAATATTTACGTATTTCTTCCAAGCTTTTAGTTTTTAAATCACTCTTATTTTCGCTAGGACTGGTTATTTGAGTATCACATTTACAAGTCAATAAAATAGAGTTAAAAGAGTTAATATTTTTAGCCATAGCAGTTTCAGCTTCAATAATAAATTGCTCCTTTTTTAAAGCAATTTCTTTTTGTTCTTTTTCAGCCATTCTATTTTCAATTTCTTGCTGTTTTAATAGCAATTCTTCTTGTTGCTGTTTTAATTTCATTTTCTCAAATTCTAATTGAGAGAGTTGATTTTCTTCTTTTGATAAAGTAGTACATTTATCTAGTTGGTCGGTTATTTTTTTAGCTAAGTCTCTTGCCTTCACAACATAAAACTGACTATCTTCAAAAGAATCGACATTTGGAACTTTAGATAAAAAAGCCATAGCCTCAAAAGTGTAATCAGCAATATTATCACAATTACAAGAATCAACAGATTGTTTTACGAGTTTAAAAGACTCAAAAGCTTTGTTAGAATAAAATTTTAGATGTGTAATATTGTTTGCTTCATAAGCGGTTTTTGCATTATTGTAAGCATACAAAATATGTGCTTGTACTTTAGCACAATCAGATTGTGAAAAGGACCAATTATAAGCACAAAAAAGGAATAGAAAAAGGTAGATTTTTTTCATAGTATTTGGGTTTAACATTAAGTAGGTAAGAATAAAAATAGCAAAAAAATTGAGACTAAGTTCATTTTTCGCCAGAAGTTAATGTTTTAGTATATTTAGAAATAATTTATGACTAACAGATTTTCGATGAAAAATATTAATATAAATGACTTTAAAGTCACTCAAAAAATTCAAATAAAAAACCTCCAAACAACATATGATTTAGAAGCCTCAGAAAACACTATTGAAGATGAACTTGAAGACATTAGAGAAAAATTAGGTAAGCTTCAAGACACCATGTATGCTCACGGAAAATATGCTGTATTAGTTTGTTTGCAAGGCATGGATACAGCAGGAAAAGACAGCTTAATTCGTGAAGTATTTAAAGATTTTAATACTCGAGGTATTGTTGTGCACAGCTTTAAAGTGCCTACTGAACTGGAGTTAAATCACGATTATTTATGGCGACATTATATAGCGCTTCCTCCTCGTGGTAAATTTGGTATTTTTAATCGTACACACTACGAAAATGTATTAGTTACTCGTGTGCATCCTGGTTATATATTAGGAGAAAATATTCCTACAGTTAACAGTGTAGACGATGTTAATGATGCTTTTTGGGACAGGCGTTTTAAAGAGATAAATATTTTTGAAAAACATGTAGTAGATAATGGAACAATTATCTTTAAATTTTTTCTAAATCTATCCAAAAAAGAACAAAAAAACAGATTACTACGTCGTTTAGAAAAACAAGAAAAAAATTGGAAGTTTTCACCTGGCGATTTAAAAGAACGTAAACTATGGGAAAAATATCAAGAATGTTATGAAGATTTACTTAACAGATCATCTACAAATTACGCGCCTTGGTATGCAATTCCAGCAGACGATAAAGAAACAGCACGCTATATTGTTGCAAAAACAATGTACGATACGCTTAAAACTTATACAGATATTCAAGAACCTGAGTTGGATGACGATATTAAAGCAAATTTAGAGTTATACAAGCAACAGTTACAAAGCGAAGAATAGCTGTTAATAATCTCCATTTTTAAGTTTTCTTTTAGAGTTGGAGTATTTTATTAGTAGTATATTTATTTTTTTAAATTTTATAATTATCAAATGAAGCAACTAATCTTTTTATTTAGCATTTTAATTTCATTAAATCTATCAGCACAAACAGATGCAGATAACATTAAAAAAATATACAGCAACTCATTAACCAATGGGAAAAGTTATGAATGGCTAGACCATTTATCTACTCAAATTGGATCAAGACTTTCTGGCTCTCTAGGCGCAGAACGTGCTGTAGAATATACCAAAGAAGAATTAGAAAAATTAGGATTAGACAAAGTATGGCTTCAGCCAGTTATGGTACCAAAATGGGTTAGAGGAGCACCAGAATTTGCTTATATAGAAACCTCTCCAGGAGTAACAACACCAATAAATATTTGTGCTTTAGGAGGCTCAATTGCGACACCAAATGGAGGAGTGAAAGCACATGTTATAGAAGTAAAAAGCTTAGCAGAATTAGCCACATTAGGCGAAGCTAATATTAAAGGAAAAATCGTTTTTTATAATAGACCAATGCAAGCCGATTTAATAAACACTTTTGAAGCTTATGGTGGATGTGTAGACCAACGTTATGCAGGAGCAATGGAAGCTGGTAAATATGGAGCAGTTGGTGTTATTGTGCGTTCAATGAATTTACGCATGGACGATTTTCCTCATACAGGAAGTATGAGCTATGGCGATTTACCAAACTCTCAACGCATACCATCAGCAGCGATAAGTACAAATCATGCAGAGTTATTAAGCGGAATGTTAGCTTTAGACAAAAAAATAAATGTCTTTTTTAGTCAGAATTGCCAACAACTTAAAGATGTACAATCGTACAATGTAATTGGCGAGATTACAGGAAGTGAATTTCCTAATGAATATATAGTCGTTGGAGGACATTTAGATTCTTGGGATTTAGGTGATGGTTCACATGATGATGGAGCAGGAGTAGTACAATCTATGGATGTGTTACGCTTATTAAAAGAAAGCGGAATTAAACCAAAGCGCAGTATAAGAGTTGTATTATTTATGAATGAAGAAAATGGATTACGAGGAGGAAACAAATATGCAGAAGTTGCAAAGGCAAAAGGCGAAAATCACATATTTGCTTTAGAAAGTGATTCTGGCGGTTTTACACCAAGAGGGTTTTCTTTTGATTGTAATGATGCAGTGTTTAATAAAGTAATGCAATGGGAATCGTTATTTAAACCATACTTAATTCATTATTTTGAAAAAGGACATGGTGGAGCAGATATTGGACCTTTAAAAAATGGAACTACAGTTTTAGCTGGTTTAGTACCAGATTCACAACGTTATTTTGATTATCATCATGCTAGTAACGATACCTTTGATGCTGTAAACAAAAGAGAGTTAGAACTAGGCGCTGCTACTATGACAGCTTTAGTATACTTATTTGATAAGTATGGAATAGGTACAATATCAAATAAAGAAGAACTAAAAGATTAAAAGATGAGACCGTTTTTATTAATACTTACACTATTTACGTTCACAAATACATCGGCTCAATTAACAGAAGAACAATTTCCGTATTATGAACTTCCAGAATATCCTGAAACATACACAGCAGGCACAATGGCAGCACGTATGGTAGATGCACTTGGCTTTCGTTACTATTGGGCAACCGAAGATTTAAAAGGTAGCGATTTGGCTTATATGCCTAGTGATGATGTACGATCAACAGGAGAAACGGTTGATCATATTTTAGACTTATCGTATGTTATTTTAAACTCCACTTTAAAACAGCAAAATGGTAAGAATGATTATTCAGAAATGGATTTATATGATAAAAGAAAACAAACACTCATTAATCTTAAAACTGCAGCAGATATATTGAGAGTTAGTGATGATATTTCACAGTTTAAAATATTATTTGGAGAGCGTGAAATTCCCTTTTGGAATAATGTGAATGGTCCAATATCTGATGCTATTTGGCATTGTGGTCAAATTGCTTCTTTTAGAAGAAGCTCAGGAAACCCAATAAATCCAAATGTCAATCATTTTATGGGTACAGTAAAGAAATAATGGAAAAAGGATATCTACATCAAATTCATCCTGTTTTACCAGTTAAAAATGTGTTGGCAGCATTATTCTTTTATGTGAATAAATTGGGATTTGATATTGCTTTTGCTGATGATGACAAAGACCCAAAATATGCTGGAATACGACGTGATGATATAGAAATTCATTTACAATGGCATGACGAAGCAGAGTGGGAGTTAACTGTGGATAGACCAATGCTTCGTATTGTAACTCAACATATTGATAGCTTGTTTGAAGAATATAAAACTAAAGATGTGTTTCATAAAGACACATCACTAAAAGAAACGCCTTGGGGAACCAAAGAGTTTGCCTTTTATGATATTTACAAAAACGGATTGACGTTTTATACTAGTCTTAGCTAGATATTTAAATGAATCTGAAGAGTTTAATTATTGTTTAGCTCATTGTTTAAAGCTTCAATTAATGCTAGTGTATTTGTTTCTACTCGTTTTGCTCGATTTCGAACACCAGAGTTTTCAAACTTAATGGCATCAGTTAATTTTATAAACGAGTCATCATTTTTTAGGATTAGATAATCTTCATTTGAAATTTTAAAATTGGCATAATATTTATACTTTTCTTGGTATTTCATATTAAAATGCTTCAACAATATTGGTTCACTATGAGTAGCATGAAACCTAAGGCGTTCTTCTTCATAACGTTTGTAATAATTGTAAAGCCTTTCATAATGTACAGAAATATCATTTCGTAAACTATCGTTAGTTATAATACCAATTCCTTTAGACACTAGTAGTCCATAACCACTTTTGTTAGGGTCAAAATGAGGTGTAACACGTAAGAGTGCCGCATAGTAATATAAGGAGTCGGAAGGTAGCTCATTTGTTTTTAAATATTTACTTACATAATCACAAGCTTTATTGATGTCGTCCATAATACCAATGTCTTCTTGAATTTCATATAAATCAAGTTTAAGATTGCTTCGCATTTCCTTCATGATTTTAACTTCCAAGTTTCTCTCCTCATTGTTATTGTTCCATGTGTTAATTTGCAACGCAATTAAGATTCCAATCACTACCAATATAATTTCACCTATGGCATATTTAAAATATTTTGTGGTTTTACCTTCAGTGAGAAGGTTTTTGCGGATATTTCTAAATAATTTAATCATCGGTTTAAGTTATAATTCGTTTTAATTAATTCAATTAATTTTTTAGCATCTTCTTCTTTTTTAATACTAATTTGTTCTCCTAAGCTAAGAGCACCATTAAAATAATTAAGGCTATTCATTAATTGATTTAGTATAATAGAATCTTCAGTCAACAAATCACTTTCTTTTGCTTCTTGCATTTTGCGAGTACGCATTATTTTAAGCATTAGTTCTGCATCGAATACCTTGCCTAAGGATTCAACATAATCTGCAGCCCACAGCATTCCTGCTTCATTATACCCATCAAACTCAGATAGCGAATTGTAATATTTTGAAATGGCATTCGCCACGTCATTATTACGAACCAACCTAAGATGCCCTGAGCTTTTCATTTGCTCATAAGTTCTTTCAACAGTATGGATAATTGTCCATTTTATTGTGACCATTCTAGACCAATAGGTTAATTTACTTAAGTTATTTTTCCTATTTTCATTTTTTAAGCCTGGAATAATAGAGTCTATTAAAGTGTAAACTTCTTGATTGCTTTTTTGAAATTTATCATATGTAATAAGATCGTCCTTTAAATCTTCCAGCAAATTCTTCATATATGTTTTTTCTATGACTTGCTCAGATTTTAATTCATTCCAGTTATTAATTTGCAATGCAATCAAAATCCCAATTACAACAAGTACAATTTCTCCAATGGCGTATTTGAAGTATTTTGTGGTTTTGCCTTCATTGAGCAAGTTTTGGCGGATGTTTCTAAAAAGCTTAATCATGTTCGTTATAATATTGGTCAATATCCAGAATAAGAGTTTTGGAATTTTTTAGAGAGTATTCCATCTCCTCTTTTGTCAACCTAAAAAGTATTCTTTTAAAATTGCTCATCCCTTGAAATGAAGCAGCAAGATGACTTGTGTCTATTTGATTCCAGACCAAAGAGTCTATTAACTTGCCTTGATCATGAAGCTCTGTAGATCCAAACGTATAGCTGTCGACATAATCAGTCAGTTTTTTTCTATAATCATTTGTTATTTTCTCTACCATACTATTACGATAGAATTTCCCGTTATAAAAATTTTTGATATGAATTTTAAGAGAATCAGAAAGCTCTTCAATTAGACCAGTATTATTCAAGCTATTGTAGGCATTCAAATTGTAGAAAATTGGAGTGGTCCAGTTTGGATTGAATTCCTGTCTCGTTATTTTTAGTAATGTATCAATAGTTGCGGTTGGCTCCGCAATTCGTCGCCTTAAGGATTCATTTAATTGATATTGATGGTTGACTTCTTGTAAATTTTCAGAAATCATTAAAGAATCTTGAATCAAATCACTTTTTAATGCCAACAATGATTTTTTAATCTCATTGTTTGTTTTTCTATCCTCATTCACATTATTGATTTGAAGTGCAATCAAAATCCCAATGACCACAAGAATGATTTCGCCGATGGCGTATTTGAGATACTTTGAAGTCTTTCCTTCAATGAGAAGGTTTTTGCGAATATTTCGGAAGAGTTTTATCATAAACTTCATTTTTTTAGTCCCTTATTGATAAAAAACAGAAGTGTCAGAATTCCAATAAAAATAGCTGTCCCCAACATTTCTTTTGTGCTCAATGATGACAAGAAATAGAAGATGACCACTATCGAAACGACAGGTATGGTCAATCCGCCAGGAATCTTGAATTCATCTGGTTTAGATTTTTGGGAATACCTAAGTTTGATGACCGACAGCACAACACCTAAATAAAGAAGCAAAATAGAACTGGTTGCAACCACTACCAATTGTTCAAAACTTGCTGTTGCCGCAATGATAAATGCGATAGTTGCATAAGTAATGATAGCCATATAAGGGGTTTTAAATCGTGGGTGTATTTTTGCCAAATATGGTAATGGAATGACTTTATCCCTTGCCAAAGCATATGGAACTCTTGGAGCATTTAAAATCTCCCCACTTAAAAAACCAAACATAGATATGGCTGCACCAACAATTAGCACCATGAACCCAATAGGTCCAAAAGCCACTTTGGCTGTTTCAGCTAATGGCGAAGCAGTATGGTTAGGCAAATCGCTACCCAAAACACCTTGTGATACCATTTGTATCAAAATATAAATAACAACTACTGAAGTAATACCTATAAAAATACCTTTCGGTATAGTTCGGTTAGGATTCTTGACCTCACCACCTACAATCAAACCTGTTTCACCGCCCACAAAAGCAAAAAACAATATAAGTGAAGTTTTGGCTACTACTTCTGTGGTAGGCATGGTATCAATAGATAAGTTTTGAAGAGAAACAGCAAACCAACCAAAAATAATGAGCAACAATAAAGGAATGAGTTTTGCAATGACAAAAAACTTTACCAAACCAATTCCTTGTTTGATGCCAATGACATTAATGAAAGCCAAACCGGAAAAGGTAATGAACAAAAACACTAATCGTACACTTTCATTGGCAAAAAAAGGGTAAGAAGAAGCCATGACATTGACTAATGCATTGGACACTGCTGCATCTGACAATAGTGCTGTTCCGATAGAAAAAATACCGCCCAAAAAACCTGCGTAGTCGCCAAATGCAGTTTCGATATAGGTGTAGGCTCCACCAGTATTGGTTATTTTGCTACCAGCTTCGGCAAAGCAGAGCATGATCATTGCGAGCAAAATTCCGCAAATGACATAGGCTACAACGCTAGATGGTCCCATATTAGCAGCAATGATAGCTGGCAATGCAAATATCCCTGCTCCAATGATGATGTTAATGATGTTTGCCGATAGCCCTAATACTCCAACGGTTCTGATTAATTCTTCTTGCTGATTTTTCATTTAATTATTTTATAAGTAACTCAACCACCATTTATCTTTATTAGTTGCTTTATACATCATGTATTTTTTACAGAATGGGTAGAGGAGAAGTACAACACTAATCCATACACAATATACTACAAAAAGTGAATAGCCGTATGACATTAGATTTTCGTTCATGAAACCTTCGGCATCCAATATCATATCATGCCAATTACCTCCAAAAATTAGCATACCTATGATTGCTAAAGCATGAATTACCAACACATGAAGGAAGTAGTAAAACAGAGGTACTCTACCAAAGATTAAAAAGAAATCCGTCAGTTTGTTTTTAGTGGTCTCAAATGCATACAGGAACAACATTGCAGGGCCAAGGGTTATACAGAAATATAGTAGCGAAGGTGGATATTTAGTAACGTTAAAGAAGGACATGATTGTTTTTGCAGTAGTATCTTCCATAGTCCAAGGAATTAAATCGCCATAGATATTTAAGCTCCTCAAAAGCAAAAACAGACCGATGGCTGCAAAACCCATATTGAGCAACCAATTTTTACGGATACTAGCGTCAAAATCCTTTGAGTATAATTGCCCAAAACAATAACCCAATGCCATCAATCCAATCCATGGAATCAATGGATATTGAATCAGAAATATAAAATCAGAACCATAGACAAGCATCTGTTGTTGGTGTAAAAAATACCAAATTATAGATTGAAAACTCATGCCTTCCATGATAATTCCATCCAGTGCATTATGTCCAAAAACCAACAGCAGACCAATTCCAAGGATTACTTTTTTTGGTAAATAAATAAGAAAAGACAACATAACCATACTGACGCCAATTGCCCAAATGACCTGTACAATTGGGAAGCTATAGCTTAAGTTGAATGTCCAAATGAGGTTATTGACTACAAATTCAAGAAAAACCAACCACAAACCTCTAGTGAAAAGGAACTTAAAAAGTTCTCCTTTTGTTTTTTTACTACCATATAAAAATGCGGAAGTGCCTGCTAAAAACACAAATATTGGTGCGCAATAATGGGTAATGAAACGTGTGAAAAATAGTATTGGTGTTGTAGTTTCTAAATTTGTTGGGTCATTAAAAAAAGAGCCATAATGAAAATAATCACGTACATGGTCCAATGCCATGATAACCATAACGACACCTCTCAATATGTCTATGGATTCTATTCGGCTGGTTTTGATTCTCATAACCTCATTGAGTTAAAACTGAAAATATATAAACTGTTCACCACTACCTTGTGCAATTGCAATCAAGAAAAACATGACTGCCCAAACAATACCTAAAACCCAAGGAGATGTTTTTTTAGACACTTCTTCCATTGATGTGTTTCTCATAACCCAATGACAAATAAATAAAAGTGTTATTAGTACAAACACTTTTAAAATATCAAAAGACTGTAAAAGCTTTTCTCCATCTCCATTCATAAACAACATAGAAGTAATCATATTCTTAGCAGTTGAGAATTCACGAGCTCTAAAAAATACCCAAGTAAAGTTGACAAGCGTGTAGGTGAGTAGTGCTAAAAAAATACCATTTATAGCGTTTATTTTTATTTGTATTTTGTTTCTCAGCAAGCGTTCTATAACTAAATAAATTCCATGTAAAGCTCCCCAAATTACAAAAGTCCAAGCAGCACCATGCCATAAGCCTCCTAATAACATAGTGACCATTAATGCAACATACATTCTTAAAACACCATGTTTGTTTCCTCCTAATGGGATGTATAAATAATCTCTTAACCAGGTTGATAATGATATGTGCCAACGTCTCCATAAATCTGAAAATCCAATGGCTGCATAAGGATACCTAAAGTTATCTGGTAAAATTATACCAAGCATTAAAGCTATACCAATAGCACAAGTTGAATATCCAGCAAAATCAAAAAATATTTGTCCAGAAAAAGCTAGTGTACCAGTCCAAGCATCAAGTCCGCTTAATACTCCTTTTGCGCCAAATACTTGATCTGAAGTATCAGATAAAAGTGTATCTGCTAAAACTACTTTTTGAAATAATCCAATAGTTAGTAAAAACGTTCCCCAAATAAATTGATTGATAGTTGCTCTTTTTTCTTCATAAAACTGTGATATTAAATCTCCAGCTCTTACAATTGGTCCTGCAACTAATTGCGGAAAGAAAGTAACATAAAGAGCAAAATCTAAAAATGTTTTAGCTCGTTCTGTGCGTTTTAAATACATATCTATAGTATATGACATGGTTTGGAAAGTGTAAAACGATATTCCCATTGGAAGAATAATATCCATAGGTTGTGCTTGGTATTCAACACCTATAGAATTCATCAAGTGTGTAAAGTTTTCTAGCAGAAAATTACCATATTTAAAGAAACCAAGAAATCCTAGATTAACACACATACTTAATAATAACCACAGTTTTCTTTTCTTTTGATTTTCTTCAGTAGATAATTTTTTTCCTGTAATCCAATCGACACCTGTTGAAATCCAAAGTAATATCACTAAAGGCGGATTCCATAACCCGTAAAATACATAACTAGCAAAAAGAAGCATTCTCTTTTTTCCAGTCCAATTAAATAGTTTTGAATAATAAAGTGCTAAAACTATAACCAAAAACACTATGAAGCTTAATGAGTTGAATAACATAATTAGTTAGTTTTAGAGTTAGACAAAGCGCCATCTGCTTTCATAATTCTTACCAATTCAGTAGTGAAAAATCGCGCGTCTTTGGCAGATAAATGTGAATCTTCAGGACATATTAAATTTTTAAATTGATCATAATCTTCAAAATAATATGCTTTTGCTTTTGAAGCGTTTACCAAAGGCTCCCAAAACTCTTCACGTGATAAAAATTTATCTTCACCACCTTTAATCCATCCACTTGATGGACATCTTACTAGAATAAGATTACCACCTCTCTCCATAAATTTTTTTGCATCTGCTAAGAAAAAATTAGTTGTAGCTTCTCTTTCTGGAGGATTTTGATTTCCCATAATGAGAAATTTCCAAACTGTTTTAATTGAATTTGCAAAAACAGTATCTGTTGCTGTTTTTTCACTCATAGGATTATTTCTATCCTCTTCAATATATGCGAATGAATTAAAAGGAGGATATTGAGGTTTACCTGTTCTATTACTTATTGAGATATTGTTTAGTAATGACTTTAAATCTATATCATCAGACCAACCTTCTTCGCTAGTTGAAACTAATACAAAGTTTTTTTGAAGTGGTAACGACAGCCAATGATTTAGGCGTTGAGCATATGTTCTATCTTTAAAATAATCAACTCTAGATTGAGCACGTTTCCAAGGGCTAGCTTCAGGATAGGTTGTAGAAAAAAAGAGTCCAGGAGTTACACCTACTAGAATTGTGCCTTTGTAGTTTGTGTTATTTACAATATCATGAAAAATTGGTAATGGTGAAGCACCAGCACTTGCTAACTGTATTGGTCTAACACCTGTTTCTGCTTGCCATTCATCGAGTTGAAAATCGAAAAGCACACGTGATGATCCTAATAGTACAGCATCATTTTCGGTAGCATTATCTACTTTAGCGCGTTGTACAGCCCAAAGGTTTTTGTCGTCGTCTAAATCTGGGATTTTGCCTTGAGATCTCCAATAGATTTCCCAAGATAAAAGGCAAATTATACTTAATGCAATAGCAATAAATAGTGACTGTTTTAGATTCATTTTTGGTTAGTTTTGATTAGTGTTTTTTTATTAAAAAGAGCTGATCACATTTTCTCTGCATCTGCCAATTTTTTAGTATCAGCATATTGCTGGAAGCCTATAATTTTACCATTTTTAAGTGTCCATAAATGAGCTACTTGTACATCAATAGTTTCTCCAGTTGTTTTCATTTTTGCATCATAACGTAAGGTGGCAAGAACTTGATTGTTGCTCATATCATGAAGCTCTATGTCTTTAAGTTTAAAGTATTCATATTTATCACCAAGACGTAAAAAGACACCATTTAATACCGCATCTGGTCCTTTATATGGATTGCCATCAGCTAATGAGTTGCTTTCAGCTTCATACCAAATTATATTTGTATCCATCAAACCTAATACTGCAGGAACATCGCCTTTTGAAAAGTTATTGTAAGCAGAGTCTATAATGCCAACATTTTCTGGATTAGAAACCAATCCTAATTGTTGCATCATGAGAGTATTGTCTAAAAAGTCTTGCTCTTGGGCAATCTTACCATTTTTCATTTTTGCGATGGTAACACCTTCTATATTTACAGTATTTCCAGTTGCTGGAATTCCAAAAAAATCGCCTGTGTGCTTACCTGTAAAGTGCCAAAGTTTAACAAGTTGATTACCTTGTCCAAAGATGTTTTTTACTGTAAAAGTTCTTTCTGAAAAGCCAGTAATAAAATTTTGATAATAAGCTTTAAAGGCATCAATACCCACAATATTTTCTGGGCTTGTAACCATGATAATGTTTGTATCAAAATGAGTTTCATTGATTAGGTCAGTTTTACCTTTGTTTACAATATCATCCCAAACTTGAGTGTACATTTTTATGTCTTTGTCAATAGAGTTTTTTTGTGCGAAAGTAGTTATGCTTAAAAAAGCGATTGAAAATATTACGATTGATGTTTTCATTTTTGTTAGTGTTTTTTTTAATATTAAGTTTCTATATCTTTAATAGTGTTAGTTTTTCAATACGATTCGAAAGCGAGCTTTTCCTGATTTTAAATGTTCTAAAGCTTCATTTGCTTTTAACATAGGGAACTCTTCAGTAATTGGGTATATATTATGTCTAACACAGAATTCAAGCATAGTTCGAGTAAGCGCTGGACTACCAAGTGGACTTCCAGTAACAGATTTTTCTCCTGTTAGAAGCGTAAATGCAGGAATAGCTAAGGGCTCTAATACTGCGCCAACATTATGGAATTTTCCTTTAGGTGCTAGAGCTACCAAATAGGAATTCCAATCAAGACTCACATTAGTGGTATTTAGAATAAAGTTTAAAGTTCCTGCAATTTTTGATAATTCTTCTGGATTTGTAGAGTCTACAACTTTTGTCGCTCCCATAGCTAAAATGGATTCACTTTTATTAGGATTGGAGCTAAAAGCAATAACTTCACATCCCCATTTATTTAGGAATTTTATTGCCATATGTCCTAAACCACCTATTCCTATTACTCCAACTTTATCAGTAGCTTTTACTCCAGCGATTAATATTGGATTAAATACTGTAATTCCACCACAAAGTAGAGGACCAGCTTTTGCTAAGTTTATACTTTCTGGTAATTGTATTGCCCAAGACCAATGGCTCCTTACGTAATCTGCAAAACCTCCGTGTCGTCCACCAATAGTGTATTCAGCTTTTGAGCAGAGATGTTGTGAACCATCCATACATTCATGACAAGACATACAAGAACTTGAGAACCAACCTAAGCCAACTTTATCTCCAACTTTAATTTTTTTGACAGAATTGCCAATGTTTATAACTTCACCAATTATTTCGTGTCCTGGGACAATTGGATAAGTGGTCATTCCCCAATCATTGTTCATCATACTGAGGTCTGAATGGCAAATTCCACAGTTGAGCACTTTAATGTCAACTTGTTCTGCTCCAATTTCTCCTAATTCGTAAGTGAAGGATTCTAATTTTTGGTTGGGACCATTCGCTGCTAATGCCGAAATTTTCATGTGTTTTGTTTTTTTATTTGTTATGTAGTTTAAATTTGTTTAAAAATCACGTAATCACAATCTTTTGTAAAATGATTAATTTCGGATTTATTAGATTCATCAAGTTCACAAACATATAAGTTGTCAGCATGATCAAGCTCCATTAAATGCTGAAAGTTTTCTTTTTTTGTGATATCTGAAGTTGAGATTTTAATATTAAAATGATAATTAAGAAGCGGTATAATAATATCACTTTCTATAAAGCCAGAACCACCAATTATACCTGCTTTTTTCATAATATGCTTTTTTTGAAGTTGATGAATAACAAGCAGATGGCAATAGCTAATGGTTGATTGATTTTTAAAATTTAAAGACCTTCTTAACTATTGCCAATTTTTCTCCACAAAAATCTGCTTGTATTTTTAAATTATTTTGGAGTTGGCATTGAATAGCCTAACTGGTTAAACAACGTAAGATTATCATAGTAAGAGTCCTCATTAGATAGTTTACCGTTAGAAACAGTCCATACACTATGGCCATGAGTTGTTATTGCTTTATTAGTGGCAGCATTGCCTTGAAAAGGCTTAGTGTTGGTTCCTGTACATGTCCAATCTATATGAATTGTATTTCCAACTATTTTATAATCATCTAATTTGACCTTAAAATCAGGAAAAGCACCATGAAATACATCCATTAAATTTGTACCATATTCAGCAGCACTTTTAGCTATTACATTTCCATTTTCTGTTCTAACAAAATCATTTGTCATTATAGAAGCCATCAAAGTTTTATCATTATCATTCCATGCTTTAACACAAGCATCTATTAATGATTTAATTGCTTTTTCATCAACCGACATATTACTTTCTGCTTCAATTTTCTGAATATCTAAAACTATTTCTGAGTTATCCCAAAAACCAAATTCTTCTACAATTTTTCCATCAATAAATCGAGCTGTGGTATGAAAAGGAATAACATATTCTTTATTGTTAGATTTCATAGTGCCTTTCCATATTCCCCAGAAGTTTACCCAAGTTTCCCCTTTATCGGTTACTACCATTTCATATTCTTCTTTTTCAACTATCCAATTAAACATTGATGCATCTTCTTTGTTTTTCTCAATAGCTTGAGCAATATTTATGGCTTTTTCTTCAATAACATTATTTGCGATTTTTGCTGTATCAGCATAATGCTTGGGCATATTTTCCCAATTCATGTTTTTGTAATCATCCATTGATTTTTTATAGGTATCAATTTCGGGAGACTGTTGTGTGTAACGCACTTCTTGGTTGCAAGCTGTAAAAAGTATTACAGTTAAGCCTAATAAAATTAAATTTTTCATATTGTTTAGTTTAAAAAAAATAACCTACTGTGTTTAATTCAGTAGGTTATAATTTGGTTAGTTATTGTTTTGCAGTATAGCCTAAATCTGGTCTCATAGCACCAGTTTTAACTTCGTATTTATCTAAAAGTAATAGCATTTCGCCAAAAAGTTTTTTACCTTCATCTCCAAGTAAAGCTTCGGTTTCATCCCCTAATTTCGCATAAGATTGTTCGTCTTTTGCAGATATTACGGCTAAATAGTATTCTCCCATAGTACCAAAACCACTATGATAGATTCTGAAATATTCTTTCGCACCCTTTTTGGCATACAAATCTTTAATAGCTTTAATTTTTTCTCTAAGAGCCTGTGAGTTACTTGGTGTCACATATAGGAAATGCCATTTTCTATAATTCTGACCTTCAGTATTCATTGTTAATCCATTAGGCATATAAGATAAATCGCTGTTTAATGTCACGATATAGTCTCCATGCTTATCATAGCATTCGTTAAATCGTTTAAAAATTGATCTAAATTTTTCTTCTCCCATTTTTTCAAATAATGGAGCTAGAGTATTCTTGTCTAAATCTGCCATATTCGAAATTGGTGTAATGGTTAAATAAGTACCATCATCAATTCTAGCAGTTGACCAATCTGAATCTTTTAGATTGTATTTCGTACAAGCTTCAATAAAATCTTTTGCTACTTGTTCGTAGTCTGCTTGCTTAGAGGGTTTTACTTGATCTGCATGTATCCAAAATGATTGATTATTTTGAGAGATAGAGATCATTGGAGTTAATAGCAATATTATTGCTAAAAGGAAAGTTGTTTTTAAAATTTTCATTGTTAATAGCTTTTAATGGTTAATTAATAGAATCACAATTGATTCAATAACTAAGTAACTGATAATCATAACAAAATAAAACCGAGTTAGGACGAAACAATATATATTATGTCCGAACAGATAGGTTTTTTTATCGGAAGTTTTAGTAGAAAGTGGAGGTTTTAGCTTATATAGTTTGTAGCCGTTTGAGTAATTCTTCCTTTAAAGTTTTACTTAATGGAATTGCTTTTTTTGCAATAACAATGTGGCTTGTTGCTACTTCATCAATTTGTGATAAGTTAACTATAAATGAACGATGCACTCTTATAAAGTGCTGATTAGGGAGTTTTTCATCTATATCTTTTAGAGTTATCACTAATAAATATTCTTTGCCTTTTGAATAGATGCGACAATAATTTCGTTCGGCCTCGATGTATAAAATATCTTTGATATCTACCTTCACCATTTTTTCATGATGGCGTACAAAAATGCAATCGCTTAAAATAAAAGGAGATAATTTTTCGTCTTTAAAATGTGTGTTGGTTTGCACTTTTAATGCTGTTAACTCTATAGCTCTTTGTAAATCTAGCTTTTTAAATGGCTTAGATATAAATGCATAAGGGTTTGTAGTTTTTGCTCTATTAAAATTATCCTCATCAGCATTTGCAGTTAAATAAATTATAGGAATATCATAATCGTTTTGCATTATTTGGGCAGTTTCAATGCCATCAATATCGCCTTTTAGGCATATGTCTAATAATACAATGTCTGGCTGATTTTGTTTTATTTGCAATATTGCTTCTTCACCTCTTGGTACAATTCCAGTAACTTCATATCCAAGTGTTGTTAATTGCAATGAAATATTTGCAGCAATAACCATTTCATCTTCTACAATTAATATTTTAATTGGTCGTCCCATTATGCTGCAGATTTAGTTTTAAATTGAAATATTACTGAGGTTCCATTAACATTATCTTCAGCCATTTTACCATTAAGTTGTTGTGTTAATAGCTTAATTAGTTGTGATCCAAAACCAGTTCCTTTTGGAGCTAAATCTTTAGTTTTACCAATGCCATTATCAGCAACTTTTAATGTTAATGTTTCTGGAGTTGATTGAGATAAGCTTATGAGTATGTTTCCTTTGCCATTCTCTGGAAAAGCATATTTTAGAGCATTAGTTAAAAGTTCGTTAACAATTAGTCCAATAGGTACAGCTGTATCGACATCTAGTTCTAAATTGTCCATTGCACACTCAATCTTTATTTTATCTTCAGCATTAAAAGTGTCTAAAATACCTTCACTAAGGTTAATGAAATAATCTTTCATTTCTATATGTCCAAGGTTTTCTCCTTGATATAGTTTTTGATGAATAATACCCATTGATTGAACTCTGTTTTGACTTGCAATCATAGCATCTTTGGTGGCAGACTCTTCTAGCTGAGCTGTTTGTAAAGCAAGTAGGCTTTTTACGAGTTCTAGATTATTTTTTACACGATGATGAATTTCTTTAAGAAGTAATTCATTCTGTTTGTTTTTTATATCTAATTCTGAATTTAATTCTTGTAATTGAACATTTCTCCTTTTACGTTTCCTATAGTTATATAATAGTCCAAAAAGAATAACAGCCAACAAAGTAGTAAGTAAAACATATAAAGTTTTGGTTTTTTTCTGTTGTGCTATTTTTTCGTTTTGGAAATAAATTGTTGCATTTTTTTGACCAGTTAAATATTTTTCCTGTGCTTCAGATTCTAATCCGTGAATGGTATTATCTTTAAATTCCTCAAGAGCTTGAGCATATAAGTGATGATAATACAATGCCAATTTATAATCACCAAGTGATTCATAAATATTAGAAACATGCATGTAATTTTCCCAAAGGTTTCTTACTCTTCCTGTTTTTTTTATAAGGTCGATTGCTTGCAAATTATAAGGCAAGGCTTCCTTGTATTTGCCTTGCATTAAATACACATGGCCAATATTTCCTAAAGAAGGTATTAAATAACGCTCAAGACCCATTTTTGTAGAGTTATCAAAATTAGCTTGATAGTCAGCTATGGCCTCATCATATCGTCCCATGTATTTATAAACATTACCACGCCAATTAACAGATGCCATCATTGGTATTCCAGTTTCTCCTAGGCTTTTATATAAATTAATGGATGTGTTAATAGTTGCAAGTGTTTCCTCGTAGTCTGTACTTGAAAACAGTAAGTCATTGGCTTTTATGCGATATGTATTAGCCAAATCTTCAGTGGCCTTTAACGGTTTAAGTATTGCAATTGCTTTATCACACCATTCTACGCCTTCAGCATAACTCCTTTCGTAGTATTTTAGGTCGCCAATACTTGCGTAGCAAAGCGCTATTCCTCTTTTATTATTTAATTTTTCATATAAGTCTAATGCTTTATATACATTTTTTGTTGCCTCAGCATAATCTGCTTTTAGTAAAAATAAATCTTTATGTTTTAAATAGGCATTGGCAAGTTCAAGGTCATTTTTTTGTTGTAGATAGACGTCCTTTTCTTTTTCTATATAATATAGTGCTGAATCAAGTTGTCCAAATTCTTTATGATAAATAGTTATATAATTAAATGACTTTGCAAGTGTGCTTTTATTTCCACTTTTTTTTGCCAGCTGAATTGCTTTAAGCGAATTAAGGCCTAGTAATGTAGAATCTTTTGGGTTTTTTATATGATTTTCTAACCAATATAAAATAGAATCTAATTTTGCTTCATTAGAGTTTTGAGCAAAAGAAATTAGTATACCAAAAAGTATAATAAAAATGGTTAGTTTTAATTTCATAAGTCTTTATTAGTGCTATTAAAAAGACTCGAGGAGAATGTTAAATATACTACTTTTTTCTTACATTTCTAAAAATTAATGAATTACGAAAATTTAAAAAAGGTTTAAAAAGAAAAAGCACCATTTAAAAATGATGCTTTTTTATAAAGTTAAAATTGTATTTCTATTTGATTTTTTAGGATATCGTCAAAAGTTTCTCGTTTTCTTATTAAATGAGCTTCATTATTATGCCATAAAACTTCAGCAGGTCTATACCTAGAATTATAGTTACTAGACATTGTAAAGCAATAAGCGCCAGCATTTTTAAAAGCTAACATGTCACCTTCTCTTATTTCATTAATACGTCTGTTGTTGGCAAATGTATCGGTCTCACAGATATAACCAACAACCGAATAAAAACGCTCTCTACCTTTTGGATTAGAAATATTAATAATATCATGTTGAGAGCCATAAAGCATAGGTCTTATTAAGTGATTAAAACCTGAATCTACTTGAGCAAAAACTGTAGATGTTGTTTGTTTAACCACATTTACTTTGGTTAAAAACATACCAGCTTCACTCACTAAAAATTTACCAGGTTCAAAAGCAAGTGTTAGATCTCTTCCGTATTCTTTACAAAACTCATTAAATCTTTTAGAAAGTTTTTTGCCTAGTTCTTCAATATTTGTTTCAATATCACCTTCTTTATAAGGCACTTTAAAACCAGAACCAAAATCAATAAATTCTAAATCTTTAAAATGTTTAGCAGTATCAAATAATATTTCACTTGCATATAAAAACACATCAATATCTAAAATATCACTTCCTGTATGCATGTGTATTCCATTAATATTCATTTTTGTATTGTCAACAATTCTGAATAAATGTGGTAGTTGATGAATAGAAATTCCGAATTTACTATCAATATGTCCAACAGAAATATTAGTATTTCCACCAGCCATAACATGAGGGTTTATACGAATGCAAACAGGTGTTTTAGGATGACGAGTGCCAAACTGTTCTAAAATAGATAAGTTGTCAATATTTATTTGAACACCAAGTTCTGCTGCCATTTCAATTTCTTCAAGAGAAACACCATTTGGAGTGTATATTATTTGTTCAGGCAAAAAACCTGCTGCTAAGCCTAATTTAACCTCTTGAATAGAAACTGTATCAAGTCCAGAGCCTAAGGTGTTAAATAATTTTAGCACAGATATGTTTGATAATGCCTTGACCGCATAATTAATTTTTAAACTTTTCACCTTATTAAATGCAGACGTTAAACGTTTATATTGAGCTACAATTTTTTCAGAATTGTAAACGTAAACAGGGCTGCCATAGTCCTTTGCAATTTTTAATAAGTTGTTTGTATCCATTATACTAAGTTAAAAATTTGATTCATTTATGAAGCGAAAGTAGATGGAATACTTTATATAATCTTATAATTAAAAATATTTTACTAATTTTGAACATAATGTTAAATAATTAACAAATTGAAAACAATTGCATCCTGTGTACAAGAAATTGTAATGTCAAGCCCATTTTTAGAAGAAGGTTTATCAAGGCAGATAATAAATTTTTCTGCATTAGCTAAAGATTTAAATAAACCAATATCCATAATGTTAAAAAAACCTGTAAAAGAAGGTGCAATTATGATGGCGTTAAGACGCTACAATCAACCTATAAATATTAGTAATACTATACGTTCAAAAAAGGTATTTAAAAATTTAGGAGATATTACAGTTCGGTCAAATTTAAGTGATTTCACTTTTGAAAACTCCAAAACATTAATACATAGTCATTCTCAGGTTTTAGAAAAAATTAGTGACAATCATCAAATATTTTATGCATTTACTCGTGGAATATTTGAAACTAATATTGTTATTTCCAGTTTAGAGAAAGAAACTGTTTTAAAAGCTTTTAAAAATGAAACACAAACAGGATTGCAAGATAAATTATCTGCAATTAGTGTTAATTTACCAAAAGGTAACTCAAAAATTACTGGATTGTATTATCAGATATTTAAGCGTTTAGCATGGGAAAACGTAACCTTATATGAGGTAATATCTACTACAAACGAGTTTACAATATTAGTTGAAGACCATTTGGTAGACAAAGCTTTTTCAGTAATAAAACGATTAAAAGATTAATAATTTTTTTCTGTAAAAGAGAATTACAATCAAATATTTATAAGACAATTTTTAATAAAATAACAAGACTTTAAATCTATACTAAAAAATATTGGTTAAAACAGTTAGTATGATTACTTTTGTGCTGCAATAAATTAAAGCGATTTCCTTCTTAAGGGAACGATAAACAGATAATTTAAGATGAATTTACACGAATATCAAGGAAAAGAAATTTTAAGCAGTTTTGGTGTACGTATCCAAAGAGGTATTGTTGCTCAAAATGCTAACGAAGCTGTTGCTGCTGCAAAGCAATTAACTGCTGAAACTGGAACAGGTTGGCATGTCATAAAAGCACAAATTCATGCTGGAGGACGCGGAAAAGGTGGAGGAGTAAAGCTAGCTAAAAACCTTCAGGAAGTTGAAGACATTGCTGGAAAAATTATAGGAATGAATTTGATTACACCTCAAACATCTAAAGAGGGTAAAAAGGTACATCAAGTTTTGGTTGCTGAAGACGTTTATTATCCTGGAGCTAGTGAAACGAGTGAATTCTATATGTCTGTTCTTTTAAATCGTGGTACTGGTCGTAATATGATTATGTATTCTACAGAAGGAGGAATGGATATTGAAACTGTTGCTGAAGAAACACCACATTTAATATTTACAGAAGAAATTGACCCATCAGTTGGATTGATGCCTTTTCAAGCTAGACGTATTGCTTTTAACTTAGGGTTAAGTGGTAATGCATTTAAAGAAATGACAAAGTTTGTTGCTTCGTTATATACTGCTTATGTAAAATCTGATGCCTCTTTATTTGAAATCAATCCTGTTTTAAAAACAAGTGATGATAAAATTATGGCTGTAGATGCTAAAGTTACTATTGACGATAATGCATTATTCAGACATAAAGATTATATGGATTTGCGTGATATACGTGAAGAGAATGCAATTGAAGTTGAAGCAAAAGCTGTAGGACTAAATTATGTTGACCTTGACGGAAACGTTGGTTGTATGGTTAATGGAGCTGGATTAGCAATGGCAACAATGGATTTAATTAAGCAAGCAGGTGGTGAACCAGCTAACTTTTTAGATGTTGGTGGTACTGCAGATGCTGCTCGTGTTGAAGCTGCATTTAAAATTATATTAAAAGATCCTGCTGTAAAAGCTATCTTGATTAACATTTTTGGAGGTATTGTACGTTGCGACAGAGTTGCACAAGGTGTTATTGACGCTTACAAAAACATGGGAACTATTAATGTGCCAATTATTGTGCGTTTACAAGGAACAAATGCTGACATCGCAAAAGAATTAATTGACAATTCTGGTTTAGATGTTATGAGTGCTACAGAGTTTCAAGAAGCTGCTGATAAAGTACAAGCTGTTTTATCTAAATAGTTTAAAAAACATATATAAAAAAAGAGCAACGTTATTCGTTGCTCTTTTTTTGTTTTAATTTGTTTGTGTCTTCTTTTTTAGGCATAGGTCCTCGTAAATGAATTACAAGTCCATTAAGAAAGTTGCGTAACACTTGGTCTCCACATTCCATATATTTTGGGTGGTCTTCTTTTCTAAAAAAAGCTCCAAGTTCACTTTTAGAAATTCTGAAATCTACCAAAGCTAATATTTTTACAATATCATCATCACGAAGCTTTAGTGCTACGCGTAGTTTTTTAAATATATCATTATTAGTCATTAAAAATCTATTTTAATATAACGCAAAGCTACAATTAATAATAGTTATAGTTTATGAAGCTTTGTTTTATTTATTATATAACCATTGATAAGCTGCAGGAAAATTATTGCTCCAAAGACCTTCGTTATGTTGGCCTCCTTCAATAATAATATTTTTTATGTTTTTGTTTTTAACACCTTTATGCTTTAAAAGTGTTACCATCTTTTTTTGATTAGAAACCATAGTTTCATCTTCATCTGTACCAACCATAAAATAAAATTTTGATGTTGAACTCAATTCAGCATTAGAAACTAAATCATAAATCATATCACTATACCAAAATGAAGGCGAAAATACTCCAGCGTTTCCAAAAATTTCTGGATATTTTATAGCAGCATAAAATGATAATAAACCTCCAAGAGATGAACCAAAAATAGTAGTATGTTTTGCATCAGTTAGTGTTCTGTATGTAGAGTCTATTTTTGGTTTTAGTGTACTAATTATAAAATCGAGATATAGATCACCTTTTCCTCCACCATATTTTTCATGCACATAAGGTGTAAGTTCTTCTATTCTTTTTTCGTTGCCATGCTCAATGCCAATAATAATAGATTCATTTTTATTTATGGTATCTAAATACTCGTCAATTTTCCATTCTCCTGCATAAGATGAATGCATATCAAACAAGTTTTGAGCATCATGCATATAAATGACAGAATACGCTTTTTCAGAATTTTTATAATTTTTTGGTAAATACACCCAAATTTTCTTTTTAGTATTTAGTTGAGGTGCTTCAATTGTAAAAGTGGTAACTTGTTGTGATGCAGTTGTTTGTGAGAAAATATTTATAGAAATAAAGCTTAAAAAAAGCAATAATAAGTGTCTTAAATGCATGATTTTTAAGAGATAAGATATGACCAAATTAAAATATTTCCGATTAAGTACATATTATTTTTCGACAAGTTACAATATATCAACGACAATAATATTTCTAATACAATTAACTTTATAATGTTGAATAAATACTCCCTCAGGTATGATAAATAGAGTTGAAAAATTGAGTTTGCTGTCAGAGATGATAGCTTTCGCGCAGACAGATACAAATATAAAATCCATTGAATATAAATTTCTATTAGGTGTTGCCAGGCAATTAGAAATTTCTCAAGAAGATTTCGATTATTTGTTTAAGTATCCAGTTACTTATGTACACTTAAAATCTCATAGTGAACGTATAGTACAATTTCATCGTTTAGTTTTACTAATGAACTTAGATAAGGATATTAGTGAAAAAGAACTTGTGAAACTTCACAACTTTGGTCTAAGAATGGGTTTAAGTCACGAATCTATTAATAGAGTATTAGATGTGATGGAAAGTTTTCCTAATAAAATTGTTCCACCAGACTTTTTAATTGAAATATTTAAAGTACAGTATAATTAGACTTTTAGTTTCTCTAATTTATCTTGATAGTTTTTTATTTCATCCCTAAATTTGGCAGCTTGCATAAAGTCTAATGCTTTAGCAGCCTCTTCCATATTTTTTCGTTTTTCTCGTATTTTCTTTTCCAATTGACTTTTGGTAAGATATTGGCTTTCTGGTTCTGCAGCTATTTGTGCATCCAGTTCATAGCGATATGTACTTACAGAGTTTTTAGACAAAGCATTGTCTAAGCTTTTGTTTAATGCTTTAGGTGTAATATTATTTGCTGTGTTGTAAGCAATTTGTTTTTCGCGTCTGTAGTTAGTTTCATCAATAGTTTTTTGCATACTATTAGTAATCTTATCAGCATACATAATCGCTTTTCCGTTAAGGTTTCTAGCAGCTCTACCAACGGTTTGCGTTAATGAACGTGCAGAACGTAAAAACCCTTCTTTATCAGCATCTAAAATAGCAACTAAAGACACTTCGGGTAAATCTAACCCTTCACGAAGTAGGTTTACGCCAACTAAAACATCAAATAGTCCTTTTCGTAAATCTTGCATAATCTCAACACGCTCTAAAGTATCAACATCACTATGGATATAACGAACACGAATTTGAATTCTATCTAAATATTTAGTCAGCTCTTCAGCCATACGTTTTGTAAGTGTTGTCACTAAAGTGCGTTCGTCTTTTTCAACACGTTGCTGAATTTCATCTATTAAATCATCAATCTGATTCAAGCTTGGTCGCACTTCAATAATTGGGTCAAGTAAACCTGTTGGTCTAATAACTTGCTCAACATAAACACCATCAGTTTTTTGTAATTCGTAATCTGCTGGAGTAGCACTTACATAAATAACTTGATTTTGGAGTGCTTCAAACTCTTCAAATTTTAAAGGTCGATTATCCATAGCTGCTGGTAACCGAAAACCATATTCCACTAAATTCTCTTTACGACTTCTGTCTCCACCATACATAGCATGTACTTGTGAAATAGTAACATGGCTTTCATCTACAACCATTAAAAAGTCATTTGGGAAGTAATCTAGTAAACAGAATGGTCGTGTTCCTGGAGCTCGTCCGTCTAAATACCTAGAATAGTTTTCAATACCAGAACAGTAACCTAATTCTCTAATCATTTCTAGGTCAAACTCTGTACGCTCCTTTAAACGTTTAGCTTCAAGGTGTTTGCCAATTTCTTTAAAATAATCGTATTGTTTCATTAAATCATCCTGAATATCTCTAATTGCACCTTGCAAAACTTCAGGTGAAGTCACAAACATATTTGCTGGATAAATTGTGAGTTTGTCATATGTCTCGATAACTTCATTAGTTTGAGCATTAAAGGCTTCCATGTCTTCAATTTCGTCACCAAAAAAGTGAATTCTAAAGGCATGGTCTGCATAACCTGGAAAAATATCTACTGTATCACCTTTAATTCTGAAATTTCCGTTATTAAAATCGGCTTCAGTACGAGAATATAAACTTTGAACGAGTTGATGTAATAACTGTGTACGAGAAATGATTTGATCTTTCTCTAAAGAGATGACGTTTTTTTGAAACTCCACAGGATTACCTATACCATATAAACAAGATACAGATGCTACCACAATGACATCACGACGACCAGAGAGTAGAGAAGAGGTAGTGCTTAATCGCATTTTTTCAATCTCTTCATTAATAGATAAATCCTTTTCTATATAAACGCCAGAAACAGGAATGTATGCTTCAGGTTGATAGTAATCATAATAGGACACAAAGTACTCTACTGCATTTTCAGGGAAGAATTGTTTAAACTCAGAGTATAATTGTGCAGCAAGGGTTTTGTTATGTGCTAAAACCAAAGTTGGTCGTTGCACTTCTTCAATAACATTTGCAACTGTAAAAGTTTTACCAGAACCAGTAACACCAAGTAAGGTTTGATACTTTTCTCCAGCCTCAATACCAGTTGCTAATTGCTTAATGGCTTGAGGCTGATCTCCTGTTGGACTAAATTCTGATTTGACTTTAAACTTCATTGTCTAAAATTACATAATTACCTTACCAATGCAAAATGACCTTTGTACGTTCTGCCATCTGCAAGTGTAACCAAAAACCAATAATCATCACTTGGTAAATTATAGCCATTTAGCGTGCCATCCCATCCTGTAGTCAAGTTATTTTGTTGTGTTATAAACTTTCCATAACGGTCGAAAATTTTTATATCAATACCTTGATTAAATTGTGCATTTACACCATAAACTTTCCAAGTATCATGAATTGAGTCTCCATTAGGTGTGAAATATTTTGGAAAGCCTAATACAGATATTAATTTCTCAACAATACCACAACCATTTCTGTCTCTTACATAAACTGTATGAAAACCAGGTAACACATTAGTAAATGTATTGCTTTCCTGGTAAAATCCGTTGGCATTATCTAAAGCATAATCATAAAACCCTTCTCCAGAAACTTGTATTGTTACTGTATTATTAAAGGTGCCTTCTTCAACAATAACATTATCTATTGTTGCAATATTTGATGATGTTACAGTTATTGTTCTTGATGCATTACAACCGTTTGGGTCTGTTACTATTACTGTATATACACCAGCTTCATTTACATCGTTAAAAGATGTATTTACAGATGTAGTATTGCCATTGTATAACCACTCGTAATAATAATTACTTGGTGAATCGTTTTGAACGCCACCATAAATCCTAATGGTTTCAGGATAAGAGTTTAAACAATAAAATACAGCTTCATCATCTAACAAAACAGGAGTGTAAAGCACATTTAGTTGTACAGTAGATATAGCATAACATTCATTATTGCTAGATATGAGTACATATAAGGTTTGAGAATTTTGAGTAGTGTTCTGGTATGGAGAACTCAAACTATTTACATTATCTAATGCTTCTTGCTCTGTTTCAAAGTAGGTTGCAACTGCTCCTGCTGGAATTTGATTTTGAAACGTTGCAGTAATATCATTTAAGTTGAATAATGTAAATCCGTCAATTGGATTATCATCACATGCAAATTGAGGCGCTATTGTTACAGTATTCATTGAAGTATTTAATTCTACTTCGGCAATGCTGAAACAACCATCTTGATTTTCAACTCGTGCATAAACAATTTGTGACACATAGGTGTTTTGAAAACTATTTGGTGTTGCTATTGGATTAGTATTTTGATTTGCGTCATTTATATCTTCAAAAAAATTAGGAATAAATAACACATTATTACCATTAGTAATGGTTTGTTCAGCATCATACAAGTTAAAATACGTTATACCATCTTGGTTGAGGTCGCATTCTGTTATGGATGTATTTATGGTATTTATAGCGGGATAATATTCTATAGTAATTTCACCATAAGACACACAGCTATTGTTAAGTGTAACTTCTACATTATATACTCCTGCATCTGTAAGAGATAGAGTTGAATTAACTTCTGTAAGTAACTCAACACCATCTTTAAACCATTTATAACTAGTTGCATTTGCTTGAGTAGCATCTATCTGATATGAATCATTCTGACAAAGTGCATTATTTGTTGAAACTAATAAGTCTGGACCTAAATCGGTTGATAATTGAAAACTACCAGCTTCTAAAAACACAGCAGAATCGTAGCGATAATTTTGCTCATCAGCAATAACTAATTTTACATGGTAAGTTTGATTAGGTATCACATCTGCTGTGGCTGTTAATATTTTTGTTTGGCCATTAAAATTAATAGGCGACACAGAGCCATTCCAACTACCAAAATAAGCTTCGTTAATTGCAGGACAACCACCAGGAATATCTGGATGAACAGTTGTTACTTTTACAGGTGTTTGCGTATTGGGTACCAATGCAATATTTGTATATTGTTGGTCACCAACAGGACGAATTAAAAACCCAAACAAGTCAGAATACTGACACGTATTAGGATTGCCTTCTTGATATTCTTCAGAGGCAAAAATATATCGAAAACTAATTTGTGATGCTACTGATGTAAAGTCGAATTCTAAAATTGTTGCATTGATGGTGTTATTTTCGTTTAGAGCAGCTTCGAGGTCATTGTCTCCTATCCAACCTCCTGCATTGTCGTCACTTAATGATGTGTTAGGCCCTGGAACATTTGTTAAACGACCTGTACTTAGTACAATTCCACTTTGAAAAGGGAAGTTACTTCCGTTAGCATCAAAATAACCATAGCTTTGAGTTGCTCCACCAAAGTTTCCACCAACAACATTTGTTACAACCACATTATCTATACAGCTACTGTTTATAAGAATGTTTTCTACTAACTGTTGTGGTGTATATGTCTGACTGTCTACAACAATGTTTTGAGTAAACATGGTTAATGGAAGTAAGAGACCTATTGTAAAAAGTATGCGTTTCATTTACAATTTTTGCGACTGTAAAGATACACATACTTCTTAATGTTCTACTTCAATAAAATGTTAAGATTGAAATTGAAAAACTTATCTCTTCAACGCAAAATGCCCTTTTGCTTGAAACTCATATCCACCACCTTTTACATCGGCTACAAACCAATAATCGCTTGATGGCATTAGTTCGCCATTATAAGTTCCGTCCCAACCACTTGATGTTGATGTTAAATAGTGTAACTGCTTGCCATACCTATCAAATATATAAATAACAGTTCCTGGTAAATTTTCAACACCTGTGATATGCCAAGTATCAAAATATCCATCTTGATTTGGTGTCATGAATTTAGGAAAATCAATTACAACAACTTCTTTAGTTACTTCAGAACATCCATTTAAATCAATAATTGTAATTGTGTGATATCCAATACCAACATTTTCAAATACATTAGACTCTTGAGGTTCATTATCATCTAATTGATATAAGTAGTTTCCAATACCACTTATTGTAACTGTAATATTATTTGGGTCAGAGAAATCAATAGTTTCAGTAAATTCTATTGTTGCTTGTTCAGATACAGTAACATTAAATACTTGTGTAGTCTGACAACCAGAGGGCGTCGTTACAGTTGCCCAATATGTACCAACAACAGTTATTTCAATTTCTGGTGTTGTTTCGTTGGTTGACCACAAATAAGTGTCTCCAGCATTGTTTGTATTTGCGCTAACATGTAATGGTAAATTGTCTAAACAGATTACTTGGTCAGGTATATCAACAACAGGTCTTGGATTTACTATTGTTGTAAATTGAGATGTATTATAGCATCCTGTAGTATTATTTTCAACTCTTGCATAAATTGTTTCGTTATTAGAAGCAGCATATACATTTGGTAGAGCATTTAATCCTGAGTTTGCATCAGTTTGAGAGTTATAATAAGTTACTGAATAGCTAGATGCACTTTGACCACCAAGTATTGTAGTGTTTTGTTGTGTTAAATCGAAATCTAAAAGCCCATCAAAATCATCATCACAAGCTTCTAAATTTGAAGGTGTATTTGCAATTGGTAAAGGGTTTACAATTAATTGAAAAGCATAAGTTGTAAAACAAAATGTTGTTGCGTTTTCAATTCTTATATGAATTGTATCGCTATTGGTTTGGTATGTATAGTTTGTACTAATGGCATTTGTACCATCAAAAGCATCTGATGCATTACTGTAATAGGTAATGTTTGTATTTGCAGTAGAATTTACTATTAGTGAATTTACTTCAGTTAAATCATAAAAATCTGTTTCATTATCACAAATATCAACACTTCCAAAGTTATTTATTGCAGGAGGAAGGTTAACAATTAATTCAAGTGGGACAGCTACATAGCAATTAGAAATAGTATTTGTAACTTTTACATATACTGTTTGAGGATTGGTAATATTATTATATGCAGTAGGTGTTTGAATTGGGTTGGTATTGGCATCTAAATCTGCCAAAGTTTCAAAATAAGATACAGTGATGTTGTTTTGTCGAACATCAAAAATTTCAAATTCTGAAACTGTTAAATCAAATGTTACACTGCCATCGCTATCATTATCACACATTACTAAAGGTTCAGGTGTGTTAACTGTTGGCGATTGTATTACACTTAGTATAAAACTTGTAGTAGATATACAAATAGTTCCGTTATCTATTCTAACATATATTTCCTGTGGATTTACAGTATTTGCATATTGCAACGGAAGTGCATTTGTACCATTGTCTGCATCAGCTTGTGTTATGTGAAATGTAATATCTAATGTGTCATTTATGCCTTGTGAGATTTCGGTTATTTTTTCATTTAAATCAAAAACTTCGCTTCCGTCATTAGCAATATCGTCACAAACAGACCAATCGCTTGGTTCATTAAACTCTGGATTAGATCCAACTTCAATTATAAAACTTGAAGTTCCATAACAGTCTACATCAGTAAGATTTTCAACTCTTACATAGATGGTTTGTGGATTAGATATGTTTTGATATGCTACGTTTTTATCAATAATATTTGTTCTGTTATCAGCATCAGCTTGACTAATAAAATATAAAGTTTGTTTTCCTGGCTGTCCGTTTAATATTTCAGCATCTTTATTAGAAAAGATAAAATCTCCAATGCCATCGCTAGCATTTTCACAAATCTTGTAATTGCTAATACTGGTAAAAACAGGAAGTGTATTTACTATAATTTGAAAACTTTCAGTTGAGTAACAGCCAGAAACGGTATTAACAACTCTTACATAAACAGTTTGAGTGTTTGCGTTATATGTTGTTGTATTCGTAATTGCATTTGTTGCAGTATCTGCATCAGCTTGTGAATTATAAAAAGTAATATCTCTATCTGTAGTATCTGTTACTAATTCACTTATTTTTTGAGTTAAATCTACTACAAAAAACCCATCTTGGTCATCATCACAGATTACAATATCTGTAGGTTGTGAGGTAAGAGGAGCAGGTAGTATTTGTATTTCAAAAGAACTAACATCAGCACAGCCTGTAACATTAGATCTAACTCTAATATAAAATGTTTGAGGATTAGAAGTGTTTGTATAAAATGCTGGTAACTGATTTGTATCAGCATCTGCATCAGCTTGTGTTTCAAAATAGGTTACTGAATAGTCTGTTTGACCGCTTGTTATTTGGCTATCAAAACTATGTAAGTCTATAGATGTAAAACCATCTTGATCTGTATCACAATAATCTACTGTGCCAATAGTTGGGAATTCAGTAATTGGATATAAGATGAGTTGAATTTCTAATACCTCTTCACAAGTAGGACTATTTAATGTAATGTATAGTGTTTGCGGATATGATGAAGGTGTATAAGGTACAAAAGGGTCTAATGCATTAGTTTGATTAGTTTGGTCGTTTAGTGTTTCATAAAATGTTACAGTTACATCAGGTAAACCATTAATAATAACTTGTGCAATATTGTTTAAGTCAAACTCTTCAGTACCATCATTTGCATTGTCACACAATGAAAAATCCTGTATTACTGTTCCAGTTAAAAGTAAATTTGAATGTATTTCTATAGCAGTAACCGAAGCACAACCTGTTGAATCATCTACAACACGAATATAAATGGTCTGTTCGTTTGCAACAATATTATCATAGTTAGTTTCATCTGCAATTGGATTATCTCCTGAAACAGCATCGTTATAGGTTTCATGAAAAGTTACTGAAACTCCTGTTAATCCTTGTAAAACATCATCTATAATTGTTGTTAAATCGAAGGTAGCAAACCCATCATGATCGGAATCACAAGCATCAATATAATGTGGTCCAGTATTTATAACTGGGTTATTTAAAACAGTGATATCTAAAGTTGTTGTACTAACACATCCTGTTTGAGAGTTGATGACTCTAACAAATACTTGTTCAGACGGATTTGTGTTTACATAAGGCATTGGTATAGCATTAGCACCAGAATCTGCATCTGCTTGTGTATAATGATAAGACACTACAAGGTTAGCTTGTCCTCCTGTAATTTCATCATCTTTCTCGGTTAAATCTATTTGAGTAACACCATCTGAAGTCATATCATCACAAACCAAAAGTTCTGTTGGGTCTGTAATATTTGGCATTGGGTTAACTATCAAATTAAAAGTAGAATATGCTAAACATCCACTTGTTGTATCTTCAATTCTTACATAAATGGTTTGCGGATTTGAAGTGTTTTGAATTGGAGATGCTATTGCGTTACTATTGCTTTGAGCATCTGCATTAGTTAAGTGATATGATATTGTATATGTTGAAGGAGGTACTGAAGCTAGTACTTCGCTATCTTTTGTACTTAAATCGAAAGTTTCAATTTCATCTGCACTTGCATCATCACAAATTTCATAATCACTTATAGCAGCAGCAGTTTGAGTTGAACTAAGCGCAATTGTTACAGTATCTTCAATTATACAACTAGTATTTGAAAAAGGAATGTCTATCATTACTGTATAATCACCAGATTGTGTTACAGATAATGTAGACTGTGTTTCTCCAGAAATTAAAATAGAGTTTAAATACCAAGAGTAAGTTGCTTGTGGGTTTTGAATATCGCCATCAAGCAAAATAGTGTCTGCACATGTTGTAATATCATCACCTAAATCTACAGTTGCATTAAAACTGTTTCCTTCAATAAATACGGCAGAATCGTAGTTTTTATCTGTTTGGTCGGCAATAATAAGTTTTATATGGTATTGTACATTAGGTGTAATAGTTGCAGTAGCAGTCATAACAGTTGTGCGACCATTATAATTGGTAGCTCCTAAATTGTAACCTTCAAAATATTGTGCGTTTGAAGCACTACAAAAACCTACAATTTCGTCGTGAATTGTATTTGTATTAACAGGTGTTGAGGTTCCTGGTATTACAGCAATATTAACATAAGGGTCACTAGTACCAGCTTCTTTTATTAAAAATGCAAATCCGTCGGAATACTCACAAGGGAAATCTCCAAAGTATTCTTCTGATGCAAGAATGTAATTAAATTGTAACTGATTAGAAATAGAAATAAAATCGAACTCTATTGATGTGGCATTTAAAGTATTTGATATACCTAGTGCAGTTTCTAAATCAGGATCTGTAAGCCAATCGGGTTGACCTTCATTTAAAACAGCATTGTTTTGACCATTTCCACCAGAAATTGCATTTCCTGTAGATAACATAATTCCGTTTGCAAATGGAAAGTTTGAAGCTCCTCTTTCAAAATAACCAAAACTTGAAAATCCATTAACTGAGCCATTGACTTGAGAAGTTATGTTTGATGTTTCAACACAACCTTGAACTAAATTATTTTCTATAAGTTGTTGTGCAGTAAAACTATTGTCTATAGTAATTTGTTGCGAAAATGTAAGGTTGCACAAAAAGCATGCAAATACAAGGAGGGAAACTTGGAACTTTTTCATACTAAATAGGTTAAGTTTTTAGTCACAAACACACACGATTTGGAGCGTAATGGTCATGAATCATTTAGTTAAGGTCGAAAAATATGTTAAAATTAGATGAAATGCAAAATAATACGACGAAATACACTAAATATTAACATTTAGTAATTCATATACACCCAACCTTGCAGAGATTTATAGTTAGGGTCGTTTAAATTAAGGATATAGTAATACGTGCCAACAGGTAATAATTTGCCTAAGTTGTTTAAGCCTTTATTAGCTTTTCCATCCCATGGTTTACTATTATTACCTTCAAAAATTAAGGTGCCTAAACGATTATAAATTAATAGCTCATGCTGTTCGAAAATATCATATAAACCTTGAATATTAAACCAATCATTATAACCATCGTCATTTGGTGAAAATCCTTCAGGTATATAAGGCGGACAGTTTTCAACCAGAATATCAAACTGATAAATTTCATAGCATGGAGGTGTAGCTACTTTTACGTAAATAGTTTGAGGGTTTGTTGTGTTTGAATAGCTATCAGGATTTAGAATTTCATTTTCGTTTTGCTCTAAATCTTCAATACTGGTATAAAACGCTATATCTGCTGAAGTATCTACAGCTTCAAAAAAAATAGTTGTGAGATTAAAAACTGCTGAGTTAAAACCTTCATCACAACTTACAACCGATGGTAGTATTTGAATTGGAGGAATAGTTAGTAGCTCAATTTGGCTTTCAGCTAAATTATTATCTTCATTAATTTCTGTTACAATTCCGTTATTGAATCCATCATCATCTACAATCACTGTTAAGAGAAAGTCATCTTCTAAAAAATTAGGAATGCTAAGTGTAATTGTTCCATTTTCTGATTCACCAATTGCAATGTTATTTTGGGTTACAGTTTGACCAATTAAAAGATTATCTGCATAAAAGGCAATAGGTGTGTTTGCAGGTAAAACATCTGTTGCATTAACATTATAAACTGTATAATCTAATTCAATTTCTAATGAGCCACAATTCACTACATAATCATCTATGGTTATTGTGGCATCTGGTAACTGGCTATTTAAAACTGTTATTATGTTATTTATGATAATTAAATCTGCTCTAAAAACACCATTGCTATCAAAAGCACCTGTAGTCATTTTTATGGTTGCTGAGGTATCACCAATTTGAATATTGTTTTGTATGTTGTATACATCTAAATCGCAATTATAATAGGTATTAGAGTTGGTAAATGTATTCGTCCCATTAAAAGCATTATCAGCCAAATTTAGCGGTGGATTTGATAAAATATTGTCATTAATTGATAATGATTCTCCAAAATTTAGACTGTTATCACCTTCCCAAGCCAAAAAGCCAATTTTGGCATTTTGATTATCAATGACATTTAAATTATCGAGAACAATTGTTTTTTCCTGAACGTTTCTATCAATAATTTCTAAACCTTGAAAAATGCTTAATTGATTTAGAGGCAAAGTACTATCTTCAAACACCACATAAATACTCCAGCCAGCAAAATTTGTTCTGTTGTTGCAATAACCGGGATTGTTAATTAGAGTTTCAGAAATATCTAAATTTGATAATTCATAAGTAGTATTGCCTTGAGAAATTATTTGTTCTGTTACGTCTGCAAAACAAGAAAAATAGGTAAGAACACCATTAAGAGCATCATTGTACTGAACTGTATAAGTTTGTTGAGTATCTATTGAAGATCCATTTAAACTTACATTTGTGTCTCCAAATCCTGAGCCAGCCCAATATAAATAAGCAGCAACAATTGTTGAACTAGGTGACAGGTTTAAATCGGCTTGTGAAGAAGGCAAAGTGCTGCAGAAACTTTGGTCTAAATTATTTTCAAATTGATTTAAAGTATTGCCAATTGCAGTATAGTCATATCGACCATTAAATTGCTGATATAGTTCAATATCCTGACCAAAAAGATGACATGGTAGATATAATAATAAACAAATAAAAAATTGGTTAAACTTCATATTCAATCAATTTAACCACCAATTTACATAAATTATTGGTTATCGTTTTAAGGTAAAATGACTTTTAAATACTCTACCATCTTCTAAAGTTACTGCAAACCAGTAATCACTAGAAGGTAGCTTATATCCATTTAATGTTCCGTCCCAACCTCTACTTAAAGGGTCTAATTCTTTTAATAATTTACCTTGTCTGTCAAAAATGTAAATTACACTTTCAGCTTGAAATTGAGGCGTAATACCATACACTTGCCAATAGTCATGAAATCCATCGTTATTTGGTGTAAAATATTTAGGAAAACCGATAACAGAAACAATTTCATCTACAATACCACAATCGTTTTTATCTCTTACATAAACAGTATGTAAACCAGGAGCAACGTTTTCAAAAACATTGCTGTCTTGGTATGGACCAAATTCATTATCGATTGCATATTCATAATCACCTTCACCTGTTACTAAAACAGTAAGTGTATTATTATTTGAAGCATCTACTATGTTAATATTTGTAATTGTAGCAATGTTAGATGGTAATACAGTCACAGTTCTGTCCTTAAAACAGCCATTTGTATTTGTAACTCTTACAGTATAAGTGCCTGGAGCATCAACCATAATTTCTGAAGTGTCTTCACCTGTAGACCATAAGTAATAATAGTTGCTTGGCGAATCTCCAATAACACCACCATTTATAGTAATTGTTTCTGGAAATGAATTAAGACAATATAGGGTTTCAAACGAAGTTTCAATGTTTGGTAATCTAAATACTCTTAATCTAACTTCACTAATACCATAACACGCATTAGAGTTTTCAACTCTTGCATAAATAATTTGGTTGTAAGCTACAGTGTTTGTAAAATTATTTGGCAATGGATTTTGCTCTGTTAATGCATTTTCATAAGTATCATAATAACTTAAATCTAATCCAGGAGGCAAATTAAATAAAACTGTAGCATCAGCATCAGAGAGAGTGAAATTAAAAAAGCCATCTTCTGTACCATCATCATCACAAACCTCTAGTGTAGCATTGTTTGCAGATGTGGTACTAACTTGAAGCGTTAAAACAGCAATATTATAACACCCAGTAATATCATTTATAACTTTAGCGTAAACAGTTTGTGGATTAAAAAAGTTATGGAATGCATCACCATTAATTTGGTTTGTACCATTAACAGCGTTATTTTGTGTTAAATAATAAGTAATACTTCTGTCTGTTGCACCACCTGTAATATCATCAAAAACCTGATTTAAATTAAAAATGGTGTATCCTTCAGGAATACCATCCTCATCACACTGAATAATTGTTGTATCGTTAGCAATAGGAGCATCATTTACAGTTAAAATAAACGAATCTGTACTAAAACAATCTGTATTTGCATTGTTTTCTATACGAACAAAAATCTCTTCTGTATAAGGAGTTGTGTTAGTATAAGAGTTTGGTAATGGGTTACTGTTGCTATCTGCATCTGTTTGCGAATTGTGATAGGTAATTGCATAAAGAGAAGCATCTTGACTACCTAAAATTTCAGCATTTAACGCAGTTAAATCTGTTGTAGTTGTGCCATCCATTGCATTACCATTAAAATCTTCATCACAAACATCAATATCATTTAAAGTTGCGATAACTGGAGTAACAAATACTTCAACAAAAAATGAAGTAGTATCAAAGCAGTTAGGGTTTTCAATATTATGTATTCTTACAAATATTTCTTGCGGATTTGATGTGTTTGTAAAAGGACCAACAATTTCATTAGTGTTGTCATCTGCATCTTGTTGTGTGGTAAAATAATGTACGCTATAAATAGCAGGATCTTGAGTATCTAAAACTTGAGCATCTTGAGTTGTTAAATCGAAGGTAGATGCAGTAGTAGCATCACAATTAACCATATCACTAGGTTGGTTTGCTACAGGGATTTCAAAAACACCAACAACGGCTTCACCTTCAATTGGGCATTCTCCATTATTAGGTTCTATAAAAACCTCATAAAAACCAGGAGTATCTACAAATAACTGAAAATTGGTTTCTGCTGGTAAAATAATTCCATCTTGAGACCATGTATAAGTGGCTCCAGGGATTTCTAAAGCAGATAAAGTATAGCTGTCGCCAGTACAGAGTTTTAGCTCTGTTGTACTAATTCCGTTTTGAATAATATCTATTTGTGTATTAAATAATGACTGAATAAAAGGTGGTAATCCAATACGGCTTAAATTTTGAAATGTACCAGATACGTCAACTAAAATTCCGTTTTCATTATAATTTACTGCAGCACCATCAGCTTCAGGATTATTAATAACACCTAAAAATCTTCCAGTACTATTAAAATTCCCAAAATTAACTTGAGCTCTATATATTTTTTTGTTAATTCCTAATTGTAAAGCTCCAGCACTTATTGAATTAGACGTATGAATAACAGTTTGTGATGCAGGAATATCTGCGCTTAATAAATCCCATTGCAGTAAAGAACTTGCGCCATTTCCTGAAGCACCAGCATTTATGGTTGCATATACTTTTTTATTTTCTGAAGAAAACTCAACACCATAAGGACTATCTCCATTTTGAGGACCATAAAGTTCAACTGAATTAGAAACAATACCTGTGTTATTATCAAAATCAAATAAATATACTCCACCAGCAGCATTTCCGCCTAAAGTTGTTGCAAATCCAAAATGAGCGACTACTAGTTTTTCTCCATCAGGCGAAGCTTTTATATATCCTAAAGCATTACGTCTGTATCCTGAAACTGGAACAATTGGACCAACAATAGATTCAACTGGTGTTGTATTAACACCATTTATATCAACTTTAAAAGCATAAAAACGATCCGCAAAATGAGTTATCACCCAAAAAGAAGAACAATCATCTGCTTTTACAGCTGTAATTTTTTCAGAGCATTTAAACTTTATTTCTTCGGAATCATTAGGGTTATAAGTAACTAAAGGAATATTTTTTTCAACTGGGTCAATATCTCCTAGTCCAGTATTAAGACTCATATCAACTAGTGAATAATTAAAACCATTATTAAAACCATCATCTACCAATGGTACTGAGCCACCACTATCATAAACTCCTGTAAATTGATTTGGATAAACAGAAGCATTATCATGGTGCGGTTCATCTACAGTAAAAATGTAATAAAAATTAGGGTCTTGAGGTTTTGGTACTATTAATCCAGAAGAAGTACTTGAAGGGTCTCCTAAAAGCCCAGTACCAGCAAAATAATCTCCGTTTACCATAGGTTGGTGTAAACTATTCCAAACCGTTTGCCCATCTGTGTAAAATAGCAAGTTTCCATCTGTATCAGAGATTGATGTACAGCCTTCTAAAGTGTTGAGTTGACCATCTGTTACAGCTGTAACAGTTCCAGAACCAGAATTAAAGCGTAAACCAGCATTTTTACCAAAATACCAATTTGAAGCTTCATTTTGTGCAAAGGTTTGAATACTAATACATAGTATAAAAAATAAGAGTATCTTTTTCATAGGATAGCTAAAGCTACCAAATATATTACAAATCCCTCTTTTTTAATAATCTGTACGATAAAAAGATAAATAGAACAGTCCAACCTAATACAATAGCTATTTCGTACCAATGTACAGCATAATCATAGGCTAAATCTTCACCTACTTGTTGCGCAACTGCTTGTACTGCTGAGAGCCTTGAACCAGGTTCGTCAATTAAGTTCCATAATGATTTAAATGGTAAAAACTGATAAATATTATCTGCTACATCTGTACCTCTATTATAACCTGAAACAATTGCGTAGCTTATAAACTCTACAAAGAACAGTACTATCATTGTTGCAACTGCAAAAGCAGAACGTTTTATAAGCACTCCTAAAAAGAGGCCAAAAGAGAAAAAACCAACAAGTTTTATAAAAAATGCAATTAAGTATTCTAAATCTGAAAATATTATTGAAGGTTCTTTATAGCTTGAATAAATTAATCCAAGAATTAAAGACACAATAAAAACAAAAACCGTTGAGATTAAAGAAAAAGCAATGACTGTATAAAATTTTGATAGTATAAACTCTTTTTTACTTAAACCATCAATAAGGTTTTGTTTTATAGTTTTGTTACTATACTCATTAGAAACCATTGAAACAATGACTAATAGTAAGAAAAATTTAAGTAAACCAGCAACAAACGTATTAAAATGCCAAACATAAGGGAAATTGAAAATACCTAATTCGGCAAGGTGGAATTTAATGGGTCCAATATCAAATTTAATTGAAGCAAAAAGTGCAATACATGTTAATAAAACAAAGTATGTTATTATTAGTATTTTACTTGCTTTACTATATCTTAATTTATGAAATTCTATTTCTAATAATCGTAGCATACTATTGGTTGTTGGTTAATTTTAAGAATTGCTCTTCAAGACTTTCTTTACGTTTTACAAGATGTGATAATGTAATACCCTTGTCGAACATTAATTTGTTAAATGCAGAAGCATCCATTGGTTCATTTAAAAAAGCGGTAATTAACTCGCCTTCAGTTTTTACAGAACTAAAATTAGCATCAGCTTCTAGTACTTGTATTAATTCTGATTGTTTTTCTGCTTTTAATTCAAAAAAACCATGGCTACTAATCATTTCATCTACTCTACCAGAATACAATTTTTCACCTTTACGAAGTACAACAACATGGCTACACACTTTTTCAACTTCGTCGAGTAGGTGAGAAGCTAAAAGTATGGTAGTACCATTACTTGCAATTTGTTTTATAAGAGTTCTTATTTGATGAATCCCTTGAGGGTCGAGACCATTTGTTGGTTCATCTAATATTAATATTTCTGGATCGTTTAATAGGGCAGATGCAATGGCTAATCGTTGTTTCATCCCTAACGAGTAGGTTTGAAATTTACTATCTTTTCGATCTAAAAGCCCAACTAATTCTAGTTTTTCGTCAATTTTACTAAAATCAACACCTTTTATTTTGCATACCAATTTTAAATTTTGGTAAGCAGACATGTAAGGGTAAAAATTTGGGCGCTCAATAATAGCTCCAACTTTTTTTAAGGCATCGTGTGTGGTTGTGTTACCATCAAACCAACTAAAATCGCCATTTGTTTTGTTAACTACATTAAGCACAATACCAAGAGTAGTTGATTTACCACTTCCGTTGGGTCCTAAAATGCCATAAACATTACCTTTATTGATAGTAAACGATAAATCTTTTACAGCTGTGAGATAACCAAATTTTTTTGTGAGATTATTGATTGTAAGAATTGTATCCAAAATATGTGATGATTGATTAGTTAGTAGTATGACGAGCTATATTATATTTTGTTACAAGATAAAAAAAAAGCATCCTAATATTTTAGAATGCTTTTAGTTTTATTGTTTGTTAATTAATTCCAATTTTCATCAAAGTCTAATTGGTCGTAATCATCTATATCTAAATCGTCTTCAAACTCATTGTATTGATCAAAATCTTCAGCTTCAAATAATTTTTCTGGAGCCTCGTCAGGTATTTGACCATGAGCAAAAATAAGGTTTGGGTAATCAACACTTTCTGCTTCATCAACAATTTCTGCAAGTTCAACAAAAAATGTCCACATGCTTAAAAAATCGTAAACATAAATAAGTTTAGGCTGCATCTCAAAAACCACTTCATTAATGGCTGTATCGCTCATTAATTTAACAGTCTCGTTACCATCACTTAAATTAAATAAAGAAATTTCTTCGCCTTGATTCCAGTCGTCATCACTTATATAAAACGACGCCATTTCTGTTCCATCAAAACCAAAAGCCTGATTGATAGTATTGTGCAAATCTTCCATTGAATCAGTTTCACGAATTTCTATATCGCGAAATATATCGCCTTCTGAATCGTGGTCGAGAATAATTCTAAATCGGTAAATCATTGTAATATATTATTTTGCAAAGGTACTATTTTCTTTATTTATTTACTGAATCTATGTAATGTAAATGTCATTGCAGCTAATAGGAAAAATGCACCAACTTGATGTAAAACACCCAACCAAACAGGTACTTGTAAAATAAGGGTTAAAACACCCAATAAAAACTGAATACCAACCAGAATAAATAATGAATTTACTACTTTATGCTGCATACTTGTAAGTACCATTTGTTTTGCTCTATACCAAATAATGATGATGAAAATTACTACAATATAAGCAAGTGTTCTGTGAACAAATTGCACACCACTTTTCCCTTCAATAAAATTTTTATATAGTGGTTGTTGTTCTGTGTAAACGGTTTCATGAATTAATTTACCTTCATTCATTAATGGCCAATGATTATGAATAAAACCAGCATCTAATCCAGCAACAAAAGCGCCATATATAATTTGAAGAAGTAGAACAGCTAGCCCAATTCTTACTAAATTTCGGAAGCGTTTATCAATGTCTTTCTTGTTTGGAAACATTAAATCTAATGCTACCCAAAATGTGTACGCAAAGGTTAAAAACGCAGTTGTTAAATGTGCTGCTAATCTGTAATGACTTACATCTGGTCTATCAACCAAACCACTTTTTACCATATACCAACCTAAAAACCCTTGAAATGCTCCAAGAGCCATTAAAATAAGAGATTTCTTGATTGTTGAAGAGGTAAGTTGTTTTGTGATTATGAAATATAAAAACGGAATGAAGAACACCAAACCAATCATACGACCAATAAAACGATGTAGCCATTCCCAGAAATAAATATCTTTAAAATCTTCTAATCCGAAGTGGTTATTTAGTTTTTGATATTCTGGATATTGTTTATACAAATCAAAAGCTTCATGCCATTCTGCCTCATTCATTGGAGGTAAGGTGCCAGAAATTAATTTGTAGTTAGAAATTGATAAACCAGAATGAGTTAATCTTGTAATGCCACCAATAACAACCATTGTAAAAATAAGTACGCAACCAGTGAGTAGCCAGTAAATGACCTTTTTGTTATCTTTTTTCATAAACTTTTAAACCTAAACGTTTACCTTCTTTTAACATTAATTGAAATGCAGCATCATGTTCATTAGGAATATCACCTTCAAGAATTGCTTCTTTTATTTTCTCTTTAATAATACCAATTTCTTTAGATGGTTTTAAATTGAAAGTTTCCATGATTTCTTCACCAGAAACAGGTGGTTGAAAATTACGTACATGGTCGCGCTCTTCAACTTCAACAATTTTTTGACGAACCAACTGAAAATTACTATGATACTTCTTAAATTTCTTCGGATTTTTTGTGGTTATATCAGCTTCACAAAGTGTCATTAAATCATCAACATAATCGCCTGCATCAAACACTAATCTTCGCACAGCCGAATCTGTTACTTCTTCATTTGCTAAAACAATAGGACGAGAACTCATGTACACCATTTTTTGTACAAACTTCATTTTGTCATTTAATGGCATTTTTAATCGTTTGAATAATTGATATACCATTTTTGAGCCTTCAAACTCATGACCATGAAATGTCCAACCTACTTTTTTACTAAATTTTTTGGTTGGTGCTTTACCAATATCATGTAATAAAGCAGCCCAACGTAACCATACATTATCAGTATGTTTAGCAATATTATCGACTACTTCTAATGTGTGGTAAAAATTATCTTTATGTTTTTGTCCTTCAACTTCATCAATACCTTTAAGAGCTATCAATTCAGGAAGAATGTAGTGTAGCAAACCAGTTTGTTCTAATAACAAAAAGCCAACAGAAGGTGTTTTGCTTTCTAATATTTTGTTTAATTCAACTACAATACGCTCATTGGTAATAATCTCAATTCTGTGATTATTTTTTGTGATTGCATTTAACGATTCTTTCTCAATTTTAAAATTAAGCTGTGTTGCAAATCGTATTGCTCTCATCATTCGTAAAGGGTCATCGCTATAAGTAATATCTGGATTTAGTGGTGTGCGAATAATTTTGTTTTCTAAATCTTGCAAACCATTAAAAGGATCTAATAAATCGCCAAAATTTGTGTCGCTTAAACTAAGTGCAAATGCATTAATTGTAAAATCACGACGGTTTTGATCATCTACAAGAGTTCCATTTTCTACAATAGGATTTCTACTGTCTTCATTATATGATTCTTTACGAGCACCAACAAACTCAATTTCAATATCATCATATCGAAGCATTGCTGTCCCATAAGTTTTAAAAACCTGAACTTTAGGTTTTGTTGGTAGATTTTTAGCAACTTGTTTTGCAAGTTCAATACCACTACCAATAGCGACTACATCAATATCTTTTGCTGTGCCTCTTTTTAAAATAAAATCGCGAACAAAGCCACCAATTACATAACTGTCTAATTGTAATTCTTTAGCAGATTGAGATATAATTTTAAAAACAGGATGTTTTAAGGCTTGTTTGTAGTTCATCTTTTCAGTTCAGTAAAAAGCATAAGCTTTTTGTACTTGTACTTATTTCCTGATAATTTTTACAACTCCGTTAGCACTCAATTTAATTATTGATGATGGTTTATTGCAAACTTTATCACGATGCAAATTTACGACATAGTCTACACCTTTTAAAATCTCTTCAGATATTTCTTTAAATGAATTTGGTGTTGGATAGCCACTAATATTTGCTGATGTTGATACAATTGGTTTGTTAAAACGACGAAGTAATTGAAAGCAAAAATCATCGTTAGGGATGCGTATGGCTATACTGTTGTCTGAACTGATTAAATTAGACGCTAAATACTGTGGATTGTCGTAAATAATTGTGATTGGAGTTTCAGTAACGTCTAGAATACTAAATGCTGCTTCAGGAATGTTTTTTACGTGTTTTTTTAACATTCTGTCATCTGAAACAAGACAAATTAGCGCTTTGCTATCTTCTCGTTGTTTTAGTTGAAAAACTTTTTTTACAGCTTCTTCATTTGTAGCATCACAGCCAATTCCCCAAACTGTATCTGTTGGGTATAGTATGAGTCCGCCTTCATTTAAAACTTTTAGTGAATTTTGTATCTCTTGATGCAGCATTTTAATTCATAATTAATAATATGCAAATTAACCTAAAAATATTTTAAGATGTAATTATTAAAATGACTTATACGCTTAAAAATTGTAATTTTGCCAATAATATAAAGCTCTTAAAGTTGTAATGAGTTTTTTAATATGCTAATACCTAATGAATAGTATTGTACAAGAAAAATATAAGTCTAATACACAAGCTCTGAATAAAATTATAACTGATTTTGACGATAAAGGAGAGCAATTTGTAAACGGAAAGAGAAATACTATTAAACTATTTGACTTAGGAGATTTAAAGATTAATATAAAATCTTTTAAGGTGCCAAATATATTTAATCAATTAGCATATAAACATTTAAGAAAAAGTAAAGCACAACGCTCATTTGAATATGCAAATATTTTAATTAATAAAGGCATTAAAACACCTTTTCCAATTGCCTATTATGAGTTTACAACAACACTTTTGTTTAAAAGGAGTTTTTATGTTAGTGAGCATCTTATATACGATTTAACATACAGAGAGTTAATACATGATTTTAATTATCCAGATTATGACGCAATTTTAAGAGCCTTTACAAGATTTACATTTAAGCTTCATAATTTAGATGTCAATTTTTTAGACCATTCGCCTGGTAATACTTTAATAAAAAAAGTTGGTGATGATTATGAGTTTTATTTGGTAGATTTAAACAGAATGAAATTTTCGCCTTTAACTTTTGAAGAAAGAATAAAAAACTTTGCTCGTTTAACAGAACATAAGTCTATGGTGAAAACTATGAGTGACGAATATGCAAAATGCTTAAACGAAGATTCTGAAAAAGTGTTTAACTTAATGTGGAGTTATACTCAAGAGTTTCAATATAAATTCAACAGAAAAAAAGAGCTGAAGAAGAAGTTTCTTTTTTGGAGATAATTATTGTCTGTTCTTTCTTAATAGCCATAATTTAACATACCTCATAAATACCACATAGCCTTGAACATAACCTATGGTTAAACCAACTACACCATCTCTAAATCCGCTTTGAACAATATAATGCTTTACAAAACCCCAGAATGGCTTTAAAACAAAGTGATATGGAGTTAATACACCTGTTTTTTTATCATAATCAATAGCTTGCCAAGTTGCATATCTATTCATTTTTTCTAAATACTTATCAAAAGTTGAATATGAATTATGATAAAGCTTTTGTTTTAAATTACCTACAGAACCATTTGCTATTATTTCGGCATGTACATGTTTGTCTTCATACACACAAAAATCTCTTTTAAAAAGTCTAATAACTTTATCATTTCTCCATCCGCTATACTTAACGCGTTCGCCCATAAAATGATTCATTCTTCCAATCCAAAAGGCAACTATATTTTTTGGTGGGTTTTTAAGGATAGTTATAATTTCTTCTTTTAATTCAGGTGTAACACGTTCGTCAGCATCAACCAATAAAATCCATTCATGTTTAGCCTGTGGGATTGCCCAGTTTTTTTGCGATGCAGAATATTCATATTCACGTCTTATAACTTTGGTAGCTAATTCTAAAGCTTTTTCATAAGTTCCGTCAGTACTGAAGCTATCTACAACTAATATTTCGTCAGCAAAGCTTACAGATGCAATAACGTCCTCAATGTTATGAATTTCATTTCCTGTGGGAATAATTGCTGTTAGTTTACTCATTTTAGTTGATAAAAGATTCGCCAAAGATAGTATGATTTTTAAATTCTGTAATAATTGATTAATTCGGTTTTACTAATTAAGCCTTCTATCAATCCAATTAAGAATATAATCAATAGTATTTTGATCTGCTAATTCAAGGCTTTGGAAAGTCATAAACAATTTGCTTTTGTTCTTTAAAAATCTATCTAGTTTAAGTTTAACCAATGTAGGTTTTTTATAAGATCTAAAATAAGTTAACTGTGTGTTTTTTCTATAATTATAAGTGTCATTTTTTATTTCTAAATGTTCTGATAAAGATGATACTATAAATTGATTTTCGTTTCTAAAGCGATGCTTAACATTCTCTTTTAAAACATCATGCTCTTTAAAGAAATTTATTAATGTAGATTTTCTTATTGAAACAGGAGTATGAAATCGCCTTACATATTTTTTTGTTCCAGCTAGTTTAGCACTCCTTTGTTGAAAATTTTTAAAACCGATTGCATTTTTTTTAATCGGCTTTCCAAGAAATGACAATATTGAATGATATATTTTTCTCACTTTTTTATTTTCATAAAAGTCTTCCCAATTACCTCTTATTATTGGGTAGTTATTTATAAAAAAATCATTAGGTGTTGTCTCTCGCATTAAAAACGTATCATCATTAAAAACAATAAAGTGTTCAGATAAATTAGGAATTCTAAACAGCATACTTCCTATAGAACAAGAATTAAAACATGGTAAGCAATCTTCAAAATCTTTAAAAATTACTGTATGATCTATTAACTCTAGATTAATATTTTTGCTTTCAGCTAAAGCTTTAAGACTATTAAAAGATTTTGGTTTTTGACTGTCGGTTACCAAGAAAATAGTTCTAATAAAAGGAGCAAACTTTATAATAGATTTAATTGCAATGTCTATTTCTCCGATTGAATTATATCGTACGCTCTCTTTCTTCTTATTAAAATCTATCTTTACTTTAGCATACTTGTTTAGTTTTTCTTGCCATTTTTTATCACTACCATCTACCCAAGTAATTACTGCATCAATAACCATATTTTTATTTTTAGTGGAAAATTAAAAACTTTCATTTAAATAGCTACGTCATATTCACGAAGCGCATCATTTAAAGATGTTTTCTTATTAGTACTTTCTTTACGTTTACCAATAATTAATGCACATGGTACTTGGTACTCGCCAGCAGCAAATTTTTTAGTATAACTTCCAGGAATAACAACAGATCGTTCAGGTACAACACCTTTCATTTCAATTGGTTTGTCTCCAGTAACATCAATAATTTTTGTACTCATTGTTAATACAACATTAGCCCCTAAAACTGCTTCCTTTTTAACATGCACACCTTCAACTACAATACAACGCGAACCTATAAAGGCACCATCTTCAATAATTACAGGAGAGGCTTGTAAAGGCTCTAAAACGCCTCCAATACCAACACCACCAGATAAATGTACATGCTTACCAATTTGGGCACAACTACCTACAGTTGCCCAAGTATCTACCATTGTACCTTCATCAACGTAAGCACCAATATTCACGTAACTAGGCATTAAAATTGTACCTTTTGAAATATATGCACCATGACGCGCTACAGCATGAGGTACAACTCTAATTCCCTTTTCTGCATAACCTCGCTTTAAAGGAATTTTATCGTGATATTCAAAAATACCAGCTTCCAAAGTTTCCATTTTTTGAATAGGAAAATATAAAACAACAGCTTTTTTTACCCATTCATTAACTTGCCAGCCATCTCCAGTAGGTTCAGCTACTCTTAAAGTACCTTCATCTAATAAGTCTATTACTTTGCGAATGCTGTTTATTGTTTCTTGATCAGTTAATAATGCTCTGTCTTCCCAAGCATTTTCTATAATTTGTTGCAGTTGTGTCATATGTAAATCTAATTTTTACAAAGATAGTTCTATAATTCATTTTATTAAATTGAAGACAAAAAAATATGTTAGCTTTTATAATAACCCTAACTTTGCAACTGTATGGCAAGATTATTAGCAATAGATTACGGAACTAAACGCACTGGAATTGCAGTAACTGATGAATTTCAGATAATTGCATCTGGTTTAACTACTGTTGATACTAAAGAGCTTTTAGCATTCTTAAAAGATTACACAACAAAAGAAAAGGTTGAATTGTTTGTTATAGGTGAGCCTAAACAAATGAATAATAAAGTATCTGAAAGCGAAGCAGATATTCTTCCGTTTATCGAAAAGCTAAAAAAAGCAATTCCAGATATTCCAATTGTTAGGGTTGACGAACGATTTACTTCTAAAATGGCTTTTCAAACAATGATAGATAGTGGGCTAAAAAAGAATCAACGAAAAAATAAGGCTTTAGTTGATGAGATTAGCGCAACTATTATTCTTCAAAGTTATATGTCATCAAAACATTAAATGAGTAACATTTTTATACTATCATTTAAAATTCTTAATAAGTATTGTATTTTTGCATCTGAAAAATAAATAAATTCATGATTTTACCTATTGTTGCTTATGGTGACGCTGTTTTAAGAAAAAAAGCGGAAGACATTTCTAAAGATTATCCAAAATTAGATGAGCTTTTAGCAAATATGTACGAGACTATGTATGGTGCTTATGGTGTTGGCTTAGCAGCGCCACAAATAGGTTTGCCAATTCGTGTGTTTTTAGTAGATACAGAACCTTTTTCTGAAGACAAAGATTTTACTAAAGAAGAGCAAGAGCAACTTAAAAATTTTAAAAGAACCTTTATAAACGCTAAAATTTTAGAGGAAACAGGTGATGAGTGGGCTTTTAATGAAGGTTGTTTAAGTATTCCAGATGTGCGCGAAGATGTGTTTAGAAAACCTAAAATAAAAATAGAATACCAAGACGAAAACTTTAACACACATACTGAAGAGTTTGATGGTTTAATTGCACGAGTAATTCAACATGAATACGATCATATTGAAGGTATTTTGTTTACAGACAAACTTTCTACATTAAAAAAACGTTTAATAAAAAGTAGGTTAGCAAATATATCTAAAGGAAATATAGATGTAGATTACAGAATGCGATTTCCTGCAATGAAAAAGAAACGTTAAAAAACAAACATAAGTGAGGCAAAAACTTATATTTGCCAACTTCAAAATATAATTTATGAGTTTAGATAAGATTTTATCAATTTCTGGAAAGCCAGGTTTATATAAAGTTGTAACACCAACAAGAAGCGGTTTTGTTGCAGAATCATTATTAGATAAAAAACGTATTACAGTAAATGCGCATAGTAACGTAAGTGTTTTAAGCGAAATTGCTGTTTACACCTTAACTGAAGAATTGCCTTTACGTGAAGTTTTTAAAAAGATAAAAACTAAAGAAGAAGGTAAACCAACATCAATTAGTCATAAAGATTCTAAAGATATATTAGAAGAGTATTTCTTTGATGTATTGCCAGATTATGATGAAGATAGAGTTTATGCTAGCGACATTAAAAAAATTGTTCAATGGTATAATTTATTACAACAACACGATTTGTTAAGCGCGCTAGACGAAACAAAAAAAGCAGCATCTACTGAAACTTCTTCTGAGGAAGAATAAATTCATTTATTTTAGTTCATAAATTGTTTACAGAAAGATAGTCTTATATCTTTTTGAGGTCTACTATTAGTTGTATTTTTGAGGTATAGATATCAAAATTATGGCTGACAAAACCCAACAACTTAAAGCTTTTGAACGTTTGCTAATAATCATGGACGAGTTGCGAGAGCAATGTCCTTGGGATAAAAAGCAAACCATGGAAACACTACGTCATTTAACCATTGAAGAGGTTTATGAACTTGGTGATGCTATTCTTGATAAAGACTTAGATGAGGTTAAAAAGGAGTTAGGAGACGTTTTATTACATATTGTATTTTATTCACGAATAGGTAGCGAAACTAATAGCTTTGATATAGCTGATGTTTGTAATAGTATTTGTGACAAACTTATTGAGCGTCATCCACATATTTATGGAGATGTTAAAGTTGAAAATGAAGACGATGTTAAGCGTAATTGGGAGCAAATAAAACTCAAAGAGAAAGGTAAAACTAGTGTGCTACAAGGAGTTCCAAAAAGCTTACCTGCTATGGTTAAAGCTAATCGTATACAAGATAAAGCAGCTGGAGTAGGTTTTGATTGGGAGGAGCCTCATCAAGTATATGAAAAAGTAGAGGAGGAGTTGCAAGAGTTAAAAACAGAGGTAGCCTCAGGAGACCAAGATAAAATTGAAAGTGAGTTTGGTGATGTACTGTTTTCTTTAATTAATTATGCACGTTTTTTGAAAATAAACCCAGAAAATGCGCTCGAGCGAACCAATAAAAAATTCATAAAAAGATTTCAGTATTTAGAATCAAAATCTAACGAATTAAATAAACCTTTATCTGAAATGACCTTATCTGAAATGGATGTTTTTTGGGAAGAAGCAAAAAAAGTGTAAAAATATTTTCATTGCCGACATCCAAAATTAGGTCTTAGTACGTATATAGAATATAGAAACTTTAACTTTAAGTTTCATTATCATAAGTAGGTAATCTTAATTGTATTTTAAGCGGTATAGGTTAAGATTAAAATTTAGTTTAGTTAGGGGTAAAATCCTATCTGTTTTTGCAGATAGGATTTTATTATTTAATACAGTTCCTTAAGTTTTCTAAATTTTTCTTCCCAAAGAGCAAGATTGTTTTTGTGATTTTCAATATTGTTAAGCACGTCTTTTACTAAAGGGTTAGTTTCGTCTATGTTTGTAAAAAACTGAAGATTGTTTTCCAACTGATTAATTTCACCTTTTACTTCGTCAATTTTTTTACGAATAAAATTGTGTTCGTTGTCTAATAGACGAGTATCATCTGGTTGTGATAAATTATCAAGTTTATTCTCAAATTTTATCATTTCAACCTCAGTTTTGTCCATTTTTAAACTGCTGAACAATCCATCTATAGTTTTATTGAATTTACCTTCAATAAAGCGTTTATTCTGTGGTACATTGCCAATGTTTTTCCACTCTTCAATTTTTTGTTTAAGAGTTTCAACATCTTGTTCTGCCTTTCCGCTTAGTTTAAGTTCTTTTAAGCTATCTAAAAGTTTAGCTTTTTTATCAAATGCTTCAAACTCTACCTTGTTTTCAGCTTTTCTTTCGGCATGAAATTTGTCAAAATAATGATTGCAGGCAGCTTTAAATTGTTTCCATATTTTATCACTGTCTTTTCTTGGTACATGACCAATTTGCTTCCAATCATTTTGGATTTTCTTCATTAAAGGCGTTACAGTTTCATAGTCATCACTATCTTTATTATCCTCTGCAATTTTAATAAGATCTAATTTTTTCTGCAGATTGGTATACTGATCCTTTTTTAAACTTTTATAAAAGTTATTTTTCTTTTTATTGAATGTTCTAACAACTGCTTTAAATTTTGCCCAAGTTGCCTCGTTTACTTTTAAAGGCACTTTTCCAGCTTTAAAGAAATCTTCTCGCAACGCTTCAATTGCTTTTATCTTTTTCTGCCAAGCTTGGTGAGTATTACCATCATCTTTTGCTATTTCTTCAATTTTAGAAATGATAAGTTCTTTCTTTTCTAGATTTGCTTCTTGAGCCTTATCAACATCAGCATAGTAAGCTTGACGTTTATCATGAATTGTTTTTGTTGCATTACTAAAACGCTCCCAAATTGCCTCACGATGTTCTCTGTCAACTGGTCCTAAATCTTCTTTCCACATTTTGTGTAGAACTTGCAATTCTCTAAATGAACGATTTGTATTATCGTCTTGTGCTAATTCTTCAGCACGCTCAATAATTTTTAGTTTTTGATCTAAATTATGTTTAAAATCCATATCGCGTAAATCGCGATTTAGATGTAAAAAGTCGTAAAAAATTTCAACGTGATGATGGTAAGTATTCCAAGCATTGTTGTATTTGTCTCTTGGAATTGGTCCTGCATTACGCCATTGTTCTTGTAAATCTTTAAAGTGCTTATAAGTTGTATTAATGTTTTCTTCTACATTTATTAAGCCTTTAATTTCTTCGATAATTTCTAAACGCTTTTCAAGATTTGCTTTAAGATTAGTCTCTAAAGTTTTGTAATAAGCGTTAAGATTATTTCTGTAATCTTTAAATAAACTATTGAATTGTTTTTTTAATGGGCTAGAGTAGTAGAAGTCTATTTCATTACCTCCATCTGCTAAAAATTCTTCCTTTTTCTCTTCAAGAATTTCAGAAAATTTGGAGTTGAATTCTGATTTTATCTCATCGACATGAGATTTTATAGTTTGAATTTTTTTGTTCTTTAGAAGCCACTCAAACTCTTCTGTCAATTTTTCCATTGACATAGCGTGATAATCCTTGTCTTCTAAATTATGTCTGTCTGTATTGTCTTCGTCTTCTGCGTCTTCTGCATTAGCTTCATCAATTTCATCAACATGATTATCTGCTTTAGTTTGCTTTGCATCACTTTTTTCAGCTACAGGTTCTTCATCTTCTGTAACAGAATCTTCGTTTGCAGAATCATCACTTGCCTCAATTTCGTTTTCTACTTCATTAACCTCTTCAACAGCATCTTCTTGTGCATCATTTTGGTTTTCAGATGTTTCAGATTCCGAATTAAGCTCTGTAATATTTATTTCTTCATTTCCATCTGCTTCTTGCAGGTTATCTTGCTTTGACATTTGTTTCAATGTTTAGGTTCGTATAATACTTAAAAAGTTAAATATACTAACAAGACGTTAGATTACAAAAGAGAAAGTCGATTTTGAGCCTATTTTAGCCTTTTCCCCAAATTTTCCATGCTTTTTCTGCCTGAAATTCTAGCATAGAATATCCATTACAGGTAGTTGCTCCTTTAATTTCTCCGCAAATTAAAAACTTTGTTTGTATTGGGTTGTAAATGAGGTCAAAAAGAAGATGATCTTTAGTAATACCATCATATGGTATGTTTGGGCACTCATTTACTTTTGGATGTGTGCCAATTGGTGTGCAATTTATTATAATAGGATAACTACTAATGATGGTTTCGTTGAGGTCATCATAGGTGAATTTAGCTTTTTTGTTTGTTGTTCTAGAAACGTAATCAAATTGAATATTTAATCTCTCTAAAGTATATGCAATTGCTTTTGATGCGCCTCCAGTTCCTAATATTAAAGCTTTTTTATGATAAGGTTTCAAGAAGGGTTTTATAGACTTTTTGAATCCGTAATAATCAGTATTATAGCCTTTTAAGGTTTTGTCTGAAGCAATTTTTATAGTATTTACAGCTCCAATTTTTTCAGCTCTTTTGCTTAAACTGTCTAAATATGGAATTATTTGTTCTTTATAAGGGATAGTAACATTTAAGCCTAGTAAATCTGGGTTGTTTTTGAGAACATTTTTAAATTGAGAAATATCCTTAATATCAAAATTTTCGTAAAAAAATGGGAGTTCTTCATTTTCAAATTTAGTCGTGAAATAGGCTTTTGAAAATGAATACGAAATATCTTTTCCTATCAATCCTAACTTAGGCATTTACTTTTCTAGTTTTGTGTCCATACCATTCTAAAGCTAAAACGATTAGAATTCCTAATACAATATACGCAATTGCCAGAAATGTTTCGCTATTTAATTCAGGAATAAATCGAGTGTAATTTGAAACTATTTTTTTGCCTGTAGAGTCGTATAAAAATTCACCTTGCTCAGATATTTTGTAGATGGTTTCTTTCCAAGGCCAAACAACACCCAAAGATCCAATTATAAAACCAATTATAGCAGATATTGTTATGTTTTTATAATGTTTTAATATATAGCTAATTACATGTGAAAATGTTACTAATCCTACTACAGAGCCTAATGTAAATACAGCTAAAACTTTAAGCATTTGCAACCGCTCACTATTGCGAATAAAATCAAAATTACCACTTATTATATCATAAAATGTATCAGAAAGCGCATTAACTGAGTCTACTAAAAGTAAAACGTAATTACCTAGTAGTATAAGTATAAAAGAGCCTGAAAAGCCTGGAAGTGTCATACCCGAAACACTAATAATACCACAAAAAAACACAAACCAAAGATTGTCGTTTTCTTTTGCAGGATCTAAAAAACTAATACTCACTCCAATAATAATACCTATTGCTAATGAAGTTATTGTTTTGTAATTCCAATCTTTAAAATCTTTATTGATATAGTAAATAGAGCCTATTATCATTCCAAAAAAAGTACTCCAAACATATAGCTCATAATGCGTTAAAAAATAGTCAAGCACTTTAGAAACACTAAAATAGCTCACTACCATTCCTAAAAAAAGAATACCTAAAAAGCGACCATTTACATAATTAAAGAAACTTTTATAGCGACCGTTAAATAAGAGTTTAAAAGCCGTTTTATTTACTTTTTGAAGCGAGTATATAAACTCTTCATAAAAGCCTGCAACAAACGCTACAACACCACCAGAAACACCAGGTACTTTATTAGCAGCTCCCATTCCAAGTCCTTTAAAAAACAAGAATAATCTGTCTGTAAATGTTCTGGTACTTTGCATTTTATTGCTTTTTGGAGCCTATTTTTTCAAGTATAAAAATAGTTAAAAATCCTACAACCATTAAGATAATAGCATAAGTAATTTGTGGATTGCCATCGAATGTAAATGGAGATATACTTTTTTCAACTAGTGGAGTTTTAATGCCATCTGAAGTTGTTTGCCAAGTTACTACTTCTTTCCAAGGCCAAATTTTATTTAATGATCCAAAAATAAAGCCAGTAAGTAATGCTAATGTTATATTATGATAATGCTTAAATAGCCATTTTAAAATATGACTAAAACTTAATAAACCTACTATGGCACCAAAAGTGAAAATGGCAATTTTTTTTACATCAAAATCATGTAGAGCATCACTTAAAGTTTTATATGCTCCTAAAATTACCAATATAAACGATCCGGAAATTCCAGGAAGTATCATGGCGCAAATTGCCAATGCACCAGCAAAAAATAAAAAAAGAGAACTGTTATTATCAGCCATTGTTGGTAATGTTGTAATATAATAGGCTGCTAATGCACCAAGAATTATTGATACTACAACACCTGCATTCCATTTGTTTATTTGTTTGCCTATAAAAAATATGCTGGCTACAATAAGTCCAAAAAAGAATGACCAGATAAGAATTGGGTGATTTTCTATAAGATATTTAGCTAAACGCATAAAAGATACGTAGCTAATAATAATACCAGATAATAATGCTACTATAAAGTTACCATTAAGTTGAGCCCAAAATGCAGAAAAGCCTTCTTTTTTTAAGGTCTTAAATAATGATAAATTAACACCACTTATGGTTTTAATTAATTCTTCATAAATACCTGAAATAAAGGCAATGGTTCCTCCAGAAACTCCTGGAACAGCATCTGCTGCTCCCATTGCAATACCTTTAAGGGAGATGACTGCGTAGTCTAATAAGCGTCTTTGCATTTTTTTATCTTAATAAGAAAGTAAAGATATGTATTTTTTAGCTCGACTGCTTTTTAGAATTTAAAATAATATCTTGAATAGATTTTTGTGAAGCTATTAAAGGAAAAAGCTCTTCAATTATAAAGTCAAACTCAGAGTTTAGTAATAATCCGTTTTTAAGATGATAAAATCCTTTTTCTGTTTCTAAAAGAGTGTAATAAATACCTGCAAGTCTGAATTCTATTTCAGCTGTTTCAGGATAAAATTCGGCTGCTTGAATAAGGTTTAATGCACTAGCTTCAGGTTCGCCTAATCGAATTAAAATATCAGCTCTAGATAGCCATGTAGATAATTCATAATTACCCAAATCTAAGGTTTTTTTGTAACCTCTTTCTGCTTCTTCAAGGAAGTTTAATCGATGATTAATTTGTGCATACAATTTCCAATATATGACATTATCACAATCAATATTTATAGCTTTATTGATATAAAATAATGCTTTTTGATAGTTTCTCTTTTTGTTGTAAAACTTAGTTATTGCAATCCAACCTTTATCTAAAAGCGGATCTTCATGTACTGTTTTATAATAATACTGTAATGCTAAATCATGTTGATTTAGTTTTTCATGACAATTACCAATTCTTAACAAAGCAAATGATGTTGGCTCGTCTAAGGTTAGTGTAATTTTATAGTTTTCTATAGCTTCTTCGTACTTTTTAAGCTTCTCTAAAACTTTCCCTTTTTCTAAGTATGCACCAACAAAACTATCATCAGAAATTATAGCAAATTCAAAAGCGGCTAAAGCTTTTTGAAAGTCTTTAAGCGAAAAGTATTGTCTTCCTAATTGGTGCCATGCAACTTCACAATATGGATTTCTATCCAAATAACGATTTAAGAAGTCTATAGCTTCAGAATTTAGATTTAAGAAATCAAAACAGTAAATAATATTATATAATGCTGAATAATCTTCCATATCCAGCTCTAAACATTTTATAAAATAATCTTTAGCGTTTTCAAATTGATCCATAAACAAATACTCCATACCAATTAAGGCATATAAATCGGCATCGTCATCATCATTTTCAGTAAGCTTTAAAGCAATCATTAACGTGTCAATTGCTTTTTGATGTTCATCTCTTTTTGAAAGTATACTAGCTTTTTGAATATATATTTCTTCATTTGAAGGCTCAATAACATATAATGCATCCAGTAGCTTATCTGCTTGCTGCAGTTTGTCTTCTAGCACATAAATTTCTACTTGAAATAGTTTGAGGTTTACAGAAGTTGGATGCTGTTCTAATCCCATTTTAATTGCTTTTTTAGCTAAAGCAATTTTTCCAATTTCTAAATAGTGTTGAATGATATTTTCAAATTCACTAGAATCGAAAAACAAAACATTGTTTGTTTTTAGCATCGATTCAAATTTGGTTAGCGAAAAATTGTCGTTGTCGTCATGCTGACTGAACTCCATAAGCACATTTTATTGTTCCTTGAAATAAATTTACTGTTATCGTTATGAAATTGAAGTTTTTAGCGCTAATGTTTTCAACAAAGTAATTAACAGTTGAATTTAAACTTGAGGTGATTTGTTTTAAATACTGATAAACAGTACTATATGGTTTTGTTTATGGCTTTTTGTTTCTGGTAAATTGTGTCTAAAACTTGGATAATCAACTCACAACCTTTAATAATTTCTTCATTTGTAATGGTAAGAGGAGGCGTAATTCGGATTGCTTTAGGTTCAAAAAGCAGCCAAAACAGAATTAATCCTTGATTTTGACACTTTAAAATGACCTCATTTACAAGGTCTTCAGATGGTAAAATGGCAGCAAGCATTAATCCTTTTCCACGAATATCTTCAATTAGTGGATGCACTAAATGTTGCCTAAAAAGTTGTTCTTTTTCTAATGCTTGAGGCATTAATTTGCTTTCAGTAATCTCTTTAACTGTTGCAAGTGCAGCAGCAGCAATTACTGGATGACCACCAAAGGTGGTTATATGTCCTAATTTAGGATTGTCTTTTAAAGTTGACATCATGGCTTTTGAAGCTGTAAATGCACCAATTGGCATTCCGCCTCCAAGTCCTTTTCCAGTCACCAATATGTCTGGAACACAATTGTAATGTTCAAACCCAAATAGTTTTCCAGTTCTGCCTATTCCTGGTTGAATTTCATCTAAAATTAATAATGCTCCAACCTCGTCACATCGTGTTCTTACCTTAGCTAGATAGTTTTGATTTGGTTCAATAAAACCAGCTCCACCTTGTATGGTTTCTAAAATTACTGCAGCAGTTTTTCTTGTTATTAGATTTAAATCATCACAATTATTAAAAGTGATAAATTGAATATCTGGAACTAATGGTCTGAAAGCTTGTTTGCGTTCTTCATAACCCATAACACTCATTGAGCCCATAGTATTGCCATGATATGCGTGCTTTGCAGCGATTATTTGACTTCTTCCAGTTGCTCGTCTTGCTAATTTTAAAGCACCTTCAATAGCTTCTGTGCCTGAGTTGGTTAAGTAAGTGGTCTCTAACGATTCTGGTAAATGTTTAGCCAATAATTTAGTAAGCTCAACGGCTGGTTCTTGTATATATTCACCATAAACCATTACGTGTAAATATTTGTCTAATTGTTGCTTAATTGCTTTAACAACTTTCGGATGTTTATGACCTAAACTACAAGCTGAAACTCCAGCAACAAAATCTAAATAAGCTTTATAATTAGTATCATAGATATAGCAACCTTCGGCATGAGAAATCTCCATTGCCAAAGGATGTGGCGTTGTTTGTGCTTGATATTTTAAAAAATCTTCAGATAACATTAATTATCTTTTTTTGTAAGTTCGATTAATTCTGATCCCCAAATACTAAAGGTATCTGAAGATTGAATATCGTAGATTAAACATCTAGGAAAATTGCTATCACCTTCTGGGTTTGAAACAATAGTGTGTTTTTCCCATTCGCCTGTTAGATTTATTTCTTTAGTGCTATATATTGTGTAATCACCTCCATTTTCCTGAATAGCAATTCTAATTGTCCCACTGCCTTTTAGCCATAAAGACCATTCTAAACTTTTTGACTTTTTAAAGACAACAAAGTTAAGATAGCCATCACCAGTTCCAGTTCCAGTAACAGTTTTAGCTGTTTTTTTTCCTTTAGGGTCTATCTCTTTATTTGGTTTAATAGAAATATCAATTTTTTGCCAGCCACTATTGCTAATATCACTATTGAAAGGTAGTGTATTGTTGTTTTCAGGAATATTTCTAGATGCTTTATTAACTTCATCTTTTTTAGCATCTTTATTTTTTGCTGCTTCTACACGTTGCAGCAAATCTTCATCAAAAAATTCTTCCTGAGGTACATATTCATCTAAACCTTTTATAACTGGTAATTCTAAAGGAGGATCATCTTTAAATAAATCTTCAACACTTTGTGGTCGTTCTTCATCTCGCCAATCAAATCCTCTTAACTTCCGAGCGTTTTCTGGAAATTTAGATTCTGGATATAAGTTACCTTCAACTTGATTAATCAAACGAATTTCATCAATCTTATTTTCGGTAATTTCCATATGTATACTACCAGATTTAGATTTATTAATGCCTACTAATTCATTTTGCCCATCACGAGAAAAATATACAACTTCAGCATTTTTAATAATATCAACAGTACTTAGTTTATTGTCCTTAAATAAGCCAATTAATCGTTGCCCTTTTACCTGATTAAAACCCGTTCCTAAGGTATCTTTACTAATGAGAAACGCATTATTGAAAACGAGCAAGGAGTCTAGCTGTTCAGTTTTTGGATTAGATATTAAGTGAATTGTGTCTCCTGTCATTTGATTACCAAGATTCCAGAGTATTGGATTTCGTTTAGTGCTAAATGCATCTGTAGACGAAAAACGTGCTAGATTGATTAAACGTGTTAATCCAGTTTTATGGTCAGCATGAATAGAGTCGGCTTTACCACTTAAATCGCTTTTATAAACTTTAGCGTTATAATATGCTCTTGTTATACGATGCTCAGGTTTACCTGTAACCATAATTGTATCGCTATGCATGTAAATCGAATCTCGTTCTTGAACTGTAATTGCTAAAGCTCGTTTAGTAATAAACACTGAATCTTTGGCTCGCCATACTTCGGCATAATGTCCTTTAACTATACTGTTGTTAACTGTATCTGTTACTTTAATGTTGTTTGTGGCAGACGCAAAACTAATCTTCCTATCAAAATACATGCTATCGCCTTCAAAAATCCGATTTTCGTAATTAATTTTAGATTTTTTTACAAAATAGCCTGTATCATTTTTGGTATCATAAAAGCCACGTTCACAATAAATTTCACTTTCTTCTCCTACAATAGTTGATGGACCGAATAAAAAGGCGTGACCAGTTTCGGTATAAAAATCGAGTCGATTTGTTTTTAAGGTGTATTCTGGGTTAACAAGTACAACATCATTAACAAACTGATACTTTTTGTTTTGCATATAATAGCGACCAATCTGGCTAGTAATTGTTCCAGAAGAATCTCTTACAACCTGACCTCTACTTTTGTAAAAAGCTTGCTGTTTTGTTCTGTCAAAGTATAATGTGTCTGTAGATAGTGTAGATTTTGGTTCACGTAAAAGAACATTACCACTTGCAAAGGCTAATTGTGTTTTACCACTATATTCAACATATTTAGCATTCATGTTAATAGTGTCACCTTGTTGCATTATAACATTGCTATAGGCTTCAATAAAATCATCTTTTTCGTAATACACAGCTTTATCGCACCACATATTAATACCTTCATGTATAAAATGTACTTGTTGAGAATTATCTCTTGTAAATACAGTTACTCCTTTACCTAAAAGACTATCAGAATTTGCAAATCCTGCGTATTCTATCTGTATTTTTTTTGATTTTTGAGCTAACGTAATCGTAGTGAAACTCAAACAGAATAGTAGAAGTAAAAGATATTGTAATGCTTTCAAGGTGTTGTTAATTTGTTTCAAAAATAACTATATTAATCAGGCATTATTATGAGTTAACAAAAGTTTTAACAGTAAAGTCCTGTTTTATTAAAACAGGACTTTTATAATTTATCTTACAATTGTTTGTTTTCTGTCTGGTCCAACAGACACAATTGTAATAGGTATCTCTAATTCTTTTTCTAAAAACTCTATGTATTCAACTAATGGTTTTGGCATTTGCGATGCTTCTGTCATTTCTGTTAAATCGGCTTGCCAACCTTTCATTTCAGTATAAATAGGAGTCACGTTTTGCTCTTCTATATTAAATGGTAAATGTTTGATTTCTTTACCTTTATATTTGTATGATGTACATACTTTTAAAGTTTTAAAACCTGAAAGCACATCACTTTTCATCATTATAAGTTGTGTAACACCATTAACTTGACAAGCATAACGTAAAGCAACAAGGTCTAACCAACCACAACGTCGTGCTCGACCAGTTGTAGCACCAAATTCGTTACCAACACGTCCCATTGTTTCTCCTGCTTCATCAAATAATTCGGTTGGGAAAGGTCCAGAACCAACTCTAGTTGTATAGGCTTTAAAAATTCCGAAAACCTCACCAATTCTGTTTGGAGCAATACCTAAACCTGTACAAGCTCCAGCAGCTGTAGTATTTGATGATGTTACAAAAGGATAGGTTCCAAAATCGATATCTAAAAGCGATCCTTGAGCGCCTTCAGCTAAAATAGATTCACCACGTTTTTGAGCTTGGTGTAAATATTCTTCAGAATCGATAAATTGTAACGATTTTAAAGTTTCTATAGACGCAAAAAACTCAGTTTCTAATTCTTGTAAATCGTACTGTACATCTACATTGTAAAACGCAATCATGGCTTCATGCTTATCTGCTAATGCACGATATTTATCTTTCCAATCTGCTAACTCAATATCACCAACTCTAATACCATTTCTACCAGTTTTGTCCATATACGTTGGGCCAATTCCTTTTAGAGTAGAACCAATTTTCGCTTTTCCTTTTGAAGCTTCACTAGCAGCATCTAATAAACGATGTGTTGGTAAAATGATATGTGCTTTACGAGAAATTAAAAGCGATTTTCTATAATCGACATTTTGCTCTTCAAGCTTATCGAGTTCTTTTTTAAAGATGACAGGATCGATTACTACACCATTACCAACTAAATTAGCTTTGCCTTCATGAAAAATTCCAGACGGAATTGTATGAAGCACATGCTTTTTTCCGTTAAAAACCAAAGTGTGTCCTGCATTTGGGCCACCTTGAAAACGTGCAATAATGTTGTATTTAGAGGTAAGAACGTCAACAATTTTTCCTTTGCCTTCGTCTCCCCATTGTAGTCCAAGTAGTAAATCTACTGCCATTGTAAATATTTAATTAGGTTTATTTTTTGTTCCGTAAAAGTATAGTGAGTGATTTGTAATTGAAATATCGAACACTTCTTCAATTGTTTTTTTTATGGTTTGAATTCGTGGGTCACAAAATTCAATAACTTCACCAGTGTCTGTAAGAATGACGTGGTCGTGTTGTTTATCAAAATACGATTTTTCATAATGAGCCTGATTTTGTCCAAACTGATGTTTGCGAACCAATGCACATTCTAATAATAATTCGATGGTATTGTAAAGTGTTGCACGACTTACACGATAGTTTTTGTTTTTCATTTTAATGTAGAGCGATTCTATATCAAAATGTTCTTCACTATCATAGATTTCCTGTAGAATAGCGTAACGTTCTGGTGTTTTTCGATGTCCTTTGTCTTCAAGAAATTTTGTAAATACATTTTTTACAATTTCCTGATTACTATGTTCTGTTTTTACACTCATAATTTCAAGTTGCAAATTTACACAAATTTTAAACTCTTGTCACCTTATCTATACCATTAATTTTTTTAAGATTGTCCATTAACTTCTTAAGCATGGTATTGTTGGTAACAATAACGTTTATTTTTCCTGAAAAGACACCATCATCACTTTGAAAGCTAATACTTTTCATATTTACATGCATATTGGAAGAAATTACTTTAGTGATATTGTTTACCAATCCTAAATTATCAATTCCAGATAAGGTAATTTGTGCAGCAAATTCTTGTTGTGATGAATCAATCCATTTCGCTTTCATAATACGATATGCATAGTTGGATTGTAGACTTAATGCATTTGGGCAATTTTTTTTATGAACCTTTATGCCTTCGTTAATGGTTAAAAACCCAAATACTTCATCACCAGGAATAGGGTTACAGCATGCAGATAATTTATAATCTAGTTTTTCTTCTTCTTTACCAAAAACGAGCAAATCGTATTTTGCAGTAATCTCATCTTTGTCAATATCTGGAGCTACTGAAGGTTTACGAATTTTACTTTTAATATAACTCATAAACGCATTACTACGCGAGTTTGCAAACTCTTTAATCATAGTATTGTCAATAGTACCAACACCAGCTCTATAAAATAAATCGAGACTTGTTTTTAGTTTAAAATAAACCACCATTTCGTTGATAGATTTATCATCGAGGGTTATTTTAAGTTGTTTTAGTTTTCTACGTAAAAGCTCTTTACCATCTTCAGCAACCAGTTTCTTTTCATCTTTTAACGACGATTTTATTTTACTTCGCGCTCTAGATGTTGTAGCATAGTCTAACCAGTTTTGATTAGGTTTAGCGTTTTCTGATGTTAGTATTTCAACCTGGTCACCACTTTGTAATTCATGACTCAGCGGAACCAATTTACCATTAACTTTTGCACCACGAGTTTTCATACCAACTTCTGTATGAACGCTAAAAGCAAAATCTAAAGGCGTAGCACCTTTTGGTAACGATTTTAAATCGCCTTTTGGTGAGAATACAAATATTTCTTTAGAGTAGAGGTTGAGTTTAAACTGCTCAACAAAATCTACAGCATTCATTTCGTTGTTTTCTAAAGCTTCTTGCAGCTTATCAACCCAAGTATCTAATGCATCTTCCTGATTACCTTGTTTGTATTTATAATGCGCAGCATATCCTTTTTCGGCAATTTCGTTCATGCGCTCACTTCGAATTTGAACTTCAACCCAACGTCCTTTTGGTCCCATTACAGTAATATGCAATGCTTCATAACCTGTTGATTTTGGTGATGAAATCCAATCGCGAAGACGAATTGGGTTTGGTATAAAATGATCAGTAACTATGGAATAAATTTTCCAAGCCAGAAACTTTTCGTTTGCTAAATCAGATTTGTAAATAATTCTAACCGCAAACTTATCGTAAACTTCATCAAAAGAAACACCTTGTTTTAGCATTTTTCTTCTAATGGAGTAAATCGATTTTGGACGTCCTTTTATATCGTAATTTAAACCTTCATTGTTAAGCGAGTCTACAATAACTTTAGAGAAATCTCTAATGTAAGCATCTTGCTCTTCCTTACTTTCTTTTATTTTGTTAAGTATGTCGTTGTAAACATCAGGTTCAGTATATTTTAAACCTAAATCTTCAAGTTCTGTTTTAATGTTATACAAACCAATACGATGTGCTAAAGGCGCATAAATATATAAGGTTTCTGATGCTATTTTAACTTGCTTGTCTGGTTGCATCGATTCCATAGTTTGCATATTATGAAGTCGGTCTGCAATTTTTATAATAATAACCCTTACATCGTCATTAAGAGTAAGTAACATTTTACGGAAGTTTTCTGCTTGTGCAGATACATCCATATCTTTATTTAGCGATGCAATTTTAGTAAGCCCATCAACAATTCTAGCTATGGTTTTACCAAATAAACGTTCAATATCGTCTAGTGTATAATTTGGGTTGTCTTCAACCACATCATGTAGCAAGGCAGCTGCAATACAAGTTGCGTCCAACCCAATTTCTGAAGCTACGATTGTTGCTACAGCAATAGGATGAAATATGTAAGCCTCGCCAGATTTACGACGTTGGTCTTTGTGTGCATCGACAGCAACATCAAAAGCACTACGTATTAATTTTTTATCGTCTTTGGTAAGGGTTTGATAACTTACTTTAAGTAGCTTTTTATAAGCCTTGGCAATAGCTGCATTCTCTTTTTCTAACTCTACATCTGTCATAAACTTAAAAGTAAGACAAAGAAAATTAATTGGCAATAGTTTTTAAGGAGAAATTTTTGGAGGTTGGTTGTATTTATAGAATTAATGATTTTTTACAACATTTATCCATCAAATTTTTACTAATGCTTTTATTTATTTGCTGTTTTAAATTCGATTAAATATGGTTTTAACGGAATGCTTTCTTGTGTTCTAAAGTTGTTTGAAATAAATATTTGATAAACTTTATTCGGTTCTAATTCTACTGGAATAGTCCAAAATTTATTATCTGCTGACCATTTTCTTTCATTTAAAGTACCTTTTGGAAATGCATCTTGGCCTAACTCTCCAAAGTCTACACCTGTATTATGACCATTTAATGCTTGCGAAAACTCTATTGTTATCTCTTTGGTTTTTGGATCAACATTTTGACTGTTGTTTTCAAATTGTTTAATTCTGATGACTGTAGGACGTTTACTCTCAAATGTTTGATATAAACTATCAAGTGATTTAGAAAAATAATTGGCTTTTTTAATAAAGTTTTCTACTTCAGATTCATTGGTATAATCTAACTCTATCATTTTTTTTATTGCATTTTCTTTATTATCAGCCTGATTGTAATAGTTTTCACAAATTTGGTAGCCAACATAATATCCTAAATCTCTCATTCCAAATTCGTTTGGTGCATTTCCATCTAGCCATTTATATAGGTTATTGTAATAAAACATTTCATTTTCAAATACTTTTCTAATTCTTTGGGCATTTTTCTTACCAAATTCTATTTGTGGATTAGGAGACTTTTTTTCAAGTGCTTTTGAAGCAACAAATTCTGCTACACCTTCATAAAGAACTAAAGAAAGTATATTAAAAACTCTAGGGTTTTGTTGCGTATGTATGTACTCGTGCACATTTAAAAACACGAGGTGATTTTTAGGGTTAGTAGCAAAATGCGGTTTTAAGTGCGACAAGTTTTCTGCAAACTCGCTTGTCTCGGTAGTGCTATCTGCCATAGATATTTCAGAGCCTATTAAAACCAAACTATCTATTGTTGTACCTCCAGTAAGAAAAGCTCCAATTGTAAAATATATTTTTGCAGGCTTTAGTTGAGGATATATTGTTTTTAATTTTTTTATTCCATCTTCCAGTTCAGAGCCAATTTTGTCAGCATTTAAGGTGTTTTCTCTAATTGAATTCCAAAATTTAGGGTAATTATTAATGGAGTTTATATAATCTTGAGCTGTATAGTTTCTTGCTTGCCTAATACCTTCTAAACCTACAGTTCCTTTTTGGAAATATAAGCTATCAAGGTATTTGTATTGTAAAGTAGAATCTTGTGTAGAAGTTATTTTATCATAAGCTTTCCAAAAGTTAGTAATATCTGACGTTATAACATTTTTATTTGTGTGTTGCTTGCTATTACAGCTTATAATAACTATTACTGTGATGAGTAAAACCAGAGCTTTTTTCATTATATAGTTTTGTGATTAGTTTTTATTAGTAGATAACGTCTTAGTGTCATATTAATTGCTAATTAAATAACTGATTCAAGCTAAAACCGAACAGAAAATTTGCGAGACACGAGCACGCAGTGCGAACTGTGCGTAAGCAAATTTTCGTAAGTAGGCTAGAACAAGCAATTACTTATAGCCATTGTAGCCCACAGTATTTTATTCAATTTGCCAACTCCATTTAATTTCTAAATCAGCAATTTCACTTTGCGTATAACCTAATTGTTCAACAATTCCGTTATAAATGTCATTTGGATATTTTTTAAGAGCAAGCCAAATAAATTCAGAATGATATTTCTTCGTGTAACCATCTGATTCGTTAATTGTCTTTTCTAATAAATTCAGAGAATTTTCATTTTTATAATTCACTATACTTTGATAAAGTTCCCGTAACATTGGGTAATTGAAACTAGTTGGTTTCTTGATTTCTACAGAATGGATTTTCTTAATATATTCAAATGAATTATCATTTGGGAAATTCTTCACAGCTTTTAATCCGTAAAATTGAATGTCAGTATCTTTATTTTGAAGAAGGTTATTTATTAGTTCTATGTCGTTTTCTTTCTGGTATTTTGAAATTGCAATTATTGCTGAATTATTTCCTTTTAAAGCTAATTCTCTAATTTTGTCGTAATATTTTTCTTTTGGTTCAATTCTTTCTAATAATCTGTTTTTGTAGTTACTTATCAAGTTTGGTGTAAATAGTATTAAACTATCTAAAGTTCTTTTGTCAGATTCTGTTAGGTATTCATTGTTAGGATAAGGTCTCAACATTGATTCAATAAAATAGTCATTAACTGTTGTCATACTTCCAATACAACCATATTGTGTTGAAACAGAAGTAGTATCTGTTAAATTCTCTTTTAAAATGTTGAAGCTGTTTTTATTTCTCTTACTAACCAGTAAATCAAATGCATAACATTTAACTACAGGGTTTGGATGTTCATTCAAGAGCAACAATTCTTGTTCAGTAGCATTTTTCTTTAAATTAGTGAAATTATCCCATTGTTTTGGATTCGTTCCTGCTTCTCCAACTGCTCTTCCTGTTATTTCACCGTAATCAATTAATTCGCTAACAATAACCTTTGTTTTCTGACTTAATTCATTTGTATGAGTAAATTCAATTTTCTTATTTTCTTGAGAGCAAGAACATAGAATCTGAAAGAAGATTGATATTAGAACTGAAGTTTTTCTCATATTGTGGGCTACGGTTAGTATATGAAAAGTAGGCGATTTCGAAGCACTAAACTTTCGGTGAAGCACAAACTTTGATACGAGCCAAAAGCCTTGAATTTATTACTATTTCGCCTATTTTTTATATACCTTGTTATGCCACGTTATTTATAATTCAGTAATATCAATTTCTAATTGCCAAAATATAGCAGTTAAAAGTACTAGAATTACACATAAATGATAAAGTAATATAGCTGTCTTTCTTTTAGGAAAATCAAAAACTTTATGTTTCAAAATATTTGGATTGAATAAAAGTTTTATTGCTTTCAAGATTTCAAGAAGTAAGGTTATACTTAAAACAAGGATAAAGAAATAAGATGAAATTTTTTCCATTTTAAGTTATTTAAAAACATTCGGTTGCTATTTCATATCCGATAAGTGCAACTGCTACCCAACCAGCATAACGACGAACCATATTCTTTACTACAGGCCAAACAGTTGACCAAGAAGCTCCTTGAGTAAAAAGGGTTACGTAAGCATTGTACAAGCCTTCAATCGAATATGCAGCTGATATTGTATACCAAGCACACTGAAACCAAGAAGCTCCTCTATTAGCAAATTCTTGACCATTAAGTTCCTGAAAGTTATTCTCCTCTGCTAAAGCGTGAACCAAACCTAAATGGAAGATTGTCATATCCGAACTGTCAATATTAGCTACTTCTCCTACTTCATTAGGATAATTTTTTACTAAATAAGACTTTATTTCAGAATTAACACTAATAAGGTAATTTTCTTTTTCAGAATCAGACCCTTTATCTAAAATTTGAGTATCTAAATTTTTGAATAAATCTGATAGTTTTGAATATTCAGTCGACCTAGCAAATATTTCTTCACTAGCTTTTAAATTATTTAAATCTTCATTGAATTCATTGACCTCATTGTCTTTAGAACAAGAAACAATATTTAAAGTAATGACTATTAATAATCCTATTTTACTGATGTTTTTCATAAGATTAATTTTTAATTAATGATTTGGTTTTGTTACTCTTTCGATTTTCACTTTCTCGGTTTACTTTTTATTTTATTTCGGTTTCAACTTTCACAATTCCGATTTTGGATGGTCAGTCCGTTTTTGACCGCTATGTTGTTTTTAATGTGGCATAACTGGTTATATGTGAACTAATGTTCCTGTATATATATTATAATAAAGGGATAACAGTAATTATTAGCCTAATTATTAGGCATAAATCTAAACTAAACTTACTTAATTTCCTATACGTAGAACTACGTAATTTTCAATTAATTATAAGTAAAAAAACAAAAGCTTAATTGGTTATTTATTTAAGTTTTTAACACGCTCTAAAAGTGTAGGATGCGAGTAATGTACCCAAACATAAGCAGGATGTGGTGTTAAATTGCTTAAGCTGTTTTTAGATAGCTTTTTTAACGAGGTTATTAAAGGCTCTGCCTTGTAAGTCGTTTTGGCATAATCGTCGGCTTGGTATTCAAACTTTCGTGAAAAATGATTCATTATAAAGCCTGTAACCTCCGAAATTGGTGAGTAGAGCATTCCAAACGCTATTAAACCAACATGAAAACTTGGTATAGATACACCTAAGGCATGCGATAATAACGGATTTGAAATAAAAATAGATAAAATGTACAGTGTTAATCCTGTTAATAATACAGAGGCTATTAAGTTAAAAATGATGTGTTTCTTTTTGTAATGTCCAACTTCATGCGCCAAAACAGCTACTATTTCTTCTTCGTTTAAATCGTTTACCAAAGTATCGTACAGCGTAACACGTTTTTCGCTTCCAAATCCTGAAAAGTAGGCATTAGCTTTAGTGCTACGTTTTGAGCCATCGATAATAAAAATTTTATCGAGATTAAAGCCAACCGTTTGTGCATAGGCTGATATTTTATCTCTTAAAGAGCCTTCTTCTAAAGGTGTTTGTTTGTTAAACATTGGCACTATAAGTTTAGCGTAAAACATATTCATAAACACAGTAAACGCTGTTACTATTGCCCAAGCGTAAAGCCAGAATAGGTGTTGTGTTTCTTCGTAAAACCAAATTATGACTGCAATTATTCCGCCTCCTAAAACAATCATCATTAACAATCCTTTTATTTTATCGAGTATAAATGTTTTTTTTGTGGTTTTGTTAAACCCAAACTGTTCTTCAATAACAAAGGTTTTGTAATACGCAAAAGGTGTAGAGATGATATCGCTACCTAACATGATAATTCCAAAAAATATAAGTGCAATTATTATAGAGTTGTCGCTATAACTTCGTGCCAAAGTATCGACATACTCAAATCCGCCAAAGATTAAAAAAGCTAGTGTTACTACTATTGAAAACGTAGAGCTCCAAACACCAAATTTGTAATTTGTGGCTTTGTAAGCTTGCGATTTTTTATACTCTTCTTCATCATAAACGTCTTGCAATTCAGGTGGAATGGCATCGTTGTAATGTTTTGCATTTAGTGTATCTAAAATTTTATCTACAATAAAATTGATAATTATTATTGCAATAATGATGTAGAATAATGTTGTTGAGGTCATATATGCTTTCTTTCTTAATTGTGTTATTATTTGTCACACTGAGCGCAGTCGAAGTGCTTAATGTTCAAAATACTTATAGTGAGTTGCATTTCTGCATTCTGATAATATTTGAAGCCTATTAAAGTCTCCATCTATAAGCGCTTGTTTCTTTTTGTGAGTCCACTTTTTAATTTTTTTTTCAAAATAAATAGCTTGAAGCACGTCGTTAAATCTTTCATGGAATTTTAATTCTAACGGTCTTCGTTTATATGTGTAACAATCTTTATGTTTTCCTAAAATGTGTTCTTGAAATCGTTTATCTAAATTACTTGTTATTCCAGTATAAAAGGAGTTGTCAGAACATTTTATAATATAAACATAGTAGAAATACATTTTTAAATTCGGTTTTAGAATGGTCTTCGACTGCGCTCAGACTGACATAGTTAATTAATTTGCTCTTTGTCTAACAGCTTCAAAAATAAGTATTCCAGCAGCTACAGAAACGTTCATCGAATCTATTTCGCCTTGCATTGGTATGATTATGTTTTGGGTGGAATTTTGCAACCATTCGTCGCTTAATCCTGTGGCTTCAGTGCCAACTACAATAGCACTAGCTTGCTTATAATTTTGTGCTGTATAGAGTTTTGAAGCTTGTAAAGCTGCACAATAAATACTAATATTATGTTGCTTTAAAAACGCAATAATTTCTGCAGTACTTCCTGTGGCAATGGTATTGGTAAAAATACAGCCAACACTAGAGCGAATACTATTAGGATTGTATAAATCGGTTTTAGGATTAGCAATAATCACTGCATCGACATTTGCAGCATCTGCAGTACGTAGCAAAGCACCAATATTTCCAGGTTTTTCAGGAGCTTCAGCAACTAAAACTAATGGGCTTTTGGTTTTAAATTTAATAGATTGTAACTCGTGAGATTTGCTTTTTGCAATGGCAATAATGCCTTCGGTTGTATCGCGATGTGCCAATTTTTGATAGACCTCTTTTGAGATTTCTATACTATTGGTTTGTTGATTTACTAATGCGTTAACTTTAGCTTCAGAAATTAATTCAGGATAATACAAAATAGTGTCAATTGCATAGTGTCCTTTTATAGCTAAACTAATTTCGCGTTCGCCTTCAATTAAAAATAATCCCGATTTTTTACGTTCACGTGATTTTTCCTTTAACTGAAAAAGCTGCTTTATATAAGGGTTTTGTATGCTTGTAATTTCTTTATTCATAATTGAAAGCAAAAGTAACAGATTTTAGTGTAAACATTGTATGTTTGATACGACAAACAATTCAAAATCAAAAAAAACTCTATAATGAAAAAACTAACCTTATTATTTGTTTTGCTAGTTGTTATCACTTCTTGTAAAGAAAAAACAGAAACACCAACAGTTAATTATGAGGAACAAAATTTAGACGTTACCACAAGTATTTATCCTGAAGATATTACCAAAGTGTTTGATGTTCACGGTGGATTAGATAATTGGAAGCAAATGCGTACTCTAGAATTTAGTATGGAAAAACCTGATGGTTTAGAAATTACAACAACCGATTTAAGAGAACGTTACTCACTTATTGAAATGCCAAAACACACCATTGGTTTTGATGGCGAATCTGTTTGGATGAAAAGCAAGGACAAATCAGTTTATAAAGGGAACCCTAAATTTTACTACAATTTAATGTTCTATTTTTATGCGATGCCTTTTATTTTAGCTGATGATGGTATTAAGTATACTGATGCTGAGCCTTTGGTGTTTGAAGGAAAATCATATCCTGGAATTAAAATTAGCTATGAGGCTGGAGTAGGAGAGTCACCAGATGATGAGTATGTAATGTATTATGATAGTGAGACTAACAAAATGACTTGGTTAGCTTATACAGTAACATATTTTTCGAAAGAGAAAAGTGAAAAATGGAGCTTTATAAATTATAGCGATTGGCAAGAAGTTGAAGGGTTATTAATGCCAAAAACCTTATCATGGTATAATGTTGAAAACAACTTACCAACAACAAAAAGGAATGATGTTGAGTTTTCTCATGTGATGATGACTACAGACAAAATGAGCTTAAAAATGTATATGATGCCTGACGACGCAGAAGTTGTTCAATAAAAAAAAGCGAACCATTTGGTTCGCTTTTTTTATGCTTATTGTTTTGATTTGTACTTGTTATCGTAGCGTTGCCATAATTCAGTTTGATGCGTTTCTAAACTAATTAGTCGACCATCAATAAAAGCATGAGTTAATATATTTGTTCTCATGTCTAAAGCATCACCTTCACTAATAAACAAAGTTGCATTTTTGCCATCTTCTAAAGTGCCATACATATCATCAATACCAAGAATTTTAGCTGTGTTAGATGTGATAAGCTGTAAGGCTTGTTCTTTAGTTAAACCATGAGCTACTGTTGTTCCAGCATAAAACGGAAGGTTACGAGCGTTCATGCGTTCCATTTGTCCGCTTACTTCTAATCCAACTAAAACACCTTTATCAACTAATAATTTTGCCATTTTATATGGTAAATCGTAATCGTCATCTTCAGCATTAGGACGTAAATGAACACGTTGTAATAACACAGGAATATTGTTTTGTTTTAATAAACTAGCAACTTTATAAGCTTCAGCGCCACCAACAATAACCATAGATTTTACTTTATTCTCTTTAGCAAAATTGATAGCATCAGTAATTCCTTTTTCATCATCTGCATGAATATATAGTTTTTGTGTGCCATCAAATAAACCTTTACAAGCTTTGTATGGTAAATTAGTTGTTGTTTTATCACCATCAGCATAAGCTTTACTTTCATTAAAAAATGCAGTTACTTCATTAACCTGCTCGCTGTACTTGTCGTTAGCTTTTAAACCAGGATCTTCACCTAACCACCAACGACCACGAGTAAAGCTACTTGGCCAGTTCATGTGTATACCATCATCTGCTTTAACAGTTGCGTCTTCCCAGTTCCACGCATCAAATTGTGCAATAAAAGAGGTGCCAGAAATACGTCCACCACGAGGTGTAATTTGCCCTAAAAGCACACCATTAGGTCGCATTGACTCTACCACTTTAGATTCGGCATTATAAGCAATAATACTGCGTATATGCGGATTAAAATTTCCTATTTCAGCATCGTCATCAGTAGCTCTTACAGCATCAATTTCAACTAGTCCTAAAGTTGAATTAGGTACTATAAAACCTGGATACACATGTTTACCATTGGCATTAATGATTTCCATGTCAGACATATCCATTTTTATAACTGTAGCATCTGCAACAGTAACAATTTTTCCGTCTTTAAAAATAACAACGCTATTAGGAATGACGTTACCATTACCAATATGTGCAGTAGCTCCCATTATAGCAATGGTTTTGGTCTGCTTTGATGCTGGAGTTTGCTGTGCCAAGGATATTGAAGTACACAGCAAGGTTAATATTAATAGTTTTAAATTTTTCATTTATATTTTGTTTTTATAAAGCATCATTTAATTTGATGCAACCTTATATGTTTTAAATTTATTCCTCTAAAGAATCGCAATGCAATAATTCTTTTTCTTTCTTTTTGATAGGCTGAGTTTTTAATCCTTTGTTTTTTGCTTTAAGCATCTCATTGATTAAATCGCTCTTCTCTCTCATAATGGCATCTCTCATTAGTTCATCACGCTTTAAATCGAAATACGTTACGCCTTCAATAATTGTTTTTTCTGCTTTCGCATATATTGAAAGCGGATGGTCTGTCCAAAGCACAACATCAGCATCTTTACCAACTTTAATACTACCAACTCTATCATCAATATGTAAAAGTTTTGCAGGATTAAGAGTTACAAATTTCCAAGCTTCTTCTTCGCTAATTCCTCCGTATTTTACAGATTTTGCAGCTTCTTGGTTTAAACGTCGAGACATTTCGGCATCATCACTATTTATGGCTACAGTAACACCAGCATCGTGCATAATAGCTGCGTTGTAAGGGATGGCATCATTAACTTCGTATTTGTATGACCACCAATCACTAAAGGTTGATCCACCAACACCATGAGCTTTCATTTTATCGGCAACTTTATAACCTTCAAGAATGTGAGTAAACGTATTAATATTGAAGTTAAACTTATCAGCAACTTTCATTAGCATATTAATCTCACTTTGTACATAAGAGTGACAGCTAATAAAGCGTTCTTTGTTTAGAATTTCTGCAAGGGTTTCCATTTCTAAATCTTTTCGATATGGTTTACCACTTTTCTTTAAAGCATCATATTCTTTAGCTCTAGAGAAGTAATCAATAAACAATTGCTCAACTCCCATACGTGTTTGTGGAAAACGACTATAACTTTCCCAGTTAGATTGTTTTACGTTTTCACCTAAAGCAAATTTTATAAATTTTGGACTGTTATTGTAAATTAAATTATTGGCAGTTTCTCCCCATTTTAGTTTGATAATTGCAGAACGTCCTCCTATTGGATTAGCAGAACCATGTAGTATTTGAATTGATGTAACACCACCAGCCAAGTTTCTATAAATATCAATATCTGTGTCATCTACAACATCTTCAATAGTAACTTCGGCAGACGAATTTTGACCACCTTCATTTATTGATGCAGCAGCAATATGAGAATGCTCATCAATTACTCCAGCAGTTAAGTGTTTGCCTGTAGCATCAATAACCGTTGCGCTACTATCAGATAGATTTTGACCGATTTTAGCGATTTTTCCGTTTTTAATTAATACATCTGTATTGTTTAGTACACCATCTTTTTCGTTGGTCCAAACGGTTGCATTTTTAAATAATAACGTTTCTTGTTTTGGAAGTTCAGCAAAACCAAAAGCCTTATTAGGATACGTTATAGGAGATACTTTCTCGGCATTGTTTTTATCTTCTTTTTTATCGTCACCACCTTTTTTAGCATCATCCTTACTTTCAGATTGCTTTGCAAAAAAGGTCATTTCTGTTCCGCTTGGCAACATTGCTTTTCCGTTAAGGTTTTTGTTTGCATCGACATTAGCAACTATTCTAATAAATTCTTGTTGTATTGAATCTTTTGTTGTGAATGCAATATTTACCCAATCATCAGCATAAGATATTTTTGAACCTCTTGTTTTTTCATCTGAAGTTACTTCAGATTTTAACTTGTCTAGCTCACCTTTAATATCCATTTTGTAGGTTTCACCAGCTAATGAAAAATCGTAAGTTCCTCTAATATCAATAGCATTCATGTTTTCAAGTACATTTTTATTGCCTTGAACCCAGTTTTCGTAAACGGTTGTTTTTTCATCAAAAATATCACCAGAAGTGATTAAGAAATTAGCATAAGCACCATTTTTTAAAGAACCAATACTATTTGATTTTCCTAAAATTTGAGCTGGAATGGTCGTTAATGCCTCTAATGCTTTGTCTTTAGAAAGCCCAAATTTTATAGCTTTCATTAAGTTAGATTTAAACTCTTTAGGAGATTTTAAATCGTGAGTAGTTAATGCAAAAGTGATATTATTATCTGCTAAAATTTTAGGATTTGCAGGTTTTTGATTCCAAGCTCTTAAATCGCCAAGTGATAGTGTAGAAGCTAAAAATGCATTTTCTACATCATATGCATCAGGGAAATTTATTGGGATAATCATTGAAGCATTCATGGCTTTTATCTCACCAATACGTTCAAATTCGTCTCCACCACCTAAAATTACATATTGTATGTTATAGGCATCACCAACTTTATCAGCTCTTAAATCGTTTGCTCTGCTGCCAGCTTCAAAAATCTGTACCAGTTGTTTATTTGAGTTTAAAGCTTCTAATGATAAATCTTTAGTTTTAGAGTTGCCTTTTGCATACCAATCTGCATCTAAATACATTTGGCGTAATAAAGCCATACTTCCCATTATAGAAGATGGGTAAGCTTGGTTAGACGTTAAACTCTTACTAAAAGATAAGTATTGAGCTGATTTTGTATCTAATACTCTAACTTCATTACCATCGTTATTATTTAAGGCAACAAGAGTTCCTGTTCCTCTAATAATACCATCTTGAATGTGAGTGTTTACAACTCCAAATCCAGCTTTGATTAACTCATCAGCTTTTTTAGAATCGTAGTTAAACTTGTCTATGGCATTGTTTTCTGGCATAACGTGGTCATTCCAATAATAACCAGTTCTGCTCGCATCATATTGAGCACTTCTGCCACCACCTTGACGCTTTGGTTTTTCTACTCCAAAACTAGAGTAGATGTCGATAAAAGATGGATAAATACTTTTGCCAGTAGCATCAATTATAGTACTGTTTTTCGGGATGGTTACCGTTGTTCCTGATGCAACTACTTTTCCGTCTTTAATTAATAATGTCCCTTTCTCAATTACCTGAGTAGGTGTGACATAAATTTTAACGTTTGTAATTGCTGTGTAATTGGTGTTTTTTGTTACAACACCATCATTTTTAGGAAAATAATCTTGTGCAAGTAGTGTAAAACCACACAAGAACGTGAGGATTGTTAAATAGTGTTTAATCATTATATTAAATTGGTTGATAAGTTTGAGTTCTAAAGATAAAAATTTACTTTATAGTTACTCACTTTATTTGAAGTTTTAACTTTTATAAATTGTTAACTTTATAGTAGTTAACTAAAAGACCAACAACATAATTATAGCTTTCAATCCCTTTTGTTTGATTATTGGCTTTTAAAAAGCCATTATAAAAGAGTTTAAAAAATGGCTCTGTCGGATTTTGATATCCTTCCCAAAAGGTATTAACTTCAGCGTAGTTTTTTAAAATTCCAACATTAATTTTTGGTATAAGCATGTCGTATTGAGTAGTGTCTCTTTGATAAACTTCACTTAAACAATGTTGCAAAGCATAAGTATAACCTGAATATTTAAAGTACTTATTTTTATGGTTTATACTTGCCATAGCACCAATAAAATTGGCTTCATTTTCTGCTGCATAACCTAATTGGTGAGCAACTTCATGGCTAGCAGTTGTAGGATATTTATAAGTAGGAATTAATCCATCTATTTGAGCTTCATTTGTAAACGGATTTAAATAACCGCTAAATCCCATATAAGTTAATGGTAAGCTATACAATGAGCGTTTTAAGCTTTTGGGCTTGTAAGCCAAATGCGGAAATTGTTTAGATAACTCGTTGTAACCTTCAGGAATTAAATTTAATAACTCTGTTTTAGTATAAGGCATTTCCACTTTTGCTGAATCGTTGTGTGTAATAGCTATATGTGCAGCATTCGATTTAACAATAAGTTGGTTAGTTATATTTAATAATTCTTCCGTTGTATAATCAGCTTCAATTTGTAAAGATTTATGTATAGGTAGTCTATAATAATTAAATGCCCAAAGTAAATGAAAAGCAAAATAACCAACAGATACTGCAACCATTACATCTAAAAGCCAGTTTTTAGTATCTTTTAGTATTCGTTTACGGTTAACAAATAACCATCGTAAAATATAAATACCTGCAATAGTGTAAAATATATCGCCAACAGAAAAAGGAATCCAGCCAAATACATAATGCATTAATTTAGAGGTAAATATGTAAATTCCATTACTGTAAACAGATTCTATAAATTCAGGAAATTGTGCCAATATTTTTATAACTACAATTTGGAGTAGAATAGAAAAAGCAATAATTGGCTTGGTGTATTTACGCATAAATCAAAAATAGAAAATTGTTTTATAAAAGATATACTAATACTTACCTTTGTGCAACTTTATATTTTATACTATGAATTCAGAAATAAGACAATTACAACCAACTCAACTTTGGAACAAGTTTGCAGACCTTAACGCAGTACCAAGACCATCAAAAAAAGAAGAGCGTGTTATCGCGTTTATGAAAGATTTTGGTAAAAGCTTGGGTTTGGAAACTATTGAGGATAAAGTAGGTAATGTTATTATAAAAAAGCCTGCTACAAAAGGAATGGAAGACAGAAAGCCTATCGTTATGCAATCGCATTTAGATATGGTACATCAAAAAAATAATGATACAAAGTTCGATTTTGATACTCAAGGTATTGAAATGTATGTAGATGGAGATTGGGTTAGAGCTAAGGGCACAACTTTAGGAGCAGATAATGGATTAGGAGTAGCCACAATAATGGCAATATTAGAAAGTAAAGATATTGCTCACCCTGAAATTGAAGCTTTATTTACCATAGATGAAGAAACAGGAATGACTGGAGCTATGGGTCTAGAAGGTGGATTACTTAATGGTGAAATACTTTTAAACTTAGACACCGAAGAAGATGATGAAATTGGTGTAGGTTGTGCAGGTGGAATAGATGTAACTGCAACTAGAAGTTATGAAGTTGAGGAAACTCCTGAGTTTAAAACTGGATTTAAAATTACTGTAAAAGGATTAAATGGAGGACATTCAGGAATGGATATTCATAAAGGATTAGGTAATGCTAATAAAATTATGAATCGTTTGCTATTTGATGGATTTGAAAACTTCGGATTGCGAATTTCTGAAATTGATGGAGGAAGTTTGCGTAATGCCATTCCTCGAGAAAGCAATGCTATAGTTGCAATAGATGCAATACATGAAGCTGCTTTTACATCAGAAATGAATGATTTGGCAAACGAGATTAAAGCCGAATTAAAAACAATGGAGCCAAAGCTTACCATTGAGGTTTCTAAAATTGAAACACCAGCAACAATTATGGATTTAGGTGTTCAAGAAGGATTAACAAGAGCTATTTATGCAGCTTGCAATGGAGTTTACCGAATGAGTGCAGATATTCCTGATTTGGTAGAAACTTCTAATAACATTGCAAGAGTTATTGTTAAAGATGGTGAGGTTAAAATAGGATGTTTAACTCGCTCTTCGGTAGAGTCTTCAAAATTTGATTTAGCAAATATGTTACGAGCAACTTTTGAATTAACAGGCTGTGAAGTAGAATTTTCTGGTGATTATCCAGGTTGGACTCCAAATATGGATTCTGCAATTTTAAAAGTAATGTCTAAACTTTATAAGGATATGAATGGTAAAGAAGCTCATGTTGCTGCTTGTCACGCAGGATTAGAATGTGGTATTCTTGGAACAAATTATCCAAAAATGGATATGATTAGCTTTGGACCAAATATTAAAGGTGCACACTCACCTGATGAACGTGCTCAAATCTCTTCAGCTCAGAAATACTGGAAGTTTGTGCTAGAGATATTAAAAAATATACCGAAGAAGTAATTATTAAAATATATTGCATAAAAAAAGCAGCTCAACGAACTGCTTTTTTTATAATTTATTCATTCAACAGTTATTCAATCATTTCAATTATAAATGTTAAATCGGTATTTGGTTGTATTGTTCCACGACCTCTTTCGCCATAAGCTAAGTGAGATGGTATATAAAAGAAAGCTTTATCACCAACTCTCAATTGCCCTACTGCTTCTTTAAATCCTTGAATCATTTGCGCATCTGGACTAATAGTCATTGGCATTGGTGAGTACATTTGACGCTCAATTTTTACAGGATTTAGCATACCATACTTCTCCTCAATAGATTGAATGTTACTATCAAATAATTTACCATCAGTAAAATAACCTTGATAATTTAATTTTACTTCGTCACCAATTTTTGGTTTAGTGCCATTGCCTTTTGTAATATAATATACTTTTAAACCAGTAGCAGTTGCTTTTGTTTTGCTGGTATATTCTTCAATAAGTGGCTTCATTTCTAAAGCAGCAGCAGCAGTTTTCTCCTCACGAATTCTCTTTTCTTCTTCAATTTTAGCTAAGCGTTCTTTTTCTGCTTTTTCAGCTTCAATAAAGTAATCTTTAAATACTTTTGGTGCATTAAATGCTTTTGCATCAGAACCTTTTCTAATAATATTTACCTCCTCCATAATAACTGGATTAACAGGTTTGTTAGAAGGTTTGCTTACTTCAACTTCAGCTAGTGTATGCAAAACATCTTCTCCAATTACTAGATGTCCAAAAACACTATGTCTTCCATCTAGTGATGGATATGGTACTTCAGTAATAAAGAATTGACTTCCGTTTGCATTTGGACCAGGATTAGCCATTGATAAAATTCCTAGTCTGTCGTGTTTTAAGTCTGGTGAAAACTCGTCTTTAAATTTATAGCCTGGACTTCCAGTACCAGACGCTGTTGGGTCTCCACCTTGAATCATAAACTCGTCCATAATTCTATGAAAAGTTAATCCGTTATAATACTTTTTCCCTGCATATGCGCTATCAACTAAAGTATTTGTTCCTTCGGCTAACGACACAAAGTTTGCAACTGTTACAGGTGTTTTTTTGTACTCGAGCTTAAGCACCATTGTGCCATAATTTGTAATAATTTCGGCATATAAACCATCTTCTAAATCTGGGTATTTATCCTGACAAGCTGTAGCTGTTAATAATGCAAAAAGCATTAAAAATTGAAATGATTTTGTGATCAATCGCATAATTTTAATCGTTTTGGGTTTTCGTTATTGAGTTTACGGTTACTTCACAAATTAATGGAGTGTTTGTGCCAATTCTATTAGTGTCACCATAGTAACCATAGGCTTTTTGAGATGGGAATAAAAAGGTAACTGTTTCTCCTGGTTTCATAAGTTTTAATCCTTCTCTTAAACCAGTGAATAATTCTTCTTTATCCATTGAGTAATTTTGTGGTTTTATGTCTTCATCAGAATAAATCACACTTTTATTAAAATCTTTTACGTTGTAATCAAAATTAACAATATCACCAAATTTTGCAGTGATAGTATCTTGTTCTACTTTTACATTATAGTAATACCAAAATCCACTTTCTGAAGGAAGGTATTTGTTTAGCGTGTCATTTTTTATAATACCTTGGATGATATCTTGCTCTTTTTTGTTGAGTTTTTTGTTTCTTTCAACGGAAGCATTAATAAACGAGCCTGTTTTTTGAGATATAGGTCGTCTGGCTTCTGGTGATTTACAACTTACCACGCTTATGAGTAGAAGTAATATGATTATAGGTCTTATCATAGATTTAAAGCTTCTTTATAGCTAGGCAATATACTAATAAATTTTTCAACAGTATCGTTTAAATTTAAATCGCTTTTTCCACCTGCAGCGTTGGTGTGTCCACCGCCTTCAAAATGTGCTCTTGAGAATTCGTTCACTGAAAAGTCACCTTTGCTACGTAATGAAATTTTAATAATGCCTTCCTGTTTGTGTTCAATAAAAATTACAGCAAAAACAACATTGTCTAATGACAATCCATAATTAACAAAACCTTCGGTATCTCCTTTTTTAAAGTTGAATTTATTTAGTTCTTCTTGAGATAATGTTATATAGGCAGTTCGTAATTCGGGAATAACTTTTAAGTTACTTAAAGCACACCCTAAAAGTTGCATACGCTCATAACTATTAGTATCAAATATAGCATTATGTATGGCTGCACTATTTGCACCTTTGTCAATTAAATTAGCAACCACGTGATGTGTTCTGCTTGTTGTTGATGCAAAACGGAAAGAGCCTGTATCTGTCATAATACCTGCATATAAGCAAGTAGCAATATTGGCATCAATTTTATCTTTATCACCAAGCATTTCAATAAAATTGTAAACCATCTCACACGTAGATGACATGCTTACATCAGAATAAGTAAATGCGGCATAGTCGTCTGGTTGTTGATGATGATCTATCATAATTTTAGTAGACTTATTAGCTGCTAAAACAGCTTCCATTTCGTCACCTGTTCTGTGTAAAGCATTAAAATCTAAAGTGAAAATTAAATTAGCCTTTTGTATTAAGTCTTCAGCATTTTTTCTATCGCTTTCAAAAATCACAATTTTGTCTTGTTTTGGCATCCATTTTAAAAAATCTGGATAATCATTTGGAGCAATAACAGTTGTAATATGATTTTGCTTTATAAGATAGTGGTATAAACCTAGAGTAGAGCCAATAGCATCACCATCTGGATTTTTGTGAGGTATTATCACAATGTGTTTTGGAGTTGTTAAAAGCTGCTTTATGTTATTAATATCGTCTGTTGTCATAAGCAGCGAAGATACAATTTTTTAATATTGGTTTCTATTGTTTTTGTTAAGAAATGCATTACTTTTGCAGCAAATTTAAAATAAACAAATGGCAACGAATAGAACATTTACAATGCTTAAGCCAGACGCTGTTGAAAAAGGACACGTTGGTGCAATATTAGAAAAAATTAATGCTTCAGGTTTTAGAATTGTAGCATTAAAATTAACTCAAATGACAACTGCTGATGCTCAAGCATTTTATGCAATACATAAAGAGCGTCCGTTTTTTGGTGAATTAGTAGAATACATGACACGCGGACCAATTGTTGCTGCTGTGTTAGAAAAAGATAATGCTGTTGAAGATTTCAGAACTTTAATTGGAGCTACAAATCCTGCTGATGCTGCTGAAGGAACAATCCGTAAATTATATGCTGCTTCTATTGGAGAGAATGCTGTACACGGAAGTGATAGTGATGAAAATGCTGCTATTGAAAGTGCTTTCCATTTTTCTGGAAGAGAAATGTTTTAAGACTTACTTTAGTTATAATCATAAAAAAAACCTGCAATGATGAAAGTTGCAGGTTTTTTTATAGACTACAACTAAATTATTTAGGTTTCAAATAAATACGAAATTATAACACAGTATAATTAATGAGATTTACTATTTTTACAATCCAAAAAAAATATTTATGAAAAAGACTACAAGATTTTTTGTATTGATAGCATTGTTAAATTATTCCTTAATTGCTCAAAATGCTATTGATAAATTAAAATCTCAAACTAATGCTATAGTTACTATTAATTCTGATAATGGTTTAGCAGAGTTTGTTAGATTTCCAGTTGGTAATGCTATGAATTTACAAGGGGTTTCTCTTCAAGAAAAAGTAATGTCATTTTTACAAGAGTATAAATCTATTTATAATATGGAGTCTGTAAATGAGTCATTAGTTTTCGAAACTATTAAAACAGATAATTATGGCTTAAAACATGTTATATATAAACAGAAGTACAAAGGTGTTCAGGTATATGATGGTGAATTGCGTTTTCATTTCAATATTCAAAATAAGTTAACAGCTATTAATGGAAATTTTATTTCTGATATAAAAAAGTTGAATCAAGTTCCAACAATTAATAGTAATCGTGCAAACACATTGGCTATAGAAGCAATTAACAAGCAAGAGTTAAATTATTCTGGTGTGGCATTAAAAATAAACAGTACAACTTTGTATGTGTTCCCAAAGGGACTAGCTCAAGGCAAAGTAGTGTCTCATCATTTAGTTTATGAAGTAGAAGTTAGAAACGATTTAGATGTGAGAGAGTTTGTGTTTATAGATGCACATAATGGTTCTGTTGTTGAGCAATTTACAGGAATAGCTCATGCAATTGATAGAAAAATTTATGAAAACAATACAAGTAATTTAGTTTGGCAAGAAGGTAACGCTTTACCTGGAAGCTTAACAATATGGCAACAAAATGAAGTTATTACTTCTGGCCATATGTACGATTTGTTTAAAAACGCTTTTGGTTATGTGTCTTATGATGGAGCCGATATATCAATGAGAACAATAAATAATAACCCAAATATTTCTTGCCCAAATGCTACGTGGAATGGTGTAACAGCTAATTATTGTGATGGTACAGCTTCAGATGATGTTATAGCTCATGAATGGGGACATGCATACACACAATTTACAAGCAATTTAATATATGCTTACCAACCAGGAGCCATTAATGAATCATACTCTGATATTTGGGGTGAAACAGTAGATATTTTAAATAATTATCAAGATACTGGAGAAAATTTAGCTATTCGAACTGATGCTAGTTGTAATAATACTCAGCGTTGGAAAATAGGAGAGGACGCAACTGCTTTTGGTGGAGCTATTAGAGATATGTGGAATCCTACATGTAATGGAGATCCGGGAAAAGTTTCTGATACTCAATATCTTTGTGGTAGCAGCGATAATGGTGGAGTACATGTAAATTCTGGTATTCCAAACCATGCCTATGCGTTGTTAGTAGATGGAGGTGTTTATAATAATTATACTATAAACTCTTTAGGTTTTGTTAAGGCTGCTCATATATTTTGGAGAGCTCAAAGTGTTTATTTAACATCTACTAGTGATTTTGCCAATCTAGCTGACGCCTTAGAAGCTTCATGTGCAGATTTATTGGGAATTAATTTAGAAGGATTGTCTACAACTTCAACTCCAGCAGGACCTTCAGGACAAGTTATTTCGACTTCAGACTGTCAAGCTGTTGCTAATGCTATTTTTGCTGTTGAATTAAGGGTGAACCCAGTTGCTTGTGGTTATACAGCAATTTTAGGAGCAACACCTCGTTTGTGTGACGCTGCGGTTTCAAATCCTTTATTTTCTGAAAATTGGGAAAATGGAATGGGTGCATGGACAGTTAGTCAATTACCTACAAATACACTTACTTGGGAGTCAAGAGATTGGAACATAAGATCTTCTTTGCCTGATAATAGAGCGGGAAGCGCTATGTTTGCTCCAAATCCTGTAAACGGGAATTGTACATCTGATCTTCAAAATGGAATCATTCGTTTACAAAGCCCAGTAATTAATATTCCAAATATTTCTACAGGTTCATTTAGTTTGGCTTTTGATCATTTTGTTTCTACTGAAGCTTTATGGGATGGAGGTAATTTAAAATTTAGTTTGAATGGTGGTCCATGGTCAATTGTGCCAGGTTCTGCATTTACATCAAATACTTATAATAGTTCAATAAATAATGCTGCTGCAGGTAATGACAACCCAATGGAAGGACAACAAGCTTTTACTGGAATTGATGAAGGTTCATTAACTGGAAGTTGGGGAAAAAGTGTGGTTAATTTAACGACACTAGGTGTAACTCCTAACTCTACACTTCAATTAAGATGGGAGTTTGGATCTGATGGATGTAATGGTGATTTAGGATGGTTTTTAGATGATTTAGTTATTTTTAACTGTTCAGCTGCTTTATCGATTTCAGAATCTACTTATTTAGAAGACAGTGTTGTGGTATATCCAAATCCGTCTAATGGCCAATTTACCTTAAAAAAATTAAAAAATATCGATTTAGTAAAAGCTGAAATTTTTGATATCAATGGTAGAATTATTCAAACTATAGATTTATCAAGAATGCTAAATGAAAAAAGTATTGATATAAGATATTTAACATCAGGAATGTATTTTATGTCTATTTCTTCTAATGACGCCAAAAGTGTAATTAAATTGGTAAAACAATAAATTAAATCTCATTAATAAAAACAAAAAAACCTGCAACGAAAGTTGCAGGTTTTTACATTTAAAAAAGTTTGTGAGTATATGTTAAATTACTTTTACGTTTACTGCGTTTAATCCTTTTTTTCCTTCTTTCAATTCGAATTCAACTTCATCGCCTTCGCGAATTTCGTCGATTAATCCAGAAATGTGAACAAAATGTTCTTTGTTGTTTCCTTCTTCAACAATAAAACCAAATCCTTTGGCATCATTGAAAAATTTTACTGTTCCTTTACTCATTGTAATAAATATTAAATTAATTGTGTTTGATAAATCAAATATAGTACCATAAAATTTAATTAGCTATTTTTTTTTGTTTTTCTTGTTAAAAAGGCAGAAAAATATGAGTATGTTATTTGTTTGTAATAGAGGGTCTTACAGAGTGGGTTAAGTAAATAATAATAATTAACGTAGCTATTCCTGTAACTATAAAAATTATTGAAGCTCCAAAAGTGAACCAGATAAATCCTGCTAATGCGCTAGCTAGCATAGTACAAATACTCTGAAAAGCTGAAAAAGTACCTATTGCTGTTGCAGTATCTTTTTTATCACAAATATTGCTAATCCAAGCTTTTGAAATCCCTTCTGTTGCAGCTGCGTAAACACCATACAGAAAGAATAACCCAAAAAACACATATAAATTTGTATTAGTTGCCATGCCAAAATAAACAATGGCAAATAGTAACAAACCAAAAATGAATACTTTTTTAAGCCCTATTTTATCTGCTAAAATCCCTATTGGAAACGCAAATAAAGCATAAATAAGATTATAAAAAATGTAAACACCAATTATTGAAGTATCATCCAAACCAGCATCCTTAGCTTTAAGAAGCAAAAACACATCACTACTATTAAATAGTGTAAAAGCTAATAAACCAATAGCAAGTTTTCTGTAAGAAGAAGGGCTTTGTTTCCAGTAGTTTAAAAACGAAAAGAAGCTGGTTTTCTTTTTAATTTTAATCTCTTGCTTTTTTTCTTTTAGATAAAAGGAAGCTATAATTGCTAAGAGTCCAGGAACAAAAGCTATAAAAAATAAAGTTTTATAATCTTCAGGATAATAGTACAAATAGAGTAGTGCTAATGCAGGCCCTAAAACAGCACCTAACGTATCCATAGAGCGATGAAACCCAAAGACTTTTGCTTTAGTTTGAGGTGTAGCTTCATCAGATAATAATGCATCTCTGGCTCCAGTGCGAATACCTTTTCCTAGCCTATCAATAGTTCGTGCAAAAAATATCCATAATGGATATATAAACATTGCCATCATTGGTTTTGAAATAGCACTAAACGCGTAACCCAATTGTACAAAAGGAACTCGCTTACCACTATTATCACTTAGCTTACCAAAATAACCCTTGCTTAAGCCTGCAATAGCTTCGGCAAATCCTTCTAAAATACCAATAAGTAAAACTGTAAAACCTATACTTTTTAGGTAGATAGGCATAATAGGATACAACATTTCACTAGCTGTATCAGTAAATAAGCTGATAAGAGATAAAATCCAAACGCTTTTGCTAATGTGTTTCAAAGGCTAGTTTTTGTTTGGATTAAAGTTAGTTGAAATGAATTTATTTTAATGTTATTTTCAGACAAAAAATAAAAAAGTAAATACTTAAAACCTCGAATAAAACGTTTTTATTTCCCACTTGCTTTTACCTTCATTAAGTGTAGCGCATAGTATTTTATGTCCATCTGTGCGAACATTTACTAAACCATAAACTATTCCATCAACTACTTTAAGCCTGTTCATGGTTTTGCTTTTATCTGTTGGATTAAGAGCTCCAGATGAGGTGTGTTTATAACGAATATTAGTTTTAGCCTCGTTAGTTAATAGTACATCTATTTTTCCATCTGCTGTATCATAATCTTTTGAGTTTACTTCATAAGGATCGCCAATTTTTAAACTTCGCGATATTTCTGTGCTATAGATAAGTGGCGTTACCATTTCGTCGTTTTCAATTTTTTGAAATCCTGTAACACCAGAAGCTGCTACAATATTTGGTCGAGGATGCGCATGTGTTTCATCGTCACCAGATGAAATAACTGTTGCAGCTGCGTTAACGTATTGCAAAAATTCGTAAGAGCAATCATCGCTTCCATGATGGCAAGCTTTTACAACATCTGCTGCCAGTTCAATTTTATTGCCTGATAACGATTCAATAATATGTCGCTGACTTTTTTTGTTTAAATCACCTGTGAGTAAAATTCGGCTTCTACCATAATCTACTCGTAATAAAACAGAATTACCATTGGTGTTTTTGTCATAAGTTCCTAAATCTTTTAAAGTTGCTTGCCCATCAATAGTAGTTTCTATTGGTCCAAGAACTTTTATAGATGTTGGTTGATTTGCTTCAAAACCTGGTAAGTAATTAAAGTTCTTTTTTGGGTTGTATGATAAGCGCTCAATTTTAGCGTCGGTCTCAACAATACAACTTAAAAAGTTAGCCCATTCACCTTGTAGTTTTAAACTCGCTGAGGCTTTTAATCCGTTTTTTATTGATGTTTTACCAGTAAGTAAATCGTACATGGCGCCATCTTTTTCAGTGCCTAAAAATCGAGATTTTTCAGCATTCTTCCACCATGAAATTCCGGCGTGATAAAAGTTTTTTACATTAGTTTTTGTAGTATCGAGTTCTTTTTTTTCGCGTTCGTCAGGATTTATTAAATCCCATAAACCACCATAATGATCTGCATCGCAATGAGAGCAAATCATAGCATCGAGTTCAATGGTGTTTTGCTTGTATTCTTTTTTAAACTTCCAATCGACAAAGTCGGCTGCACTCTTACCATGAGGTTGTTTTGAGCGCTTGTAGCCACCATCAATAAGTATATGCTTGCGATCTGGTGTAACAATGAGTACGCCATCACCTTGACCTACATCAATAAAATAAAGTTCTAGCAAAGAAGTGTCACCCAATACATCTGCATCTATATAGGCATTATTTGCCCAACGTGCATTAACTTTGTACCGACCATTAACTTTGGTGTTAGATACTAGCTCTACTCGATCTCCCCAAAGGAGTTCCATAAGCTCTGTGTTGCTGTTGCTGTCTTTGTAAAGCTTGGCTTTTTCGACATTAAGATATTTGATTGTGTTCGCCATGATTGAAGACTTTTAAAAAGTAGAGGAAAGATACAACTCTATAAAAAGCCAAACAATACGTAGAACTACGTAATTTTTAAGGTTTTACCGAAGTACTAACTTTTTAATTACCTCTTTTCCAATGGCTTCATTAAGCATAGTAATTATTTTGTCTTTACCATAACTTAATTCCTCTCGAAGTACACTAGAGCTTAATTGTACATAAAGTGTATCGCGTTCTAATTGTACTGCAGTAGTGTAATTATTAACGCCATTTCCCATCATTTGTGCCCAAGCATCTTGCACATTAACCTTATCTAAACCTGTTTGTAAGCGATTTGTATCAACAAAATCTTTAATGATGTCACTGATAGGTAAGTGGTCGTTATTTCGGCGTTTAGACATTATTCAATTACTAGAGGTTCGTAACGTTTATAAAGGTAGATTAATTTATCTTTATTTTGAATGAGAAGTTTATCTTCAGTAGCATCTAAAACAGTTTCTTTCCATTCAGAATAAGGAGTTTTGTAGTATATATTTAAGCTGTCATTTTCAATAACTATTTTTAATGCTTCTGCATCATTTGAAGTTGAGAAACTGCCATCGAAATTTGGCTTCATTTTTTTTCTGAAACCCGTTAAACTATCATTAATACTTAAAAAATCGATGGTATCGTTGTAATTATAATCTCGTTTAGTACCATCAGGAAGTGTAACTTCATCAATTTCCCAATAACCATTTAAATGTGTAATTAGAGTTTCAGGATCTTTTGAACAGCTAAAAATTATTCCTAATGCTAGTAATAAAAATACTTTTCTCACAGTTTGAATATTTTATAAGATTGATGTGTTTGTTTTACAACATTTTCGGTCCTGTCGGCATGCGTATCGCTAATAAATAACTGTCCGAAATGTTTATTGTCTACCAACTCTATTATTTGAGCTACTCTGTTTTCATCTAATTTATCAAAAATATCATCTAAAAGCAAAATAGGAGGTACACCACTTTGTTGTTTAATAAAATCGAATTGTGCCAATTTTAAAGCGACTAAAAATGACTTTTGCTGACCTTGGCTACCAAACTTTTTAATTGGAAATGTGTCTATTTCAAAGTTTAAATCGTCTTTGTGAATGCCAACACTTGTGTATTGTAAAGCTTTGTCTTTATTAATATTTTCTTTTAAAAGCGTGTTTAAATCGTTATCAAACAAATCGCTTTTATAACTTAAACTTACATCTTCTTTATTATTACTAATAGCGTCATAACGTTGCTTAAAAATTGGAATAAAGGTTTCTAAAAACACATGACGAGTATTAAAAATTTCGGTTCCGTAAGTTTGTAATTGTTCATTATAAACTTGTAAAGTTTGTGCGTTAAAGGTGTTGTTTAATGCAAAATATTTTAATAAAGCATTTCGTTGCGATAATACCTTATTATAATTTATGAGATTGTTGAGGTAGTTTTTATCGCTTTGCGAAATCACACTGTCTATAAACTTACGCCTAGTTTCGCTTCCTTCAATAATTAAATCTCTATCTGCTGGCGAAATCATTACTAAAGGTATAAAACCTATATGATCACTAAACTTTTCATAAGGCTTACCATTGCGCTTTATTAGTTTTTTTTGTCCTTTTTTTAGCGAGACTACAATTTTTTCGGTTCGCTCTTCTTTTTCAAAAACACCATCGACAACAAAAAAATCTTCGTCATGCTTTATATTTTGGGTTGCTATCGGATTAAAATAGCTTTTACCAAAGGACAGATGATATATTGCATCTAAAACATTAGTTTTCCCAACACCATTAGCACCAACAAAGCAATTAATTTTGGAGTCGAACTCGAAGGTTTGACTGTCAAAATTCTTGTAATTGATAAGAGAAAGGGTGTTTAAATTCATAAATGAAACTATGTAGCACGTACTTTATTTAGCCTTAATTTTAAAGGATGTGCAAATTATTGAAAAATAACAAATAATTTACCTTTTAAATACCAATAAAAATTTTATTTTTGCGGCGCACAAAAAGACAATTTATGGCAACGTATAAGAAAAGAGGTTATAAACCAAAAACGCAAGAAGAGAAAGTTGATGCTTTAGAGCAAAACTCTACAACAGCAGAAGTATTTAATACATTAGACCAATCTGCTTCTAAAACAGAAGAATGGGCTGTAAGAAATCAAAAATACATTATGATTGGTGTTGGAGTTATTGCAGCACTTGTGTTAGGATATTTAGGTTACAAAAAATTTGTTGCAGAGCCTAAAGCTAGCGAGGCTATGAATGAGATGTATACAGCACAACAGTATTTTGACCAAGCGGTTAACTCTCAAGAAAAAGATTCATTATTTACTTTAGCTTTAAATGGTGGTGAAGGAAAATTTGGAATGATTGATATTGTTGAAGAGTATAGCGGAACTCCTGCTGCTAATTTAGCTAACTACTATGCTGGAATGTCTTATTTAAATTTAAAAGATTACAAAAATGCTGTAAAGTATTTAGGTGATTTTTCTAGTGATGACGAAATGTTAGGTCCTATTGCTAAAGGAGGTATTGGAGATGCTTTTGTGCAGTTAAACCAGCCAGATGAAGCTTTAGGATATTACGAAACTGCTGCTGAAATGAAAACAAATGAGTTTACAACTCCAATGTATTTGTTTAAAGCTGCAAATGTTGCTTACTCATTAGGAAAAGTAGATAAAGCTTTAAAATATTATAACAGAATTAAAAAAGAATTCCCTGCTTCAGCTGAAGCATCTAATATTGATGTGTTTATAGGTAGAGCAGAGGCAAGTCTATAATTTATGGCTACCAAAAATCAAAATCTATCAGATTACGATAAAAATTCAATCCCAAACGCGAAGCAATTTCGGTTTGGGATTGTTGTTTCTGAATGGAATGAAAACATAACAGGCAATCTTTATAAAGGTGCTTTTGATACTTTAGTAGAACACGGAGTATTACCACAAAATATCGTTATTTGGCATGTGCCAGGAAGCTACGAGCTGATTTATGGAAGTAAAAAAATGCAAGACCAGTTAGTCGATGCTGTGATTGCTATTGGTTGTGTTATACAAGGAGAAACTAAACATTTCGATTTTGTTTGTGATGCTGTTTCTCAAGGCATAAAAGACTTAAATGTTAAGAGTGAAACTCCTGTTATTTTTTGTGTTTTAACCGATAATACAATGCAACAATCAATTGATCGTGCAGGTGGAAAACATGGTAACAAAGGTGTTGAGGCTGCTGTTGCCGCTATAAAAATGGCTGTATTGCGCAAAAACGCTTAAATAAAGTACTTTACACTTTAATTTTATTCTCACTTCATCATTCTAGCTAGTAATTTAGAGCTATTTGTTAACAATTTTTAGGAATTGAAAAGTGGTTTTTCCTTGTATTTTAAGTACATTTGAACTATTACTAAGCCTAAAATTATTCGGTGAACTTATCAAATAAAAATAAGAGATTTAATTATAAGCCAAGATATCAAAAGGAAACGGTTGAGCCATTAAAAGAAGATTTTAGGTCTAAATGGGAAGAACTTAAACCAACTAATAAACGAAGAAGTAGCATTTTTACTTCACCCATATTTTTGGTCTTGTTTTTGATATCTGTTATTGTATTAATGTACGTTTTAGGACGCTACGAATAAGCAAAATCATGGGTATTTTTAAGTTAAGAAAGAATAAAAAATTTGATTACACTCCTCGTTATTACAAAGGAGAAGGGAATCCTTACGAAGTAAAACATAAATTTGACGACTTCCGTAAATCTATTGATAATAAAGGAATAAAAACAAAATTCTTAAATGCTATGGACGATTATAAATCGCCTGATAAATCTGTAAATAAGAGGATTTATATTATAGCTGGTATTTTAATTTTAATTTTTTTGCTATTAATTGACTTCGACTTGTCTATATTTCTACCAAACCGCTAATGGCAGACATCATTCAACTCTTACCAGATCATGTTGCTAATCAAATTGCTGCAGGAGAAGTGGTTCAACGACCAGCTTCTGTTGTAAAAGAGTTACTAGAAAACGCTATAGATGCTGATGCTACTTTAATAAAACTTATTGTTAAAGATGCTGGCAAAACGTTAATTCAGGTTATCGATAATGGTAAAGGGATGAGTGCCACAGATGCACGTTTAAGTTTTGAACGTCATGCTACATCTAAAATTCGTTCAGCCGAAGATTTATTCAGTCTACATACAAAAGGATTTAGAGGTGAAGCCCTAGCTAGTATTGCTGCAATTGCTCATGTTGAGCTAAAAACGAAACAAGAGCAAGATGAGTTAGGAACTCAAATTACTATTGAAGGTAGTGATGTAGTATCACAAGATATTGTAGTGACACCAAAAGGAACATCTATTTCGGTAAAACATTTGTTTTTTAATATTCCAGCACGACGAAATTTCTTAAAATCGAACGTTGTAGAGATGCGTCATATTATTGACGAGTTTCATCGTGTTGCATTGGCTCATCCAACAATTTCATTTGCAATGTATCACAACGGAAGTGAAATGTTTAATTTACCAGAAAGTAATTATCGTCAACGCGTAGTAAATATCTTTGGAAATAAAACCAATGAAAAGCTTGTGCCAGTTGAAGAGACCACTGATGTTTTAAAAATTTCTGGATTTGTTGGTAAACCACAATTTGCCAAACGAACTAAAGCAGAACAGTTCTTTTTTGTCAATAACCGATTTATAAAAAGCGCATACCTTAATCATGCCATAAACTCAGCTTTTGATGGGTTAATGAAAGATGGCAGCCATCCAACATATTTTTTAAATTTAACAGTAGACCCTAAGTCTATCGATATTAATATTCATCCAACAAAAACAGAAATTAAGTTCGATGATGAGCATACATTATATGCTATTTTGCGTTCTTCGGTAAAGCATAGTTTAGGGCAATTTAATATTGCTCCTGTGTTAGATTTTGAGTATGATACAAATTTAGATACACCTTACGATTATAAAGATAAAACTGCATCAACGCCAACTATTGAAGTAGATAGAAATTATAACCCGTTTGCAGACCATCACGTATCTGGGAAACAAACAACTGCATTTAAGAAACAAACACTTAATAATTGGGACAGTATTTATGTTGGTTTAGAATCTAAAAGTACAAGAGAAGAGCAAGATTTTAGTGAAGTAGAATTTGAAAGCGAAGAGAAAACGGAATCGCTATTTAAAAACGATTCAGCTTCAGAAGCTACTTATAGCACTTATCAGCTTCATAATAAATATATAGTAAGCACAATAAAATCTGGAATGCTACTTATTGATCAGCATAGAGCACATCAACGTATTTTATATGAAAATCTGTTGAAGAGCATGACCATAAAAGAAGCTGTAAGTCAGCAATTATTGTTTCCATTGGAGCTACATTTTACACCGACAGAGTTAACAATTTTAAAGCAATTAAAAGAAGATTTAGAAGCTACTGGTTTTATTTTTTCTAATTTTAATAAAGAGAGTATAGATATTATTGGAGTTCCAGTTAATGTTCCAGATAGTGAGGTGTCTATAATACTTGAGCAACTTATAAGTGATGTAGAACAAGAAGTGCCAGATAGTAACTTTAGTGCAACCGATTTATTAGCTAAATCGATGGCTAAGAGTTTAGCAATAAAAACAGGACAATCGTTAACCAATAGCGAGCAAGAACATTTAGTAAATAGTTTATTTGCTTGTAAAGAACCTAATGTTTCGCCAACCAATAGAACAACATTTGTAACTATTGATGTTGAAGAATTAGATAAAAAATTTATGTAATATTTTATTATGAGAGGAATAACAGATACTGTAAAACACCTGTTAATTATTAATGTGTTGATGTTTATTGGAACATTAACAATTGGTAATGGAATTTTTTATAATTGGTTTTCACTGCATTTTCCAAAGAATGATTTGTTTCAGCCTTGGCAATTTGTAACACATATGTTTATGCATGGCGACATTATGCATATTGCTTTTAATATGCTAGCGTTATGGATGTTTGGTACAGCAGTAGAACAGGTTTTTGGAGCCAAAAAATTCATTATTTTTTATTTTCTATCTGGACTAGGAGCTGCAACAATAATGATTGGTTTTTATTTTTTTAAATACCTTCCATTAGAAGCAGATTTAATTGCTTCTGGAATAACTTCTGGTGAAATCAAACAAATGCTATCAACAAATAAATTGTTGGGAGGAATATCTGCTGCACAACAGCTTCAACTTCAGAGTATGTTTGAAATTTTTCATTCGTCAATGGTTGGTGCTTCTGGAGCGATTATGGGTCTTTTAGTAGCATTTGGTATGTTATATCCAGAATCTAAATTAATGCTCATATTTTTACCTATACCTATTAAAGCAAAGTATTTTATCCCTGGAATTATAGCTTTAGATTTATTTTCTGCAATTACAGGACAATCAATATTTAGCCCTAATAATACTGCTTATGTTGCACATATTGGTGGCGCATTAACAGGGTTTATACTTATGTGGATTTGGAAAAAAAATCAATTCGATAAATATCGCTGGAACTAAATGACATCACTTAAACAAGACATACAACATAAATTAGGTCGCTTAAATGTTTTAGAAAAAATTATAGCGATTAATGTCTTGGTTTTTGTTTTTGGGTTTATTGCTAAACAATTTCTTTTACATAGTAGTAGCTTATTTTGGCTGGAGCTTCCTTCAGATTTCTTTGATTTTTTATATAAGCCATGGACCATTATTACCTATGGTTTTGCTCATTACGGGTTTTTACACATCTTGTTTAACATGATTGTGCTATACTTTGTATCACGTTTAATGCTTAACCTCTTTAATCCTAAAATGGCTCTTAATATTTATTTTTTAGGAATTATTTTTGGAGGACTTGCCTTTTTATTGGTGTATAATGTGCTTCCTAAAAGCATGGTGAGTGTAGTTACTGGTTTAGTTGGCGCATCTGCAGGTGTGAGAGCATTATTGATTTTTTTGTGCTCTTATATGCCTCAAACAGAAGTTAGGTTAATTGCTTTTAATATTAAACTTTGGTATTTAGGTGTGGCATTAGTTGTAATAGATGTCATTGGTCTTTTTAGTCTTAATCAAGGAGGAAGTGTCGCTCACCTTGGAGGAAGTTTGCTTGGCTATTTACATGCTACACAACTTCAAAAAGGGACAGATATAGGTAAAGGTTTTGAACGCTTTACAGATTGGGTGTCTAATCTATTTAAGGCAAACAAAAAATCGCCATTAAAGGCTGTATATAAAAGCAAATCTAATAAAGTTGCAGGCCATACTAAAACCGAATTTAATGAGTTTAATAAACAAAAACAGATTGATCTCATTTTAGATAAGATTAGTAAAAGTGGTTATGAAAGTTTAACTAAAGAGGAAAAAGAATTTCTGTTTAAGGCAGGAAAAGATTAAAACACGATATGAAGAAACTAGTGCTTTTTTTAAATAAGATAGTTTTCTTTTTAAACTCATTAGCTGCTACAATGTTGTTGCTGGCTTATGTGTTGCCATATGTTGAGCCAAAAAAGTTTGCTTTTTTATCTGTTTTGAGTCTGTCGGTTCCTTTTTTAATAATTTTAAATATTCTGTTTTTAATTTACTGGCTTCTTCAAGTTAAAAAGCAATTACTGCTGTCATTAATAATTTTATTTGTTGGGTTTATTTTCTTAAGTCCGTTATATAAATTTTCATCATCAAAAAACATAGAAGATGAAAATAACATTAAAGTAATGAACTATAACGTGCGTTTATTTAATGTTTTTAAATGGATTAAAGAGGATAATGTTGATCAGAAAATTGTAGATTTTATTAATGAAAAGCAACCAGATATTTTAAGTATTCAAGAATATCGAAGAGATGAAGATATTAACCTTTCAGGTTACGAGAAATTTGAAGTTATCTCAGGACAGAAAGTTAAAAACGGACAAGCTATTTTTTCAAAATTTCCGATTATAAATTCTGGTTCAATTGAATTTCCTAACTCTTTCAATAATGCTATTTATGTTGATATTGTTAAAAACAAAGATACCATTAGAGTTTATAACGTACATCTTCAGTCGATGAAGATTGACGCTAATGCTGATGCATTAAAGAATGAAACCTCTGAAAATTTATATAGAAGAGTTAGTAAAACTTTTACTATGCAACAATTGCAAGCTGAACAATTTTTAGAGCATAAAAATAAATGTCCTTATAAAATGATTATTTGTGGTGATTTTAATAATACAGCTTACTCTTATGTTTACAAGGAAATAAAGGGAGATTTACAAGACACTTTTGTTGAAGCAGGTAATGCATTTGGTAGGACTTATGATATTAGATTTTTCCCTGTTCGAATAGATTTTCTTTTAGTTGATGATGCTTTTGAAGTCAATAGCTTTAAAACTTTTGACGTTGTGCTTTCAGATCATTATCCTATAATGGCAAAGGTGAAATTAAAATAATTACATCATTAGGCAATCTACTGTGTCTGCTATAATATGTATTACCAAACCTATTCCTAAGAGCCTAGTTTTTTTAAAAAATAGCATTAGTAAGTATACACACAAGGCGTAGTAGGTGTGTAGCGGATGAAAGTTTATACTACATCTATTTGGGTCAAAAATTGGTGTTGCAAGTAAGTGATCTAAGTCTATTAACATTCCGCAAATCATTACAAAAAAGGCAAACTTCCAATAGCTTTTAAAGAAAACTAAAGCAATGGTTAGTGGCAACAAAAAATGAATTCCGTAATGAATTATTGATTGTATCATTGTAACTGAAGCTGTTGAGATTCTAGATACATCATTGCATTAGGACCTTCATTACAAATTAAATCTAAAATACTTAGATTAGAAATAAAACCATGCTTGTCATCAAACACCTGAACATAAGGTTTAAAATCTTGAGGAATTTCTTTTCTATTGTCAACTAAAAATCTGTAATCATGTTCGTTGACTAATGTTTTATTAAATACTTCAGTAGTCTTGTATTCTAAAGGTATTTGTAAACATTCGTAAACTGCTTCTAAGCACTTAAGATTAAAGTCTAAAAGAAATTTAAATTTTGAGGTATATAAATGTTTTATATCGTCTTCATAAAACTCAAAAAAAGGGGAGTTACTATAAGCCGACTGAATTGATTTCCAATGTAAATCTTGCCAGTTCTCATCTTCTGAGATTACAATATCTTTATACAGCTGTCTGTTTTTTTGCGAATACACAACAGGAATTGTTAATGGTAATTTACCATTAGCATCATAAATAAACATCCTATTTCTGTAGGTTTGTTTTTGGTAATTATCACAAACTTCTAAGCTTACTTGTTCTGCATTAGCAATGGCCACAAAAGTTGCTATGCTAGGAAAATAAGTTGGATGTAATAATATGTTCATTTGTTGATGCGTTTATTTGTTGGTTTGATAATTTCTCAAAACTATATGTGTACATTTCAAATTAACAAATTGCCAAAAAACAAATCAACATTAATTTACTTTGCTTTCTTCTTTTTTCTCCAAGAACTATATCCAAACCAACCTGCTAACACTATTAAAAAAGGAATTAAATAAGATACAGGTTTGCCACTACCACCAACTGTTGTAAAAAATCTATCCCAACGTGGTTTTTTGTTGGCATCCCAACTCATCCAAATAAATACAGGTTTACCAACAACATGGTCAAAAGGAACAAATCCCCAAACTCTAGAGTCTTGTGAGTTGTGACGATTATCTCCCATCATCCAATAGTAGTTCTGTTTAAAAGTATAAGAGTTAGTTACTTTACCATCAATACTAATTTGATTACCATTAACAGATAGTTCATGACCTTCATAAGTTGAAATAATGCGCTTGTATAATGGTAAATTCTCAACAGTTAAGTTTATAGTTTTTCCTTCTTCTGGAATGTACATTGGACCGAAATAATCATTATTCCAATTATATCCAGCATCCATTGGGAAAATTCCAGCATCTCTGCGACCTAATGAATCTTTAATTATGGTTATACTCTCAATGTTCGGATGATTTTTTGCTTTAGAAACAGCTTCTTCAGTTGCAGCAGGAATAATATATGCTTCGTTTTTTTCGTCATATCCAAGACCATCAGTCATATCATAGCGATCTAAAATATCATACACCTGATTCATTGAACTTAGCTGACCTTTGAATTTTATATTGTATGAAAACTGAATTTTACTTCTGTCTGGCAGTTCATTCTTTTTACCATTTATATAAACGTATCCATCTTTTATAGACAGAGAATCTCCTGGAAGACCAACACAACGTTTTACATAATTTGTCTTTTTATCAATTGGTTTGTAGTAAAACTTATCTGTATGTCTCATGTCTAGCATAGTATCAACAGGCCAGTTAAAAACAACAATATCGTTTTGCTTTATTTTTTGAAATCCTGGAATTCTCATATAAGGTAACTCAGGATAAGATAAATACGATTTTATTTTTGCTAACGGAATTGTATCATGAACCATAGGAGCAGCAACAGTTGTCATTGGTATTCTTGGACCATAATGCATTTTACTTACAAACAAAAAGTCGCCAACTAATAATGTTTTTTCTAAAGATGAAGTTGGAATTGTAAAAGGTTGAATAAAATAAGTATGTACTATAGTCGCAGCAACAATTGCAAATAATATAGAACTTACCCAATCTCCTAAAGCAGATTTAGGATGTAAACTTCTGTCTTTAACATGTGCAACATCTACAAAATAATTTAAGTAGTAATTATAAAAACCTAAAGTAACAACAGCTAAGAGTGTATCTGTTGCAGTGTTTTTTCCAAAACTTCTGGCAGTTTCTACCCAGATTACTGGAAACATAATTAAATTAACAACAGGTACAAATATTAAGAATGTCCACCACCAAGGTCTGTTAATTATTTTCATTAATACAACAGCATTGTAAACAGGAATAAAGGCTTCCCAAGCTTTTCTGTCAGCTTTTACATATAATTTCCATGTTCCAAAGCCATGAATAACTTGAACAATCAAGAAAAATATTAACCATTGTGATATTGTCATAATTATAATTTTGCTTTTTTTATCGGTTGTAAATTAATAGAGATTGTTACATCTAATTATCTAATTAACCTATGTTTAACACATCTTTCATGGTAAATATACCATGTTTGCCCACTATCCATTCGGCAGCAATAACAGCTCCTAAAGCAAATCCGTCTCTATTATGTGCTGTGTGCTTTATTTGAATAGTATCTACACTAGACTCGTAAGTTATTTCATGAGTACCAGGAACATTTTCAATTCTCTTGGCTGTAATGCCTAATTCATTATTTTTTGGAGTTTCTAATGTCCAGTTTTTGTATTCAGAATTTGTAATAATATCGTTTGCTAAGCTAATTGCTGTTCCACTAGGCGCATCAAGCTTTTGTGTATGGTGAATTTCTTCAATACTAGTTGAGTATTGAGGCAATCCTTTCATCAATTTTGAAAGTGTTTTATTCAATTCAAAAAAGATATTTACGCCAAGACTAAAATTTGACGCATAAATAAATGCACCATTTTTTTCATGGCAAAGCTCTACCATTTTATTATAGTTAGCTAGCCAGCCTGTAGTTCCAGATATTACAGGAACATTATTCATTAAACAGTTTGTAATATTAACGACAGCAGATTCTGGAGTACTAAAATCTATAGCTACATCTACATCAGCTAGATTATAATTTTTGTCTTTACTAGTTACTTTTAAAACGATTGAATGACCTCTTTGAATAGCGATACCTTCAATAACTTTTCCCATTTTGCCATAACCTAGTAAAGCTATTTTCATTAGAATTTAAAGTTTAAAGTTAAACCTAAATCTGATGAATTTTCCCATTCATTATATTGAAAGTGAGGTCTTACGGCTAAATTTTCATCTACATTATATTGCAATAAATGCGCATCAACGTTAGCATCGATAATATTTAAAGCGTAAAAGCCAATAGTAACTAGTAATGATAGTTCTTTGTTACGTTTTAATGTTTGTTGCGCTCTAATAAGTCCATCGCTAGTAACACGAGGTGATCCAGGAGTTGGACCATAAAACTCATCGTCTGTAAAGCCGGCTAATCTCCTTTTATAAGCATCGCGATAACGATCGTAATCTTTATCATTTTGAATGTAGAAATAAACTCCTGTTCCAATAGCTGCATATACTATTGGGATTTTCCAGTATTTTTTATTGTATGCTTGACCTAAACCAGGCAAAACAGCTGAGTAAAAAGCGGCTTTAGATGGAGATAAAGCATCTATAGGTTTTTTTACAACACTATCAATAACCACTAAATTGGTAGAAATTTCAGTTTTAGTACTATCAGTTTCCGTTTGAGAAAACCCAATACAACTGATTAAAAAAAATATAAGGATGCTATGTCTTTGCTTATTTAGCACTTTGAACCAATTTTTTAATTCTGTTAAAATCTTCTTCAGAATGAAAAGGAATAGTAATAGCTCCTTTTCCGTTCTTACTCACTTTAACGGTTATTTTATGTCCAAAGTATTCCGAGAAATCTTTAACGCCATTTTTAACAAAAGATGGAAGTTCTTCTTTATCAGAAATCTTAACTTTTTTAGTAGTATGATAATTTTTCACTAAGGCTTCTGTATCTCTAACAGAAAGCTGATTAGTTATAATTTTCTCGTAAATATCTAATTGATTCGTTTGGTCTTCAATATTAATAATTGCACGACCATGACCCATAGTTATAAATCCATCACGCATTCCTGTTTGAATGATTGGGTCTAACTTTAACAGACGTAAATAGTTAGCAATTGTAGATCTTTTTTTACCAACACGATCACTCATTTGTTCTTGAGTAAGGTTAATTTCGTCAATTAAACGTTGGTAAGAAAGCGCAATCTCAATTGGATCTAAATCTTGTCTCTGAATATTTTCAACTAAAGCCATTTCTAACGATTCTTGGTCGTTAGCAATACGTATGTATGCAGGAATGGTTTCTAGTCCAATAAGTTTTGAAGCTCTATAACGACGTTCTCCAGATACTAATTGGTATTTATTAAAATCTAATTTGCGAACTGTAATAGGTTGTATTACACCTAATTCTTTTATAGATGAAGCAAGTTCGCGAAGTGTTTCTTCATTAAAATTTGTACGTGGTTGAAAAGGATTGATTTCAATAACATCTAATTCCAATTCAATAATATTACCTACAACTTTATCTGCATTTTTATCTTGTACAGATTTAATATCGTTTGAAGGGTCTTTTAAGAGAGCAGATAAGCCTCTACCTAAAGCTTGTTTTTGAGTTGCCTTCGCCATTAGTCATTCTTTTTAATAATTTCTTTTGCCAAACTTAAATAATTTGCAGCACCTTTACTACTCACATCAAAATTTATAATGCTTTCACCAAAGCTTGGCGCTTCACTTAAACGTACATTACGTTGTATTATAGTTTCAAATACCATATCGTTAAAGTGCTTTTGTACTTCTTCTACAACCTGATTAGATAATCGCAAGCGCGAATCGTACATAGTAAGCAACATCCCTTCAATATCAAGATTTTGATTATGAATACGTTGTACACTTTTTACTGTATTTAATAATTTTCCTAAACCTTCTAACGCAAAATATTCACATTGTATTGGTATAATAACAGAATCTGCAGACGTTAATGCATTTAATGTTAATAAACCTAACGAAGGCGCACAATCAATAAGTATGTAATCGTATGACGATTTTAAATGCGAAATAGCTTTCTTAAGCATATACTCGCGTTCATCTTTATCAACAAGCTCAATCTCAATAGCAACTAAGTCTATATGAGCAGGAATAATATCTACGTTTGGAGCTGTTGTTTTTATAATACATTCTTCAGCTGTAGCCGAATGTTCTATAAGTTGGTATGAGCCTATCTCAACACTTTCAACATCAACACCTAAACCAGATGTTGCATTAGCTTGTGGATCTGCATCTATAAGTAGGACCTTTTTTTCCAGAACTCCTAAGGAAGCTGCTAAATTTACTGACGTTGTTGTTTTACCTACGCCTCCTTTTTGATTGGCAATTGCAATGATTTTACCCATTAATTGATTTGGTTTTTAAGAACGTAAAAATACAATTATTTGTGAGTTTAAAAAATGTAACTTGTTAACATTGTATATGCAGCATCTTCCTGTTAAAATCAATTTATGTATAATGTTGAAGGATTATTTCTACGTTAAATTTATTTTAAATTTTATTTATTATTAATGGATATACTATCTTTATAGACAATCAATTAACAACTCATTATGAAAAAAATCAATTATTTATTAAAAATCACATTCTCATTTGTTTTGCTTGTTGCAATTTCTTTTTCTGCAGAAGCACAACTAAAAAAAGGAGCAAGTGTTGAAGGAATTACAGAGTATTCGTTAGATAACGGATTAAAAGTACTTCTGTTTCCTGACAATTCTGCTCAAACAATTACAGTTAACATTACCTATATGGTAGGTTCTCGTCATGAAGGTTATGGTGAAAAAGGTATGGCTCACTTGTTAGAGCATATGGTGTTTAAAGGCACTCCTAATCATCCTAATATTCCTGAAGAATTATCTTCTCATGGTGCACGACCAAACGGAACAACGTGGTACGATCGTACTAATTATTTTGAAACGTTTAATGCAACCGACGAAAATTTAGATTGGGCTTTAGATTTAGAAGCAGATAGAATGGTAAATTCATACATTGCTAAAAAAGATTTAGAATCGGAGTTTTCTGTAGTTCGTAATGAGTTTGAAAGTGGTGAAAATTCACCTACTGGTGTATTGATGGAAAAGGTAATTAGTGCTGCATATTTATGGCATAATTACGGAAAATCTACTATTGGTAACCGTTCTGATATTGAGCGTGTGCCAATTGAAAATTTACAGGCATTTTACAAAAAATACTATCGTCCAGATAATGCTATTTTAATGGTTACTGGTAAGTTTGAAACTGAAAAAACATTAGCACTTATTGTTAAAAAATTTGGAGGAATTAAAAACCCAGACACACCTTTAAGAGATATTCCAACTGTTGAGCCAGCACAAGATGGCGAAAAACGAGTATCGTTAAGCCGTGTTGGCGATTTACAAATTGTTTCTGCTTTATATCATGTACCAGCAGGATCTCATGAAGATGCAGCAGCTTTAGCAATTGCCGAAGCAATACTTACTGACGAACCTTCAGGTCGTTTATACAAAGCGTTAGTAGATGGTAAAAAATCATCAGGAATATGGTCGTTTACTCCTTTTACAAAAGAGCCTTCATTTATGTATATTAATGTAGATGTGCCTTCTGATAAATCGTTAGCAGAAGCAGAAACAACATTATTATCAACTTTAGATGGCTTGGCTAAAAACCCTGTTACTGAAGCAGAAGTTAATAGAGCAAAAGCTAATATATTAAAGCAAATAGATCAAATCTTTAGAAACTCATCATATTTAGGAACTTATATGAGCGAGTTTATTGGTGCTGGCGACTGGAGATTATCATTCATTTTTAGAGATCGTATTGAGGCTATGACTCCAGATAAGGTTAATGCAGCTATACAACGTTATTTAATAAATACGAACAGAACTGTAGGTAATTTTGTGCCAAGTAAACAACCAATACGTGTTGATATTGAGCATACCGAAGGTGTTGATGCTTTAGTAAGTAGTTACAAAGGTAAAGAAGCCTTAAACGCTGGTGAGGCTTTTGATGTGTCTTATGATAATATTCAAAAAGCATTACAGTCTGGAATGCTTGCTAAAAGCAATATTGAATATGGCTTTATTAAAAAAGATAATCGTGGTAAAACGGTTAACTTAAACTTTACTATGCGTAATGGTACTGTTGAGCAATTAATGAACAAAGGTTTAGTAGCTCGTTATACAGCAAGAATGCTTAATAAAGGTACTAAAACTAAATCTAGACAAGATATTGAAGACAAGTTAAGCGCATTAAAATCGTCGGTATTTTTTAACGGAAGTACTGGTCGCACGTTTGCTTATGTAAATAGTACTGAAGAAAATTTAATGGAGACATTAGCTTTAATGACAGATATGCTTAAAAACCCTGTGTTTGATGCTACAGAATTAGAAAAGCTAAAAACTCAAGATTTAGCTGGACTTGAAGAAAGTAAAAACGAACCACAATCGGTTGTGTCTAGACAAATAGGAATCCTAAATAACAACTTTCCTAAAGGACATCCATCGTATGCAATGACTTTAGAAGAAGAAATTGCAGCAATAAATGCAGTTACTGTTGATGCTATTAAAGCTTACTACAAAGATTTTTATGGTATCTCTAATAGTGCGTCTTTAGTTGCTATAGGTAATATGGACGAGCAAGCTGTAAAAGGATATTTTGAAAAAGAATATGGAAGCTTTAAAAACACTAAGCCTTATACAGAAATTAGTAATCCATATAAGCCAAGTAAACCAGCAAATGAGCAAATTATCACACCAGATAAAAAGAATGCCTTTACATTAGGTATTTTAGGTTTTGAAGCGAGCCAGTATGATGAAGATTATGCTGCGTTGCAAGTTGCAGGCGAAATTTTTGGAGGTGGTTTCTTAAACTCACGTATTGCAGGACGTTTACGTCAGCAAGATGGTGTGAGCTATGGAGCAGGAGGTAATGTTGGTGTTGATGGCGATCCTAAAGACAAAAATTCATCAATGTATATTTATGCTATTTACAATCCAGAAAATGCTGCTAAAGTGCAACAAGGGTTTAGAGAAGAAATTGCTCGTTTTATAGCAGATGGTATTACTGAAGAAGAACTTACTAATGTAGTTAATGGTTGGGTACAAGAACAAAACGTATCTAGAGCTAAAGACAATGAGTTAGCTGGTACTATTGGTAATAACTTGTACTACGATAGAGATATGAATTTCCAAAAAGATGTAGAAGCTAAAGTAAAAGCACTTACAGTTGCAGATGTTAATAGAGTAATTAAAAAATACTTTAAAGCTTATGAAAATTGGACTGTAGTAAATGGTGGTGATTTTGAAAATTTAGAAATTAAAAATGAAACCAAAAAAGTAGACTAATTACAGTTTGCTATACATAAAAGAGGCAGTCTAAAAAGACAATGTTTTGTCAATCTAAACTTGTTTCAGATTCTATAAGACACATAAAACCAAACAAGTAAGATTCTGAAATAAATTCAGAATGACAGGTTTTTTTAAACTTTTCAGACAGCCTCTTTTTGTTTTATTCATTTATAAATTTCTCAAAAGCATCGTTGTAATAAATAGTAATTTCATCACCTTTTGTAATGTCTGTTTTGGCAGCAAACGTTTGCACTAGGTTTGTAAAATCGCGAGCTATAATTTCTGCGCTAGGTTGGTTGTGATGATTAAAAAAACTACCAACATCACTTAAGCAAATAGCATCATACTCATCTGTCCATGGAAACTGAAGTGTTGCCAAAGCTTCTGGTAGGTTTTCATTAACATGCACCAAAGCCATGTGGCTCTCTACAATAACTTCACCTTTTTTAATATTTCGTGTTGCAAAAACGCCTTTGCCATGCACTGGAGAATGCTTTACTTCAACTATTGTAGTCATGTAATATAATGTGTGATTATTTTAATATTCTAACCGATAAGATGAGCACATCTTCAATAGGTCTGTTTCGATCGTCTGTTTTTACAGCCGCAATAGCATCAACAACTTCAATACCTTTAATAACCTGACCAAAAACAGTATAGTTTTGGTCTAGATGAGGTGTGCCGCCAATAGTTTTATAAGTGTCTCTATGCGATTGTGGTATGGTATATTTAGTATAATTGGTGTATGTTTTAGCAATGGCATCTATCTTATCACTATAGTCTTTAATGCTTTCATTGTTTTCATCCTCTAAAGCTTGTTGATAGTCATTCCAAAGTTGTTTGTTTGCCACATCGTTAATAACCTCATGTCTGGCAAGCTTAGTATTTATTCTTGTTTCTGCTATGTCTAATAGACTATCATTAAAGATTTTACCTTGCACAATAAAAAACTGTATAGCACTAGAAGCTCTGTCTAGGTTATCTTCTCTGGCAGTTGCCAAGGCACCTTTTTTATGAAACAAATCTGGATTAAATTCTGCAGGTACTGTATAACCTAAATCACCTTCGCCAAGTGCTGTATTTGGTTTAGCATCTCTACTATCAGGATCGCCTCCTTGTATCATAAAACTTTCTATAACACGATGAAACAACAAATTGTCGTAAGCCTTTTCGCTAACGAGTTTTATAAAATTATCACGATGTAAAGGCGTTTCGTTATATAACTCTAGCAAAATAGTACCATAATTGGTCACCATTTCTACAGTTACTCTGTTGTTTGGTTTGGTTTGTGGTGTGTTGCTTTTAAAACTAAAAAACAATACACTTATTAATAAGGTAAATACTATTTTATATACTAGTTTCATTGTAGTAAAAAGTGTTTGAAAATGATGTGCGACTAAGTTAGTAATTTGAGTTGGCTTTAGCCGAATGTACTTTAACGTTTTTGTGTAAAATTAGTTAAAATGTATTTTTATTTATCGATATGTAATAGCTACTTTATTTTAATAATCTTAAAGCTTCTTTTTTACTTAAAGTACTCAGTTCGGTATTATTTACAAACTCAATTACCCAGTTTGGGTTTGTTCTGCTATATTCTCGTAATACCCAACCAATGGCTTTATTTATGAAAAATTCTTTTGAGTTTAATAGAGAATTAATAGTCGAACTCAGTAATACAGTATCTATTTTGTTTTTGTATTTTAACTGAAATAACAAAGCAGACCTTTGTAACCACATATTATCAGATTTTAGCCATTTGGTTACATATTTCTCTTTTTGGTTTGGGAAAGTTTTAAAATACTCTCCCATTAATTTATTAGCAATAAAATCAACCGTGTCCCACCATGACTTATTAGTCACCATAAACTCAAATAGATTAATGTCTTTTAGCTCTAATTGTTTTACATATTTAAAGGCAAGTTCCTGAGCAAAATGTTGGTATTCTCTTTGTGGTTTTTCCCAAAGTGTTTTTATTATGTGTTCTATTTCCCTTTTTTGCGGTAGATATTCTTTTATAAAAAATGGTTTTTGAATTTCCCTTCTTACAGTTGCTTTTAGACCATAAAATTGAAATTGATGTCGCATATATGCTTTTTGCTCTAAAGCAATTTTAGCATTTTTATGCTTTTCAAATTCTATTTCTAATGTATTTATAAATTCAATCATTTTTATAAGTAGGCGAGAACAAGCAATTACTTATAGCCATTGTTATATGCAGTTTTTATTTACGATTAATATCAGTTGATTTTTTTCAATTCTCCAACTTGCATGTCGTAGCCAAGGTCATAATCTTCATAAACCTTAAAAGATATCTTATTGTTTTGCTTTCCAATTTCAAAGCTCATTTCTAAAAATGTAGGTTCCCATGCTAATTGAATCCATCTACCATTTGTCATTTTGGCTAATTTAAATCGTTTCCTATAATTGTTTTTTGTAGGATACTCAATCCAAAGTTCCTTATTATTTAGAACAATATTAATCATAAAACTATCTTCTATATAAAAGTTTTCGTTGGGCAAAAATTCATATTCGCCAACTAACAATTGCATATCCTTCACATCTGGTTTTGAACTAATAACAGTTCCTGTTTTAATATCTTTTTCAGAAATGATGGGTGAAACATTTATGATTTCAGCAACTCTTTGTGAGATTGCTCTTTCGTATTTTGCTTGATTTGTTAAAACAATAATACTAACCTTGTCATCAACAAAGCGCATATATTCTGTTCCTGCAACTCCTGGATGATAAATTATTCTTTTGTTTTGAATCACTTGAGTATTCCAACAAAAACCATAATATGTAGGATTACCATTATTAAGCTCATAAGAACTCCACATTAAATCCTTACTATTTTGTTTAAGTAGTAGATTATTAGTCATCGCATATTCCCAATTAATCATATCATCAATCGTGGCATAAATCCCTCCAGCTGCATCAAGTTCTTTATCAATTAAGCGATAGGAATTTCTATCTGGAATAATCTCACCATCTTTTTTTGAATAACCAGTTACTTGATTAGGGTGTATTTTGAAATGATTCATTAAGTAAGCTGAATGCATTCCCGAAGGATTAAAAATCTTTTCTTGCATATAATCGTTAAATGATAAACCGCTTACTTTATGCGTGATATAGCCGAGTAAAAATGTCCCTTCATCACTGTAAAGAAAATTATCACTAGGCTTAAACACCAAAGTGTCTTTTTTTGCATTATTATAAATTTGAACTGCACTATAGGTGCCAATTGCTGACCTATTGGTCAAAAAAGAAGAGTTGTTTGAAGAAGGAAGGCCTGAAGTGTGCGTAAGCAAGTGTCTAATGGTAATACCTTTCCAATTATTTGGTGCGTCAGGTAAATATTTATGAATTTCTTCATCCAAATCGACTATTCCATTTTCAAAGAGTTGCATAATTGCTGTCGCTGTAAAATGTTTAGAAACTGATGCCAACCAGAAAGTAGAGGAATCCGTGACAGGAATATTATATTCGATACTTGATAAACCATAAGTTTTCTTTTTAACTACTTTCCCATTATATGTAATAGCTAAAGCTAATCCCGGAATTTTTTGTTCTGACATCATATTAACTATATAATTGTCGATTTCAGTCGATTTTTCTTCAGAGATTGAAGTCTGTGCTTTCCCAATAAAAAAGATGATTAATAAAATAATAGTCAGAAAGCTTTTCATCTATATCAAATTTTCAAATTGGTTACAACGGTCTTGTATATGAAACGTAGCGTGTAAAAAGACGCTAACTTTTCGGATTAGCACAGAGCCGAATTTTTAAATTTTTCTTTTTATCTTAATATTTTCAAAAAGCCAAATTTAGAAATTTGGCGGTCTTACTAAATAAGCAAAAACCTCTCGGAAAGCCTATAATAGCTATGTTTTATACACGTCTTAAGTTTACAATTCATTAAATTTATTAGATAATCAGAAAGAACAAAAGAGAGAAATAAGGTTAGTATACACGGTGAAGCTTTCGACTTCGACAACATTGATAACCCTCTCTCTTTTTCTAC